>Ga0315297_10002209_pt1 | contig 12229 bp, 11 predicted proteins | sample YL17G15_0_MG_FD_203628 | JGI IMG/M metagenome (GOLD analysis project Ga0315297, IMG submission 203628) | Sediment microbial communities from Yellowstone Lake, YNP, Wyoming, USA - YL17G15_0 | ecosystem: Environmental > Aquatic > Freshwater > Lake > Sediment | place: USA: Wyoming | collected... | reverse complement strand
GCCGGGAGGAAGCTGAAGATGGCGTCCGCCCCCGCCGCGACCGAGATCGTGATCGTCAGGACGTAGTCGATGACGAGCGCGGAGCCCGAGATCACCCCCGCCTTCTCCCCGAGCAGCTTCGATGCGACGATGTACCCGCCGCCGCCGGAGGGGAACGCCTCGATGATCTGCGCGTAGCTGCCCGAGATGATGAATACGGTGATCACCGTTGCCGCGGCGACGAAGAGGGCGAGGACGGTATGCCCCCCGAGGGCGAGGTACGCTTCCTCCGGGCCGTACGAGGAGGAGGAGATCCCGTCCGCGCCCAGCCCCACCCAGGCGAAGAAGGCGATCAGCGAAACGTTGTGGAAGATCTTCGGATCGAACAGATCCCGGGGGGCGCCGAACAGAACACGCTTCACCCGCCGGTACAGAGAATCGTTTTCCATCGGTGTCTTCATCTTCCTGGAAAAGGAATTCGGGGCCGGCCCAGGAGGTAAGTATACATCCGGAGATTATCTCAGCGGGAAGGGACCCCCGCAACGGGATTCATCGCGGGAGAGGAATCGGCCAAGGGAGGGGGAGGAGGAGGGGAAAAATGGTAGCATCTCCCACACGGGAAACAGCCGGGCGGAGGTCGTGGATCCGGATGCGTGCCAGCGGAAAGCGACGGGAAGAAATCTTTTTCAATCTATGGAAGTTTTACCCGGCCAAGGCGCTCGAACACCGCGCATTCCGGTCCATCGCGGTCCCCGCCCTCCGGGGGAGGATCCTGGACATCGGGGGTGGGCTGGGCCCGTACCGGGAATACCTCTCCCACACTTCGTATTTCTCCCTGGAGATCAACCCCGCGTTGTCCCCGGACATCGTCGGGTCGGCCCTCGACCTGCCGGTCCGCTCAGGCGCGACGGACAGCGTCCTCTGCAACGAGGTCCTCGAACACCTGCCCGACCCGGCCGGCGCGGTCCGGGAGATCCACCGCGTCCTGGAACCCGGGGGGCGGGTATACGTCACCGTCCCGTTCCTTTGGTGCCTCCACTACGAGCCTCACGACTATTTCCGGTTTACGGGCCACGCGTTGCGGACGATCTTCGAAGGGGCGGGATTTCGCGTGCTGCGGATCGAACCGGTGGGGCGGGTCTTTTCCTACCTTGCCGCCCGAATCGCGGAGAAGTGGGCCAACCTCGCGCGGAAGCTCTTCTTCTTCCTGCCACGCCGGACGCGGTCGTTCGCGGCGTTGCCGCTCGTCGTCCCGGTCAACGCGCTGCTGTACGCGATGGCCACCGTGCTCGACCTGACCAACCGGCGCGACGTCTTCTTCTTCGCCCTGCTCGCGGAGAAGCCGCACTCTGTGTAAATCAGGAGCCGCCCCTCGCCCTCCAGGCCGAATCGAGGAGTTCGAGCGTCTCCCGGGTGTTCCTTTCCACCGGATGTGCTTCCGCGACCCGGCGGGCCTGTTCCCCCATCCGCCGCCGAAGGTCGGACGAAAGAAGTTTCTCCATCCGGTTCGCGAGCGCCGCGACGTCGAACGGATCCTCGAGCAGAAAGCCGGACGCGCCTTCCTGGAGCACCTCGGACACGCCGTTCACGACAGTGGTGACGACGGGAAGTCCCGCGGCCATTGCCTCCAGGCAGGCGTTGCTGAACGGCTCGTAGACCGTCGGGAAGAGAAAGGCGTCCGCTCCCAGGAAGAGGTCGTCGGCCCCCGCGACCGGCCCGGTGAAGAGGAGGCGGCCGGAGGCGGGTCCGGCCGACCGGACGTACGTTGACGGGTCTCCCTTGCCGGCCAGGACGACACGGAACGCTTCGCATCCCCGCTCCGCCAGGAGTCTCGCGGCGCGCGCGATCGTCCCGACCCCCTTCCTGGCGAACCCGGATCCGACGAAGAGGAAAACCGTCTCCCCGGCCGGTATTCCGAACCGCTTCCGGAAGCGGACCCTCGCATCGGCCTTCCGGTCGAGCGGAAACCGCGCGATATCGATCCCGTTATGGACCACGCGGATCGTTTCCCCGGGAAGCCCGAACCGGCGGACGATCTCCTCCCGTCCCCGAAACGAATTCGCAATCACGAGGCGAAGCGCGGGGGAGCGGAACATCGCGCGCTCGAGATGGAGATAGGCCAGGTTGAGCGGACGCATGTAGTCGAATGGCCATGTTCCCGGGCGCAGGGCCCGCTTTCGCAGAAGCCACTCGGCATGGACGCCGTCCCCCGCACGGTAGACCTCCGCCCCGGGGACGCGTTCAAGGGAAAAGAGGAGCCAGCCCGGATGATTCGCCGCCCACTCCCGGACGGCTCGGGCGAAAAGGAGGAGACGAAGGGGGACCGGTTTGCGCGGAACGGAGATCCGCTCCACGCGCACCTGCCCGGCGCTTTGCCCGTCCCACGACGCGCAGAGAATTCGGACCTCGGTCCCGGCGTCGGAAAGCGCCGCGGAGAGCGTGTCCATGTACCGCTCGGCACCCCCGTGGGGAGAGTACCGGTACCGGACGAGGGCGACCTTCATCCCGATGCCTTTCGACATTCCTCGTACGACCGCTCCAGTTCCCGCACCTGTTTCCGGATATCGAACCGATCCTCCACGTGGGCGCGTCCCGCCCGCCCCATCGATTCCCAGGTCTGAGGGGAAGCGCAGATCCTTGCGAGAAGGGCGGCCAATCCATCCACGTCCCTTTCCTCGGCGAGGAGCCCGGATCGACCGTCAAGGACGATTTGCGGAATGTCGCAGTGCTTCGTTGCCACAACCGGCATTCCGGAAGCGGAGAGTTCCGTGATCGTGACAGGGGCGCCACCCTCCGCGTCCCCATCCTCCGCATGGACGCTCGGCTGCAGAAAGATGTGAGCCGACCGTATGGCTTCAAGGTATCGATCATACGAAAGGAAACCACACCACTCGACCTTGTCGGTGATCCCCTTTTCCTCGATGAACCGGCGCATCCGCAAGACATGTTCGTTCTCACGCGGAGTCCTGCCGCCGATGATCATGCGAAGCACAACGTGGGGGAAATCCCTGCAGATGCGCTCGAACGCCAGTAAACCGTCCCAGTGTCCCTTCTTTTCCACCGGCCTGCCCGCCATCAGAATGACCACACGCCCGCCGACGTCCGGGGACCTTGGGAAAAATGGAATAACGGAGATGTCGATACCGAGACGAAGGACCCTCACGATCCGTTCCGGCGCCCCGAGGCCGATGACCTTGTCCGCCATTGCCGGTCCTTCCACGAGAAAGAGGGAGGCGCTACGGGACAACTTGTCGAAGTCTTCCCGGAAGTGTCTGTCCCGTTCCCTCGCCCAGATATCGGATCCGTAGAAAGACGCAACGTGTGGGATCCCGGCCTCCTTCGCCAACGGGATATTCCGGATGGCCATATCCGCAAAATGCGAATGAAGCAATACGGCACCCTCCCGCCGCAGAGCATCCCGGTGGGTCCGAAATGGGGCATTCCTCAGCCGGGCGAGCGCTTTCTCCAGGTTCCTGCGGAGAAACGGCTGCCCGTAGACACTGTAGATGTGAGCGATGGGGAACTGGTCGAGGTTCTCCGTTCGCTTGGTGAGGACGATCGGACGGAAGGATTCGAGAAAGCGAATCTGGTGGTAGATCCAGCTCCCCGAATTGGGAAGATACGGGTTGACCGAATGTGCGACGACGGGGATCATGCCGGGCCGCCGGGTCTCTCCCGCGGAATCACTCGATCTTCTTGAGGACGCGCGCCGGCACGCCACCGGCCACGACCCCGGGGGGGACGTCCCCGATGACCACCGCTCCCGCCCCGATCACGCTCCCTTCCCCGATCTCCACGCCGGACAGCACCACGACGTTCGATCCGAGGTAGACGTTCCCGCGGATGCGGATCGGGGCGGACTTCGAGGGAAACCGCGCTTTCAGGGGAATCTCCCCCATATGGAAATGGGTGGCCATCGTGGCTCCCATCGAGATCGTGACGTCGTCTTCCACGACGATCCGTTCCTTCAGGTCCAGCACGGCGCCGTGGCCCAGGTATACGTTGTTTCCCAGAACCAGGTTCGTGAAGTCCCTCCTGGCGTTGACGAGTGTGAGGGGGGTGTATACCCGGGTGTTCTCACCTATCTTTGCGCCGAAGTGCCGAAGCAGGCCGGTGACATACCCGACGGATTCGGGCAAAGCGAGGATCCGATGAAGTCGCCTCGTCGAGAGAACCCAGGAAAACAGGGGGAGCAGGCGTTCCCGCATCTCAGCGCGAATAGTACAGGAGGACTTTCGTCACCGCGGTGATCACGTCCTCCACGTCCTGGTCGCCCAGGTAGGGGGTAAGGGGTATGCTGAGTGTCCTTGCGGATACGTATTCGGCGTTCGGGAACATCCCTTCCCGAAAGCCGAAACGGTCCCGATAATACGGGTGGAGCGGAACGGCGATGTAATGGACCCCCACGCCGATTCCCTCCTTCTGGATCGCTTCGAGAACGGCATCCCGAGACACGCGAAGCCGCTCAACGTCGAGGAGGAGAGTGTACAGGTGACGCGCGTGCCTCACACCACTTCCCGGTGAGGCCGGGAGAGTGACCGGAAGAGACCGGAAGGCCTCGTCGTACCGCCGCCAGATTCTCTCCCTCAACTCCAGATTCCGATCGACCCGATGAAGTTGATGGATGCCGACCGCGGCCTGGACGTCGGTCATGTTGTACTTGTAGCCGAGGGTTTCGGCCTGATAATGGCGGTACCCTTCCCCGCCGAAACGCTTCCAGGCATCCCTCGAAAGCCCGTGGAGTCGAGAAACCCGCATCCGCTCCGCAGCCTCCTCATTCCCTGTGATGACCATCCCCCCCTCGATGGACGTGACGTTTTTCGTGGGGTAGAAACTGAAGGCCCCGAAATCCCCGAACGTCCCGGCGTGGCGGCCGTCGATGGTCCCCTCGATACAATGGGCGCAATCCTCGACGACCCGGATCTGCGCATCGCCGGTGACACCCAGGATCCCGTCCATCGGGCACGGATGACCGGCGAAGTGGACCGGAACAACGGCACGCGTGCGAGGTGTGATCGCGGCGGCGACGGACTCGGCCGTCACGTTGAACGTGCCCCGATCGCAATCCGCGAACACCGGGGTGGCTCCTGCGTGCAGCACGGCGTTCGCCGTTGCGACGAACGTCATCGCGGGGACCATGACCTCGTCTCCCGGTGCGACCCCGGTTTCCAGGAGGGACAGGTGCAACGCGGCCGTGCAGGAGGATACCGCGACGGCATGTCCCCCGCCTATATAGGACAGGAATTCCTGTTCGAACTTCTGGACACGGGGGCCGGTCCCGATCCAGCCGGACCGAAGGGCAGCCGCCACCTCCCGGATCTCCTCCTCACCGATCCTCGGCTTGCCGAACACCAGGAATTCGGTCCGGGTCGGCGTTCCCCCCTCAAGAGCGGGTTTCGAAGATGAAGATGCCGATCGTCCCATTGCGTCCTCTTTGCGCGTTGATACGGGGACCCGCCATTCGATCCCGCTTCCAGGCCGCGGGGTCGCTACCTTGCCAGTTTATGCCCCCGCATCCCGGGAAGGAAGGAGAATCCCCCCTGCTCAATCGGGCGCGTTCAGGTGTCGGCGTTTCTCCCGATCAAATTCCCGTAGATGGAGATCACCCGATTTTCGTACGTCTCCCAAGAGGACGCAGCCATGCGGTCTTGTCCGGATTTTCCCATGGCCCTCCCCATCTCCCGGTTCTCGTACAGTTGGAGGAGCCGTTCCTTGATGGCGTCGGGGTCCCGGATCGGCACGATGAACCCGTCGATCCCGTCCCGGACGACCGAGCCGGCGTTCAGGGTGGTGATCACCGGTAGACCCGCCCCCATCGCTTCGTAGTTCGTATTGGCACTTCCCTCGGTAATGCTCGGAAGGACGAACACCGTCGAGGCGGAGAAAAATCGGCTCGCTCCTTCACGCACATGCCCGAAGAAACGGATCGAAGGATCGTCGCGGCAGGCCGCAAGGAACGGAACAATTTCCTCGTGGACGGCGCCGACAACCCACAGTTCCCCACCGGGGAGGCCGAGCCCGGTCCATGCATGCAACAAGTCGAGGAACCCTTTTCGAAGGCAGACCGTCCCCACGTAGAGGACACGGAACGGGTGGCCTTCCGGTTCAGCGGGCGGCGGGAACTGCTTGAGGTCGACGGCCCGTGGAAGGATGACCACCTTCCCGGGCGGGAACCCCTGTTCGATGAACGATCGAAGGCCAAAATCCGACTGCACGACCACGAGATCCGCCAGGGAAAATTCCAACGGGGCGATGACGGCGTCGCGATGCGCCCAGTCGATTCCCCTAAGCCACCGGTTCCCGTCGTCCCGAGGCAAGGGGACTCCCCACCGTTCGTACTCCTCCCTGAGGAGACGCCAGGCCGTCGCCGGGTGGGGCGCCGGCCGCTCCACGATTGTCTTCGCCCCGACCCGCTTTGCCTCCTCGAGGGAATGGAGACACTCCGTGGTCCAGCTGTGGAAGATGTCGCACCCGTGCCGACGGATGTGGCGCGCCGCCCGGCGGTCGAGCGCCATCCTCTTCAGGGTGTAGTAGTAGCGCGCCTTCAGGAACGAGACCATCCGGACCGGCTGGAACCGGATGGGGCGGATGAGGTCCGAAGGGATCTCCGATTGACGGTTCCCGTAGCAGATGACGGCGTCGAGGGCCCCGGTGCGATACGCCGCCCGGGCCGTGTGGAACAGGTCGTTCGAAATCCCGGTTCCCCCGACCTTCGCGAAGCACGATACGACGATTCCCATCGAATCCCCGTCAGGACGTCTTCGCAAGGAGCCAGACGAACCGGTCCGCGAACATCGATTCCCACCGTTTGCCGATCGGGAAGGCTCGCCTCTTCCCGGATCTTGCCTTGTACAGGGTCAGCGTGTCGACGAAGGGAAGGTACCCGTAGCTCGCCGAAGCAATCAACCGAAGGCCGGCCTCTTTCCACTTCCTTTCCAGTTGCTCCTTCACCCAAAACCGGAAATGGTACCCTTCGTCATCGGGAGCGCGACCCTTCAGCGCCTTCATGCGCCTTCGATAGGATGCATTGTTCGGCGTCGTGAAGAGAACCTTCCCCTCCGGAGCGAGGACACGCGATATCTCGTGAAAGGCGTGCTCCGCCCGGACCAGATGTTCGGCGACCTCTATGAAGGTGACGCAGCTGAACGATCCAGGCTCGAAGGGGAAATCGCCATTCAGATCGACCACTTCCGCCTCGAACCCCTTCCGGCGCAGGCTTTCGACGTTCTTCATTGAAATGTCGATGCCCGTCACGTGCCACCCTATTCCGGCTCCATGGGCGGCGACGCCGCCTCCGCCACAACCGACATCGAGCAGTTTCCGGTTGCCGAACGGCGGGGGAAGAATCGCGAATGCGAATCGGTGCCAACGCTGGTCGGTCTGGAAACCGCGCTCGGCGTTCAGGGAATCCGGTGGAACAAGCGGTATGGTATCCATCGATCGAGGAACCTCGAGTCGTTCAAATACATGGATGTTTTTCATTAAAACAGGATCGAACGGGAAATGGTACGGTATATTCATGAAACCGGCTTCTCCCGAGGGGGAAACAGGGAACCTGGCGAGCCAGGCGTTCTGGGAAAAGAACTGGGCGGTCAAGAAGCGTCCCGGTCAATACAACCCGCGCAACTATTCCCACCGGCGGTTCGACGTGTTCTTCCGGCGGCACCTTCAGGGGGCGGCCGGGCGCACGATGCTCGAGGTCGGTTGCGCCCAGTCGTCGTGGCTCCCCTATTTCCACCTTGCCTTCGGCTGCCGGGTCGCGGGAATAGACTACTCCCCGACCGGATGCCGGATGGCAAAGCAACTTCTTGATGAGGCCGGGGTAGCGGGAGAAGTTCACGAGCGCGATCTTTTCGCGGACAACGGCGATCTCGAGGGAGCCTTCGACTTTCTCTTTTCCCTGGGATTTATCGAGCACTTCGAAGACACCGTAGGAACCCTGGTCCGGATGCGCCGCTTCCTGAAGCCCGGGGGAACGATCCTCACGATCGTGCCGAACTTCCCCGGCTGGCTCGGCGCTATCCAGAAGATGGTCCATCCCGAGGTGTACGGAATGCACATCCTCCTGGATCTCCCGGACCTCGAACGGGTACACCGCGATGCGGGGTTCACGACCGCGGAAGCGGACTATCTCGGCACGATCGCCTCGGAAGTGGTCAAGTATCCCGATCCCGCCCCATTGCGGCTGCGGATCCTCAGGAAGACCTTGAAGAAGATAACGAAGACGTGCTGGCTCCTCTGCCAGGCGACCGGCCGTCATCCGGAATCCTCGCGCATCTCCCCTTACATCGCTTACGTAGGAAATTCGACCGGCACGACCTGAAGGTTTCCGCTGTGGCAGCGGGACTACTTTGCGGAGGCGAGGCGCTCGTAGAATGCCTCCGTCCTCTCGCACATCGCCGTCGACGAGTAGCGGGAGAGGACAAGGTCGCGGCCCGCCGCCCCGAGACGTTCCCGAAGCTCCGGTTCGGCAAGGAGCCGCGCGATCGCACCCGCGAAGGCGGACGGGTCCCCGGCCGGGCAGAGGAGCCCCGTCTTTTCATGATGGACCACCTCCGGGATCCCCCCGATGGGCGACGCGACGACGGCACGGCGCATCGCCAACGATTGCAGGATGACCTGCGGCACCCCTTCGAACCGGTCGGAGGGCAGGACGATCACGTCGGAGGCCGCGACGATCTCCGGGATATCCCGTCGATACCCGGTCATACGGACGGCCCGAGCCAGATCCTTCCCGGCGATCTCGCCCGCGATCCGTTCCCGCTGCGGCCCTTCGCCCACGACCAGCGCCCGCACCGCGGAGCCCCCTTCACGGAGCAGGCGGACCGCCTCGAGAAATACGTCGTGGCGCTTCCAGCTCCGCAGAACGCCGATCACGGAGACGAGAGGCTCCCCCCGCCCGACGCCGAACTCGGCGCGAACCGCGTCGCCGGGAACATCCGGCGAGAACCGGCCCACGTCCACGCCGGTCGGAATGGAGACGACGCGATCGGGAGAGATTCCGACCGCGATGAGGTGTTCCCGGATCATCTCCCCCGTGGTCACGTAGCCGTCGGGCCAGCGGTAGATGAAGTTGTACCACCCCCTCCGCACCGGGACGGAGATATGACGCGTCCGGAGGAGGAGGGGAACACCGGCGACTTTCGCCGCGATGGACCCCACCCACGAATCTTTCCCGCTGTGGGTGTTGACCACGTCGACCTTCTCCCGCCGGAAGAAGCGGACCATCCCGGCGACCGCGGCGGCGTCGAACGAGGAGCGGATCGGCAGGGGGTGGACGCGAATCCCCGCCTCCTCCGCCTTGTGCCGGATCTCCGCCTCCGGGCGGCAGACGACGACGGCCCGGTGTCCGCGACGGATCATTTCCCCGCATTCGAGAAGGATCCGGTGCTCCTGCCCGCCGAATCCGTCGGACCACTCCGTGTGGACGATGGACCACTTCACGACGCGCCCCCGAGGATCGGCCCCGCCGCGCGGGCCAGGACGCGGTCGACGGCCTCCGTGACCTGATCGAGGGAGATCTCCTCCATGCCGGCGTTTTTCCGCCCTTCCTCCTTCCCTCTTTCGAGGCAATCCCACTCCTTTTGCACGACGGCGTGCCGGCCGACATGGCGCGTCCCCGCCGGACGGTCCGGGGTGTATCCCCATTCGATCCCTTCCCACGGCGCCCAGTTGAACGCCCCGGTCGGTCCGAAGAGCGCGACGGTCGGCGTGCCGACCGCGGCCGCGACGTGCATCGGCGCCGAGTCGACGCCGACGAACAGGCGCGCCGAGGCGATGACCGCGCCCAATTCCTTTAGGGAAAGAGACCCCGCCAACGAAACGGCCCGCCCCCCCGCCCGGGCCCGTATCCGCTCCGCCTGCGCCACCTCCACCGGTGCAGGGCCCGATGTCACCACGGGAGCGAACCCCAGATCCGCGAGATGGGAGATCACCCCCGCCATGCCGTCCTCCGTCCAGCATTTGAAGGTCCACCGGGAGGTCGGCTGGACGACGGCGAAGGGGTGACCCGCCGCGATCCCCGCCTCCAGGAGGATCCGGACCGCCTTTTCCCGGTCCTCGTCGGAGATGGAGAAGCGCAGGCGAAGATCCGCCGGCGGGATTCCCGCCGCAGCCACGACGTCCAGATCCCTCAATACGGCGTGCCGATACCGATCGTGAGGTCCGCACAGGTGGGAAAAAAGGATCTCCTTCCCCAGGAACCCTTTCCGGTTGGGAGTGACCCCGACACGAAACCGCGCTCCCGAGAGCACCGAGAGGATCGCTCCCCGGTCTCCCTCGGTAAGGTTCACGGTCAACTCGGCCCCGAACGCCCGCAGCGACCGGACCAGGGCTGCCTCCTCCTTCCACCGCCCGAAGCCCCCTTCGTTCCTGCGGCGCCGGTGGAATACGAGGATTCCGTCGATGTCCGGATTCCCTTCGAGCATCTCCTGCGTCCCCTCGTTGACCACGGCCAGGATCCGGGCGGAGGGGAACGCCGCGCGCAGGGCGTGGAAGGCGGGCGTCGAAAGGAGCGTGTCGCCGATGTGGCGGAGCATGAAGACCGCGATCGAGCGGAGGCCCCGCCCGAAGAGGCTACCCTCCATCGTCCTCTCGCAACTTGGCGTATTTCAGGAAAGTGTACATCGCGTAGAGAACCGCCAGGCGGAACCCGAGCGCCCCGTCGAGGAACCCCCGGCGTAGTACGTACATCCGGAAGAAAGTGAACGGGGGCCGGAAGAGAAGGTCGGGGAGCGTGCACCGGACCCCTTGTTTCCGGAATTCCCCGGCTCCAAGAGTCGAGTAGCGGTTCATCCGTTCGACGAAGTCGGCAGTGTCCATGTAGGTGTGGTGCAGCAGGTCGCCCCGGAGGGTGCCCACCTTTCCTTCGACCCGGACCACCTCGTGCACCGAGCGGTCGACGAAGCGGCCCGCCCGCCGCCGCCACAGCCGGATCGTGTAGTCGGGATACCATCCCCCGTGGCGCACCCATCGCTTCCCGAAGAAACTTTTCCGGGGGACACGGTATCCGTCCACTCCCGGGGCGGAAAGCGGCAACCCGGCGATCTCCCCGGCCAGTTCGGGGGATACCCGCTCGTCGGCATCGATGCTCAGGACCCAGTCGTATCCCGCCTTGTCGAGAGCGCTGTTCTTCTGCGGGCCAAATCCTTTCCACGGCTCGAAGAACCAGCGGACCCTCGGATCCCTGCGGCAGATCTCTTCCGTCCGGTCGACGCTGCCGGAGTCGACGACGATCACTTCGTCGGCGAACGGGATCGACGCGAGGCAGTCGCCGATATTCCTTTCCTCGTTCCTCGTGATGACGATGGCGGTGATCTTCATGGAGCCTTCCTTCCGGCGTCAGCGGTTCCCGATCCCGCGATCAACTCCGCCATCGCCGCCGCGACCTCCGCAGCCTTGATGGTGGTGCGGCACTCCGCGTCCCGCGGGCACACCTTGTCCCCCTTGATCTGGCACGCCGTGCACGGCAGCGGCGCCTGGAAGAAGCGGTGGCCCGGCCCCACCGGCGCCGCGTACCGGCCGTCGCTTCCCCGGAAGACCGAAACGGTCTTCGCTCCGACGGCGGCCGCGAGGTGCAGCGGCCCCGTGTCCGGGCCGATCATGTGGCCGCACGTCCGGTATGCGGCCGCCAGCGCCTTGTACCCGAGACGCGGCAGCAGCGCGACACGCTCGCCCGCAAGATACCGGATCGCGAGGCACTCCTCCCGCTCCCGGTCGGTTCCCCAGGAGAGGATCACCCCCATCGACGGGAAGGTCCTGCGGAGGAGCCGCACCGTTTCCGCCCAGAACGCCGGATCCATCCGTTTCGTGTTCCACGTGGTGCCGGGGTGGACGGCCAGGCGCGGAGAGGCGCCGGGCAGCGCCTCCGCGAGAAGCAGCGAAGCCGCCGCCGTCTCCGCCGCCGTGTTGACGACCTCCCCGCGGAGCTCCTCCGTCGCGAACGTCCCGCCGAACGGGGCGCTCGCCACGCGCAGGATCTTCCGCGTGACGTGCCGGTCCCCTTCCACCGCCGGCGGCTGGCGGTTCGTGAACCAGAGGTTTTGGCGCTCCCGCGCGGCCTCCCGGGGAAAACCGTACCGCAGCGGGGCGCCGGAAAGGTACGTCACCAAGCCGCTCTTGATGTTCCCCTGCAGGTCGATGGCGAGGTCGTACTTCCCCCCGCGCAACCTGTCCGCGGCATTCCCCGCTTCCCGCCACGTGGCGGGGGATCCCAGGCGCCCCTTCCACTCCCGGATCGGCAGGGAAACCA
>Ga0315297_10002208_pt1 | contig 12229 bp, 10 predicted proteins | sample YL17G15_0_MG_FD_203628 | JGI IMG/M metagenome (GOLD analysis project Ga0315297, IMG submission 203628) | Sediment microbial communities from Yellowstone Lake, YNP, Wyoming, USA - YL17G15_0 | ecosystem: Environmental > Aquatic > Freshwater > Lake > Sediment | place: USA: Wyoming | collected... | reverse complement strand
CCCCCTCGGGGGGCAGCGAACGCAGTGAGCGTGGGGGCCCTTCATCCGCCCGCCCGGCCGCCCGAAGGGCACTGTGCACCCCCTCGGGGGGCAGCGAACGCAGTGAGCGTGGGGGCCCTTCATCCGATCGCCCGGTGCGTCCCCGCGCGTCACCGATGATCGCGCCGGGCGGTAACACGTCACCCGCTTTGACTCGCGGCGAGAATGCGAACGATGCCGCGCCCGCGCGGCGCATTCCCGGCTGCACGAACGCCGAGCCGGTGCCGGACAATGGACGCAGCAGCCCATCGAAAATGTTGCCGAGGAGGCCCGGTCCCAACGGAATCGCGAGCGGGAGCCCGCTGCCCTCGACCAGCGTGCCCGGCCGGAGACCGGTCGTGTCCTCGTAGACCTGCACGACGATCTCGTCGCCGTCGATGCGAACGACTTCGCCCAACAGCGCCTGCGGCCCGATGTGCACCGCCTCGCGCATCGCGAACGGGCCTTCGGCGACGGCGCGCAACACGGGGCCGGCGAGCCAGCGGATCGATGCTCGACTCATCGCGGCGCCACCTCTTCAAGTAGATGCAGCAACCGCGATCCGATTTCGGAGCGATCGGAGAGCAGTCCGTCGAGCGTGCCATCGACGACGTTCCCATTCGCGGCAATCCTGAGGCCCGCGCGGATGCGGGGAGTCTCGTCGAAAACGCAATCCGCCGCGTGCGCCACCGCCAGTTCGACACCTATCGCGTCGCGCTCGGCGGCGGGCCAATCGGGCGCGTGGATGATGCGCCACGCCGTCGCCGGCAGCGAAGTGCGCGCGCCGGCGACGACCGCGGCAACCCAGCGGCGCCGCAAATCCGGGTTTCGCCAGCGCCGAAGCAACTCCTCGGGCAACCTCTTCCAGCCGTCGGCGAGCAGCGCCGCCGCGCGCCGCTGCTCGGCCAGCCGGCGTCGAGTCTCGAGGTTCGCACGCGCCGCGTCGACGCGCGTGTCGCGGCGCAACCGCTCTTCCCGGAATGCGTTGCGCATCAAGACGCGCGCGTCGGCGTGCGCCTGTCTTAGCGCCGTCGATCGGCGACCCTGCGCCTCGGCGAGAATCGCGTCGCATTTCTGCCGACGATCGGCGTTGACCAGGTCGAGCAGCGCCTGCGTCTGGTGGTCGGCGTTCATGTCTCCAATCCAAGCTGCCTGCGCAGTCGCTGCGCGAGATCGGGCACCGGTGTTCCACCGTCGAGGTCGGGCACGATCAGCACGAGGGGGGTCACCGCGGCCAGCGCGACGCGCAGTTCACGCCCGGCGACGCGCGCGGCGACGGTCGCGGCAACGAGCACCAGCGGCGCGTCGGCGCGCGCCGAGGAGAGCGCCGTGGTTTCGTCGCCACGCTGCGGCACGCGCACCTGCAGGCCCGCGAGCCGGAAGCCGGCGGCGCTCACTTCGTCGCCGAGGTAGACGGGCGCGGCACTCATGTTGCCAACCGATTCAGGATCAGGATCGACACGATGAGGCCGTAGATCGCGATCCCTTCGGCCAGCCCGACGAAAATCAGCAGGCGGCCGAAGAGCTCGGGCTTCTCGGCGAGCGCGCCGACGGCCGCGGTGCCGACCTTCGCCACGGCGAATCCCGCGCCGAGCGAGGACAGCCCGGTGGCCAGCGCCGCGCCAATGAGACCGAGGCTCCACGCGTCGGCCGCGATTCCGGCGGAAGGCGCACCGGCCGCCGCGGCCAGGGCGGGCGGCGCCGACACGAGCAGCGCAGTCGCCGTCAAGCCCGACACGGCCGCCAGCACGAGAAGCGCGGCGACGAACTTGTGCGAGGGTTTCATCAGATTTTCTCCTGCGAGATGGAAGGGGGCGCCGGCAGCGGGCGGAAAATCCGTCCCTCCGCCGTCAGAAACCGGGTGAAGAACTCGAACAGCACGAGGCGGGTGGTCTGGATCGAGACGACCATGACTTCGAGCACCAGCACGACGGCGTTGCCGGCAACGAGCACCAGCGCTTTGGCGACGAGATTGTCGCTGGCGTCCATCAACGCGGCGATCGCCGACGACAACCCGGCGTGCGCCAGCGCGAACGCGCCGACGCGCGCGAACGAAAGCGTGTTGATGAGGATCTGCAAGAGCCGCTCGACGAGTTCCGCGATCGCCGTCAGCAGTGCGGGGAGATGGCGGACGCGGAACGCGTGGCCGAGGCAGAAGACCAGGGCGCCTGCGGCGGCGACGACGAATCCCGCCGGGTTGACCAACCCGGCGAGGATGCCGAGATAGGCGACGACGTAGCCGGCGTCGGCAGTGAGCCAGGCGACGAGTTCGCCGCGCCACCAGGCTTCGAGCGCATTGAGCGCAAGCCCGATCGTCAACAGCGCCGCGCCACCCGCGAGCGGGACGAGCAGGATCGACAGCGGGTCGTCGAGCGGGTTGATCCAAACTGCGGGGAACGCGTCGTGGAGACTGAACACGCTGCCGAACAGAACTCCGAAAATGGCCGCGGCGAGTCCGCCGGCGATGAAGAGCCGAGCGATCTGGAAACGCTTTCTCACGGCAAAGGCGGCCACGGCGATGACGAACCCCTGGCCGACGTCACCGAACATGTAGCCGAACATCAGCGGCACCGCGATCGCGAGCAGGACCGACGGATCCGCTTCGTTGCGCGACGGCATGCCGAGCGCGCGGCTGAAAATCTCGAACGGCCGCGCCCAGAGCGGGTTGTCGAGCAAGAGCGGCGCCCGGGCCGTCGGGCCGGGCAGCGGGAAGTGCAGCAACGCCCGCGCACCGGAGCGCGCGAGCACATCGGCGAGGCGCGCGCCGGCGAAATCGCTGGTCCAACCGGTGATCCAGCAGAAGAGGTCGCCGGATTCGAGCGCGCGGACGTTCTGGATCACCCATTGCAGCCGGTTCGCGTCGGAGAGCGCCGTGGCAAGGTCGTGCTTCGCGTGCAGCGCTTCGATCGCCAGATGCAGGCTCTGCTCCTCGCGCGCGAGCGCGTCGAGGCGCGGCGCGACGTAGCGCTCCGTTTCCCCGGCCTTGGCGGCGAGCCACGCCGGCGCGTCGTACATGCGGCCCTTGACCAGCGCCGCCTGCTGCGCGATTGCCTGGATGTCGTCCGCGTCGCCGACCGTCAGCACGGCGAGCGCACCGACCATCGTCCCGTCGAGTTCGACGATGCGCATGAGCGCGCCGGGCCGTCCCAAGCGCGAATTGCTCCCTCTCGGAGGGAAGGCGCTCTGCGCCAAGGGTGTACCCATGAGCGCGCCGGGCCGTCCCAAGCGCGAATTGCTCCCTCTCGGAGGGAAGGCGCTCTGCGCCAAGGGTGTACCCAGGGCCGGGCCGGGCGGAAGCTCGGGCGTGCTGCCGGGCGGAAACACGAACAGCCGCGCGTGCAGTATCGGCCCGGCGCCGGCCAGGCGCGCGAAGTCGATGACGGAGTCGCCGATCGCCGCCAGCACGCGGCGCCACAGGAGAAGCTCCGCGCGCTCCGTCTCGCCGCGCTGAAGCTGCCGGATCACCGGCTCGGCATCCTCCGCCCATGCGCGCAGGTGCGCGAGACTGCGCGAGAGCGTGACCGAAGGCGGCGCGGGAAACGGTGACGCCGGGCGGCTCACCGGCGGCCAGTAGGCGTGGTAGCGCGAGGCCAGTTCCGCGAACGAGGAGAGCTGCGGACGGATGTCGGCGAACGCTGCCGGCAGCACGGCGCTCGGGCGGGCCTCGAGCTCGACCGCGCCAGTCGTCGCCAGCGCTTCGAGCACCAGCGTCGCGTCGTCGCGCGCGGCGAGAATTTCGAACCAGCGGGCGGGCTTTGGCCGGATCATGGGGCAAGCTGCATGCCGGGAAAGATGGCGCGGCGCAGAATCTCTCCGCGCAGCCGCTCGAGGTCAAGCAGGGAGAGCGCCAGGAAAATGAACGCCGCGGACGGATCGACCATCGCCCGCCGGAACAGCCGCGAAAGCCGCGCCTGCAGCGCGCGCCGCAGCGGCCAGCCGTCGCGGACCGTTCGGTCACGGAACGCCGCGAGATGTGCGCCAAGGGCGCGACCGGCTTCGTCCATGATCGCGTTGTCGGCCTGCTGCGATGCCGGGATCCGCCGCCGCCATTCGGCCAGCCACAGATGGCCGATGCGGTCGGGGTCGGTCCACGCCGCGGCGAGCGGCGCCAGCGCTTTGTCCGCAGGCGCTGTGCCGAATCCCGCCGACGCGCGTTCGGCCAGATCGCCGCAGGCGGGGTCGTCGTGCATCCACGGCGGCACGGCACCGCCACGCGCAAGATGCTGCAACAGCGGCAGGTCGACGAGCGGCGCGCACCAGCGGACGGCGGGTTGCCACTCCTCGGGCATCCACGCGGTTACCTCGGCGACCCGATCGCGCCAACGGCCGCGCAGCACGCGCTCGATTTCGTGGGGCGTGCTATGCGATCCGATGCCTCCCATCCAGACGGAGAGCGTCGATGCGCGCACCGCGTCGAGCAGCGCCGGAAGTGCACGGACATGCTCGATGCGCCGCCAGGCAAGCTCGACAGGACGGTCGCCGTACCGGGCCGACAGCCGCGCATGCGCGTATTCGAGGCTGCCTGCCGCGTTGTTCATCCGGGGCCTGCTTCGGTCAGGAGCGCAGCGAGCGCAGCCACTGCCCTGTCAAGCCGCGCGAGCTCGTCCGGCGCGAGGTCGTGTGGCGCGCCGGCGGCGGCGGCCGCCGCGTCGAGCGCGGCCACTTCCGCCGCGGTACGCGCTTCGAATGCGCCGCGGATGGTGCCAATGCGGCGTTCGGTACATTCGGCGAGGTCGCGCGCCGTCGCGCGTGCGGCCTCGGTGATCGCCGCCGCCGTTTCTTCGGCATCGCGCACCGCATCGCGCGCCGCATGCTCGGCATCGAGCACTTGCGCGATCGCCGCCTCGACGGCATCGTCCGGAGGGAGTCGATCGGGGTTCGTCATGGCGTTTGCCCGCGACGGGCCGCGCACACGCCACCTCGGATGGCGCGCAGTCCATCCTTGATACTGCTACCCGCCGGCAGCGCCCGGATTGATCTGCGTCAGCCGCAGCGCCGAAGACGTGCCGCGCGGCGACCCGCGTGACCGGCGGCAGCACGCCGGGCAACGGCGCGGTACTAGGGAATGGTTACACCGAACGTGACCAGCGCTCCCGCCGTGCCGAAGATGACAAGCTCGGAGCAGAACCGATTAAAGCAATAGCCAACCGACGGCACGATCACGGGTGCAACGCCGGAATTGTTCAGGGGGATCTTGTTCTGGTACTGGCCTGCGTATCCATGCACAAGCCCCACCGATACCTTGAAATAGAGCGGCTGCAGGCTTTCGAACGGCCGGAATCGGTAGCCGCCGTACACGTACTGTGACGTCTGACCGAACGAATTGTCGAACACCGACGCGCCGACGAGCCACTGCTCGGTGATGTTCCACTCGCCCAGAATCAGGTTCTGGTGATCGTCATGCGCGGCGTCATAGTGAAAGTGGCGGGTATAGACGCTCGTTTCCAGGTAGAAACGGTCGGTTCGCCACGGCTCCGGGGCATCCCAAGCCGAAGCCGCCGCCTGTGGAGCGGGCGGCGCCGAGGGAGCCGGTGCTGCTGCCTGGGCCGCGTCAGGCACGGGCAACGATGACTGCGCGGAAGCAGCGCCTGACACCGCGATCGAGGCGGCCACGGCGAGTACCGCGATGCCGCGATTCAAGCAAGCCGCCGCGGGCAATTCGGGAACAACACGGTTCTGCCGGGGATCATCGGGCGGTCAATCTTCCAAGCGCGGGCCAGGACGATCAACGCGTCGCCGATGCGCTGAACCGGACCTTCAGTGCTGCGGAGCCCGAACCGCAGCGGCGAGATTGTGCACTGTAGGTCCGTTCCCGCACAACCGGAATCTTGACTGCCCGCGCGACGCGCAGCGTTGCAGGAGGGTGGCGTGCGGGCCGCGAAGGTCGAGGTCGAAAGGCGCCGGCTCTCCCTGGGTTCGGCGTCGATGGCCGCGGGCCTAAAGTTCACCCGCCCGACCCGGCAACGGGACTGATCGCGCGAGCTGGGCGCGACCCGAGCATCGCCGTGTTGCCTCTGGGCGGCTGCAGATGAAACACCCGGCAAAGGTGATATTTGTCGATCTCAAGCCGGCGCGATGCAAGCTTTCTCCCTGATTAAATTGTGAAATAAGGGCCTTGTATCGGCCGCCACCGCAGGATCCCGTCCCGGTGTCACCCTGGACCTGCAGGCAAGGGGGCATTTCACCGTCTTACGCGAGCCGACCGACTCACCCCCTGACTCGCTTATTCGCAGCAAAGATCGTTGTATCGTACATAACTGAAAAACATCATATTAGTTGCTTCCATTCATCATAAATATGAAAATGGCATAAATGACACTTGCATAATGCTAAAAATAGTGGGAAACTTTCCCACAATATTAACGTGATCAGCCGGGCTGCGGGAAACAGGAAAGCACCATGCGCACAGGTTCCAAAGCAGGGGAAAACGGCGGATCTGGAACGCGGGCGAAGGCGCTGCGGAATGATCCCGTCCGCATGCCCGCGAGACTGCGCGCGAATCCCCCCGCCTGGATTTCGTCGAACCGAAACTCAGCTGAGGGCCCGACGCGACGCGCACGACGATCGATCCGCTCGATTCGCGAGAGCGTTCGCCTGGCGGAAACGCCGGCGCTAGATCGTGCCGTATTTCGTCTCGACCGTGACGCCGATCTCGCGCAGCAACGCGCTGGGCAAGACGCCCCCGGCTTGAACGACGACCGCATCGTTTTCGACGACGAATGGCGTTCCTTCGTGGATCATCTCGACCCGATCCGCGAGGATGCGCACGACTTCGGTGTTCAGCCGCACGTCGATACGTTGCGCGACGCGCGCCGCCTCGATCCGCTCGCGGTTCTTCGGCTTGACGCGATTGAAGACGTCGCCGCGGTAGGCCAACGTCACCTTGGTATCCGGCTGCTCGGCGCAGGCGAGAGCCGCCTCCAGCGCGCTATCGCCACCGCCGACGATCAGCACCCGTTGCCGGCGATACTGCCTGGCCTCGATCAGCCGGTACACGACCTTCGGCAGTTCTTCGCCCGGCACGCCGAGTTTCCGCGGCGTACCACGACGGCCGATCGCCAAGAGCACGGCCCCCGTGTTGAAGGCTTCGTTTCTCGTCTCGATCCGGTAACCGCCATCGGTCGCCTCGATGCGCTCCATCCGCGTGCCGAAGCTGATTTTCAGGCCGGTGCGAGTAACGATGTCCTGCCAGCGCGCGAGCAGCGTCTCCTTGCTCACTTCGTTGAATTCGACCCGACCGACGATAGGCAGATCGACCGGCGCCGTCATCGCGACTTTGCTGCGCGGATAGTGAAAAACGGCACCACCGAGATCCAGTTCCTGCTCGATCACGCGGTACCGGAGCTTGTGTTCGATCGCACCGAGACCCGCGGTCAGGCCGGCCGGGCCGGCCCCGACGATCACCACATCGAGCAGTGCCGTGGTCTTCGGGCGCCTGGCAATCGACTGCATCGCCTGCCTTCCCTGCTCGCAAGCCTTGCGGATCAGGCCCATCCCGCCCAGCTCGCCGGCGATGAAAAGGCCGGGAACGTCGGTCTCGAAGTTCGGTTTCACGAGCGGGATGTCGACGCCACGCCGTTCGGATCCGAACACGAGCGTGATGGCCTCGACGGGGCACGACGCCGCGCATGCGCCGTGGCCGATGCACACGGCGGGGCTCGTCAGCTGCGCCTTGCCGTCGATGATGCCCAGCGCCTGCTCCGGGCACGCCGACACGCAGGTCGACGAGCCGACGCAGCGAACCGGATCCACGACCGGATGCAGCGAGACGGGCTCGGTAAGGCCGGCATCGACGGACGCCGCGAGATTGCGGGCGTGCGCGGCCTCCCGTCGCCGGCGCAGCACCAGATAGGCCAGGACGATGCCGGCCAGCGGAAGCGCGTAGAGCGCAAAAACAAGAGGCGTGAGTTCGGGCACTTTCGTAGAGACGAGCGCCGCGGCATTGGTGGCGCGGTCTCCACGAAGTGTAACGGTTGCGAGCCGTCGGTGCAGCCGTTGCAGGCGAAGGGCCGCGTCGGCCACGCGAACAGCAGTCGATAGTACGCCGGGGAGTGCGTTCCATGCCCAATGAACCGTCCGCAGCAACAGCATCGTTCACGACGTTGATCGGGGGGCGCCCGATGCCCCCGCCCGCGCGGGAGCGCCCCGCGCCCGTTCCACCCGTTCGTTTGCGACGCACCCGGCGCGAATTGGTGCTGCTTGCCGTCGTCCTCGCGCTCGTCGCCGCGGCCGTCATCGTCGCGCGCCTGGGGCTCTATACCGCGGCTTCGAACCTCGGGTATTGGCTCGGCATCGCCGGCGGCACAGCGATGCTCACGCTGTTCCTCTATCCGCTGCGCAAGCGTTGGCGCGCCATGCGCGAGGTCGGGTCGACGCGGTTCTGGTTTGCCTTGCACATGACGCTGGGCATCCTCGGCCCGCTGCTCATCATCCTGCACTCGACACTTGCCTTCGGTTCGCTGAACGCGACGGTCGCATTCACATCGATGGCGCTGGTGGCGACGAGCGGCATTGTCGGTCGGTTCCTCTATGGCCGCATCCACCACGGCCTCTACGGTCGCCGTGCGACGCTGGCGGAGTTGCGCGCGCAGGCCGGCTTGGACTCGGCAGCGGTGCATTCGAAGCTTGCGTTCGTGCGGCCCGTCGAGGAACGGCTGACCGAGTTTGCCCGCTGCGCCGAGGCCGCGGGACAGGCCGGGCTGGGACATCCGCTGCTGTTCATGACGCTGGGGTTGCGTGCATTGCTCGCGCGGCGCTGGTGCACGGCCGAGGCCACACGGGTTCTTCGCCACCGCGCACTGGTCGAAGGTTGGCCGGTGGACAGGCTCGCACGCCGGATCGTCAGTCGCAACGCGCTTGTTGCAGCGCACCTGCGCGCCATCCAGCGCGTCGCGCAATTCGGCGTTTTCGAGCGGCTCTTCTCGTGGTGGCACGTGTTGCACGTTCCGCTCGTCTACATGATGGTTCTGTCCGCAATCGCTCACGTGGTTGCGGTGCACATGTACTGATCGCGGATGGGCATGGGGTTCTGGCGATGGCGGCTTCTCATCGGCTTCTCGGCGGCGTGGCTCGCAGTGACGGCGGGCGCGCAGTCGCTGGAGGATGTGCTGATGCCGGGGAAGGTGATTGCAGGCCATGCCAAGTACGAGCAGGAATGCGCCAACTGCCACGTCAAGTTCGACAAGGTGGCGCAGGACGGACTCTGCCTCGACTGCCACAAGGACGTCGCGCGCGACGTGCGCATGAAGCACGGCTTTCACGGCCAGCTGAAGCCGGAGGCCTGCCGCAACTGTCACACCGATCACAAGGGGCGTGACGTGAACATCGTCCAGTTCGACGAAAAGTCGTTCGATCATGCGAAAACCGCCTTCGCGCTTGCCGGCGGGCACGAGCGCGCCGCGTGCCGGACGTGTCACGTCGTCGGAAAGAAGTACCGCAGCGCAGCTTCCACCTGCGACGGCTGCCATCGGAAGGACGACAAGCACAAGGGAGGGCTCGGCCCGAAGTGCGCCGACTGCCACACGGAGTCCAGCTGGAAGGAGGTGCGCTTCGACCACGCCAAGACGCGGTTCGCCCTGAAATTCAAGCATGCGGACGTCGCGTGCAAGGACTGCCACGCGAACAACGTCTTCAAGGACGCGGCGACCACCTGTGTGGGCTGCCATCGCAAGGACGACAAGCAGCATCGCGGCCGGCTCGGCGAAAAGTGCGAGGCCTGCCACACCGCGAAGGATTGGCGCGACGTTGCGGCTTTCCAGCACGACCGCGACACGAAGTACACGCTGCGCGGGAAGCATCGCACCGCGAAATGCGAAAGCTGCCACACGGCATCGGCCGCCCGCGAAAAGCTGCCCACGAATTGCATTGCGTGCCACAAGGTTGACGACAAGCACAACGCGACGCTGGGCACCGGCTGCGGCGACTGTCACGGCGAGCGCAACTGGCGCGAGGCGAAATACGACCACGAGCTGTCGGTCTTCAAGCTGCGCGGAAAGCATCGCGATGTCGAATGCAAGGACTGCCATCGTGACCCGAAGAGCTACACGGGCACGGCGCAGACCTGCATCGGCTGTCACCGCAAGGACGACACGCACAAGGATCGGTACGGCGACAAGTGTGCAAGCTGCCACACCGAGAAGACCTGGCGCGACATCGTTTTCCGCCACGACCGCGACACGAAGTACGCGCTCGCAGGCAAGCACGCGCAGACGAAATGCGACGGTTGCCACACGGGGCACGTCTACCGCGACAAGCTCGCCGCCGACTGTCATGCCTGTCACAAGAAAGACGACAAGCACCGCGACCAGCTGGGGCGGCAGTGCGAGCAGTGCCACGACGCCGTGGACTGGAAGAAGACGGTTCGCTTCGACCACAACAAGTCGCGCTTCCCGCTTCTCGGGCGCCATGCGCGGGTCGAATGCAAGTCGTGTCACGCGACGCCTGCCTACAAGGATGCGAAGCGGGAGTGCATCGGGTGCCACGAAAAAGAGGACAAGCACAAGCGCATGCTCGGCATCGACTGCGTGTCATGCCATAACGCTCGCGACTGGAAGATCTGGGACTACGATCACTCGAAGCGGGCCAAATTCGTTCTCGACGGCGCGCACCGCGATGCGGCATGCATCTCTTGCCACAAGCTGCCCGGCGACAAAGTCGCACCGCTGGCGACGACTTGCGTTGCGTGCCACAGAACCGATGACATCCATGCCGGGCAGTTCGGCGCCCAATGCGATCGATGCCACGAAACTCGCACGTGGCGCGAGATCAGGCCGCTGGGCCGCAGGAGCGCCGCCCGGCCATGGTCCGGGATCGTGGCCGCCGTCGCAGGGGCGCCAACGTGAGACTTCTTCGCGCCGCCCGCGCCCGATACGCGGTTTCGCGTCGGTTTGCCGGCAGCATTGCGGTGGCGATGCTCGTCGCCGTCGCGTTGATCGTCGGGATTGGCGAGGCTGCTGCGCAGACGGCAGGCCGCGTACCGTCGGCGCTGGCACAACATCTTGCGACGGGCTTTCCGCTGACCGGTGCGCACGAATCGACGCGCTGCGAGAATTGTCACGAGCGCGGCGTCTTGAAAGGCACCCCCAAGGCATGCGAGGTTTGCCATGGGCCCGGCAGCCGGATCAACGCGGTGACGATGTCGGCTTCGCACTCGCCGGTGACGCAGCCGTGCAGCGTCTGCCACAGCACCGTGAGTTTCACGGGAACGGTGTTCGATCACAGCGGTGTCCTGCCGGGTTCATGCGCGTCATGCCACAACGGATCACGGGCGCGGGGCAAGCCATTGGCCCACATCGTCACGGCGGAGTCGTGTGATTCCTGCCACCGCACCGCGGTCTGGGCCGGGGCGACCTTCGATCACGGCCGCGTTCGGGCGGGCACCTGCATAACGTGCCACAACGGAACGATCGCTACGGGCAAGTCGGCCGATCACATGCTGACGGCGGCGTCATGCGACAGTTGCCACCGCACGACAGGATGGATACCGGCGACGTTCAACCACACCGGCGTTGCGCCCGGTACCTGTGCCGGCTGTCACAACGGCAAGGGCGTGCGTGGCGCGCCCGCGACCCACATTCCGACGACGGCCTCGTGCGACGCATGTCACGCGACGACAACGTTCAGCGGGACCGTGATGAACCATGCCTTCGTGGCCGGCGTGGCGTGCGCCACGTGTCACGAGGTGGGGAAAGTCTGGCTCGGAGTGACGACGGTGACGCGGCCGACGGCGGCGCAGGATCCGAATCACCCGGTCACGGGCGACTGCGCGGCCTGCCACACCTCCACGACGTCGTTCAACAGCGGAGTTGCCAAGCCCGCGAACCACATTCCGACCACGCAGGCCTGCGCGCTGTGCCACGCCAACACGACGACGTTCAAATCCGCGGCGATGAATCACGCGGGGATTGCGTCGGGCTGCGCGACCTGTCACGCGGCGAGTCCAGTCGGGATCGCGTTTACCGGAGTCACGCCGGTGCCGCAGGGTAGCGGCCACATTCCGACCGTCGCCGATTGCGCGACCTGCCACAAGTCGACCACGGCGTACGGTCCGGGCACGCCGATGAACCATACGGGGATCGCAAGCGGATGCGCGACCTGTCACGGCGGCGGCAAGAGCTTCACCGGGGTGACGGTAGTGACCAAATCGGCGAACCACATGCCGACGATGGCCGATTGCTCGACCTGCCACGCCTCGACCGTTTCGTTTGCGAAT
>Ga0315297_10002207_pt1 | contig 12231 bp, 11 predicted proteins | sample YL17G15_0_MG_FD_203628 | JGI IMG/M metagenome (GOLD analysis project Ga0315297, IMG submission 203628) | Sediment microbial communities from Yellowstone Lake, YNP, Wyoming, USA - YL17G15_0 | ecosystem: Environmental > Aquatic > Freshwater > Lake > Sediment | place: USA: Wyoming | collected... | reverse complement strand
CGCCATCCCACGGCGCCCAGTCCAGCCCCACGCTGTTGCGCAGCCCGGTAGCGTAGATCTCGCGCTGGGTGCCATCGGGCTGCATGCGCATGATGGTCGCGCGGCGTTCGTCCTGCTCGATGCAGGCATTGCAGGACGAACCCTGTGATACGTAGAGCCAGCCGTCGGGGCCGAAGCCAAGCGTCTTCGTCGTGTGGAGACCGTCGCTCGTGAAGTCGTCGACGATGTGTTCGAGGGCGCCGGACACCTGCCCCGACTCTTCGTCGAACCGGATGCGACCGACGCCGTTCGCTTCACCCACGTAAAGCCAGCCCTCCCGCAAGGCGAGCCCGTGCGGGTGATTGAGCTTGTCGAGCAGTTTGCGCACGGCGTCGGGTTTGCCGTCGCCGTTCGCGTCGCGCTCGAGCAGCACGATTTCATCGGCGCGCGTGCGAGCCACGAGCAGGTCGCCGGCCGCAGTCACGAGCGGCCAGCGGGCGAGGGGCACGTCGGTGGAATACACCTCGAGCCGGAAGCCATTGGCAACCACCAGCTTGGACGCGACCTGCTGTGCCGTCGGCGGCCCGATCGAGCGGCCGAGCAGGAAGTCCAGCATGACTTTCTTGTCGCCGACTGCGATCGGGCCGAACCAGACGTAGCCGATGCCGGCGACCACGAGCAAGGCGACGGCGATCAGGATCGAGAGCAGCAGTTTCTTCATGCGCGGCAGTCTAGCGTCTGGCATCCGGGGTCGGTACCACGCGCATCCTGAGGGTCGGCGGCAGGAACTCCTGGCGATCTACGGTCTGCAGGAAAGCCCCGTCGAGCGAAGGCCGTGGCGCCTGTCGTTTGCCGACCTTGCCGAAACCCTGTAATGATAGAGGTGTAATCGCCGGTTCGCGGATGAACCCGGCGGCAGCCGCCGCAGGGACAGGCGCGACGAACCGTGCCACGCGCGCAAAGACTCGACGGGGCAGATTTTATGAAAGACCAACTCCCATCGGACCCACGACTGGCACTGACACTTGCGACGGCGCAGGACGATGCGTCGAAAGACGCGCCGGAAGATGTGCCGGACCTGTTGCAGGGGGCCAATATTTTCCGCTCGGGTTACCGGTCTGACAGCAACATCGGCAACCTCGGCGAGGAAGACGACACCGCCCGGCTGCCGGGCATTACGAGCCTCCCGGAGGGGATCGAAGTCGTCGAAACCGAGATTGGTCGTGCCGTCGGCCAGTGGATACTGATGGTGCGGTGCCAGTGCGGAAAGCGCTGGTTTGAAATTGAGGCGGTCGAGGCTGCAACCTGTCCGCGCTGCAGCGCACTGGTCTACGTCGACATGCTCCAGGACCGGCCCGACTGACTCCGGGTTGCAGTTCGTGGCGCGCGGCCGACTTCATCAGCTGCGCTCGGCGCCCTCAGTCGCAGGAGACTAGCCATGCAGAGTGTCCCTGGTCGTTTGCTGGCCGTCGTGGCCAGCCTCGCCGCCGTGGCGCCAGCGGTAGCAGATGACAATTTCCGTTGCGGCAGCAAACTCGTCGTGACCGGCATGACGCAGGCCGAGGTGCTGGAGTTCTGCGGACCGCCGATGTCGAAGAGCGAGGAAAAGATACCGGTACGGAGCGGTAACCAGGTCGTCGGTGAGACGACGACCTATCGCTGGACGTACGCATCCTACGGCGCGACCCGCGTCCTGGTGTTCGATCTGGACGTGCTCATGTCGATCAAATGAGTGCCGGCCGTTGCAGCGTGCAAGTGTTGCCTCGAACTGCTGGAGAGTCCTGCCGTGCGTGGATTGATCGGTTGGACGGGTGCGTTCCTCGCTGGATCAGCGGGGTGGTGGCTTGGAGCCAAAGCCGGCCTCGGCATGGCTGTCGTGCTGGGAGCGGTGGCATCCGGCGTCGGACTCTACGTTGGACACCGCTGGTTCGACCAGAACCTGAAGTAATGTTGCGGCCGCTGTGAATCGCGGTTGAGGGGCTCGTGACGAACCCGTACCTCGAGCCAGTCGCTCCCGTGTGGACGCGCATCGCCGGCATCGTGCTGCTGGTGGCGGCGACCGGCCTTACCGCCGTGCTGGGTCTCGGGATCTTCGATTTAGTCGCGCATGCGGCAAGCCGTCGGACGTTCACGAGTTCAACCGTGGTGTTCGCGCTCATACTGCTGACGCTGTGCGGCATCTGCTGGCAGGCCGGGATTCGCCTTGTATTCAAGCGGCGTGATGGCCAGCCGACACTCTTTTCCAGGCCGGCCTGGTTCGCGATTGGTGCGGCATTGATCGCCATGACTGTCCTGATGGCTGCCGTCGTCGTCTCGGCGCGCCGGCCGACGGTCCTTGATTACCAGGTGATCCTGTCCCTCGGTGCGTTCGGGGTCTGGTGCGTCGTGCTGGCGTTTCGTTCGCACGACCCGTAGTCCATCGCGACCGTGTCCAACGGCGCATTGCGAGCTTTCCCATTACACTTGGATCCCATGAGACACAGTGAAGTACACAGGACACATCGCACAGGCTGGCTGCGGGCAGCAGTGCTCGGCGCAAACGACGGTATCGTTTCCACGGCCAGCCTGGTCCTGGGCGTTGCGGCGGCTGGCGCGACTTCCCAGAACATCCTGGTAGCGGGCGTCGCCGGCCTCGTCGCAGGCGCCATGTCGATGGCTGCCGGTGAGTATGTGTCGGTGAGTTCGCAAGCCGACACGGAGCGCGCGGATCTGGCGCGTGAAAGCAAGGAACTGGCTGAAAATCCCGTGCAGGAACATGCGGAACTGAAGGCCATCTACGTCAAGCGCGGCCTCGATGCGTCGCTGGCGGCGAGCGTTGCCACCCAGTTGATGGAGCACGACGCATTGGGCGCCCATGGGCGCGATGAACTCGGCATCTCGGAAACGCTGACCGCGCGGCCAGTGCAGGCCGCGCTTGCGTCGGCGGGCACGTTTGCGGTCGGCGCCGCGCTGCCTCTCCTGATGGTCCTCGTGTTTCCGGTGACTGCGCTGATGTGGGGCGTCGCGGCAAGTTCTTTGTTGTTCCTGACGCTGCTCGGCATCCTGGCGGCACGCGCAGGCGGCGCACCCTTGCTGGCGTCCGCCATGCGCGTCACCTTCTGGGGCGCCCTGGCCATGGCGTTGACGGCTGGAGTGGGCGCGCTGTTCGGGGTCGCCGCCTGAGGCTCCTGCAGCCTTCCGGCTGAATCAGGCAGTGTGGCGGTCGGCCGCGTCGAGTTCTGCCATTTCGGCCGCGGTGAACACGCGCGAGCGGGTGTGAAACGCCTTGCCTTCGGGTCCTTCGAGCGAGAACGTCCCGCCATGACCTTCGATCACGTCGATGATCAGCTGCGTGTGGCGCCAGTATTCGTACTGCGCCTTGCCGATGTAGAAAGGGCAGCCGCCGATCTGGCCCAGGTACACGTCGCCCGCTCCGATCGTGAGTTCGCCCAGCAGGTAGCAGTTGGCCGCACTGTTGTCGCAACAGCCACCGGACTGGTGAAACATCAGTCCGGGGCCGTGCTTCGACTGCAGCAGTCCTATCAGTTCGACCGCTGCTGCCGTGGCGATGACCTTCTCGACCATGCTCAGAAGAAGCCGAGCTTGCTTTCGCTGTAGCTCACCAGCAGGTTCTTCGTCTGCTGGTAGTGGTCGAGCATCATCTTGTGGGTTTCGCGGCCGATGCCCGATTCCTTGTAGCCGCCGAACGCTGCATGCGCAGGGTAAGCGTGATAGCAGTTCGTCCACACGCGGCCGGCCTTGATGGCGCGACCCATGCGATAAGCCACGTTGCCGTTGCGGCTCCATACGCCCGCGCCCAGACCGTACAGCGTGTCGTTGGCGATCGCGAGCGCTTCGGCTTCGTCCTTGAACGTGGTCACGGCCAGCACCGGGCCGAAGATTTCCTCCTGGAAGATGCGCATCTTGTTGTGGCCCTTGAAAAGCGTGGGCTGCACGTAGTAGCCGCCCTCGAGTCCGGCGCCCAGCTTCGCCTGCGCGCCACCGATGAGCACCTGCGCGCCTTCCTGTTTGCCCAGGTCGAGGTACGACAGGATTTTCGTGAGCTGCTCCTTCGACGCTTGCGCACCCATCATGGTGTCGGTGTCGAGCGGGTCACCCATCTTGATCGCGGCCACGCGCTGCAGTACGCGCTCCATGAACTTGTCGTAGATGCTTGCCTGGATCAGTGCGCGGCTGGGGCAGGTGCACACCTCGCCCTGGTTGAAGGCAAACAGCACGAGGCCCTCGATCGCCTTGTCGAGGAATGAGTCGTCCTTGTCCATCACGTCGGCGAAGAAGACGTTGGGTGACTTGCCGCCCAGTTCCAGCGTGGCGGGAATCAGGTTGTTGGCGGCGGCCTGCGCGATCACGCGGCCGGTCGTGGTGGAGCCCGTGAAGGCGATCTTACCGATGCGCTTGCTCTGGGCGAGCGGCAGGCCGGCTTCGCGACCGTAACCGTTGACGATGTTGAGAACGCCGGGTGGCACGATGTCCGCGATCAGGTTCGCCAGGACCAGGATGCTGATGGGCGTGGATTCCGCGGGTTTCAGGACCACGCAGTTGCCCGCGCCGATTGCCGGGGCCAGCTTCCACGCAGCCATCAGGATCGGGAAATTCCACGGAATGATCTGGCCGACGACGCCGAGCGGCTCGTGGAAATGATAGGCCACGGTGTTTTCGTCGATATCGCTGATGCCGCCCTCCTGCGCCCGCACGCAGCCCGCGAAGTACCGGAAGTGATCGACCGTGAGCGGAATGTCGGCGTTGAGCGTCTCGCGGATCGGCTTGCCGTTGTCCACGGTCTCGGCGTAGGCGAGCAGCTCGAGATTGGCTTCGATCCGGTCGGCGATCTTCAGCAGCAGGTTGGCGCGCTCGGCCGGTGGCGTCTTGCCCCACTTGTCGGCCGCGGCATGCGCCGCATCGAGCGCGAGTTCGATGTCTTCGGCCGTGGAGCGCGCGACCCTGGTGTAGACCTTGCCGCTGATGGGTGTGACGACGTCGAAATACTGGCCTTTGACCGGGGCCACCCATTTGCCGCCGATGAAATTATCGTAATGCGCCTGATAGGTCAGCTTGGCGCCAGCGGCGCCGGGTGCAGCGTAGAGCATGTGGTGTCCCCCTTATTGGACGGGGTAATCCTACACCGGAATTTTGCGACGGAGTCTCGCGTCGCTGACCTTTAGAACCAATCTTGGCGGACCGCTTCCTCGATCAGGCGAAACACGCGCCCGTTGTCGTCCGCCGTCGTTCTGCCGAGCAATCCGTGTTGCCAGGCAATGGGCAACCCGTCCTTGCCGTGCAGCGCGCCGACGGCCGCGCCGACGAGGGTGGCGACCGTATCGTTGTCATGCGTGTCGTTGACGGCGCGCACGATCGCTTCTTCCGGGTCGTGCGCATGCCGGGCAAGGATCCACAGCACGCTCGGCACCGTTTCGAGCAGGTATGCGCCGGACGACCAGGCAGCGCAGGCTTCACGGGTGTTCCAGTCGTGGCGCGCGGCTTCGCCCAGCACGAACTCGAGATAGTCGGGAAACGAACCCTCGCGGCCGGTGAAGCGTCCGCTGCGGGCACGGTACGGCTGGTCCGTGCAGACCTGACGCACGGTGGCGACAAACGTGGCGATGATCCAGTCGGACGTCGGCGGTGCCGGCAATCGCAACAGGCGCGCGAGCAGGTCGACGAACGCAACGCACGATGCAACCGAACTCGCGTCGCGGTGCGTGATGATCGAGGCCAGCGCCACATCCAGCCAGAGGGCTGCACTCGTGCCTTGCGGGTGCAGCAGCACGAGGGGCGCGATGCGCATCAGTGCGCCATTGCCCGCGCTCTCGGCGCCGTACTGGTACCAGGACGCCACGCCCTGTTCACGATTGCGCAGGAACTGCTGCATGGACTTGCCGAGTCCGAAGATTTCACGCGAGGCGAAGCGGGCAGACAGGTCGTCCGGATCCAGTCCCGCGCGCTCGAGCAGGCTCTCGAGCGTCCAGAACGCGAGCTGACTGTCGTCCGAGGGCAGGCCTACCCGATGACCCGCGGCTCGGCTGTTCGGCAGGTAGTCGCGGATTTCGCCATAGCGGGACTCGCGCTCCAGGACCGGGAGACTCTCGCTGGTGTTGCCCAGTGCATCGCCGATCGCCAGGCCCAGCAGCATGCCGCGAACTCGGCTCGGTGAAACCGGACCGCTCACGGATTCGCGTGGGCCCTGCAGCAAGGCCGATCGGGCCGGCAGGAATCCTTCGGAGATGACGCGGGCGGCGAGGGACAGGTTCGAAGTCATGATCTGCAGAGTCTCGCAGATTCGCGGGTCGTTGCGGTCGCACTAGAGGCCGGCCGCTGGGTCGTCTGGCGGCCATTGATCCGACGCCGCGCCGCTGCAGACGCGTCCCCGGATGAAGGCGTCGCTGGGGGTCAGACCAAGCTCGCAGCTGCGCACGCACAACGCACGGAATGAGGCGGCGTCGAGGCCCGTGGATTCGTGATACAGGCGCGTAAGGCGCTCCCATCCGGTCGAGGGGATCAACTGCGCGCTGCGCTTGAATGAACGGCAGTCGCGACTGGCCGCGCACCACTCGGCCGCCTTGATCACGGTCGCACAATCTGCGCGACTGAGTGGCCTGGGCGGCTCGCCCTTGCGTGCGACGACAACGTTGCCGGCTGCCGTCAAAGTTGCGCTGCGACGCGCGCCGTTCCACACGCCCAGGTCGATTTGCACGCCGTCGGCTGATGCGACCACGGCCCCGGCGCCGGCGCCGGGGCCAACCCACAGTCCCGTTTCCCGCCGGACAGTCGCTGGATGGCCGGTCCGCAAGTCGAGCCAGAACGGCTGTTGCAGGCCGCAGGGCGCGATCGTGCCATTGCACCGCGTGAATCCGACCACGATCTCGTGGTCCGAGTACACGGCGCGATGCGTCAGCGAAATCGCGTCGTTGCGCAGGCCCGGAACGGCATCGCCGTCGAGCAGGACGACGGGTTGGGAAATGGCTTCTTCTGCATGCCCGATGGTCAGGATGCCGGCGGTAGTCGCAAGCGGCAGCCGCGCCTTGCTCAGCACCTCTTGCGACACCAGGCGGCTGGCGTCGGCAGGAGCGGCGGGCTGGACGGTCGTCGCCATTGCGGGCGCGGGTTGTCGCGTGTCGTGGCCGCCGACCAGCGGCGGGTCGGGTGTCGACGAGTCCTGCCGGTGGACGACTGCATAGACCGCGAGAGCGGCCAGCAACGTTGCCGCGGCCCATGACCACCTGCGCCACGTGCGTCCTCCGACGTCGTCGGGGCGACCTATCGCCGGTGTCGGAGTCAAAGACGCCGCTGGCAATGCAGGGGGGGGTACGACCAATGGTTGCGGTGCGGCGTTGAAGACGACACGGTCGGTCTTGATGCGGGCAGGCGTGGCCAGGGCAGGACGGGTTCGACCGACGTCGGTGGTGCGGCCTGCTGCCGGCGTCGGCGGCAAGGGCACCGGTGACAATGCAGGGGAGGGCACCATCAAAGGCTGCGGCGTAGCGTCCGTGACGACGCGGTCGGTCTTGACGCCAGCCGTCGTATCCAACGCGGTACGGGTCCGAGTGCGCTGCCCGCGCAGACAGTGCCGCGCTTCGGGCCCAGTCAGCCGGTGCAACTGCGACGCGTCCGTGATCGAAATGGCGACATCCTTGTGGTGCCCGGCGCCACTCCCTGCGCTGTGGACCGGTTCGACCAGGCCGACGGCGCGGACCCATTGCCCCACCCAGGTCGCGTCGGGAACGTTTTGTCCGCTGGCGAGGGCCTCCGGCCAGATCTTCAGACAGGCCATGTCGTGTGATTGATTCGCGAACTCGACGCGCAGGCAGGGAGTGTCGCCTGGCGGCGAAGAACCCATTCCGACTCGCACGATCTTGCCGATCATCTCCACGCGATCGCCGACGTGGCTGCAGCACCGTGCGAAGTTCGTTGCATCGACGACCTCGCACGCCGGGACGTACTCACGGTGCAATGGCAGGGCTGCATTACCGGCCAACACGACCGGACGGGTAGGGATGTTGCGGCCCGCGAGAAAGTCCTCGAAGGTTGGCACCTGTTCGAAAGGAGCGGCGCAAATGGCTGCGAAGTGTCGCACCCTCGGCTCGAGTCCCGGCACCGAGGCCAGCAGGCTGTATGCGGGTGAGCTGGCCGGATCAGCGATGTCCGCGGTCCGCAGGATGAACGCGTCCGCATCGCTGTCGGATTGCTCCCAGAGTTCGGGTCGACGGCAGAGCGCGTCGAGCGTGAGGTCGAGGAGCGAGAACGCAAACGAATCGAGACTGGCGTCGAAATGCCGGCCACGGCGACCGGAGTGCTGAAAATTGCGCTGGCCGAGTTCCGTGCTCTGCAGGCCCGCGAGCTGCGGCACGAACATGCCGTCGTAGTCGATCAGCCGCAAGTGGGTCGGGCTCTGGACGATCACATTGGTCGGCTGGATGTCGCCGTGCGCAATGCCGTGCCCGTGCAGCTCGCGCGAGATTTCCCGCAGCGATACGCGCAATTGCTCGAGCGCATGGACGTCGGTGCGGTGCTCGGCGACGAATGCCGCGAGCGTCTGGCCGTGAGCCCAGTCCATCCGGACGATGGGGTAGGTGCCGCTCTCGGTCGTGATTCCGGACGGTTGGAACTCGAAGTCGACGAAGCACGCGCTGCGGATTGGGCGCACGTGTCTCGCCATGGCGTCGTATCGTGTCTGCAGCGAATCGGAGGGCTTGTGGAAGCAGCGGACGGCGTAACTCCTGCCGTCGGCCACGACCTCGAAGGTCAGCGCGAAATTGCCGCTGCGAACGACCGGTTGGCCCGGCCCACGCGAGCAGAGGGTGCCGCGGCCCAGCAGCGGGTCGGACAATGCGATGCCCAGGCTCAACTGCAGGGCGTCGGAGTACTCCGCGAGTGACGGATAGTGCATGTTCCTGCGCCGGGGACCGGCAGCTGTCGCGGTCACCTCGTGTGGTTTGTAGCAGCGCAATTTTCACACGACCGTGCGGCGCGGCAAAGGTGATTCGCAGTATCAGTGGCGACCACGGACGCGCGCGGCCATATGTTCAATCGACCTCCTGGAATCCGGCGGACAAGTTGGCTGCGGCGAACTGCAGCGAACCGCGGCGCGGGGCGGCAACGCCAGTGCGGTGGCGAAGTCTTGACCGAGCCAGCGAATCGCCAGGAAATCCGCGCTCCGGCGTGCGGTCAAGCGCTTGACCACTGGCCGTGAAATCAGGCGGAATGCACTGGTTGACCAATAGATTCAACCCTGCCGGTCAGGTTGCAGTGATTCGAGCGGAGATTGAACCCAGTGTCGAGTGACTGGATTGCAGAGGCGTGCTCGCGATGAGAGTACTGTTCGTGTGCATGGGCAACATCTGTCGTTCGCCCACTGCCGAAGGCGTGTTCCGCGAACACGCTCGCCGGCACGCCCCGGGTCTCGTCATCGAGATCGACTCCGCCGGCACCCACGCTTATCACGTGGGCGAGCCGCCCGATCCGCGCACGATCGCAGCAGCCACCCGCCGGGGCATCGACCTCACGGGCCTGCGAGCACGGCAGGTGCATGACGACGATTTCGAACGCTTCGACCTGATACTGGCGATGGATCGCCTGAATCATGCGACCTTGCTCGACCGCAGCCCGCCCGAGCATCACGAGCGCATTCGCACGCTGCTCGAGTTTGCCGGCAAGACGGCGCCGGCCGACGTGCCCGACCCTTACTACGGCGGTGCAAGAGGTTTCGACGACGTGCTGGACCTGGTTGAATCTGCGGTCGAGGGTCTGCTGACCGAGATCCGCCGCAGGTCGGGAGTCCGTTGATGGCGTTTCAGCCACTATGCCCACCGGCGCAAGGTCGCATGCAAGTCTGGCTGGCATCATCGAATGGCCAGGAACCCGGCGAGCGGCTCGTGGTCGATCCGGGTGAGGCCATCAGCGAAATCGGCATGCTCACCGGCGGGTCGCTGCTCAAGCCTGGCGGGACTGCCGCGCGGGGTTGCACGATGATCGGATCGCCCGGCACTCCCGTGCGGCTGCTGCAGGTCACCGACCCATTTTGACGACCGTAGGAACCCACATGAGAATATGACTGGATGCCGGTGCTGCATGAGCAAGACGCGCTGCTCGTGCGTGCGTTCGCCGACGACCTCGTCGGCCGGTTCGAGTGGCGTGGCCGGCGCTTCATCTGTGCCCGGTTCGGGGTCGGGAGGGCGGGCGTAGCCAGAGACGTGCTCATCGTCGCCACCCACTCAAGTTCGCTTCAGGAATTGGATACCCGTCGTTTCAGGCGTGTTCGCAAGCACACTGACGTTTGCGTCGACCGTCACGAGAATCAGCGACCGTGTCAGTCCATGCCATGCGTGAACGTCTCCCGGTCAAGTGCAGGATACGCGCCGCCGCATGATCAGCCGATTCCGGAGGGTCTGTTCAGGGGCCCCGGATCGCACGCAGTCGCCGGCGCAACTGGTCCACTTGTGTCCGTTGGCGCACAGACGATGAAGACCGGCTACGGCAGAGTCCGGCCTGACGTCACGATTGTCTGGAGAGCAGATGAGCCGCAAGACACTGCCGGTCCCGGCGCGCGCCATGAGTGTCGACCCCGACCCCGGCTTCGACTTCGCGGCGGCGCGCGTGGCCGGGGAACGTGCGCAGGCCACGCTGGCTTCGATCGGGGATGCCGTTCTCAGCACCGACCTGGCAGGCAACATCACCTACATGAATCCGGTCGCCGAGCGCATGACCGGTTGGTCAACGTGGGAGGCGACCGGCCGACCATTGCGGGAAGTGATGCGGATCGTCGACGCGGACAGTCGAGATACCGCGCGGGATCCACTGGCCCTGGCGGTGCAGCGTGACACCAGCGTCGGTGTGGGCGAGAACTGTCTGCTGATCGGCCGGGATGGGCACGAATCCGCCATCGAGGACACTGCCAGCCCGATCCATGACCGGCAGGGAAACGTGACTGGCGCAGTGATCGTGTTTCACGATGTGGGTGCGGCGCGCGCCTTGTCGCTGCGAATGTCGCATCTGGCGCAACACGACGTGCTGACGGGCCTCCCGAACCGGATGCTGCTGACTGACCGGCTCGACCGGGCGATCGCGGCAGCGGCTCGCCATGGCAGCAAACTGGCCGTGTTGTTCATGGACCTGGACCGCTTCAAAGCCATCAACGATCGACTGGGTCATGCGGCCGGCGACCTGGTCCTGCAGTTGGTCGCGAGTCGGCTGATGGCGGGGGTGCGCAGATCGGACACCGTGAGCCGACTCGGTGGCGATGAATTCGTCGTGCTGCTGTCTGAATTGGCCTGTGCCGGGGATGCGGTCCGCGCCGCCGATGCGCTGTGCGCCAAAATTGCCGTACCGCACCGCATCGAAGGCCGGAATCTGCGCGTGACGGCGAGTGTCGGGATCGGCGTTTGCCCCATCGATGGAACGGATGCCGAGACGCTGTTGAAAAAGGCAGATCTTGCGTTGCTGGGCGCGAAAGCGTGCCGGCGCACCGGCCAACATTGGTTGGCGGCGTCATGATGATTCGCATCTGCCTCACCGTCCGCAGGAGAAACCCATGAACTGGGATCGCATCGAATCATGGCCTGGCAAGCCAAGGCCGATGATTCGTGGTTCTCGTAGAACGCTAACCGAATTGATTCGAGCCTGAGAATGGCCCGAGTCCACAGCGCCTCGGGTTCGCCTGCGAACCGCGGCGCGCCAGGCTTCAGTGCAGGGCTTCGCCCCTCGTCACCGACCCGGAGAGACTAATGTTCCACTGTTCAGCGATGTCGCGGTCCGCGAGCATGGTGCTTACGCTCTCCTGCTTTTTTTCCGCAGGATGCGCCGGGGCCAGGCACGCGCAGACGACGGAGCCGGTTCCAGTCGCGCCGCCTTCCGCACCGATTACGGTGGTCGCGGAGGCACCCATACCGGCGATGCCGCAAGCGGAGGCCGCACCCACCGTTGCCGAAATGCCCGTGTTGCCGTCCCCGCCGCCCGCTATTCAGCCTGTGCGCCCCGTGGAGCCCGCTCCGGCTGCGCGAGTCGCAGTCCCCAAAGTCCCCGCCAAGGTCGCGCCGGTCACGACGGTCGCGTCACCCAAGCCGCCACCCAGGCCGGTAGCTGCCGTTACGGCAGTGACCGCGCCCCCAGTGCAGGCGATGCCAAAGGTTGCCGCGGTTCCTGCCGCACCGCAGTTGTCCCCCGCGCCGCTGGACTTCAAGTCGCTCGCGGCGCGACTCCGCGAAACCAAGGCCATCGGCGTTTTTACCAAGCTTGCGCTCAAGAACGAGGTCGACGACC
>Ga0315297_10002206_pt1 | contig 12231 bp, 11 predicted proteins | sample YL17G15_0_MG_FD_203628 | JGI IMG/M metagenome (GOLD analysis project Ga0315297, IMG submission 203628) | Sediment microbial communities from Yellowstone Lake, YNP, Wyoming, USA - YL17G15_0 | ecosystem: Environmental > Aquatic > Freshwater > Lake > Sediment | place: USA: Wyoming | collected... | reverse complement strand
CTCACGAGTCCGCGGGCGGTTCGTGCGCTACCTCGAGCTGCTCGCCGACGACGTGGGGATCGGCGGCGACGTGGCCGGTCCGGATGCGCCCGGAGACGTCGGAGCCGATGCCGGCGAAGCCCTCGACGACGCCCTCGCGCGGGCGACCGGGGGCGCGAGCGTGAAGATCGGGTCGATCCGCGTCTTCCTCCCCGGAGACCCGACGCGGCTCGCCCACCTCATCGCGGGGCTCGTGGAGGTGGACCTCCCGACGCGACAGGAGCTGCTCGAGGCGACGACGACGGAGGCTCGGCTCGCCGCGCTCGACGTGATCCTTCGCGACGAGGTCGCGATGCTCCGGCTCCGCCTCGGCCCGTACGCGCCCGACCCTCGCTTGGGCGCCGCGCTCCGCAACTGAAGCGCCGGGTCGCCGTCACCCGCGGATCCCTCCGCATCGGGCTATCGTCTGCGTGATGACCGAGACGTGGCGCCTTCCTCCCACGGTGCTGCCCGAGGGCGAGCGGCGCGACCTCTGGGTCGCCGACGGACTGATCACGTCCGACCCGATCGGCGGTGCCGAGTCCCTTCCCGGGCGTTTCGCGCTCCCGGGCCTCGTCGACGCTCACTGCCACCTCGCGGTCGGCGTGGACCGGGAGCCGCTCGAACGCGCAGGGGCGCGCGCCGCGCTGCTGCGTGCGCGCGATCAGGGGGTGCTACTGGTCCGCGACGTCGGCGCACCGCACAGCGTCACGCTCGACATCCGCGCCGAGCCCGGCCTCCCGCCCCTGCTTGCGGCTGGCCGCTGGCTCGCGCCGCTCGGCGGCTTCTATCCGACCCTCCACGATCCCGTGCCCGCCGCCGACGTCGTCCTCGCCGCGCTCGCCGAGGTCGCACGGGGCGCGACCTGGGTCAAGATCGTCACCGACTGGCCGCGGGGCGAAGGGGCCGACCGGCGCGTCGTGCCCTCCTACGACGCGGAGACGCTGCGCCGCGTCATCGACGCCGTCCACGCCGCAGGCGTCCGTGTCGCGGTCCACGCGGTCTCACGGTTCGCGATCGACCTCGTAGCCCTCGGCGTCGACTCGGTCGAGCACGGCGAGTTCCTCGACACGACGACGCTGCGCGTCATGGCGGAGCGCGGGATCGCGTGGACGCCGACGGTGAGCGCGGTGACGGCGCCCCTTCCGGCCGATGCGCCGGATGAGCTCCGGCGGCGCGTGGCGACCTCGATGGAGAACCTGCGGGAGCTGCTGCCGGCGGCAGCGCGCCTCGGCGTGACGGTGCTCGCGGGGACTGACACCGTCGGGACGGTCGCCGACGAGGCGTCGCGCCTGGTCCAGTTCGGCATGGCGCCGATCGACGCACTTCGCGCCTGCACGACCGCCGCGCGGGCGTTCCTGGGCGCGCCCGGGATCGAAGCCGGCGCGTCCGCTGACGTCCTCACGTTCGACGCCGACCCCCGCGACGATCCAGCCGCGCTCGCGCGCCCGACAGCGATCGTCCTCCGCGGCCACCGCGTCCGCTGACGGCGCCCGCCCGCGTCGCCGCCGCCCCGCGCTAATGCCGCCGCCCGTCCGCGTCGGCCGTCCGCGGCCCCGCGAGGCCGCATCGCCACGACTCTCGTCCAGATGCCGCCGGTCGTCCCCCCGGGGGCCTCACCTCGTCCGCGGCGTTCGGGTGCGTGCGTCCGGAACCGCAGGCAGATAGACTAGTCGCAGACCAGTCAGAGGTGGAACATGCGACGCGTCGGCTCCTACGAGGCAAAGACTCACCTCCCTCGCCTGCTCGATGAGGTGGCAGGCGGTGCGACGATCACGATCACGAAGCATGGCGTTCCCGTCGCCGTGCTCGTGCCGCCGGTCTCGAGCGGCACGGTCTCGGTTCGGGAGGCCGCGGAAGGGCTCCGCGCGTTCAGGGGGCGCCACCACCTCCGTGGCGTGACGATCCGGGAGCTGATCGACGAGGGTCGGCGCTGATGTTCGTCATCGACGCCTCGGTCACGCTCGGCTGGTGCTTCGAGGACGAGTCCAGTGCCGAAGCGGACCGGGTCCTTGCTCGCCTGGAGCAGGAGGAGGCCCTCGCGCCGGCCCACTGGCCGCTTGAGGTCGCGAACGCTCTCCGCACGGCCGAACGTCGGGGGCGGATGGACGCCGCCGAGCTGCCACGGCTCCGAGCGCTCCTCGCAGCTCTGCCGGTCGAGGTCGCGCCGGTCGAGCTGACGACGGCGACTGGCGGGGTCCTCGAGGCCGCGCGGACGTACGACCTCACGGCTTACGACGCGGCATATCTCGACCTGGCCGCGATCCGGGGGCTACCGCTCGCGACGGTGGATGCACGGCTGCGCGCCGCCTGCGCACGAGCCGGCATCGACGTCGTGCGCTGACGCGCGAGGTCCGGCTCCGCTGCCGCCGGGCGATACGGCCGCGCCGTCGGTCGTCCCCCCGGCGGCCTCACGTCGTCCGGGCCGCGCTGCCGCCCCTCCGTCACCGGCCGGCGGCCGTCCCGTCGTCGCGGCGCGACTCGACGACCGTCGTGGGCGCTCCATGGACGGACCCGGCGTCGTGGATCGCCGGGATCGACCCGAGGCGCCCCGCCTGGTAGTCCTCGAACGCCTGCATGACCTCCGCACGGGTGTTCATGACGAACGGGCCCATCCAGGCGACCGGCTCCCGGATCGGCTGTCCGCCGAGGACGAGGACGTCGAGGTTCGGGCTCCGCGCCTCCTGGGTGGTGTCGGCGTGTATCGTCACCACGTCCCCGGGGCCGAAGACGACGAGCTGGCCGGTCACGATCGGCCTGCGCTCAAGCCCCGCGGAGCCGCGGCCCGCGAGGACGTACGCGAGCGCGTTGTGCTCGACGTTCCACGGCAGCGAGAGGCGCGCCCCGGGAGCCAGCGTCGCGTGGACGAGCGTCATGGGCGTGTACGTGGAGCCCGGTCCGGCATGCCCGGCCACCTCTCCTGCGATGACCCGCACGAGCGTCCCGCCGTCCCCGGACGACACGAGGGCGACCTCGCCGGCGCGGAGGTCCTGGTAGCGGGGCGCGGCCCACTTGAGGCTCCGGGGCAGGTTCACCCAGAGCTGGATGCCGTGGAAGAGGCCGCCGGAGACCACGAGCGACTCGGGCGGCTTCTCGATGTGGAGGATCCCGGCCCCGGCGGTCATCCACTGGGTATCGCCGTTCGTGATGACGCCGCCACCGCCGTTCGAATCGCTGTGCTCGAACGTGCCGTCCATCATGTACGTCACGGTCTCGAAGCCGCGGTGCGGGTGCCACGGCGTCCCCTTCGGCTCGCCGGGCGCGTACTCGACCTCGCCCATCTGGTCCATGTGGACGAACGGATCGAGGTCCGTGAGGTCCACGCCGGCGAAGGCGCGCCGGACCGGGAAGCCCTCGCCCTCGAGCCCGCCCGGGGCGCTCGTGACGCCGCGGACGGCTCGCTGGCGGGCGGTGAGCGGATCCGGGTCGGGGATCCGTGGCAGGACGGTGATGTCGTCGACGGTGATGGCGGGCACGAGGCCGGTCCCTTCCGATGGCGGGCGCTCGCGTCGTGCGAGGTCATTGCATCTGCAACTATCTCAGGTGTCCGCGCCCTGGTCAACACCCACGCGGCAGGCAGGCGTCGAGACGCCCGGTGTCCGAGGATCTCCCCCTGACCGAGAGGAGTCCGACGTGCAGACCGTCCTGAAGGCCGCCCGCCACGAGCACGACGCCGCCTCGTCGGGGGTCGAGGTGCGGGAGACCCGGGCAGCGGCCTACGGCGTGTCCGGGGGCAACGCGAAGAGTGCGGGGTCCTGCTGGAACGACCGCAGGAGCGTGAAGATGAAACCCATCCGCTCCCGGTAGTCCTCCCAGTCCGGCGCGTCGCTGTCGCGCGCCGACGCGAGGTCCTGTCCGAAGCGGCGAGCCAGTGCGATCACGTCCGGGTCATCGAGCGTGACGAGCTCCGGCGGGAACTGCGCGCCACCGAGGTAGGCGGGCCTCGGGACATCACGGTCCAGTCGGAAGAGACCCTGTGGGACGTGCAGGCCCATGTGGGCCGTCGCCGCGATGGCCAGGATCGAGCCACCCGGGATGGCGGCCTTCACATACGGGTCCGCCACGAGCTGCTCGTGGGCGCCGATCGACCCGTTGGCGAAGAGCATGCGCATGGCGCGGTGCCGCGCCGCATCCGGGTCGGCTGATGAGCGGAGGAGCAGGGCGTCCGTGTACGCGCGGAAGGCATTCCTCAGGTCGAGGCTGGCCACCAGCTGCGGATGCGCCAGCAGCGGGCCCAGCCTGGCGTCGGCTCGTTCAGGGTCGCGACATGCGTCGGGGTCACCTGCGAACGCGGTGATCCACCGGATGAACGGTCCGGCGACGTCGCCGAAGACGGCGGCATTGCCGTCGGCCACCGCTCGAGCGACCTCGTCACCCAGCAGCGGCTCGAGCAGGTCGGGTACTGCCTCGCCCGTCATCGACCGACGGGCCTCGGCGCTGGCCCATTGGCCGAACGTCAGCCAGTTGGCATCCGCCCGTCCGAGGAGGGCCGCGACCGACTCCGAGAGCCCGTGGTAGCCGCGGGTGATGGCCGCGTTGCGCGCGAGGACGTCGCCGGTCGCGACGATCCGCTCGACCGCGGCGTCGTCGAGGAGCGGCGAGCCAAACGGGTCTGTCACGGCGCGCACGATACCCCGTGACGGCGGCGATCGGCCATGTCAAGTCCCCGCGCCCCCTCGTCCCCGTCGGCGCGAGCGCCCGACATGCGCCCTGCCAGGCGGGATCGACGCCCGTCAGACCGGCCCGGTGGCCGCGGCCTCCAGGGCGGCGACGTCGATCTTCCCCATCCCGAGCATCGCCTCCCGGGCGCGTGCCGCCCTCGCCGGGTCCGGATCCCCGAGCAGCTCCATGAGCCGCCGCGGGATGATCTGCCACGAGAGGCCGAAGCGGTCCTTGAGCCAGCCGCACCGGCTCGGCTCGCCGCCGTCGGTGAGCAGCTCCCACAGGCGGTCCACCTCTGCCTGGTCGTCGCAGTCCACGAAGAGTGAGAAGGCCTCGGTGAACGGGAAGAGCGGTCCGCCGTTGATCGCGAGGAACTCCTGTCCCGCGATGCGGAAGGTCGCCGAGAAGACGGGGTCCGTGGGGGCGTCGCCGGCCCGGCTCACATCCACGATCTCCGAGTCCTTGAAGACCGAGGTGTAGAAGGCCATCGCCTCCTCGAGATCGTCGTCGAACCAGAGGAACGGGGTGAGCTTCTTCATGGGACCGGCCTTTCGCGAGGACCTCTCGCATCGTCGGCGCCGGGCGGCGCAGCGGGGACGTCGACGCGAGATGCCACAAGATACCCGTAGCGCGCGACGGTCGCCGGCGAGCGACCACTCGCCGAAACGCCCGCCGCGACCGACGGAAGGAGACCCACGTGGCCGCACCGACCAGCGTCGACGACTACCTGGCCGCCCTGCCGGACGAGCGGCGAGCCGCCCTGGAAGTGATGCGACAGGCGATCAGGGCCGCGGCGCCCGAGGCGACGGAGACCATCGCGTACGGGATGCCGACGTTCAGGGACCGCGGTCGGTTGCTCGTGTCGTACGCGGCGTTCACGCGCCACTGCAGCCTCTTCCCCGCGAGCAAGGCCGTCATCGAGGCGCTCGGGGAGGAGCTGAGGCCCTACCTGGCGGGGAAGGCCACGATCCGCTTCCCGGCAGGCGGGCCCATCCCCGCAGCGCTCGTCGAGAGGATCGTCAAGGTACGGCTCGAGGAGAACGCCGAACGCACGGGCTGACGCGCCCTCGCCCGTCGACTCTCAGGGATCGCTGAAGCGCTCGTCATCACCAACAGAAGGCACAGCAGGCGATCGGCAGTGCTGGCATCGTGAGCGTTCCCCGATCGGCTGGGTCACCAGGGACAGCCGCTCCTCGAGGGACGACGGGCCACCCGGTCGGCGGCCACCTCCGTGCCGAGCAAGCGCTGACACGGGGGAGGAGCCATGCCCACCGGTGTCCGAGCCGCCGCCCGGATGCGGCTTGCGGACGCTTCCGACGACGGTCACACTCGCGCCAGTGACGACCCTGCGCGTCTTCCGAGGGCTCCTCTCCAACCGCCCGTTGGTCCGCCTGCTCGGCGGCGAGTTCGTCAGCTCGATCGGCGACTGGCTCTACCTCGTCGCCCTCCTCATCATCGTCTTCGAGGGGAGCGGCTCCGACCCGGTGCTGCTGGGGGTCGTCGGGGCGGCGCGGGTGCTGCCGTACGTCCTCCTCTCGATCCCCGCCGGGGTCGTCGCGGACCGCTTCGACCGGCGCCTGATCCTCTTGATCACGGACGTCGCTCGAGGCCTGATCATGCTCGTGATGGCCTGGCTGGTGGCAGTCGACGGCCCGTTGTGGGCCATCGTCGTGCTGGCGGTCGCGGCCACCTGCTTCTCCTGCTTCTTCGGCCCGGCCATCGGCTCGTACCTGCCGACGCTCGTGCGCGACGAGCGCGAGCTGGGGCCGGCGAACAGCACCTGGTCGACCCTCGACAACCTGGCGTACGTGGTGGGCCCGGCGGTCGGCGGGCTGCTCATCGCAGCCAGCGGACTCGCGCTGGCCTTCCTGCTCAACGCCGTCTCGTTCGGCGTCGTCGCCATCGTGCTGTGGCGGCTGCCGTCGCAGCGGCGCGCGTCCGATGCCGTCCCGGACGAGGCAGCGGACGCTGCACGCGAGAGCCACGGGCGACGCTGGTCCGATGGCCTCCGCCCGCTTGCCCTCCCGCTCATCGGGCTCACGCTCGTCGACGTGGCGGCCAACTTCGCGTACGGCGGCCTCGGCGTGCTGACCGTCATGCTCGCCGTCGACCAGCTCGGGGTCGGCGAGGCTGGGACCGGCTACCTCAACGCCGCCATCGGGCTGGGCGGCCTCGTCGGCGCGTTGGCCTCGGGGCTGTTCGTCGTCCGCCCGGGGCTGCGCGGGCCGCTGCTCGTCGGCGCGGTCGGGATGGCAGTGGGGATCGCCGCCCTCGGCCTCACGAGGTCGCTCGTCCCGGCGATGGTGGCCATGGCCGTCTTCGCGGCCGGCGACCTGCTGACCGAGGTCGCCGGCACGACGATCCTCCAGCGCGTCATCCCCGACGCCGTGCGCGGCCGTGCCCTCGGGACGATCTTCACCGTCTCCATCCTCGCCAACGCCGTCGGTGCGCTCGTGCTCCCCATCGCGGCGGGCGTCGTCGGCATCGACGCCGTCCTCATCACCTGCGGCGCCGTGGTGTTCATCGGCATCGCGATCGGGGCGGTCCTCGTCGGCTCCACGGTAGACCGTGCGCCGGCGCCCGAGATCGTCACGGCGGCCTCCCGGATCGCCGCCCTGCCGGTCTTCGGCGGCGTGCCCGAGTCGTCGCTCGTCTCCGCGCTCGGCCGGGCGACCGAGATGCGGGTCCCCGGAGGGACCGTCGTCATCCGCCAGGGCGATCCGGCGGACCGCTTCTACGTCATCCTGGAAGGCCGGTTCGTCGTCGACCAGGTCGCGGAGCCCGGCGCGCCGCCCACGCGGCTCCGGGCCATGGGTGCCGACGAGGTGTTCGGCGAGATCGGCCTGCTGACCGGCGTGCCGCGCACGGCCACGGTGACGGCCGACGGCGACGGGCGGCTCCTCGCCCTCGACGCGCCCGACTTCCTCGAGCTCGTCACCGTCGGCGCGGAGCTCGGGCCGCGGCTCCTCGCCCTCCACCGCGGTGGGGCGGCCGTCGGGGGCTGACGAGAGAGGGCCACCGGCACTGGTGGAGCGGCGACACGACGCGGTAGCATCGGGGCAGCGCACGATCCAGCCACGTGCGTGTGGCTGCGTCCTGGCCGACGGCGACGAGCCCCCCGAGGAGGGACCGATCGGAATGTTCGGCACCGCCCGGCGCGCGGGGACGGGCTGTCGGTCTTGATCGGGGTGTTGGCGATGGGTCCACTCGTCGCGCTCGACTCGGGGGGTCGTCGCGGGACCGGTCAGCCTCCGAGGGCCGACCGGCCGGCGGTCCGCCGATGCTGAACCGCGGCGGCGGCACCCAGCGCCAGCTCACGACGGTCCTGTTCACGGACATCGTGGGCTCGACCGAGCGCGCCGCCCAGCTCGGCGACCGCGGCTGGAAGACGCTCCTCGCCCGACACCACGCGGTCGTGCGGCAGGAGCTCAAGGCGTTCCACGGTCGGGAGATGGACACCGCCGGCGACGGCTTCTTCGCCACGTTCGAGCGGCCGGCCCAGGCGATCGAGTGCGCAGCGGCGATCATGGAGCACCTCGCACCGCTCGACCTCACGATCCGCGCCGCGGTCCACATGGGCGAGGTGGAGGTCATGGGCGGCAAGGTCGGCGGCCTGACCGTCCACGTCGCATCGCGTGCGCTCGCGGAGGCCCGCCCGGGCGAGATCCTCGTGACCCGGACGGTGCGCGAGGTCACGGCCGGCTCGGACGTCACCTTCAGCGACCGGGGCACCCACGAGTTCAAGGGCGTTCCCGGCGCCTGGGACCTCTACGCCGTGGAGCGGCAGCGCGTCGAGCAGCCGGTCGAGGAGCCGTCGGCTCCCGGCGCCGACAGGACGGCCCGTCGACGCGCACGGTGGGCGGCCATGACGGGAGCGGGACTCGTCGCGGGGGCCATCCTCGTCGCGGGGACATGGGCGGTCCTCGGACGCAGCACCGCCGGTTCCCCACCCGTCCCGGTGCCCGACAGCGCGATCCACGTCGATGCGCGGTCCGAGACGGTGGTGGACGTGGTGCCGGCCGGCGAGGAGCCGACGGGCATCGTCATCGACGCCGGGACCGTCTGGGTCACCAGCCTCGGCGACACGACGCTCACGGGGATCCCGGTCGGGGGCGGCTCGCCGACGACCCGGGGGCTGCCCGGCAAGCCGACGGGCATCGCGGCCGGAGGCGGCTCGGTGTGGGTCGCGTTCGGGTACGGCGTGGCCGGCGCGACCGGGGGCCTGCTCGTCGAGGTGAGCGAGGCCACGCGGCAGACGCTCCAGCGGATCGACGTCGGGACGGGAGCGAACGCCATCGCCCTCGACCAGCGCGGTGTGTGGCTCACGAATGGCGTCGCCGACTCGCTCACGCGCATCGACCCCGCCACACAGGCGACCGTGGCCGTGACGGTCGGCGCTGCCCCGGTCGCCCTCGCGATCGGGGACGGCTCGATCTGGGTCGCGAACTCCGTGAGCCGGACGATCTGGCGTCTCGATGCGGCGACCTTGGCGAAGACGGCCGAGGTGAGCCTCACCGATGCGCCGACCGCCGTGGCCCTCGGGTTCGGCCGGCTCTGGGTGACGAGCTACGTCGGCGATTCGGTCGTCGTCATCGACGCCGTCGGCGGCGGGCGGGTGGCGACGATCCCGCTCGGCCAGGGACCCCGGGGGATCGCGGCGGGCCCCGATGCGATCTGGGTGGCCGGCAGCCAGAACTCGCTCCTGCGGATCGACCCCGCCACCCTGAAGGTGTCCGGGTCGATCGATCTCCCGGGCCCGGCCGAGGGGGTCGCGGTCGTCGGCCCCGATGTATGGGTGACGGTGCAGCGATGACGATCCTCGGTCTCGCCCGGACGCGCACGATCCACAGAGGCGGGGCCCTGCTGGTCACCGCGATCCTGTTCTGCGGCTGCGCGCAGAACACGACGAACCCGGCGTCGCCGACGAGCGGGGCGATGCCGACCGCAGTCGAGATGTCGGGACCCCAGCCGGCGGCGACCTCGCCGCCGCGGGGTGGCACGCTCCGGGTCGTCATCCCGGGCGACGACGGCTCGACGGACCTGCGCGACATGCCGCCCGACCTCCTGGACCCGGAGCTGGACGTCTCCTCCTACGAGTCGTTCGAGCTGTGGCGCTGCTGCCTGGTCCGGACCCTCCTCTCGCACAACGGTCGGTCCGCCGCCGAGGGCGGTGCGCGGCTCGAGCCCGACCTCGCCACGGCGCTGCCCGAGGTCTCCGCAGACGGGCTGACGTGGACGTTCCATCTGAGGCCCGGGCTCCACTACGGGCCGCCCCTGCAGGCCGTCGAGATCACGGCCGGCGACTTCGTCCGCGGATTCCACCGCCTCCTCGCGCCCGGCAACGGCTCGTGGCTCCTCTACGACTACTTCGTCATCCAGGGAGCGGCCGCGTACCACTCGGGGACCGCCGCGACGATCTCGGGCCTCGAGGCGCCCGATGACCGCACGCTCGTCATCCACCTCACGGAACCGGCGGGGGACTTCGGCGCACGTCTCGCCACGGGCGCGACCGGGCCGTTGCCGCCGAACCCCGCACAGCCCGACGCGACGACAGGGATCGCAGCGGGCGCCGACACCGGCTACGGACGATTCCTCGTCTCGTCCGGCCCGTACATGCTCGAGGGCTCGGAGGCGCTGGACTTCTCCGCCCCGGCGGCGACACGGAAGCCGGTCGCCGGCCTCGCACCCGGGAGGATCACGATGGTGCGGAACCCGTCGTGGGACCCGGCGACGGACGACCTGCGCCCCGCCTACGCGGATCGGATCGAGATCACCCTTGCGGAATCGACGGACGCCGCGGTCGCCGCGCTGGACTCCGGCACGGCCGACCTCCTCTGGGCGAGCGGGACACGGTCTCCGACCGTGCCGGCCGACGTGTTCGACGCCTTCCAGAGCGACCCGGCGCGCGGCCAGGCCTTCCTCGACCCCACCGGGATCGTTCGCTACGTCATGCTCAACGTGGCCGTGCCGCCGTTCGACGACCTCCACGTGCGGAAGGCGGTCATGTACGCGATCGACAAGCAGGAGCTCGTCGACCTGACGGGCGGGGGCGTCGCGCAGGGGGTGTACGGGCATCTCGCCGCGGACATCCTCGAGGACGACCTCCTCGCGGACTACGACCCGTACGCGACGCCCGGTGGGCGCGGGGACCTCGAGAAGGCCCGGGCGGAGATGAGGCAGTCGCGGCACGACACGAACGGCGACGGCCGCTGCGACGTGCCGGCCTGCGCGCACCTGCGGGCCACCACGCGCGCGGAGTTCGCGCCTGTCGCCCGGCAGGTAGCCGCCGATCTGAGCTCCATCGGGATCGGCCTCGATGTCGACATCCTCGAGCAGGAGGAGTTCTTCCAGACCGCCAGCCGCCCTGCCGACAGGGTCGCGGCCCTCGTCGGCATGGGGATCTCGGCCGACTACATCTCCGCGGCGTCGATCATGGCGAACTGGTTCGACAGCCCCCTTGCGATCGACGGATCATCGGACTTCTACAACCTCACGATGGTCGGCGCGACGCCCGAGCAGCTGAAGAAGTGGGGCTACGAGGTCACCGACGTCCCGAACGTCGACGCGCGGGTGGAGGCCTGCCTGCCGCTCGTGGGCGCCGCACAGTTCCAGTGCTGGGCCGGTCTCGACGAGTACCTCATGGAGAACGTCGTGGCCTGGGTGCCCTACGCCGACCTGCGATACGCGAGCCTCGGCTCGCCGCGCCTCGCCTCCTACTCCTTCGACGCCTTCGCGAACAGGCCCGCCCTGGACCGGCTCGCGGTGCAACCGTGAGAGGCGCCTTCCGTGGCTCGAGCGCATGGATGAGGATGAGGGTGCAGAGATGACTCCGTCCAGCGTGCACCGAAACAGACCGACACGGGTCGGCAGGCTCGCGGCCCTTGGTGCCGCGGTCCTCCTCGTCGCGGGCTGCGGATCGACGACCCCGAGCGGCCCGCCACAGTGGGGCGCGGCAACGACGCCGGCCACTGCCGCGCCGCAGGGCGCGACCGGGACGCGGGCGGGCGGGACCACGTCCTCGCCGGAGGGCACATCGCCGCCGCGGGGCGGCACGCTCCGGGTCGTCATGGCCGGCGACATCCCCGGCCTGAGCGACCCGACGCCGGATGTCCTCGACCCCCAGCTGGACTTCACGTTCCGCGAAGGGCCCGAGCTGTTCCGCTGCTGCCTGACCCGGACGCTCCTCTCGCACAACGGCCGGTCCGCCGCCGAGGGCGGCGCACGGCTGCAGCCCGACCTCGCGGCCGGGCCGCCCGAGGTCTCGGGCGACGGGCTGACGTGGACGTTCCGCCTCAAGCCTGGGCTCCACTACGGGCCGCCGCTGCAGGCAGTGGAGATCACGGCCGGCGACTTCGTGCGCAGCTTCCACCGTCTCCTCGCGCCGTCGATCGCCGCGTACGCGTACGACTACTTCGTCATCGACGGGGCCGCCGAGTACAACGCCGGCACGGCCGCCTCGATCTCCGGCATCGAGGCCCCCGACGACCACACGCTCGTCTTCCACCTCACCGAGCCTGCCGGGGACTTCGGCGCCCGCCTCGTCGCCCCGGC
>Ga0315297_10002202_pt1 | contig 12238 bp, 11 predicted proteins | sample YL17G15_0_MG_FD_203628 | JGI IMG/M metagenome (GOLD analysis project Ga0315297, IMG submission 203628) | Sediment microbial communities from Yellowstone Lake, YNP, Wyoming, USA - YL17G15_0 | ecosystem: Environmental > Aquatic > Freshwater > Lake > Sediment | place: USA: Wyoming | collected... | reverse complement strand
GACGAGATCAAGATCTACCCGACGCAGCTGCTCGAAAACACACCCCTCCATGATATATGGAAGCGGGGTGAATATGTGCCCTACACCACCGGGGAACTTGTCGATCTCATTGCGGATGTAAAACCCTCCATCCCGCGTTATTGCCGGGTAAACCGCATCATCCGGGATATCCCTTCAACCCATGTTATTTCCGGCAATAAACGCACCAGCCTGCGGCAGGATGTCCAGGTTGAGATGAATCGGCGGGGGACGCATTGCGATTGCATCCGCTGCCGAGAGGTGCGCGGGGAGAAAGTGAGACCAGCCTCCCTGCGGATCGATGACCTGGTTTATCACCCCGACGGAGCAGAGGAACATTTCCTTTCCTTTGTAACACCAGGGGATCATATTGCCGGATTTTTACGCCTGTCTCTTCCGGGAGCAGATTCACCTGACACTGGTCTTGCCGATCTCGAGGGGGCAGCCATCATCCGTGAAGTTCACATATATGGCCAGTCATTGGGTGTGGGACGGGAGCAAAGCGGAGCCGCGCAGCATGTTGGACTGGGCACGCGGCTGTTGGTTGAAGCGGACAACCTTGCCCGTAAAAACGGTTACCGCCGGATGGCGGTCATCGCCGCGGTCGGTTCGCGTGGATATTATCTTGAACGTGGTTTTAAACGCGGGAAGCTGTACCTGGTAAAGGGGGTTTAATTTACCGACCCCGGGGCGGGATCAGTGCGAACCCTTTTCCCAATCGGTAATGGACTGGCGGATTAACGACTTGATCTCAGGATCAGGTACGGCATCGATCCCCTCATATTTGATCAGCCCATCAATTACGAGAACCTCTCCTCCGGGTCCTTCTGCCAGGTGGATATCACGGTCTTTAAATGGACTGGTCAGGAGCTTGGCTTGCAGCACATCCTCGATCTGCTGCACAATACTTTTGAGCACCGGTGCGGCACTTTTCGCCTGTTCAGCCGTGGGTTTTCCTTTCTTGACTTGGGGAACCGGTTGAACAGCCAGGCGTGGCTGGATGCTCGCCGCGGGAGACTCCGGGGGAGTGGTTTCCAACCATGGGCGCAGATCGCCCACTGTGGCAGCCAGGCGTCGTCGCTGCTCCGGTTTAAGAGATTCTTTTTCATTCAAGCGCGCCCCGTCCATTTCCAACCAGACCTTCCCAGATTGCGTCCGCCAGGCGCGCAGCAGCTCTACATCTCCTGAAGATCCTGCAGAGGCGGGTTTATCCACGGGAGATGGTTCTGGGGATACAGCCTGTGCAGGAGGGGGAGCAGAACGGCGATTTTGAGAACGCTGCAGAAGTGCGCCGATGGCTGCACCCACACAGGCAACAACAACGAAAAGGAAAATGGTTGTAGTGTTCATCACCGCTTATTTTACAGGATTTTTAGGTTTTACGCGTACCTGGCAATGGGGGCAAAAATGGGTTCCACGTTGGGTCACGGTAATGCGCTTGATGGCCGTTCCACACACAGGGCAGGGCTCTCCTGTCCTCCCATATACCCGAAAATGGTGTTGAAAATCGCCGCCGCGATAAACCCAATCGATACTGGCGCCATTGCGGCGGATCCCTTCCTCCAACACGTTCCTGATCGACCGGTGAAGGAGGCTGGCCTGTTTTTTTGTTACCAGGTTCGATGGTGACAACGGATGCAGTTTCGCCAAGTGCAGGGCTTCATCAGTATAAATATTGCCCAAGCCGGCCAGGAAGGACTGGTCGAGCAGAAGCGGCTTGAGCTGCCGCCGGTGCATGCACAGTGCGGAATACAACCATTCGGGGGTGAATTCTTCTGAAAGGGGTTCGGGACCCAGGTCCTGAAAGAATCCAACCGGGTCATCCACCAACCAGACCCGGCCAAACTTGCGCGGGTCACTAAAGATGAGGCTGGTATCCTCCGATAGCTGCGCCACCAGCCGGTCATGTTTTGCCGGTTGGTATCCGCCCAGCACCACCAGCAAGTCCCCGCTCATGCGCAGGTGGACGATGAGATGCACATTCGAAAGGTGGAAGTCCAGGAATTTGGCCCGGCGTGAGATGGACCTTACCTGCTGACCCGCAAGCCTCTTTTTAAACGTGGATGGAGACGGTGCCGCCAGGGTTCTCCGCCAGCGCAAATCCACTGAAAGGAAGGTTTTACCGATGAGCGCCGGATAAAGGGTTCGAACAAAGGTTTCTACTTCGGGAAGTTCTGGCATTGGGTTTTAGTTCGCGGGTGATCGAGGAGGATTTCCCCCGGCAGTGTCCTTATGAAGTCCAGTTATATATGGGCGGAGATCAGTTGTTCATCCTGGTCCCGCAGCATCTCGACCCCGTCGTATTTTCCGCAATAAAATTATCAGGATGATACAAGAGGACAGTTCCAGGTCATTCGTTGAACATTTGCCCCACGCTGCGGCCTTCATGGGCACGGCGGATCACTTCACCGAGCAGCGTGGCGACGGTCAAAATTGTCAAACGCTTTCCGAACATTTCCCTTTTTTCCAATGGGATGGGGATGGTGTCCGTGGTGATGAATTCCGTGACGGGTAAAGCCGCCAGCCTCTGGGCGGCATCCAGGGAAAAGATCGGGTGGACAAAAGCCACATATATTCGCTGGGCGCCATTTTCCTTGATGAGGTTGACTGCCTGGGCGATCGAACGACCGGTGTCTATCTCATCATCCACCAGGATGATATCGCGATCTTTCACATCGCCAATGATCGTCAACGCTTCAGCCCTGGCATCGTTGGTGACCCGGCGTTTTTCGACAAATGCGATCGGGGTGTCGATCCGGGCGGCAAAGTCGCGACCTTTCTTGGCATAACCCAGGTCAACGGTCACGACAACCGGGTCTTTGAGGGCGGGACGCAGGTTTTTCTGAACATAATTGATTATTATATGAGAGGCATTCAATACATCCCCGGGTACGGAGAAAAAGCCTTGGATCTGGTAGGCATGGGGATCAAAGGTCATATAACGATCCGCCCCCGCAATTTGGATCATATCCGCCACCAGGCGTGAACTGATGGGCACGCGCGGCTGGTCCTTTTTGTCCGAGCGCCCATAGCATAGGTAGGGTGCCACCGCCGTTATGCGTGCTGCCGAGTCCAGGCGCAGGGTCTGGAGCAGGATCAGCAGTTCCATGAGGTTTCGATGAACCGGAGCAGCAGTGTGCTGGATGACATATACATCCTGCCCGCGGACACTGCTATGCAGTTTAACGAACAGGTTTCCATTGGGAAATTCCACGATTTCCCGACCGCATAATTTTTCCCCCAGGTAATCGGCCACTTTCTGCGCCAGGTCCGGGCTGGCTGTCCCGGCATATAGTTTGATACCGCCATAAACACGCAGTTCGGTTGTTTGAGCCATATTTCCGCCTATATATCCGATTTCCATTCAGAGCGCAGGGCGCGCATGATCAGTGTGTCGCAATACGCGCCGTCACGGAACTCCGTTTCGCGCAAACGGGCTTCATGAACAAATCCGGCTTTTTCGTACGCCCGGACGCCACCCAGGTTTTCAGGGTAAACGTGCAGGGAGATCCGGTTCAGGTTTAAAGTACAAAATCCATGCCGCAGCAAAAGGCGCATTACTTCCGTTCCATACCCCTTGTTCCAGCAGGATTTATCCCCGATGAACAACCCCACTTCAGCGCTGCGGGTGCGCCAATTGATATCGAAGATGCCACTGTTCCCGATCAGGCGCCAGCCGTCCCTGTCCTTGATCTCTATAGCCAGGGATTGTTCCTCGGGTGGGCGTTTGAGCATGTTCTCAAACCACTGCTCCTCGGCAGCCTGGGAAATGGGCATAAACATGGAGAGATATTGCCGCACCTCCGGGTCGTTCAGCCATTCAACAAATTTTGGCAGGTCGTCGCGCTCATTGCCGCGCAGACGGATGCGTTTCCCGTAAAGCATGAAAATCTCCATATAAATAGGGCAAGAGGTTGGGAAGTTAATGAGATTATACTATCCTTGACCCGCCCCGCGTGAGGATTTAAAATGAGATGATGCTCGTTTGTTCTAATGTTTCACAACTTGTGCTATACTCATGTCGAGATGCAGACTGATTCCCTCCCCGCAGCGCGCGATTCCTGGCCCACATGGGCCGAATCCCTGCGCCGCCGCGGCTTGGAGAACCTGGTTGCCTGGATTTTGGAGGCTGCAGGACCATTGACTGTGCTCGGGGCGCAGGTACTCTATCTTGGAAGTCCGCTCCTGCGCCCGATCGTTTCGAACAAACAGGTGGATGCATTGGCTGGTCTGCTGGAAGATAGCTGTGAAACGCTTGCCTTTGCCGCCTATTTGCGGAAGGAAATTCCCCCATGATGACTGGGATCGAATTGGCTGGTTTTAGTGTTGTTTTCATCTGCGCGGTGTTGTTGGTGGGACTATCTTTTTTACACCGCAAGAAACCTTTTGTATTCCGTGACATCCCTGCCTTCAACCGCCTGCGCCAGGCGGTGGGACTTGTTGTTGAAGATGGCAGCCGCCTGCATGTTTCCCTCGGGCACGGCGCATTGGCCACCCCCCAATCTGCCTCGGCCCTTGCAGGCCTGTCCCTCATGCGCCGGTTGGCAAACCTGACCTCCGCCGGCGACCAACCACCCATAGCCACCTCGGGTGAAGCAACACTAACCATTCTTTCGCAGGATGAACTGCAGGCCGCGGCAAAATTAAGCGAACGCGCCGTTTTTGACCCGATCGCCGGCCGGTTAACCGGTCTGACTCCCTTCTCTTATGCTGCAGGGACAATCGCCACCATCCACGATGAAAATGTGACCGCCAACGTCTTGATGGGAAATTTCGGACCTGAAGTTGCCCTGTTGACTGATGCGGTGGAACGTGAAAACAACTTTGTGCTTGCTGGCAGCGACAACCTGGCAGCCCAATCGGTCATCTTCGCCAGCGCCCAGGAACCGCTGATCGGTGAAGAGGTGTATGCAGCCGGAGCCTATGTTGAATCCGGTCCATTGCATGCTGCCAGCCTTTCGGCACAGGATGTCCTGCGCTGGTTGATTATTGCCGTCATCCTGGTTGGGGCGGTGCTTGCCCTGGGAAATATCCTTTGAATCGGAAAAGTCCTTTATCCGCGGTGATCATTGTTATCAGCACCGCCATAGCGGTGGCGAGCGGTGTGCTTGTGCTGGCTGGTTACTTTTTTACCCTCAATCTCGGAGGCCAGCCTTCGATATTGACCAATATCCGCCTCGTGTTTTTAAACTGGGCCATCATCCTGGCGGGTTTTGCCATCTTTGTAGGCATCGTTAATCTACTCCAGGTTCACATTAAAAAGATCCAGCAAAAGCAAAAATCATTATATAGCATCCTCCTCATCGTCAGCCTGGGAATCACATTCCTCTTGGCCATGATCCAGCCGGGTAAGATGGAAACCATCTTCACCACCGTCCAACTGCCGGTGGAAGCCAGCCTGATGGCCCTGTTGGTCGTCACTTTAACATATGCCAGCATCCGCCTGGTCCGCCGCCGACCCAACCTGATTTCGATTATCTTTCTGGTTACGGCCCTGCTCATCCTGCTTGGCACTGCTCCACTGCCTTTCCTGGGAAATATCCCCGGGGTGAGCGACTTGATACGACCGTTCATTGCCCAGGTGCTGGCTGCGGCGGGTGCCCGCGGTATTTTGCTTGGAGTGGCGCTCGGCACCCTTACCACCGGCTTGCGCATCCTCTTCGGGGTCGACCGTCCCTACGGGGGAAATAAATAATGGCCGATATTTTTTGTCAGAAGTGCGGCAAAGCCAACCCCGCAGACGTGGAGAACTGCGAGTTCTGTGGGGCCTTGCTGCCGCCTCCCCCGGCTTCCGTGGATGCAGATTCACAACCGATCAAACTGGGTGAAGATCCCATTAAGATAGATACTGCTGTTTTTGAAAAGGGAAAACCAGCCAAGGGGGATCCTGTGCATGCCGGGGAGGCTCCCACAAAGAAAGATACCGCGGAATTGGAGGAGACGTTACCCGGCTGGCTGCGCGCCCTCCGGGAACGCAAGGAAGCGGAAGAAACAGGAGCCGAAGAAGAATCCCCCGGTGAGGAAATCCCTCTCGAACCCGCACCGACCGCCAATCTCAATCCCTTGGATGATCAACCCGATTGGCTCACCGGGCTTGGCAAGACTGGTACCGACGACCAGGATGAAATCCCCGGATGGTTGACCAGCCTTGGCATTGAAAAGACGGAAACCCCCGCACCTCCTTCCTCCCCAACCCCTCCTGTAGGACTGACTGGAAGCCTGACAGCCGGCATGGGCCAGGATGAATTGGATATGCGTCTGAGTTACAAGATTAAAACCGGGGCTCTTGACACCAAGCCTCTTGAGGACCAGCCAGGGGAGGTGGAATCTCCAGAATCTCCGCCCCCTGATACCGCACCCCTGAATGACCTGCAGGGTGAGCAGGCGGCTCCTGAATTTTCTATCCCGGAAACAGCCCCGCTGGGAGATCTTCAAGCCGGGGATCTATTCCCCGAACCTGGAATCTCCGAAACTGCGCCGCTGCCTGGTCTGCAGGGGGAGAATGGATCCTTGGATTGGTTTAAATCACTGATGTCGGAATCCGCTGTTCCGGACACCGCTGAAACACCCGCCGCGTCCCAAGATGAAGGATTGCAGGATTGGCTTTCCGACATCCCTGACAGTTCCGGAGAAAACAAGCTTGGTCCCGGCCAGGAAGAAGCGGATGACTGGGGGGGTCAATTGGCGGGACACCCCCATTTGGAACCTTCATCCGGGGGCGACAAGGGGGTGGCTGCCGGACCGGCTGTTCCAGACTGGCTTTCCAATTTAAGGTCAACCTCCGAAACGCCCGAGGCACCGGCGGAGGAAAGCCTGCCCGATTGGCTGACCCCTTCAGAAATAACGACCAGTTCCGAGGCATCAGCCTCCACCTCGGCGGCCGATGAAAACCTGCCGGATTGGCTCCCGACCGTGGAATCAAAACACGGCGTTGAAACTCCTCCACCTCCATCCGCTGGCGGGGAACCGCTCCCGGATTGGATGCCTGGACCGGAAACCAGCGTCAGTGCGGAACCTGCCGTGCCCGTGACGCCGCCCGGGGAAAAACTCCCGGATTGGCTGTCAAGCATGGAAACCGCGGTTGAACGAGAACCTCCCGCGCCCTTACCAAAACCGGTCGGCGAACCCCCGGCACCGGGAAAATCTCCAGACGAGATACCCAAATGGCTGTCCCAGTTCCAGGCGGATGTTAATGCGGCAGCAGATAAGGATGAAAAAGAGGAACAATTCGAGAAGGCTGCGCCCCAGGAAAAAAAGGAAGGCACGGGGCCACTTCCTGATTGGCTCGCCGGAATCGAGAGAAGCTCAACCCCTGCAAGCGGGACCCCGGCATTGATAACCAGTGAGGAAAGCGCCGAACCCGGAGATAAGGGCGGGGCGGCATTCTCAATGGAAATGCCGGATTGGCTTACAAAATTAAAGCCGGATCAGGCTGGTGAAAAGGCACCCGAGGGGATGGCGGAACCTGCCGGTCCCGGGAGCCTTGAGGTATCCCAACTGCCCTCCTGGGTTCAGGCGATGCGCCCCGTGGAATCGGTGGTTGAGACCAAGGTGCCACTGCAGGAAGACGACCAGGTCACCGAGCAGAGCGGACCGCTCGCGGGATTACTCGGAGTGCTGCCCGCAACTCCCGGCCTGGGTGAGCTGCGGAAACCACCTGCCTATTCGCCCCTGCTCCAGGTGACAGATGGTCAGCAGCGTCATGCGGCCAGTTTCGAAAAGATAATTTCCAACGAGACTCAACCCGCCGTTGCCCGAAGACCCGGTGTGGCTTCAAACCGGTTGGGTCGCTGGTTGATCGCCGGACTTCTTATCCTGGCAGTCGGAATTCCACTGGTAACCAAGATCCCCGTTACAACAGCGGGTATTTTGCAGCCCAAGGAAATGGTGGCTGCATACAATGTTGTAAGCACCCTTCCCATTAACTCTCCGGTGCTGGTGGTGTTCGATTATGACCCGGCCCTTTCAGGGGAGTTGGAGGCTGCTGCAGCACCGCTGATGGATAATCTTATGCTCCAGGGAGCGCGACTGGCTCTTATCTCCACCAGCCCGACCGGCCCGGTCCTGGGAGAACATCTGCTGCATAATTCTAGTGTTTCGGATGTGGTTGCCGGTCACAACTACCAGCCCGGGGAGCAGTATGTTAACCTGGGATACTTGGCAGGAGGACCATCAGGCGTCCAATTTTTTGTCAATAACCCAATGGCAGCCGCCCGTTTCACGGTTGAAGGGAAAGACGCCTGGCTATTAAAGCCCCTTGAGGGAATCCAAAGAATTAGCGATTTTGCCGCCCTCCTCATCCTGACTGACAATGCCGACAGGGGTCGCATCTGGATTGAACAGACCGATTCAAGCATTGGCACAACTCCCATCCTGATGGTCATCTCCGCCCAGGCTGAGCCGATGATCCTGCCCTATTACGATTCAGGACAGGTAAAGGGACTGGTCACCGGCCTGGCGGGCGGTGAAGCATACAGCCAGTTGTTTGTCCGCCAGGATGCGCATACCAGTCCGGCGCAGATCTACCTGAATTCGTTCAGCGCCGGGACGCTGGTGGCAGAAATTTTGATCGTCTTGGGCGCGTTGGTGAGTGCCGTTGCCGGCTGGGGGGCTGGCAGAAAACTTTTCGGAAAAGGGTCCTGAGCATGCCCTCGCTTTCCTCTGCCAATATCGGTGAACTGGTTCTGGGTGGAATAAGCTTTTTACTTACCCTGATGACATTAAGCTACCTCATCGGGGATAATCCGGCCTTCCGGGTGGCAATATACATTTTTATTGGTGTGTCTGCCGGGTATGTTGCGGCTGTTGCCTGGCACCAGGTCCTGTATCCCCGGCTTTTCCTATCGCTGCGCACCGGTATTTTTACCGATCCTTTCCTGCCCATTGTGCCGCTGGTGATGGGCTTGTTGCTCCTGCTTAAAATCTCGCCCCGCACAGCGAGCCTGGGTACCCCGCCAATGGCTTTCATGGTGGGAGTCGGCGCAGCCGTGGCGATCGGCGGGGCTGTGATGGGCACGCTTATCCGCCAATCCATGGATTCCATGAACGCCCTCAATTTACAGACCGCCGGAGTTGATCGACTGGAAAAACTGGGTGAAGGATTGGTGATGCTACTCGGCACCATTACCACCCTGATCTATTTCCATTTTGGGGCTAAAGCCACCACCAGCGGTCCGCAGCGGGGAAAACTAATCAATTTATTAGGTTGGGTGGGACAAGTCTTCATCGCCATCACCTTTGGCGTTTTGTTTGCAGGTGTTTTTGTGGCCTCCATGACCGCCCTCATCGAGCGCCTCAACTTCATCATTAATTTTATTTTTTGATCGTCAACCCTGGATATCCATCTTGAGACATAACCATTATGCCCGTTTCACTGGTTGATGCAGATTCCCTCCTGGCTGTTGATATCGGCAGCGTGACCACCCGCGCCTCCTTTATCGACGTGGTGGAAGGTCATTACCGCTTCATCGCTTCCGGTCAGGCTCCCTCCACGGCTGCCGCACCGTTTCGCGATGTCAGCGAAGGCGTAAGGCAGGCCATTGAAAACCTGCAAACCGTTACCGGGCGCAGGTTCCTTGACGAGGGCCACCACCTGATCATGCCGACGATGGATGGCACCGGGGTGGATACATTTTCAGCCACGCATTCCGCCGGCCCGGCCATAAAAACCGCGGTGGTCGGTTTGCTTGACAGTGTTTCGCTGGAAAGCACGCTCCGCCTGGCCCGCAGCATATATGCCCGCGTGGTGGAGACCATCGGCCTGAACGATGCCCGCAAACCGGAGCAGCAGATTGACAGCTTGGTCCGACTTCGCCCAGACCTGATCCTGATTTCGGGAGGGACGGATGGCGGGGCAGCGCTTTCCGTTCAAAGCCTTATCGAAACCGTGGGTCTGGCCTGTTACCTGATGCCGGTTGACAAACACCCCGCCCTGTTGTTTGCCGGGAACCAGCAACTTGCCGAGGAAGTCAAAAAAAATCTACAGCCCCTCACATCCTCCTTGGGCATCAGTTCCAACCTGCGGCCGGGCATCGATGTTGAAGACCTGCAGCCGGCCCAGAACACCCTGATCGAACTTTACAACAATGTGCGCCGCAGCCAGATGCATGGGTTGGAAGAAGTCAACGCCTGGGCTGGGAACACATTGATCCCCACCGCCTACGCGGAAGGGCGCGTGATCCGTTTCCTTAGCAAAGTGTATGATTCATCCAAGGGCGTCCTGGGGGTTGACCTGGGGGCGTCTGCGGCCACTGTTGCAGCTGCTTTCGAGGGGGAATTGACCCTGGGCGTCTATCCCCAACTGGGGCTCGGTGAGGGTCTCGCCAACCTGCTGCGCTACACCAGCCTGGAAGACATCCTGAAATGGATCCCGCTCGAGATTCCTTCCGATGTGGTTCGCGATTACCTGTACCAGAAATCGCTATACCCGGCGGGTTTGCCCGCCACCCCCGAAGACCTGTGCATTGAGCAGGCGGTGGCTCGCCAGAGCCTTTATGTGGCTGTGAACACTGCCGGCAAGGATTTCCCGCGCAGAACCCGCCGGGCTGCGTTGGGCCTGACTCCCTACTTTGAGCCCATCCTGGCTGCCGGAAGCGTGATTACGCGCGCCCCCAGCATCGGGCAGAGTTTGCTCATCCTGCTGGATGCCATCCAGCCGGTTGGCATGACCACCATCATCCTGGATCAGAACAACCTGCTGCCTGCCATGGGTGCTGCCGCAAGGCGTAATTCCATCCTGCCCATTCATATCCTGGAATCGGGTGCCTTCCTTGGGCTGGCGACCGTGGTGGCCCCATATGCCAATGTCCGCGCCGGCACGCCTGTTCTGCGCGCCCGCCTGGTGTATCAAAAGGGCAGCGAAAACCGCCTGGAAGTTAAACAGGGATCGCTGGAAGTCATGCCCTTGCCCGTGGGTCAATCCGGGCGTCTTTTCCTCGAACCGTTAAATCATGCCAATTTGGGCCTTGGCTCCCGCCGCCCAAGTGTTGAAGGCATCCCCGTCAGCGGAACCGCAAGGGGGGTGGTCATAGATGCACGCGGTCGCCCCCTGCGCCTGCCAACCGACGCCGCTAGACGGCGGGAACTCATTAAAAAATGGACGTGGACGTTGGAAGGGTAGACCCGGCATGCTGGCACCCATTGTACATATTCTCCCGTTGACTACACTCCGCCGGGAACGCGTGCTGCCTGTGCCCGGACGTGTCACCGCGAAAATCGATCAAAAAGTCTCGGCGTTGGACGTGGTGGCTGAGGCGCATTACGGGCAGGAACACCTGATAATCGATGTTGCCCGCATCCTGGGCATTCAAAAACAGGCAGCCCAACGGTTGATCCAGGTAAAAGCCGGCGTGGTGGTCTCGAAGGGACAGGTCATTGCCCAACGCCTGGATCTCCTCCCGCTGACCTTGCGCGCACCGAGCAATGGCAGGGTGATCTTGACCGGCAGTGGACGTGTCTTGATGGAAGCCGACGAGGGGACATTTGAACTGCGTGCCGGAATTCCCGGGAGGATCTCCCGCCAGGTCTCCGAGCGCGGAGTGGAGATCACCTTCAACGGGGGGTTGGTACAGGCTGTTTGGGGCAATGGGCAGATAGGGGTGGGCTTGCTGCTACCCGTCATCTCAGCCCCCGATGAATTGCTGACCTTGAACAAGATAGATGTCAGTCTGCGCGGTTCGGTGCTGCTGGCAGGTCATTGCAACGACGCGTCCGCCTTGCAAATGGCTGGCGACCTGCCGGTGCGCGGGATCATCCTGGGCAGCTTGTCGCCGATCTTGATCTCCCAGGCGATGCAGGTAAATTATCCGATCATCGTGGTGGATGGTTTTGGATTGAAACCGATGGATAACACCGCGTTCAATTTATTGACCACCAATGCGAAGCGCGAGGTGACCCTCAACGCTGAACCATTGGACCGGCAGTCTGGCGTGCGGCCTGAAATTTATATTCCCCTCCCGGTGACACAGGAACCTCCCGTGCCGCGGGACTTGGGGACATTTTCACCCGGACAATCCATACGCCTGACACGTGAACCGCGTGCAGGGGCGGTTGGGACCCTGGCAAGGGTGCTGCCCGGCTGGACGGCGTTGCCCAGCGGGTTGCGCGCCGCAGCCGCGGAGGTAAAACTGGACTCCGGCGACCAAATAGTGGTCCCGCTTGCAAATTTGGAAGTCATAGGGTAATATATTTCAAACAAGGAGAAGAAGCGATGTTGGATGAA
>Ga0315297_10002201_pt1 | contig 12239 bp, 12 predicted proteins | sample YL17G15_0_MG_FD_203628 | JGI IMG/M metagenome (GOLD analysis project Ga0315297, IMG submission 203628) | Sediment microbial communities from Yellowstone Lake, YNP, Wyoming, USA - YL17G15_0 | ecosystem: Environmental > Aquatic > Freshwater > Lake > Sediment | place: USA: Wyoming | collected... | reverse complement strand
TCCTTGGTCCCCTTCAGCTCCACGGTTTCGTTCACCGGACAGATCCCTCCGGCGATGATCCGGTCGATATGGCTGTACACCATGTTCAGGCGGTCCCTCACAAAGAGATTCTCGACCAGAAACTGCTCCCGCATCTTTTTTGTGTCCAGCGTTTTCATCTGCTCCGGATGAACGGCATAACGGATATCCATGAATTTCTCCTTTCCTTTTATCTCTGCACCGAAATAGATACCGAGCCGTTTCCCCTTCCGAACCATGCGGGAGAGTCCACCCCCTGTTTGCGCAGCTCCGCAATGCAGGCATCCCCGATCCGGTTCGGGGGGATCAGGCTCACGAAGGCGGCGTCCATTCCGAAACGGGCCAGCCCCACGGCCACATTCACCTCTCCACCCCCGAAGGTCGCCTCCAGCGACGGACCCTGGAGGAGCCTTTCGCTTCCCGGCGCCTTCAGTCTTAGCATGATCTCGCCGAAGGTAATGATTTTTTTCATAGGAATCCGCTACCCCTTCTGCCGAAGATGGATCGTGAATCCGGCGATCTCCTGATCCAGGTAAACGAGAATCGTCTTTCCGTCCTTTTCCTTCTCCGTTCCCGCAACGGGCCGGATTCCCTGCCGGCCGAGGTAGAAGAGCGCCCTGGAGACGTCGTTTGTCGCAAAGGCGAGGTGTCCTTTTTCGCCGCGACCGGGACCCTTCATAATCTCGATTTCCTTCTCCCCGAGGAAAAAGGAGCCCTGACCTTCCGCGACCGGGAAATGGAACAGGCGGGAGAAGCGTTCCGCGCTCTTGCCTGCATTTTCACTGTTTTCCTCGTTGAGGCCCACGTGGGCGAGCGCAAAGCCGAGCAGGATGCGGACCGCCTCTGCCGTCAATCTCGTGATCTCCTCGAATTTTCCCGCCGAGATGAGTTCCCCCTTCACCATCCAGCTCCCGCCGCAGGCGATGACGTTTTTCAATATGAGATAGGAAATGAGGTTCGCCGCGTTGATCCCGCCGGTCGGGATGAATTTGATCCCCTCGTAGGGCGCCGCGATGGCCTTCAGAAAGGCGGCGCCCCCCGACTCCTCCGCGGGGAAGAACTTCATGACGCGGAGGCCGCATTCCATCGCAGCCTCGATCTGCGTCGGCGAATTGACCCCCGGGATTACGGGGACCCCCTGTTCGCGGCAGAAGGATACAACCTTCGGATTGAATCCGGGCGAAACGATGAATCTCGCGCCCGCCCGAATCGCCTTTTGGGCCTGCTCGGTCGTCAGGACGGTCCCGGCGCCGACGATCAGCTCCGGCATCCCCTCCGTCAGGGTCCGGATCACCTCCTCCGCCGCCGCGGTTCGGAAGGTGATCTCCGCGAGCGGCAGACCTCCCGCCAGAAGCGCCTTCCCGAGGGGAAGAGCGTCTGTGGCTTTTTCGATCTTGACCACCGGAACGATTCCATAACCCTCTATTTCTTTCAGAATTTCATCCATCACGCCTCTCCTTCCGTAGGTTTTCCGATCCGGATGATCTCGACTGCGATATTCCGGAGCGAATAGATCACCATGATGGCTCCCGCGACCGGCATGCAGGAATAGAGAACCCTCTTCGGGATCGCAAAGACGTTCGTCACGTCCAGGGCCAGGATCGTCAGCCGCAGGGAGTAGTAGAAAAAGACCGCGGCAAAACCGAGGACCATCAGCTCGATGAACGTCCGGTAGAGATGCCTCCGGCTCGGATTCACGATGCTTTTTTCGATCCAGTCCCCCACGCTGATGTGACCCTGCAGGATCCACAGGGCGGCCGCCCCGTAAAACACCAGGTAGGCGTAGAGCAGCTCGATGATCTCATCGAACCAGTGCAGGGAGACCACCGGCACGAAGCGTACGAAGACGTTGGCCGAAATCAGGATCGTCAGCAAGACGAAACTGACGATCGTGACGACCTTCAGCGCGTTCAGAACCAGTCTGTCGACAAATGCCAATGAATTCATTATTTCCCCCATCGCATCCTCTACCGCCCCATGATGAGATTCGGCAGAAACGTGGAAATCTGCGGAACATAAGCAATCAGCACCGTTATGATGAATATCCCGACCAGGTACGGCAGGACCTCCCGCGACAGGGTCCCGATGCTCACCTTGCTGAAACTGGAGACCGCGAAGAGGCACATCCCCACCGGCGGCGTCAGGTTCCCCACCATGATCAGCAGGGTCATCACAACGCCGAAATTGATGAGGTCGATCCCGAACTGCTGCGCGATCGGCAGGAAGATCGGGATCGTGATGATGAAGATCGCGTTCCCCTCGAGGAAGCAGCCGAGGATCAGGACGATCACGATGATCATCGCCATGACGCCCGCCGGCGTCAGGCTCATGCCCGTCAGGGAAAGGATGATCTGGTCGGGGATCTTCTGGTGGATGGTGAGCCAGCCGAAGAAGCCGGCCGCCGAGATGATGAAAAGCAGGCTGATCGTCTGCCGGATCGAGACCCATAAGATCTCCGGCAGATCCTTCCATTTAAGATCCCGATAGAAAAAGCCCAGGAACAATGCGTACAGGGATGCGACCACCGCCGCCTCCGTCGGGGTGAAAACCCCGGTGAGGATCCCGCCGATGATGATGACCGGCGCGAGCAGGGGCAGGAACGCCTCTTTCGTGCTGGCGACGACCTCCCGGAAATCGGCCCGTTCCTCCTTCGGCAGATGGCACCTTTTGGCCAGAAAGGCTATGGCGATCATGATGGCCACGGCCATCAGCGCTCCCGGGATGAAGCCGGCCATGAAGAGCTTGCCGACCGAAACCCCGGTCAGCGCCCCGTAGAGGACGAAGGGGATGCTGGGGGGGATCACGGGACCGATCGTCGCCGCGGCGGCCACGATGGAGGCGGAGAATTTCGGTTTGAAGCCGTTGTCGACCATCGCCTTGTGCAGGACCTGTCCCAGGCCTGCCGCGTCCGCAATCGCCGAGCCGGACATCCCGGAGAAGATCACGTTGGCGATGACGCTCACCTGGCCGAGGCCGCCGGGGACATGGCCGATCAGGGCCTTGGCAAACCGGAAGATCCGGCTCGTCACCCCGCCCGTGTTCATCAGATTGGCCGCCAGGATGAAAAAGGGGATCGCCAGCAGCGTGAAACCGGTCGTGGAGGCGTACATCCGCTGCGGCAGCATCGTCAGCAGCGATTCGTTCCCCAGACCGATGAAGAACAGGATCGCGGTCAGTCCCATGGCGACGGCGATGGGGACGTTCAGGACGATGAACGCCAGAAGGACGGTGAAGATGAGCAATGTCAGCATTTGTGGCCCCTTGAATGCACCCAGGTCTTCTTGGCTTCCGCCTTCCGAACGCGGAAACATCACCGGTGACGGGGGTTGAGAGCGACGGGAAACCCGCCGATCTCAACTACCCGCCACCGGCTTCGGGCACGCTTACTTCGCCTCATCCACCATCTTGATGAACGCCGCGATATTCTCTTCGCCCGCGATGGCCTTCATCCGGTCATAGGCGGGCTTCATCAGCTTCTTGAATTCCTTCTTGTCGGGATAGGTGACCTCCATCCCGAACCCCTTCAACTGACTGATCTGATCCGCTTCCGCATCCCGGACGGACTTTCTCATCCAGTTTCCGGCCTTGTTGCTCTCCTCCTGGACGATCTTCTTCTGCGCCGCGGTCAGTTTGTCCCAGACCTTCTTGCTGATCACATGGACCATCGAGTTGTAGTTGTGACCGGTTATGGCGAGATATTTCTGCGTTTCATAGATCTTGTTGGAATAGATGACGGCGATCGGGTTCTCCTGGCCGTCCACCACCCCCTGCTTCAGGGCCATCTGCAGTTCATTGAAATTGATCGTCGCGACCACCGCCCCGAGGGCCTCCATGGCCGCCTGCGTGGGCAGTTCCGGCGGGGTGCGCACCTTCAGCCCCTTGACGTCCGCGGGGACGTTCACCGGATGCTTGCTGTTCGTCAGGTTCCGGAAGCCCCATTCCCAGTTGGACAGGAACACCAGCCCGGCCTTGTCCAGATCCGGCGCCGCCCATTTGAGGAACTCGCCGTCCAGAACCTTGTCCGCCTGCGCATAATCGTTGAACGCAAACGGGAGCATGACGCAGTTGAATTTCTTGGAATATTTACCCAGTTGACCCTGCGTGGGCAGACTCATGTCCACCGCGCCCAGAATGTTCTGTTCCAGGACCTCCGGCGGGGCGCCCAGGGCGTTGTTGGGATAGATCGTTACCTTGATCCCCCCGTTCGTCCTTTTCTCGACGGCCTCGGCGAACATCTTGCTGGCCAGATTGCCCGGATGGGCGTCCGCCGCGAAGTGGCCCAGTTTCATCTCAATCGGCTTGGAATCTCCCGCATGGGCAAACGGAATGAAAACGACCGACAACAAAAGAATCATCAACAGTTTTTTCATTTTTCCCCTCCGATCCTTTCTGGTTTTATAAAAAAATCCTGTTCGCTATCTTCCTCCGCCGTCAAACCCGCCTACTGCAGATTCGTTCATCTACCCCCTTTCCCGTCCCGATTCTCCGTCCTGAAAACCCAATCGCCGGGAAATCTCGGCGGCCGCCGCCATAACCTCTCCCTTCATCACATCATGAATGGCCTTCTTGGTCACCTGGAAAACCGAACCCGAAACACTGATCGCGGCCACGGGTCTCCCCTTTCCGTCAAAGATCGGAGCCCCCACACAGCGGATTCCCTTTTCATTCTCCTCATCGTCCATCGCATATCCCTGGCTCCTGACGATTTTCAAAAGATCCCGGAAACAGTCCGGATCCGTAATGGTATTCGCCGTCCGCCGGGGCAGCCCCTTCTTCTGAAGAAAATCGGCCAAGGCCTCTTCCGGAAAATAGCAGAGCAGGACCTTCCCCACCGCACTGCTGTGAGCCGGATTCCGGGAACCTACACGCGACGCCATTTTCAGACCGCCTGCCTGCTGTTGCGTCTCAATCTTGTCAACGTAGACCACCTCATCCCGGTCAAGAATGACCAGGTGCGCCGTCTGTTTCGTCTTCTCCGCCAGATTCCGCAGAATCGGTTCCGCGACCTTCCGAAAATCGAGTTGGTTGCTCAACTGGGCGTTCAAATTCATCAATTTCAAACCCAGAAAGTAGATCTTTGTCTCCGGATCCTGGCGGATATAGCCGAAATAGGAGAGGGAGGATAAAAGACGATGGATCGTCCCCTTGGGAAGCTTGAGACCAAATGAGAGATCCCGGATACTCATGCCCTGTGGATTTTGTCCGACCATCTCGAGAATCAGCGAGACCCTCTCAATCGTCTGGACAAGGTTGTTCGGTTTGGTGGGAGGTGAGTTCTTTGCCATTGCTGTTCCTATCCTTTCCTCTGGATGATATTACGCAACGGGAAAGGGAAACGGAAGCCCCAGCTCCTGCGCTGAGGCATGGAGCTCCTTCAGCGTTTCGGACGGTATGGGGATCCCTTCCCTCTCGTATTGCAGTCGTGTCAGATATTCCTTTTCGCCGGGTATCAGCACGCGATCGAACCCCCGCGCCGCAGGGGTGTCGTGGATGTCGTCGATCATCATTCCGACGTTCTTTTTGAATTCGGCCACCGGCACGAAATTCGCGATCTTGATGGCGCCGATGAAATGGCCCAGCTCGCGATGTTTGTCATAATCGCCGTACATCAGGGGAAGTTTTTTCCCGAAGAGCGCCCCGGTGAGCGGACCCGAGAGAATATCGAAAATCAAGGCCAGGGCGTACCCCTTCGGTCCCGCCATCGGCATCAGGTATTTCACCTTTTGGGGATCGGTCGTGGGAATCCCCTCTTCATCGACCGCCCAGTCCGGGGGGATCTGCTCCCCTTTACTTTTGGCCACAAGAATTTTCCCCAGAGACGCCGCGCTGGTCGCCATATCGAGCAACACCGGGTATTCCCTGTCTGTGGGAACCGCCACGGCCAGGGGATTCGTTCCCACCGCGGGCTTTTTCCCTCCGTAGGGGATCACCGACGCATCGGTATGGCTGATCACGATTCCGATCATATCCTTTGCGACGGCCTGGATCGCGGTGTAGCCGGCGATGCCGAAATGGCTGCTCTTCTTCACCCCGACGAAGCCGATGCCGTTTTCCGCCAGTTTGAGAGCCTCCTGCATGGCAAAGAAGGCGACCGCGTGGCCCATGCCGTGGTCGCCGTCGACGATGGCGGTATTCCCCTTTTGTTGCGCGACCCGGATGTCGGGGTTTCCGTTGAGCGAACCGATCCGGAGCCGCTTGATGTAATGGGGAATCCGAATGACCCCGTGCGAATGAAATCCGAAGAGCTCCGCCGTGGTGATGGAATCGGCAACGATCCCGGCATTTGCCTCACAAAGTCCCGCCGCCGACAATATCCGATGGATAAACCCTTTCAACTGCCTCGCATCAACGCGCGCCATACTCTCTGACATAGCCCCTCCTTACCCGATCCGCCGTCACCCGTCAAAGGATAGCCCCTGACGGCCCGCCGGTCGTCGAAAAAAAGCCGGCGATTGTCCCTGCTACATTTTATTCCACAAGAGGTGAATCCGGTTCCCCGCCGGGTCGGCGCCTTTGAGAAAGACCGACTTGGCATCGCTTTTGATCTTCGGCTCCTCCAATTCAATCCCCTTCCCCTTGAGGATGCTGCAGGCCAGTTCAAAATCGGTGACCCGGATGGCGATATGCGGCTTGTCGGACTCCGGACCCTTCATGATCTCGATCCGTCCGGGTCCCGAGGAGGAAAGGAAAAACGATGACGCCCCCTCCTTGTCCGTCTCCAAATCCTTATGGTAGAATACGGGAACCAGCCCGCTGTCCATCATCGTCTGCAACACATCCAACCGTCTGAATCGCGCCATACCCTTTCCTCCACCATGACAAAAAGCGTCATCCGCAGGGCAGACGCCCCGCTGCCTTCCACGCCGTTCTCACGGTCCGTTCGTGCTCGACCCGTTCCGCAGCTCTACCGCGATACCCGGCCTGATACCTCCCCGGACATGATTTTTCCCACCTCCTCGACCGAAACCATATTGAAGTCGCCGATAATGGAATGTTTCAAACAAGATGCGGCAACGGCAAAATCAAGGGTCTTCTGGAGGTTGTCCCTGTAGGTCCGCAATCCGTAAATCAACCCGCCGACAAAGGCGTCGCCGCTGCCGACGCGATCGACGATATCGGTGATGTCGAACACCGGGCCCTTATACAGCCGGGCGCCGTCGTACAGAATCCCCGACCAGGTGTTGTGACTCGCACTGACGCTCCCCCTGAGCGTGATGCCGATCAGCTTCAGATTCGGAAAGGCCTTCTTCAGCCCTTCGGCCACCTCCGCGAATTTTTCCGCCTCGACCCGGCCGGCAACCACATCCGTATCCAGGGCTTTGATCCCGAAAACCTGATCCGCATCCTCTTCGTTGCCCACTGCGACATCGCAGTGCCGGACCATCTCCGGCATCACCTCTTTCGCCTTTTTCCCCCACTGCCAGAGTTTGGCCCGGTAGTTCAGATCGCAGGAGACCGTCAACCCCATCTGCCTGGCCTTCATGATACCCTCGAGACAGACCTCGCAGAGCGATTCACTGACCGCCGGCGTGATCCCGGTCCAGTGAAACCAGTCGGCATCCGCGAAAACGGCCTCCCAGTCCAACATCCCCTTTTTTATGGTGGCAATGGCTGAACCATCCCGGTCATAGACGACCTTGCTCCCTCGCTGTACGGCGCCGTTTTCCAGAAAATAGATGCCAATCCGGCTTCCCCCCCGGATGATCTTCGCGGTCCCCACGCCGCAGCTTCTGAGATAGGCGAGGCAGGCGTCTCCCAGATCGTTCTTCGGCAGACGGGTTACGAAATCCGTCGCCATACCGAAGTTGGCAAGGGAAGCGGAGACATTGGCCTCGCCTCCTCCAAACGCGATATCGAAGGATCGTGCTTGCCCGAATCGCAGATATCCCGGCGGGTTGAGCCGCAACATGATCTCCCCAAACGTAACGACTTTTTTCACGGTACAAGACCTCCTGACTTAAGGCAGCAAAATAACCTTCACCGCCTGCCGATCCTCCAAGAGACGAAAAGCGCTCTGCCACTCGGCGAGGGGCAACCGGTGTGTGATCATCTGTTCCGCCGGAAACAACCCGCTCGCGATCAGCCCGATCGTCCGTTCCCAGGCGGTCCAGCTGCTGGAGAAGCAGAAATCCAACCGAATGGCCTTGAAGACCCCCCGGTCATAGGGAATCGCGATTTCCGGCCTGCCGGAGATCCCCAGGGCGCAGATCCTCCCCAATCGTCTCACCATCTCGAAGGCCTGGCGGATCGCCTGTTCGCTCCCCGAGGTCTCGATGAGCAGATCCACACCTCTGCCCTCCGTCATCTCCAGCACCATCCGGAGCGGATCCGTCTTCTCCCGATCAATGACGACATCGGCGCCTAATTCCCTCGCCTTCTCCAACCTCACCCCTGCCCGTCCGACAATTCCGGTAAACCTTGCCCCGGCCAGCTTGGCGATAGCCAGCGAGATGAGGCCGATAGGACCGGGTCCCGTCACCACAACGGAATCACCTGCCCGGAGCCCGCACCGCTCGAGGATCGCCGCGATGCAGACCGCGACGGGTTCGATGATCGCCCCCACGTCGAACGGGATCTCTGCCGGAAGGCGGTGAAGCAGTCTGGCCGGGCCAGCCACAAATTTCGCGTACGCACCGTCGATCCCGATCCCATAGGCCCTCTTCTGCTCACAGACCTGGGGAAATCCGCTCTGACAGGTGTAACAGACGCCGCAGGAACCCGTTCGGGTTTCGCTGACGACCCGATCGCCGATTTTCCACCCCTTGACATTCTTCCCCACATCAGCGATCACACCGGAGAATTCATGCCCCATGATCACCGGCGGCCAATAGGGATGGTTGTCATGAAAGATGTGGAGATCACTTCCGCAAACGGATACAGCCTTGATTTCGATAAGCACTTCATCATCCTTGACCTGCGGCTCGGGAACATCCCGCATCTCCACCAATTCTTTGCCCTTTCCATATTTCACCACCGCTTTCATCGATACCCCCACAATCATCAAACTACCCTGTTACTCCGGGGGCGTTCCCCTGTCCCGCCCTCGGGAAACATAATGTCATCATCCGTCTACCGGCGAACATACCCTGCAAAGACCGATTATCGCAAATCCACCCTCCGGCCCTGCTCCGCCGACAGATAGGCGGCATAGATCGTTTCCACAACATCTCTTGCCAAATCGATTCCGGAGATCGGTTCTCGGTCAAATAAGACGGCATCCACAAAATCTTCTAACTCTTGAGGGTATCCTCTCACCCAGTCCTCATCAGGACTTGGGAAGTTCCATCCTGCCTTCGTCTCAAGTCTTTCGGCGATGTACTCGTCTCCGAAAATATGAGGCTCCGGGGCATACACCTCCAGAACATTGTGGGGATTCATGTTTACATTCACCACCGCATTCGAAAGGTATACAGTGAGGGTGTTGCGAACCCCTCCCAGAACACCATCAGAAGAAAAAACCGTGGCCGTGGAATTGTCTTCGAAATGTATGACGATGACACCCCAATCTTCCACATCTTCCCACGCGGAAACGATATACTTCTTCTTTTCTTTCAGGAAGGATTCAATCTTCGTGTGTTGTCTCACCTCGGCAGTCACTGATTTAGGCCGTATCGGCTTGCCATACTTCAACACCCCCTCAAAGTATTTCAAGTGGAGGGCCGCGCCGACTGGGTGGGCTCCCAGACGCATCAGCGAACCTCCTCCGGAGGTTTTCCATTTCCTCGAATATGCTGCACCGGAACCGGAATGGCTTCCCTCGGCGCGGATATCCATAATGGTCCCCCCGCTCACCTTAATCAGACTCTTGAGTTTGGCAAGGGGTGGTGAATAAATCCAGTTTTCGGCATACATGAATTTCACATTGTTTTCTGCTACTGCTTTCGCAACCCGATCACAGCCTTGCAACGTCTCTTGCAACATGAGTTGTTTGCTTACTGTAAAGCCAATGTACTCTTCTTTCCGATCCTTTCCAAAATATCCTGTCAAGGGTTTTTCGCATATGATGTGTTTCCTTGCCCGGGCGGTCTCGATGCAGAATTTTTCATGTAGATCTGTTGAGATGCACAGGTCCACCGCATCAATGTCTTTTCGCTCAAGGATGCGGCGATGATCATCATAATAGTCGGGAATACCGTATGTCTTGGCGACACTTGCGAGGTCAGCATCTTTTGAGCAAATGGCGATGAGGTCAACCTTGAGACCCCGCAATTTTGAATAATTCTTGAGGTGCAGGCGTCCCGCAAACCCGGTGCCGACCATCCCAATTCTTACTCGCTCCATATGGCTCGTTCCTTTCTTCGCTCCGTAGGAACCCGTTTCAATCCTTCTCAAGGATATCCGGCCTCACAAAGGCGATCCCCCCCGCCTCCACCGAAAGCGTGGGGTAGAGGATCGGCCGGGTGATCATCTCCACCCCTTGAGAGGTGGCCAGGATCGTATCCTCCGATTTCGTGCCCGTGAGGGACGGATTCCAGGTGAATGCCTGGTTCTCCAGGACGACGTCCGGGGTCTGGAAGTGGGTCCGGTAATCCCTGCCGGTGTAACCGATCGAACCGCCCTGGTGGTGGAGTTTCCACTCCTCCGGATACCCTTTGACCCGATAGGCGTCGATCCCCTTCCGCAGGACCTCCGCCGCAGGAACGCCCGGGCGGGTCGCCGCCATGAACATGCAGTCGATCCAGACGTTCGCTTCATACATTGCTTTCCATTCCGGCGGCACCTTCCCGAAATGGACGAAACGGGTGAGGGAGACGATGAGCCCCCCTTTTCTCGCGTTCACGGAAACCATCAGGACCCTCTCCACTTTTTTCTCCGTGGGGATGGGATGGCGGAAACGGGAAATCCGCTCATCGGCCGCCGACATCAACGTAACGGGATCGATCCTGTGCCTCCATAGTTCGTAGCAGAGCCTTCCAACCACCTCCGACTCCTTTTCTCCTCGATTCGTGGCGCTCATCGTCTTTTCAACGATCTCGGAGACCCTCTCCCCCAGCCACCGGTAGCGGACCAGTTCGTCCGCCGTGAGAGAATAGCGGAGCCGCGCGATCTCCTCCGTCAGCACGACCGCGTTGGGGAAGGGGACATCGCATCCCACAGGACCATCTCCAATCAGTTCTTTGAGGACGGAGGGTTCCCAGTCTTCATGCCAGGGGAAGGTCTTGATGATGAAGCCCTGTTGTTCCAAACCTTCTTCCTCAATCATTCGAGGAGCCTCGATGTTATTTGAGATGACAAATTTCGAATCCTCTGTGATGAGAAGGGAGGTTGCTCCCACCTCCGTTGTTATTCCCACAAGATTAAGACCACCGCATGTCATCCATGAGAAGTTGGCCTGACGTTTAAGGAGCAACCCTTTCAAACCTTTTGATTTAAGAAAATCTCTAACCCTTCTCTCTTTTTCTTTGATTTCGTCGTTTACTGCCATTGGTTCTCCTTACTTTGCCACGCAGGGATGGTAGGGTGCGTTCCCCGAACGCACCATTCAATGGCGTGATCGGGGATCACGCCCTACACAATTCTTTGGTACAATTAGATGCTGAAATGAATTCAGCATGACAATAACAGGTCGGTCTTATTTTCTGTCATCTCGAATTCATTTCGGGATCTCGGTTTTGGTCTTTAGAAACACCCCCGCCTTCCCCTCTCCCCCAGGGGAGAGGGAGAGGGTGAGGGGGGACTTACTACTGAGCCAAAACCTCCGCCCACGTCGTTACAGGCCACGTTGTCTTAAAAAGCTGCTCCACGGCTGGTTTTGCTTTCTCCCTAAAAGAATCTGCATCGGGGATGATCACCTGCATCCCCTTCCGCTGAAGTTCAATGAGAAAGTTGAGCTCTCCCTTCTTCATCTTCTCATTCGCCCAGTCGCATGCTTCTTTCGAAGCCTTGAGGATCAAATTCTGATCTTCTTTTGATAAACCATCAAAGAAGGTCTTATTGATTAAGAAATTACCTGTCTGGACCATGTGATTGGTAATGGTGAGATGGGTCTGGACCTCATCCAATTTAAATGAGGCAATCTGTGGTAAATCACCTTCGGATGCGTCTGCTTTCCCTTCCTTTAAGGATTTATAAAGATCGGGAAGAGGGACGGGGACTGGTTCAGCACCTATTTCTTTCCATACCGCAATCCACGTCGGTACGACGGGCAATCGAAGCTTCAAACCATAGGCGTCGGCCGGAGTATAAAGGGGTTTTTTTGATGTGGTCTGACGAAGGCCCCT
>Ga0315297_10002200_pt1 | contig 12243 bp, 12 predicted proteins | sample YL17G15_0_MG_FD_203628 | JGI IMG/M metagenome (GOLD analysis project Ga0315297, IMG submission 203628) | Sediment microbial communities from Yellowstone Lake, YNP, Wyoming, USA - YL17G15_0 | ecosystem: Environmental > Aquatic > Freshwater > Lake > Sediment | place: USA: Wyoming | collected... | reverse complement strand
CCCTAGATCGCTTGGGGAGGCGGCTCGCAATAACGCCATGGCTCAAGCACCCTCTCAAGCGGCTCGGCTCGACGGAACGGTGAATTTTTCCGCCACCCTATCGAATCTTGCAACATGAAGAATGGGCCCAACCGTGGCAAGGCTCAGCGGCGAGCCTAGCATGCGCTCAACCAAAGCTTGCAGGTGTTGAGCCTCGACCTGCTCCAGCCTCTCGATCAGCTCCTCGGTGGAGAGCGGGCGGCCATGAATGAGGATCTGGCGGGCGAGCTGCTCGGCGCGCGCGCTCGAGCTTTCCAGACCCGCCAGCAGCCCCATCTTGAGCTGGGCCTTGACGCGGGCGATCTCGTCGGCAGTGAAGCCCTGGTCGGCGGCCTTGACCAGCTCGTCGCGGATCACGGCGAACAGCTCGTGCGCGCGATCGGGGCCGCCGGCGGCGTGGATGGCGAACATGCCGCTGTCGGAAAGGCCGCTGGAGAAAGCATAGATGGCGTAGCAGAGCCCGCGCCGCTCGCGCACCTCTTGGAAAAGGCGCGAGGACATGCCGCCGCCGAGCGCGCCCGCGCAGATCTGCGCGGTGAAATATTCCGCATGGCGATAAGGCGGCGCCTGGAAGGCAAGCACGAGATGGGTCTGCTCGAAGGGCTTGTCCGAGCGCCTGGCGCCGCCTGCATAGAGCGCGCTCTCCGGCTGCGGCGTAGATTCTGTGTCGAACGACCCAAGCCGACGCTCGGCCTCGGCGACGAGCGCCGCGTGGTCGACGGCGCCGGCGGCCGCCAGCACCATGTTGGGGCCGTGATAATGGGCGGAAAGATAGGAGCCGAGATGGGCGCGCTTGAAGCGGCTCACGCTCTCCACCGTGCCGAGGATCGGACGGCCGACCGGCTGATCGGGAAAGGCCGCCTCCTGCACGAGGTCGAAGACGATGTCCTCGGGCGAGTCCATGGCGGCCGCGATCTCCTGCAAGATCACGTCGCGCTCGCGGGCAAGCTCGCCCCGCTCGAAACGCGGGGAGACGATGATGTCGCTCAGGATGTCGAGCGCGAGCGGCATGTCCTTGCGCAGCACGCGCGCGTAATAGGCGGTCGAGTCGACGCCGGTCGCGGCATTGAGGTCGCCGCCGACCGCCTCGATCTCCTCGGCGATATCCTTGGCGCTGCGTCGTGCCGTGCCTTTGAAGGCCATATGCTCGAGGAAATGGGCAACGCCATGCTCGCCGAGCGCCTCGCTCCGGCTCCCAGCTCCGATCCAGATGCCGATGGATACGGTCTCGACCTCGGCCATGGCATGGCTGACCACCGTCAGGCCATTCCTAAGCTTGGACCGCTCGACGCTCACGCGCGCACCTCGGCCTTGCGGGTCTTCCCCCGCGCGCGCGCGTTCGTCTCGATGAAGTTCGCCACCGCGGCATAGTCGTTAGGCAGATGCGCGCAGCGCTCGTGCTGGCCAAGCCTGAGCCGCAAGCGCTCGGGCTGCTCGGGCACGCGGCCGCAAGCCCGCTCCACGGCCTCCGGGAACTTGGCGGGATGGGCCGTGGACAGCACGACCATGGGCACGCCCGCAAGCCCGCTCTCGGCACGCGCCGCCGCGACGGCCACGGCCGTATGCGGATCGGCGAGCACGCCTGTCTCTTCCAGCAGCCCGCGAATGGTCATTTCCGTCTCATGCTCGCCGATCGCGTGCGCGCTGAACAGCTCCCGCAAGCCTGAAAGCTCGGTCTCGTTCAGGCGGAAGGCCCCCGTCTTGCGCAGCTCCCCCATGAGCGATCTCACCCGTGCGGGGTCGCGGCCGGCAAGCTCGAACAGAACGCGCTCGAAATTGCTCGCAAGCTGGATATCCATGCTCGGGCTAGAGGTGGCGATCACGCCTCCGGGCTCGTAGATGCCGGAGCTCAGGGCGCGGACGAGACTGTCATTGAGGTTCGTGGCAATAACGAGGCGCGCGACCGGGAGACCCATTCGCTTGGCCGCGTAACCTGCGAAAATATCACCGAAATTTCCGGTGGGTACGGTGAAGGCGATCGCCCGATAGGGCGCACCGAGGCTGACGCCCGCGGTGAAGTAGTAAGCGATCTGGGCAAGGATCCGCGCAAAGTTGATGGAGTTGATCCCGGTCAGCTCGAGCCGGTCGCGCAAGGCCAAATCGCCGAACAGCGACTTCACGATGGTCTGGCAGTCGTCGAAGGTGCCTTCGATGGCGATGTTGTGAACGTTTTCCTCGGTGGCGGTGGTCATCTGACGGCGCTGCACGTCGCTGATGCGCCCCTTCGGATGCAGAATGAAAATGTCGATCGCCTCCAGCCCGCGGAATGCTTCGATGGCGGCGGCGCCGGTGTCGCCCGAGGTCGCCCCGATCACCGTGGCATGGGCGCCCTTCCGCAGCAGCGCGCGGTTCATCAGCCGCGCCACCACCTGCATGGCAAGGTCCTTGAATGCGAGCGTCGGCCCGTGGAACAGCTCAAGGATGAAACTGTTCGGCGCGATCTGGCGCAAGGGCGCGACGGCAGGGTGATGGAAGCTGCCATAGGCCTCTGCGAGCACGGTTTCGAGGTCGGCAAGGCAAGCGTCGCCTTCGAGAAATGGCCGCATGATGCGATAGGCGGCATCGGCATAATCGAGCCCCGCCAGCCCCGCGATCTCCTCGGGCCGAAGCGTCGGCCAGGCTTCCGGCATAAAGAGGCCGCCGTCGCGGGCGAGCGCGGCAAGGAGCGCGCCTTCAAAGGAAAGCGCCGGCGCTTCACCGCGCGTTGAGACGAACTTCAAGATAAGCCTCTTCCGCCTGGAAACGGGGGGTTTCTTGGCGCGACCCTAGCCTTCGCGGCCCTCCCCCGCAACAGGACCAAGGCCTCATTGTGAAGGGGGGCGCTGGCGGTAAGGGCTCCACACCATGATGCCGTAGATGACGAGGAGGGCAGCTGCCAAGAGGAACCAGGTGATGGCGTATTGCAGATGGTTGTTGGGAAGCTCGAGCCGCGTCTGCCCGCCCGCGGGCCAGCCGCCGGGCACATCGCTCTTCTCGGCTTCGAGGAAGAAGGGCGCCACCTCCATGGTGCGATCGGGAAACATCGATCCCGCCATGGCTTGCAGGTCGCGCCAGAACCAGCGATTGGCTTGCGGCTCGTTGTCGGGAATGAAAGAGCCTTGGATTTCCGGGGACCGCACGAGCCCGGTGACGCCGACCACGCCGCCGACCTGTCCCGGCGCACGCGAGGAAGGGTTTCTCAGCGCGTCAGGCACGAAGCCGCGATCGATCAGGACCGTGTCGCCGGTTTCGGTCTGGAGCGGCGTGATGACATACCAGCCGACCGTTCCGTCCGATATGGCATAGAGATATTGTTCCTTGGCGTGGTCGAAGCGGCCCTCGACGCGGACCCGGTAATAGCTCGGGTCGCGCCCCTCGCGGGCAAGCGCGATGGCATCCTTGAGCGTGATGGGTGCGCCCTTGGTCCGCGCCTCGATCTCGGCGATCAGCCCTTCCTTCCAATGCAGCCGCTGGAGCTGCCAAAGCCCAAGCCCGACGAGCAGGGCAAAGGCGGCAAGCGTCGCCGCGGTGAGCCCGACAAGGCCTTTGGTCTGCATCTAAGGGCCAGCCCTATTTGGAGGCGAGCTTGCCCACTTCGGCCTTGTGCCTGAACTGGAGCGCGATGAGCGCGCCCTTGAAGGACCGAAGCAGGAGGAGCGGCAGGAGGATGCCGAGCGAGCCCCACAGCGCCGCGTGCAGCCAATAAGGCGGGGCGTAACGGACCTCCGTGATCAGCGCCAAGCCCGTCACCACGAACCCGGTGACGAGAATGACGAAGACCGCGGGCCCGTCGCCCGAATCGGCGAAGCCATAGTCGAGGCCGCAAAGCTCGCATTTGGGGGCGAGCGTGAGATAGCCGGAATACAGCTTGCCGCGGCGGCAGGACGGGCAACGTCCGGCGATCCCCGCCCACAGGGTCGAGCCCAAGGACGGCGCATCCGGCATCTTTTGCCCTTGGCCCATCAGGCCTCCTCAAACGAAAAAGGGGCGGTCCTGGAAGACCGCCCCCCGAGATTTGCACGAAACGCGGCTAATGCGTCGGATAGTTGCTGCCCGCTCCCCACACATAGATGCAGGTGAACAGGAACAGCCACACCACGTCGACGAAGTGCCAATACCAGGCGGCGGCCTCGAAGCCGAAATGCTGCTTCGGGGTGAAGTCGCCGCGCATCGCCCGGATCAGGCACACCGTGAGAAAGATGGTGCCGACGATGACGTGGAAACCATGGAAGCCCGTCGCCATGAAGAAGGTCGAGCCGTAGATGTGGTTGGCGAAGCCGAAGCCGGAATGAATGTACTCATAGGCCTGGCAGGTGGTGAACAGGATGCCGAGGACGATGGTGCAGGCGAGCCCGAGCACCAGACCTCTGCGATCGTTCTCGATCAGCGAATGGTGCGCCCAGGTCACCGTCGTGCCCGAGGTAAGCAGGATCAGCGTGTTGACGAAGGGCAGGCCCCAGGGATCGAAGGTGTGCCTGAAGCTGCCGAGGCCGGCGATGTCGGTATCCGCACTCGGGATGGGCGGCCACTGGCCGCCGAGCACCTGGGTGCGGACATAGGTCACGGCATCGTCGGGATAGAGCGCCACGTCGAAATAAGCCCAGAACCAGGCGACGAAGAACATCACCTCCGACGCGATGAAGAGGATCATGCCGTAGCGCAGATGGAGTTGCACGACCGGCGTCTCGTAACCCTCATGCGCCTCCTGGATCACGTCACGCCACCAGGCGAACATGGTGAAAATGACGATCGCGAGACCCGGGAGCACGTACCAAAGATGCGGCGTGCCGGCCTTTTTCGAAATGAAAAAGAGGACCGCGCCGATGGCGAGCGTCAGCGCGCCGATACCGCCGACCAGCGGCCATGGACTCGGATTGACGAGATGATAGTCGTGATGTTTGGCGTGCGCTTCGGCCATGGCTTGCTCCAGTTTCCCCAATCTTGTCGAGGCGGTGCCCGCCTCAATGCTCTGTCGTCACTACCCCGAATTGCCGGCCGGCGGCGCGGCGGCGACGCCGGGATCCTTGCCGGTGCGGTAAAAGGTATAGGACAAGGTGATCTCGGAGATGTTCTTGGTGTCCTCGTCGTCGACGATCTTGGGATCGACGAAGAAGGTCACCGGCATCTCGACGCTGGCACCCGCCGCAAGCGTCTGCTCCTTGAAGCAGAAGCACTCGATCTTGGTGAAGTAGCGTCCGGCGAGCTCGGGCACCACGTTGAAGACGGCAGTGCCCGCGACCGGAGCATCTGACGTGTTTGACGCCTTGAAGAAGGCGAGCGCGGTCTCGCCGATCTTGATATCGATCACGCGCTGATCCGGCACGAAGGTCCAAGGCAGGCCGTGATCGACATTGGCGTCGAAGCGGATGCGGATGGTGCGGTCGAGAATCTGGTCAGGCGCACGTTCGGCACGCTGGGGCAGACCGCCATAGCCGGTTGCCTTGCAGAACATGCGGTAGAGCGGCACGGACGCAAAGGCGAGGCCCGTCATGGCGGCAACCAGCGCGACAAGGGAAAGCGCGACCGCGCCGTGGCGGCGCTGCTGCTTGTCCCTTTCGTTTCCGGTCTTGGTCATGGGATTGGTCAAAGCTCAGAGCGGCCGGACGGCCACGTTGCCGCCGAGCCTGACGATGGTAACGATGAAGAACAGCACCACGAGCACCGCCAGGACCCAGGCGATGGCAAGAGATCGCATGCGTTGGCGGCGTTGGCGTTCCTTTTCCGCATCTTGCATCACAAAACCCAGAGTGACGGCAACGCGCCGCCATTAATGCCGAAGCCCTGCTCGACGAGAAGAACCGCGAACAGGAGAAAGAGGTAAAGCACCGAATAGGCGAAAAGGTTTTTCGCGGCGCGGTCAGCGGCCTCCCCTTCCCTCTCCGAGTAGCAGTCGTAGGCCATGACGACGAACAGCGAGCCGAGCACGGACGCCGCGACCGTATAGAGCATGCCGCCGAGGCCGATGACCGAGGGCACCATGCCGACCGGCGCGAGAATGAGGCTATAGATCAGGATCTGGCGCCTGGTGGCGTCGGGGCCCGCGACCACCGGCAGCATCGGCACGCCGGCCTTGGCGTAGTCGCGCGTCCTGAGCAGCGCGAGCGCCCAGAAATGAGGCGGCGTCCAGACGAAGATGATGAGAAACAGAACGAAGGGCTCGAGGCTCAAGCCACCGGTCGCGGCGGCCCAGCCGATCATCGGCGGCACGGCGCCGGCGGCGCCGCCAATGACGATGTTCTGCGGCGTCGTCCGCTTGAGCCACATCGTATAGACGAAGACGTAAAAGCCGATGGTGAGCGCGAGCAGCGCGGCGGCGAGCCAATTCGCCATCAGCCCGAGGCAAAACACCGAGCCCACGGCAAGCACCGCGCCGAACGAGCGCGCTTCCTCGGGCGTCACCCGTCCGCGCGGGACCGGGCGCGCGGCAGTGCGCGCCATGGCCGCATCGATATCGGCGTCGTACCACATGTTGAGCGCGCCCGAGGCGCCGGCGCCCGCCGCAATGCAGATCAGCGATGCGATGGTGAGCACCGGATGCATGGAGCCCGGCGCCGCGACGAGACCGACGAGCGCCGTGAACACCACGAGGAACATCACCCGCGGCTTCATCAGGGCGACATAGTCGGCGACGTCGCCCCCGGACTCGGTTGCGGCCGCACCGGCTGTTACAGGATATGCGACGTCGGCCATGCCTTACTCACTCAATCGCCGTGAAGCTGCACCAAATCCGGCCGCGCCGAACCTCGCTGCAACGATCCTCATTTGATGCGCGGCAGCGTCTCGTAGCTGTGGAAAGGCGGCGGCGACGACACCGTCCATTCCAGCGTCGTGGCGCCGGCTCCCCAAGGATTGGCGCCTGCCGGCACCTTGCGCGCGAACTGGGCGACGATGCCGTACAGGAACACTAGGAAGCCCGCGAAGGCGACGTAGGACCCAATGGAGGAGACGAAGTTCCAGCCGGCGAACGCATCCGGGTAATCCGCATAGCGGCGCGGCATGCCGGCAAGGCCCAAGAAGTGCTGCGGGAAGAAGGCGAGGTTGGCGCCGATGAACATCAGCCAGAAATGCAGCTTGCCCACCGTTTCGGAATACATGTAGCCCGTCATCTTCGGCGACCAGTAGTACCAGGCGCCGAAGATGGAGAACACGGCGCCGAGCGACAGCACGTAGTGGAAATGGGCGACCACGTAATAGGTGTCGTGCATCGAGCGGTCCACGCCGGCATTGGCAAGGACCACGCCGGTGACGCCGCCGATGGTGAACAGGAAGATGAAGCCTAGAGCCCACAGCATCGGTGTGCGGAAGCTGATCGACCCGCCCCACATGGTGGCGATCCAGGAGAAGATCTTCACGCCGGTGGGCACCGCGATGACCATGGTGGCGAACACGAAATAGGCTTGCGTGTTCACGTTGATGCCGGCGGCGTACATGTGATGGGCCCAGACGACGAAGCCAATCACGCCGATGGCGACCATGGCATAGGCCATGCCGAGATAGCCGAACACCGGCTTCCGGGAGAAGGTCGAGACGATCTGACTCACCATGCCGAAGCCCGGAATGATGAGGATGTACACTTCCGGATGGCCGAAGAACCAGAACAGATGCTGCCACAGCAGCGGATCGCCGCCATGGGCGCTATCGAAGAACGCCGTGCCGAAATTGCGGTCGGTCAGCAGCATGGTGATGGCGCCGGCCAGCACGGGCAGCGACAAGAGCAGCAGGAAGGCGGTCACCAGCACCGACCAGACGAAGAGCGGCATCTTGTGCAGCGTCATGCCAGGCGCGCGCATGTTGAAGATGGTGGTGATGAAGTTGATGGCGCCAAGGATCGAGGAGGCGCCGGCGAGATGCAGCGCCAGGATGGCGAAGTCCACAGCAGGTCCGGGCGTGCCCTTGGTGGAAAGCGGCGCATACATCGTCCAGCCCCCGGCCACGCCATTCGTGCCGGGCGGTCCAGGCATGAACAAGGAGGTGACGAGCAGCGTGAAGGCGGCGGCGACCAGCCAGAAGGAGATGTTATTCAGGCGCGGGAAGGCCATGTCGGGGGCGCCGATCATCAGCGGCACCATCCAGTTGCCGAATCCGCCCATGGTCGCCGGCATGACCATGAAGAACACCATGATCAGCCCGTGGGCGGTGACGAAGACGTTGAACATCTCGGGATTGCCGAAAATCTGCATGCCGGGCTCCATGAGCTCCATGCGCATGCCCATCGACAGCAAGCCGCCTACAATGCCACCGACCATGGCAAGGACCAGGTACAGCGTGCCGATGTCCTTGTGATTGGTCGAAAAGAGCCAGCGCCGCACGAAGGTGGGATGGTCCTCGTGATGGGCTTCTTCGGCATGGGCGCTATGTGCCATGGCTGTCTTCCTTAATCTTCTTCTCTGTCATGCGTTGCTTCGGTTGAGGCGACCACTCCCCGCTCTTGCAGATGCGGGTTCGCTTATTCGTGGGCCGCAGCCAATTTGCTCCCGTCATTGCGCGAGGCGCTAGCCTTGGTCTTGGCAAGCCAATCGGCGAATTCAGCTTCCGAGACGACGCGGACCGCGATCGGCATGAAGGCGTGATTGCGCCCGCAAAGCTCGGAGCACTGGCCGTAGAAGACGCCCTCGCGCTCGGCCCTGAACCAAGTAGTCTGAAGTCGTCCCGGCACCGCGTCGAGCTTCACGCCGAAGGCGGGCAGCGCCCAGTCGTGGATCACGTCGTTCGACTTGAGGCCCACGATGACGTTCTTGTTCACCGGCACCACGACTTCGCGGTCCACGGTGAGGAGCCGGGGCTGCCCCTCTTTCAGGTCGGCCTCAGGCACCATGATGGAATCGAAGGTGATGCCCTGGTCCGGATATTCGTAGGTCCAGTACCATTGGTTGCCGGTGGCGGTGATGGTGAGGTCGGGCTTGGGGAAGTCGTATTGGGCGAACAACAGCCGGAAGGACGGAATCGCTATGGCGACGAGGATCAGGACCGGGACCACGGTCCAGGCGATCTCGAGCGGCGTATTGTGCGTGGTGCGGGTGGGCTCCGGATGGCGCTTCTCATTGAAGCGAGCCATCACATAGACGAGGAGGCCGAGGACGAAGAGCGCGATCACCGTGATGATGATGGTGACGTAAGTGTGGAAGGCGTGGATCTGCTCCATGATCGGCGAGGCGGCCGGCTGGAAGCCCAACTGCCAGGGCGCCGGCTGGCCTTCCTTGGCGTAGGCGGCTCCGCACAGGGCAACAAGCCCGGCTGCGCCAAACACCGTCCTAAATCGACCGAAAATCGCCATTCCTTCCACTCCCTAAAGCCTGCTCCCTTGTCCGTCGTTGATCTCCCTCAAGGGGAGTCGGCGGACCGCAATGACCGGTGCGGGGCGAACCAAGCGTCGCCCACCCGCTCGATCGAAGCAAGGGCGGCGCGAAACTTCAATAGCGATTAGAAAGCGTCGCCCCCACCATTCGTTTTGCTGCCAGGCACCGCCAGCGTCGCGGGGCTGCAAGCTCTTTTCCCGTGTTCAAATCATAAAGGAAATAGATTGGCAACACTCATGATTCAGGGCGCCGATGCGGCATATGCACGCTTGCCGCGCGATCTTTTTGCGGTCGGGAAGATTTCAAGCAGGCTGGCGTCGAAATTTGGCCCCAATACTCGGCGATGGCCGTTTTCTATGTTGCGCATCCCGCCTTCACGGCGCCTTACCTCACAATCTAATCTCGCAAGAGACGATTCGCGCTTGAATGCGCGTTGTCGCCGGTCTCATTAGCCATATGGGTCAGATGCCAGAGTTTCCGTTTTTTGTGCCGGCCCTGCGGGCGCTTGCCTTATTCGGCGGCGCCCTCTCGCTTGTGCTCGGCCTTTCAGGCGAGGCCTTGGCGCAAGGGACCTCGCCCGAGGCAGCCCCCGTCGCCACCGGCCCGGGCAGCGTGGTGCGCGAGACGCATGGCGCCTGGCAGGTTTCCTGCCGCACGCCGCCCGGCGCCAAGGAAGAAAAATGCGCGCTGGTGCAGAGCGTCACCGCCGAGGACAGGCCGAATGTCGGGTTGACGGTCGTGTTCTATAAAGCGGTCGGCGAGGACAAGAAGCTGCTCCGCGTGGTGGTGCCGCTCGGCGTCCTTCTGCCCACGGGCCTTGGCCTCAAGATCGACGGCCAGGACGTGGGCAACGCGCCCTTCCTCAAATGCGGCAAGCGCGGCTGCGTCGCCGAGGTGGTGCTGCAGGACGAAGTGATCGCCAAGATGAAGACGGGCGGGACCGCCATGTTCATCATCTTCGACACGCCCGAAGCCGGCATCGGCATCCCGGTGAGCCTGCAAGGCTTCGGCGACGCCTTGGTCAACATGAAATAGCGCGAAGCCGTTTGGCGATTAGCAAAAAAAATCGGCGACAGAGAAAGGAGACTCTGTCGCCGACGACATCCGTCTTTGGGGGACGGACTAACGTCCCATCGGTGCAGGGTAGCAGATGGGACGGTTACTTAGGCCCCATATGGTTAGCGGACTTGTTGCGTTCAAGCCCGCGCTAGAACGCGTTGGCGTCGAAGATCTTGTCGATGTCGCCGCGCCAAGGCCCGGAAAAGGCGGCGAGCAGCCGGTCGGCCGGCGAGCGCCCCTCCTCCACCGTCTCGATCAACGGCTGAAGCGCCTTGCTCTCGTCCTCGCCGTTCCGGTCGAGCCGCGCGCGCCGCTGCAATCCGCCTAGCGCCAGGCCCACCATGTCGCGGCCGACATCGCGCAGCGTGCCGCCGCGAAACGGCGTCTTGAGGCCAAGCCGCGGCACCGCATCGCGCAATCCCTGCCGCTCTTGCGCGGTCCAGTCTCTTGTCAGCGCCAAGGCCCCGTCGAGCGCTTGGCTGTCGTAAAGCAGCCCGGTCCACAGCGCCGGCAGCGCACAGATCTGCGCGAATGAGCCCGCGTCGGCGCCACGCATCTCGAGGAAGCGCTTCAGCCGCACATCGGGAAACAGCGTGGTGAGATGGTCGGCCCAATCCTCGAGCGTGGGCCGCATGCCGGGAAGCGCCGCGAGCTTGCCTTCGAGGAAGTCCCTGAACGAGGCGCCCGCCACGTCGATATAGCGCTCGTCGCGATAGACGAAATACATCGGCACATCGAGCGCGTAGTCGACATAGCGCTCGAACCCCATGCCGGGCTCGAAGGCGAACGGCAAGAGCCCGGTGCGGTCGGGGTCGGTGTCGCGCCAAATCTCGGCGCGGTAGGACTGGAAGCCGTTGGGCTTGCCTTCGGTGAAGGGCGAGTTGGCGAAGAGCGCGGTCGCCACCGGCTGGAGCGCTAGCCCTGCGCGCATCTTGGCGATCATGTCGGCCTCGCCGGCGAAATCGAGATTGACCTGCACGGTCGCCGTGCGGAACATCATGTCGAGGCCGCGCTTGCCGCGCTTCGGCATATAGCGCTTCATGATGCGGTAGCGCTCCTTCGGCATCACCGGCGTCTCGGCGAGCGTCCATTTCGGGGAGAAGCCGATCCCGAGAAAGCCGATGCCGAGCTCGCCCCCCGCCTCGCCCGCCTCGACGAGATGCTGGCGGAGTTCCTCGGTGGTCTCATGCACGGTCTCAAGTGGCGCGCCGGAAAGCTCGAGCTGGCCACCGGGCTCGAGGCTGATGGCGCCGCCCTTCGGGCAATCCTTGCGGCGCAGCGCGATGATATTGCCATCCTCGGTGACCGGGTCCCAGCCGAAGCGGTCTTGCATCGTCTCCAGCAGCACGCCGATGCCGCGCTCGCCCGCGTAAGGGACCGGCGCGTGGCCGCGCAAATAGAAGCCGAACTTCTCGTGCTCGGTGCCGATGCGCCAATCGGACTTGGGCTTGGAGCCGGCTTCGAGATCGGCGACGAGCTCGTCCCGTGACTCGATGACGGGGCTGGTCGGCCCATCGACCCGTGTCGACATGAGAAGAGCTCCGTAAGGGTTGCGACGCTTGCGCCGAAATCGCGGCGGAAGGGACATGCGAAAAGGCGGCCTTTATGGCGCTCCTAGCATGAGACTGACAAGCGATCCTTACCGCCAATCGCCAAGGGCCGCATTCACCAGGGCCAGAGCGGCGACCGCGGCGGTGTCGGCGCGCATCACCCGCGGCCCAAGGGAGATAGGCAGAACGAAGCGCTTTGCAAGGAGCGCCGCCCGCTCCTCCCGCTCGAAGCCGCCTTCCGGGCCGATCAGGACGGCAAGGGGGCCGGGCGCGCGCGCTTGAAGCGCCTCGATCGGCGAGGTGTGCGGGGCCGCCTCGTC
>Ga0315297_10002199_pt1 | contig 12245 bp, 8 predicted proteins | sample YL17G15_0_MG_FD_203628 | JGI IMG/M metagenome (GOLD analysis project Ga0315297, IMG submission 203628) | Sediment microbial communities from Yellowstone Lake, YNP, Wyoming, USA - YL17G15_0 | ecosystem: Environmental > Aquatic > Freshwater > Lake > Sediment | place: USA: Wyoming | collected... | reverse complement strand
TGTTTCCAACATACATTTTTTTCATTTTCAATCTCCTTTTTTGTTTATAAAAACTCTGATCTCTTCAATCTCCTTGGGTACTTTTACATCCTTACTTATAAATATTAGACCTCCTTTTCATTCTTTGTTTGTCCTTGTTTCTGGTTCTACACCACCACAATATCGTTTTAAAAACTCTCCTTTGCTCATCTTATGTCCCAAACATAAACCAGAAAAGTCCATCCTATTACATCCCAATGTATGACAATGTCCATGTGAGTTTATAACGTGAGAATGAAACATCATGCTATTACGCTTTCCATTATTTATATAACGGACATGGGGCAGAATGATGGACTTGCCTATACAATATGCTTTCATGTTCTTTAATTTTGCGCTCGCATTTACTTAATAAAGTGGCACAAAAGTCCTTTCTCAAAGATGGAAACAAAGTGAATAACCCTGCGGCAGAGACTGCAGGATGCAATATTCATAAAATGTCTGTTAATTGGGGAGACCGCTAAAAGGTGAGCTTTGTGAAAAGAAATCTATTTATCAGTGTCCCTTTTTGACTATTTCTTCTTTTCCTCCTTTATTAAGCATAACATATTATCTTAATCTAATATTTTTTTTGATAGACATGACAGCTTACAATCTTTTGATATTATTTTAAGCATAATAAAAACTTTGGCACAGAGTGCTGAGTAGAAGGTTATTCCTGAAACGGCAACTTTAGGAATGAAGACCTTCAAAATTACGTTGTGAGCTGACCCTGCATAAGAGATGCTGTTATCTCCAATATAAGTACAGCGTTTTATGTGTACTGTATGGCAACTTCATAAACAATATCTGAGTGGTTGGTGGAGGGATCTGTGCCTTTACAGCTAAGTGCTCCCTTTCCCTCCAATCTACGGTTTCTGATCATCGCGGGTATAACCTGGGTTAGATCAAACCCCACACGTATCTTGAAAAGGCTCTTAAACGAATTGCAAGAACGAAATGGCATATCAAATCACTATTTTTGATGGAACCTGTTGTGAAGAAATTGACAGGGAAAGCACAGGTCCTTGCTCCCGGCGATATTCTCACTGAGCAATATATTTCACGCAAAAAGAAGGATGATGATTTTGAGACTCTTCTGGCGGCACGGTCTCTTCTCTATATTCAACTTCTGGAGAAGGAAGAGATGATACCTTCCAGATCGGGGAAAACTCCCCATATAAAAGATGAGATCAGAGCAACTGAATTAGTGAATAGACTTTCATTTGTCCAATGTGAAGAACTTTATAAGAAGATACGATTCAGAAATCGCAAACAGGCTCTGGAGATAATTCAAGACTATCTTGCGGTTTCAAATATTGTCCGATAGTCACATCTATGTTCCCACTATAAAACCGCAGCAAGCGTATTGTCCAACAATCCAAATACGTTGGGCTATGGCACCCCTCTCGATTAAATTGCTAAGCGCTTTTTAAGGATAGTACCTTTACTTCTTGCATGATGCGCCCATTCAATTTATCTTTTTCCACTTCGATGTCGTATCGTGCCTGAAGATTGAGCCAAAACCGCTCTGAAAGTCTAAAATAGCGGGAAAGCCTAAGGGCAGTATCCGCGCTTACTGAACGCTTTCCATGAATAATCTCATTGATACGGCGTGCTGGAACGCTAATATCTTTGGCCAATCTATACTGGCTGATATTCAAAGGCTTCAGGAATTCCTCAAGCAATATTTCACCGGGATGAATTGGTTGTATTTTCTTAGTACCCATCGACCGCCTCCTTTTCTAATAATAACTTAACTCATTCTTTTGTCACATGAAGGAATTCTACTGAGATGGCTGTCTTTTTGTTCAAGAAATACAGGAACCAAGCTCACTGAAAAAACTTTTGTTTCAAATTAACATCGGACATTAACTTCTCATTGACCATATAGTTTTACTGATATAAAATTAGCAATGCCTGAAACTGAAGCAGATACCTGCCGAAAGTATATCCTTCCAAAACTCTATGCCGCTGGCTGGAATGATGATCAGATTAGTGAACAAAAGACCTTTACTGATGGGAGAATAGTCGTCTCGGGTAAAAAATGTTTTAGAAAAAAACCAAAGCGCGCTGACTATTTGCTTCGATTAAAGCGCGATTTCACGATCGCTGTACTGGAGGCAAAGGCTTCCTATAAGAATCCAGGCGACGGTATACAGCAGGCAAAGGAATACGGGGAAATGCTTGGTCTGAAGTTCGCTTATTCAACCAACGGGCACGGGATAGTGGAGCATGACTACTTTACAGGTAGAGACAAGGATTTAGAGACATTCCCTTCCCCTGAAGAACTATGGAACAGAATCCGTCAGGCTGAAAGTATTACCAATGATATAACTGCCAGTAGAATCATATCTCCCTGCTATCATCTTTCAGGTAAAACGCCCCGCTATTATCAGGAAATCGCAATTAATCGCACCATTCAGGCGGTGTTAAATGGGAAACCAAGAATCTTGTTGAACATGGCAACCGGTACAGGGAAAACAGTTGTTGTATTTCAGATTATCTGGAAACTTTGGAACACCAGATGGACGAGAACTGGCGAAGACAGAAGGCCAAAAATCCTTTATCTCGCTGATAGAAATATCCTGATTGATGATCCGAAAGACAAGATTTTCGCGCCCTTTGGCGATGCACGATGGAAGATTGAGGGAGAGGCTATTAAGAGCCGGGAAATCTATTTTGCAATTTATCAGGCCATAGCAAAAGATGAACGGAGGCCGGGACTGTACCGGGATTATTCAAAGGACTTTTTTGATCTGATCATTGTGGATGAATGTCACAGGGGAAGTGCACGGGATGAGAGTAACTGGAGAGAAATTCTTGAATATTTTGAACCTGCTTATCAAATCGGCATAACTGCTACTCCTCTCAGGGAAGAAAACCGTGATACGTACAGATATTTCGGAAACCCTCTTTATACCTACAGTCTCAAACAAGGGATCGAGGACGGTTTTCTTGCACCTTATAAAGTGCACCGTGTTGTGCCCTCGGTAGATGCAACAGGCTGGAGGCCATCACCAGGCGAAGTTGATCGTTATGGCAGGGAAATTCCAGATGGTGAATATAGCACAAAAGATTTTGAGACGATCATAGCGTTAAAGGTTAGAACCGAAGCAATAGCGAAGCATCTTTCAGATTATCTGAGAAATACAAACAGATTCGATAAAACAATAGTCTTTTGTGTTGATCAGGAACATGCTGAAGATATGCGGAAGGCTTTAAACAATCTTAATTCAGATCTGGCAAAGAAATTTCCTGATTATGTTTGCCGTGTGGTTTCAGAAGAAGGTGATATCGGGAAAGGACATCTCAGCCGCTTTCAGGAACTGGAGAAAGAAACGCCTGTGATACTAACGACCTCGAAGCTTTTAACCACTGGTGTAGATATGCCCACATGCAAAAATGTGGTTCTTGTAAAAGTTATAAATTCAATGACTGATTTTAAGCAGATCATAGGCAGAGGCACAAGGGTTCGAGATGACTATGGAAAGCTTTACTTCACAATTCTTGATTATACAGGAAGTGCAACAAGACTTTTCGCTGACCCTGATTTTGATGGTGAGCCTGCACTTATTACAGAAGAGGAAATGAATAATCGTGGCGAAATAGTTGGAACTGCAACTATAACTCCGGAGAAGGTTGACGAGTATGGCACAGAAACAGGATTTGGAGAACAACTAATCAGTGAAGCTATCGAGTCATCAGAAAAAATTCCCCGTAAGTATTATGTCGACAACGGTGCTGTTGAGATTGTAGCAGATATTGTCTATGAGCTTGATGCAGATGGAAAGAAACTTCGAGTTGTAAGGCTGACAGATTATACAGGTGAGAAGATCAGAGAGATATTCACTTCTGCTGCTGAACTAAGGTCTAAATGGGGTATCGCAGAAGAAAGGGCGACGATTATAGAAACCTTGGCAGAAAAAGGCGTATCACTTGAGGATTTGATAGAGGCTTCAGGAGACCCTGATGTAGACCCCTTTGATCTGCTCTGTAATCTTGCCTTCAACATGCCTAAGAGAAGTAGGAGAGAAAGGGCTGAGTTCATTAAGAAAGAAAAGAAAGATTTCTTTGAGAGGTACAGCACAGATGCCAGGCTGATTCTCAATGAAATCCTTGACAAATATATTGAACATGGTACGGCACAGTTCAAAATACCGGACATTCTCAAGATAGAACCGATATCAAGACACGGGAATGTTATCGAAATTGCGAATAAGTTCGGAGGTGCTGAAAGGCTCAGAGAGGCTGTCTATGAAATGCAGAACTTACTCTATGCAGCATAGTATCTGGCTGTCATTCCGGGCTTGACCCGGAATCCAGAAAAAAGACGGGTATCTATTATCTGAGTATAGGCATAACGAAAAGAGTTAAGGATTAAGCACGAAGAAATAATGGCAAAGAAAATTAAGAATCAACAACCGATGACAACATCACAGCAATTGAGTTCAATCACTAAATCCTGCCGTGACATCATGAGAAAAGATAAAGGTTTGAATGGCGACCTTGATCGTCTTCCCATGCTCACATGGGTGATGTTCCTGAAATTCCTTGATGACATGGAAACACTCCATGAAACAGAGGCTTCCCTTGCAGGTAAAAGATACAAACCTATTATAGATCCTCCCTATCGTTGGCGTGACTGGGCTTCAAAGGAAGAAGGCATTACAGGAGATGATTTGATTGCTTTCATCAATAATGATGAGGCAAAAGGGCCTGATGGCAAGAGAGGGCTTGGTCTTTTTGCCTATCTTCGTTCTCTGCAAAGCGCGAATGGGACAGACCGGAGAGACGTAATTGCCTCAGTATTCAGAGGACTTAATAACCGAATGCTCAATGGTTATCTTCTCAAAGATGTTCTGAACAAGATCAGCGGAATTCATTTCACTTCATCTGATGAGATTCATACGATTAGTTATCTCTATGAATCTATGCTCAAGGAGATGAGGGATACCGCGGGCGATTCGGGAGAATTCTACACACCACGGCCAGTTATAAAATTCATGGTTAAAGTGATTGATCCGCAACTTGGAGAGACCATTCTTGACCCTGCATGTGGTACAGGCGGTTTCCTTGCCGAGAGCTTTGAGCATCTTAAAGCACAATGCAAACGGACAGAGGATTTTAGAAAGCTCCAGGAAGAGACCCTTTACGGAATCGAAGCAAAATCCCTTCCATACCTTCTCTGCGAGATGAACCTCATGCTCCATGGTCTTGAATATCCACAGATAGACCCGCTCAATGCATTGCGGTTCCCTTTAAATGAAATCGGGGATAAAGACAGGGTGGACATTATATTAACCAATCCACCTTTTGGCGGAGAGGAAGAAAAGGGGATACAGAATAATTTTCCTGATGACAAAAGAACCTCAGAAACAGCTTTACTCTTTTTGCAGCTTATCATGAGAAAACTGAGAAGACCTGTCGGAGGTAAAAAGCCCGGTAGGTGTGGAATTGTTGTGCCGAATGGAACATTGTTTGGTGATGGGGTATGTGCAAGAATTAAAGAGGAGCTTCTGAAAGATTTCAATCTGCACACAATAGTCCGCCTTCCGAATGGTGTCTTTGCTCCTTACACCTCAATACCCACAAATATCATGTTCTTTGAAAGAGGCGGCCCAACAAAGGAAATCTGGCATTACGATCAGCCTTTACCTGAAGGAAGAAAAAACTATACAAAGACAAGACCCATGCAGTTTGAAGAGTTTGAGGACTGTATTAAATGGTGGGGTAAAAGAAAAGAAAATGAAAAGGCATGGAGAGTAAAGGCAACAGATATTGTTGCGAATAATTATAACCTGGACATCAAAAACCCAAATGCAAAAGAAGATCTCGAACACCTGCCACCGGAACAACTGGTAGAAGACATCGTGAAAAAAGAGCAGAGGATTGCAGAGATTATGGCAGAGATTAAGCAGATTTTAGGCAGAGGGATTAACTTATGACAAAGAAGCCTGGGAAAAACAAACCTCTTATAAGAAGCTATAAGATTACGGGTTATGAATTAATGCTGACGGAGGTTGCTGCACTCCTTGAATCAGCCCGCCATGCCTCAGTCCGTGCAACCAATGCCATTATGACAGCCACTTATTGGGAAATAGGACGAAGAATTGTGGAGTTTGAGCAAGGGGGTGGCGCAAGGGCAGAATATGGAAAAGAGTTGTTGTCACAGTTAAGCGCAGATTTGACTGCAAAGTTCGGGAGGGGATTCTCGGTTGATAATCTTGAAACAATGCGTCTGTTTTATCGAGCATACTCCTCATTACGGATTGAGAATGCAACAGCTTCCTCGCCTGTAAAATCCGAGACAGTGTCTCGGAAATTTATATCAGCCGATTTTGCAAACCGATTTCCTCTCCCATGGTCTCATTATGTGCTCCTTGTACGTCGCACGAGAACTTCTGAAGCCCGTACTTTTTATGAGGCCGAAGCATTACGGGGCGGCTGGTCTGTGCGCCAGTTGGAACGCCAGATTTCAACACAGTTTTATGAACGAACTGCCTTATCCAGAAACAAGGCAGCCATGCTTAAAAAAGGATCAAAACCGCTCCCTGAAGATGCCGTCATACCGGAAGAAGAGATCAAAGACCCCTTTGTGCTGGAGTTTCTTGGGCTTAAAGACGAATATTCCGAAAATGATCTTGAAGAAGCCCTTATTTTCAAACTCGAAACCTTCTTACTTGAACTCGGCGGTGATTTTGCTTTTGTCGGACGTCAACGTCGTTTGAGAATCGGCGATGAGTGGTACCGTGTTGACCTTCTTTTCTATCATCGTCGCCTGCGCTGCCTGGTGATTATTGATTTGAAGCTCGGCAAATTCACACACGCAGATGCCGGACAAATGCACATCTACCTTAACTACGCGCGGGAGCACTGGACGCATCCTAACGAGAACCCGCCCGTGGGTCTTATCCTTTGCGCCCAGAAAGACTATGCAGTTGCCCATTATGCCCTTGAAGGGTTGCCGAATAAGGTTCTGGCCGCTGAATATCGCACCGCATTGCCGGATGAGAAAACACTGGTCGCTGAGATAGAAAAGACTCGCAGGATGTTAGAGATTGGCGGGATACTGAGAGGAAAGTAATATGAGGAAAGCATGGCCAATAGTACCTCTGGAAAAAGTTGCAGTTCCAGTTGAACGCCCTGAGGTCCCAACTGTAGGGCATCTATATCGTCAGATTGGGGTCAAGCTTTGGGGAGAAGGGGCATATGAGCGAGAAACAATTGATGGAAGCCAAACAAAATACAAGACTTTTTCTCGAGTCGAGGCAGATGATATTATCGTGAATAAAATATGGGCGCGTAATGGCAGCGTTGCTGTAGTCACAAAGAAACTTTCAGGTTGTTATGCATCAAGTGAATTCCCCCTTTTTGCGCCGATTAGAGAAAAATTACATCCAAGATGGGTTCACTGGATAACAAAGACAAAGAACTTTTGGCAACAATGTGATGAAAAGTCGCAAGGGACAAGCGGAAAGAATAGGATTCGTCCAGAAAAATTTCTTACTGTTGAAATCCCCCTTCCTCTCCTTTCAGAGCAGCGGCAGATCGTGGCGAAGATTGAGGAACTGGCTGCAAAGATTCAAGAGGCATATAGGCTAAGACTGCAAACAGTCAGAGAAGCAGAGACAATTATACTTTTATCTATTGATAATATATGTTTTAAAAGTGGCTTCCCTTTATGTTCTTTAAGAGACGTTTTAGTTGAAGCAAAAAATGGTATTTATAAACCACCAGAGTTTTGGGGCCACGGAATCCCTTGTATTCGAATGTATAACATCGAAGGTCCATGCATGAATATTAATCAATTAAAATTACTTGATGTAACTCCTGAAGAATTTGACAGTTATGGTTGCATGCCCGGTGATTTGATTTTTAATCGAGTAAATAGTGCAGAATTGGTTGGTAAAACTGGCCTTCTTACTAAAGATTACCCACTGTGTACTTTTGAAAGTAAAAACATGAGGCTACGAGTAGATAACAATAAAATCTTACCAGAATATGCTGCAATAGTTTTAAACTCTAAGACTATTCGAGATTATTATCGGAAATCACTAAAACAACAATGTGGTATGGCTACTCTCAACCAGAATCATGTTCGAGCTATACCATTACCCCTTCCGACTCTTTCGGAACAACGTCGCATTGTCGAATACCTTAACAACCTCCAATCAAAGATAGCCGGATTGAAAAGATTTCAGGCTGAAACCCAAAAAGAGTTTGATGCCCTGATGCCAAGCATTCTGGATAAGGCGTTTAAGGGAGAATTGTAATTTATATAAAATTAAGGGCAAAGGTAAGGAAGATAGAAGTCCGCAGCATACTCTTATAATGTATGACATCACACCAAAAAACACACTGGACCCTTAGATGAATAATAGCGAAGAAGATATAAAACAAAAAATTATAATGCCTTTCCTTAAGGCTCTCGGATTTCAAAATGATGAACTTCAATTTGAAAAAAGTTTTTTTATTCGCCTCGGGCGTTTCACTGCACGAATTGATACAGAGGAACAAATAAGAACTGCACAACCCCGCTTAGACATTCTCGTTACCAGAAATGCTCAAAATCTTTTTGTAGTTGAAGCAAAAACTGATGGAAAGGCATTGACCGACGAAGACAGGGACCAGGCTGTCTCCTATGCTCGATTAGTTCATCCAATGGCCCCCCTTGCTGTAGTAACAAATGGTAAAGAATTCAAGATATTTAAAGTTGTAGATAAAAACGAAATCGACAAGGACAAGACCCGAATACTTGGCTATAAGATTGACCAAGACACGGAAGTTATTTATAGTGAGGCCGTTGAATACTTTATTGGGTATTCACAGGAAAATGTACAGTTTTTTTGTGAAGCTCAGGCCAATGAGGGAATGAGAACGTTGCTGGGTTCAAAGGAAAAACGCGATAGAAAATTTATCCCGGAGTTATACGTACATTCCAAAAAGCTGTGCAAAGCAATAAAAGATTTTCTGGTAAGCGATAAACCCGTCTTTGCCCTAATCGGAGAATCAGGGAGCGGCAAAACCTGTGCTATGTGTGGACTATCGATGTCTTTAAATAAAGATTATTCGATTCTCTTTTACAGGGCGGTAAACTTAACTGAGGGGATAACGAAATCGATAGCAAATGATTTCAACTGGGGGACATTTAGTGCTTACCACAACGATATAACCTTATTTAAGAGATTGGATAAAATGTTTAAGAATAAAAAAGTCGTCATCTTCATAGATGGTGTAGACGAGTGGCAGTTGCTCAATAGGGTGGAACTTTTGGGTGATTTTGCTACCAAGATTAGAAATAGAATTTTCAAGCTGGTAATAAGTTGTAAGAGCGGTCAATGGGAAAACTTCTTAACGAAATCAGGTATACCCACTACTCTTTCTGAAGAAATTTTTAATCCATATGAAAAGTTTAAAGGTTATCTCATCGAGCCTTTTGACGAGGAAGAATTCCATAATCTAATTGAGAAATATCGAGCTTTTTATGATTTCAAGGGATTGTTTGAAAAAGAAGTATTGGATGAGTGCAGGAGATCTCCTTTCTTACTGAGAGTATTTTTCGAGGTAGCTCATAAGACAAAATGCGATCATATTACTTTTAGTATGAAAGAATTTTATTACGAATACTATAGAGTAGTAGTGGAAAGGATACCAGATGATAGACGTAAGGCTGAAAATACAATAAAAGTAATAGCGCAAGTTCTTTTCGAAAAAAATGTCGACGCGATCGACATGGATATACTTCGTAAGGAGCTGAGGCTGAATATAAACGATGAGATAATGCCTTCGCTATTTGAGTGCAATATATTGGAAGAGATACGTTCAGATTTAGAGATCCGAATAGGATTTTATTTTCAGAAATTAAGGGATTACATTATAGCTTTTCTGGTAAAGAAGTGGGATAAAATTACCCTTATTGAATTTCGGGGAGATTATGAGAAATTGGATTTGAAAGATGTTCAGCTTGATGCTCTAAGCTTTTTTTATCCATTTGCGGATTTTGGAAAAAAGAAGATTATTGATAAACCTATATCGACTAATGCCGAGGCTTACCTTCAATTTTATACCAACGTGTTGGATAGCCATTTCTCCAATCTTAGACATCGATTTTCACCTGAAACGAAAGGGTTAATTGGTTTTATAGGCGAATTTAGTAATAAAAAAAGAGTCATTGGAATGTATGGTTTTAGACCAATTGAGAAAGCAGATGAAACTGTTAAGCTAATCCCCAATGAAAGTAGTCTTTGGCATAGTAATAATAATCTAATGTATTTGATGGGAGCACAGACGGCACATTATCGAGGTTCGTGTAATGGCTTTACAGCCTTTGATGTCAAAAAGGAAGTTTTGGAAGGTGAAATTTATGAACAATTAAGAAAGATCGTTGACAACGGAGTTCTGAATGAGTCTGAAAACTATTGCCTGACTTTGGAGAAAATCTTGGGTATTGTTGTAAAAATGCAGAGTAAGTTGCATGGAATAAAAGATAGATGGAGGTTATCTCAATATTTACCTATATCTATTGAGAAGGTTGAGTATGGATTAAGGTATCAAAAGGCGCAAAACTATTTTGAAAATAGGCTTGTTGAAACCAAAATCAAAAAAGGGGAAATTAAGCAAACTTGGAAAGGTTCTATAGTTTCCTACAGCTATTCATTTGAACCCAGTGACTGGGAAGTTATTAATGCTCAGGCGCAGGAAGCCGCTTCACATATGAAAGAGTTCGATGCGACCGATGTAAATTTAAGAGAGGTTGAAAAAGTTTTAAAAGAAGCTTTACCTACTTTAAGAAAGAGAAAAACTATTATTGATGAAACCATATTACCAGATGCAGATGGGAGGTTTGGAAGTATACGTTGGACAAGTGACTACTTTAGTGAAAGAACCTTGGCACTGCTTACCCATCGGATCTACAGCCTTTTTCTTGATGAATATAAAATTTTGATTGAAACGAATTTTCCAACTCTAAAAAACCAGTTCTCTCTATATTCAAAAATGCCCGTCCATTACTTTGTGGATATGAAGGATATGAAGCTTAGAAGAGGCGAATTTCCACCTGGCATTCGCATTGTAAAATGTTTCAATGAAGTTACCAATAAGAATGAAGTAACTTTATGTGAAATAGATCAGACTGTATTTATCGAGAAAGATGAATGGCTATTCGCTTATAACGATAAAAAGTACAAAGTCTTCGGGCAGGAGTATACTGATTTATTTTTATATTATCCGATAAAACTAAATATAAATATTCCGTCGGAATTTATGATATTAAGAAATCTTGTATACAAAAACATAAAGAAGGAGTTGTCGGCAGTGTTTGAATATTTATCAAGGCAATATTCTGTTACAACTGACAAGGGTTTTAACTCCCTTAACAATAGTTAATTGGAGGGTTGTTATGGGGCCAACTCCTCAGTTTCAAAATAAGTGAAAGAAAATAGAATAAAAGGGACGTGTCATTTTTGCTGTTGATAAATTGAAAAGTTTCAAACTAAACCCCCAGAAAAAAATCGATGCCTGATGTCGAATATTCTCTGCGGGTCATAGATTCATTGTGAGTTGATCTCGGCTGGATGAAAGACGGGGGGCAGTTGTAATTTAATCTTTGCTTTATTTATAGTTTAGAAGCAACAGAGGGAGGCGTAAAATGCCAGAGTTAAAAGTGCCAGTATCATCAGATGAGATTATAGAAGCAGTAAAGAAGATGAAAAAACATGACAGGGAAACTTTTATTGAAGACTTGCTTGCAATCACTTCTCCAGAGTATTTGCAAAGTATCAAAGAGGCCAGGGCAGAATATAAGGCTGGAAAAACGAAATCACATAAAGAGATTTTTGGTGAATGATTTATAATCTTGTCTATAAAAGGCTCCAAAATATAAATTAGGAATAATTTAAAACTCCCTCTATTTCCTTCTCCTCAAAAACTCCCTCGGCTTTCTTGCACCCCCTGGCGGGTCGACTAAAACTGGCCTCTTCCGGGAATTTGCTTGTAAACAAGGTTTCTTTTAGAATAATGAACCATGAGTATTGAGACAAGCCTTCTTCTGCTTGAATCGGTGTTGCTCATAGTTACCGTCATACTCCTTCTTTTCAGCTTAAGGGAAGGCAGGGGAAGGAGAAATCTTTTGTTGGAAGTTGAAAAGGCAACAAAGGTACTTACACGTCAGGAATACTTCCTTACTGTTACTGATTCCATGATGGACGCAAAGTCTGAAGTCATCG
>Ga0315297_10002198_pt1 | contig 12247 bp, 9 predicted proteins | sample YL17G15_0_MG_FD_203628 | JGI IMG/M metagenome (GOLD analysis project Ga0315297, IMG submission 203628) | Sediment microbial communities from Yellowstone Lake, YNP, Wyoming, USA - YL17G15_0 | ecosystem: Environmental > Aquatic > Freshwater > Lake > Sediment | place: USA: Wyoming | collected... | reverse complement strand
CTACCACACCATCGAGGGCAAATGGCGCCCAACTTTCTTTGGGTGGACGGGGAACTTTGTTATTCAAGGTCGTTTCAATCTCTGCCGCTAGTACGGACGGATCGTCAACGGGTACCAATGTACCATTTTTCCATCCATCAGAATCTCTCGAGGTCCGCCCGGACAGTCTGTGGAAATGATCGGCGTACCCAGGGACATCGCCTCAACCACGATGGTTGGCAGTCCTTCCCACCTGGAAGAAAGAACGAAACTTGAAGCATGAGCCATGTATGGATAAGGGTTTGAAACAAAACCCGGTATATATATGTATTGTTCCAAGCCAAATTCTCTTATCATGGTTTCTAGCGCAGATCGTTCTTCTCCCCCACCCAGGATCACCAGCCTTGCCGGGCGTTTTTTCTCACTTGGGCAAAAGCCTGGATTAAAACATCAATGGCTTTCTGCGCCGTCAACCGTCTTACCGCCAAAAGTACGGGGGGCGCCATCCCTAAACCAAGGAGGTTCCAGTAAATACTTGTATTTCCGAGACATCTTGGGGATCACGGCGGATCACAATTTATTGGGCTAACACCAGGGGTAACTGCGATAAAGGATCATCAGGTGGCGTAAGTTCCAGCCATTTGTGCATTCGCTCGACGCTGGCCACATAGCGCACCACTTCTACCGAACGCGCAGGTGCAAGTTCCCACTTTATAGGAAAGCCGCTCAGTTCAATCATACGCTGCGCCAACGCCTTGATAGTTGTTCCTTTCCCACTGCCAATATTAATCGGTTCAGTTGGCTGTCTCTCAGCCGCTCGCCAGAGCGCTTCCACAACCAACTCCACCGGCACTAAGTCCAGCACTTGCTCGCCGCCATACAGTACCAACGGCAATCTTTGTTTGACCCGCTCCGCGAAAATCGGGATTACGCGATCACGGTCTCCTAGCCCATAAACGTTGGACAAACGTAGTATCATCACGCGCATCTCTGGCGAGTCAAAAATACGGCAATACGCTTCCGCTGCCGCCTTGCTAGCACCATATGCATTTTTAGGAGCCAAGGGCGAATTCTCATCTACTGGCAAATCGCGCGGTTCGCCATAGACTTCGCGCGAGGAAGTAAACACCACGCAGCCTGCACCCACAGCTTGAGCGGTACGCAGCACATTGAAAGTACCCACCACGTTAGTTTCAAATGAATAATCGATATCGGACACTGCGCCAAGAACGTTCGATTGGGCAGCAAGGTGATAGATAGTATGCGCGCCCTCGAAAGCGGCCTGCAATACTTTCGGATGACGAATATCATCCTCCAGTAGTTGTAACTGTCCATCCTGTGCCAGAACACTCAGATCGCCCCACCGCCCCCGATGCAAATTATCAAGGCCGATGATGCGTTCCCGCGTGCGCTTCAACAGGTACCGTACCAGATGTTGTCCAATGAAACCAGCCGCGCCAGTAACAACAATCATAATTCACCTAGTCCGCGCAATTTGGCGATCAAATGAGAGGTTCTTGTGCAGGATTGTTTGGCTTGCCAGTCTGAAGAACCTGGTTGTGGTTAGAGTTTGGCACACAAGTCCCGATTCCGGAAGCAGGTTATTGGTCTTTCGCCAGCCATAACCACCACGAACAAGTTGTGGTCAGCTTGTGAGAGTGGGTTGAAGTTGAGTAGCCTTCCAGTGTGGAAAAGACACAAATCAGGTCTGCGGTGAAATGCTCTTCTGCCCTGAATTATACCCTATGGCAATACCTGCGCCAGTTATGTAGAAAGGCAAGGTTCTAGAGCCGGATGGACAACCAAAGAGTTACTTTTCGCATGATCAGATTCCAAGTAAGATATTAATATATTGATCTACAATACTATCGAGGGCAAATGGCGCCCAACTCTCTTTGGGTGGACGGAGAACTGTGTTGGTCAAAGTTGTTTCAATCGCAGCCGCTAATGCGAAAGGATTGTCAACTGGAACCAATACACCATATTTTCCATCCATCAGGATCTCACGAGGTCCACTCGGACAGTCCGTGGCAATGATGGGCATACCCAGGGACATCGCCTCGACCAGGACGGTTGGTAATCCTTCCCACCTGGAAGAAAGAACGAAGGCTGCAGCATGAGCCATATAAGGGTAAGGATTAACGAATCCAGGCATGCCTACATCTTGTTCCAACTTAAGCTCTCTTACCAGTGCTTCAAGCGCAGAACGTTCTTCTCCTTCACCCAGGATCACAAGCCTCGCCGGGCAGTTTTTTCTCACTTGGGCAAAAGCCTGGATTAAAACATCAAAGCCTTTCTGAGCTGTCAAGCGTCCCACTGCCAAAATCACAGGGGGTTCGCCGCCCTGAAACCAAGGATGATCTAGCGAAGAGCTGGCCTTTTCAAATAGGGCAGGGGTCACAATTGGATTATAAATAACTCGAATACGCTCACGCGGGATCTTGATCAACTGTGCGAGATCATCTGCCACACCTGTGGAAACGGCAACAATGCCGTCAGCCCAGGGGTAAAACCATTTGGCTAACCTGGGGAACAAATGCCAGCGTGGATCGTTTTCCCCTCCTGCTACAGAAGAAAGATTGTTTTGTTCGCACAAGATGACACGCTGGGGGATGCCTGCCAAACGCCTGGCCCAGAGTGCAATTATATTGGCGTGTAGTATCGAAAGCATGGCGATTGGCCGCTCCCGACGAAGGTAGCGCACCAGGGCGGGCCCGCTGCCCAAAACTCGTGGGGCGTTCAAGCTTACCAGGCGTATTAAATCTGATACTTCATTCAAATAAGGACCTTCTGCGCGTACCAGGACCAAATCCACTGAATAACCTCGCGCGGCGATCCCTTCTGCCAGATTGAGCATGGTGCGTTCAGCGCCCCCATCAGATAAGTCAGGTAAGAAAAAAGCCAACCGTTCTTTCATTTCATTCTCCCGTTAGTCGTGAACAACCAAATTCAATTAATAGATGATCTGCGATCTTCTTTGGCTGTTGCCTGCTTGTATCAATCCGAAGTACTCGAAGACCGGTAGTTTTAGTCTCTAGCCTGGAAATTATTTCCTCGTAAGCTCGGCGATAGCGCCCCAAAAACTCAAAAACTGTGGATGCACCTTCATTCTTCACGATGTGCTCTTGATCACGAGTACGAATTCGTTCCAACAAATTTGCGTCCGCCGCATCGAGCCAAACAATCATATCCAGGGTATTTGCCCATCGGTTATATAATGATTGCCAGAGTTTCTCTGCCTTTTGGTTTCTAAGATATTCAGGACCGAACTCTTTCATTTCAGCCATCAAATAAACTGGACCTTGATCCAATAAAATTACTTTGCTGCCCTTCCTGGCCTCCTTCTGCAAGATATATGGCCATCCCATCAATATTGACATCCAGGCAAATTCTCGACGACGAAGCTGTCGGCTGGTGCGCTGATATAAATGTAATAGGACCGGAACTAAACCAAGGCCATACCGGATAAAGAAAGGAGCATCGCCGACTTTACGGACATTGGGAAAGTCTCTCAATTGGATTTGCTCTTGGTAATTATTGAGAGTCTGACAAAGAGTGGTCTTTCCTGCGCCTGCTGGACCAATGATTTCCACTATCCGTGGTTTGGTCTGCCTGTGTCCATCGATCACCACCGCACTGTTCATAGGTGAGACCAAATCAACGCCATCAAGTCTACCAGCACTTTAGATTTTGACTTACTGGCATCAATAACGTGAGCTGAGGTGTTTCTCCAATCTACCTCCCATATCTCTCCAGCACGAGAGCGGACTGAATCCGCGGATTCATCCGTTTTACGTTGCACAGAAATCTCTGGGTCAACACGGAGGGCAATCAATAGGTCTGGTAGCATTATCTGATTATAATAGTGATCTTCTACTCTTGCTAAAAACAATATCAGTTTATTGGTTTTTATGCCACGGGTCACTCGTTCAACCTGGGGACCATCCATTATCTTTATTTCCGCAAGGGGGTAACGATCGCATAGGAGCAAACCGCCATTCGTTGCAAAACGTCTGGCTGACTTGTAAGCAAGAAAACGGTCACGGGCTGTGCAAACTTCACGGATCAGCCAGGGGTAGCCAGGAAATGTTGGCGAATTCGTGTCGATCGTATTCTCGCTGCCTTCCTTGGCAAAAGGATATAGACCCAATGATCGTCCGATCTTCAAGATTCCCCTGATTACAATGGTTGTCCATGACCATGCGGGTTTCCCCATATGAACTTTGAGAATGTCAAATTCATCCGCCAGCCGGGCATACAGGCTGTTAATGGCCGTTGTTTTTCCAGAGCCATCACCGCCGACAATTGCGATCAATAAACCGCCATTGCCCATGCGTTTTTTAGGCATACGCAGGTGGAGCCGATACCGGATGGGTAGTATCACACGCCTCGAGAATTGTAAAAAGATATCTGCAATCTGTGGGCGGCGCGCACAGGATTTTAGTCTCCGCTGCAACTGTCGGCCAGCGCGAATTCGTCTCCACAACGAAGTTCCGGGTTGGAGCGCCTGTAGACACGCTTCTAGCAGATCATGACTGATGTAAGGCAAATGTTGTTCTATGACGCCATAGACTTCAGCCATAGCTGTGCGCGACTGCAGGAATTCAAGCTCTTGGTGCTCAGATGTGGATAGACCCCCGTGGCGCATGATGATCGCACCTGAGGTCGAGTGCTTTAAAATCATCCGAATGATAAATATTACCAATTCAAATTCTGGAGCCGGGACTCTGAAGAGTTCACCTTGTTTGGCAGATTCCAGAAATGGCCGCTCGATGGGAAGGCGGTAGTTCTTCGACAGATCGTGTCCCAGAATTAATTGGAAATGAGCATGAACATGGACTATCCTGTCCGCCTTGTTGTCATACCCATAATAATCCACAACGCCTGGTAACTTTTCATCACGGCCAGCATGTGCTTCCTTAAACCCAAGTTTCCAAAGAACTTCAGTAAACTTTTGTGTATCGTCTCGACTGACCAACAGGTCAAGATCATTCACACCGCTGGCCGAAAGGTCGAGATTGACATTGCTCTTCCAATGACAATAGTTTACTTTTTCAATTTTCAGCGCCTTACAGAGCCTGCTTACAAGGAACAGTACTGATATCTTATCATTCATAAGCTATACCCGATCTATGATATGCTGATTATGAATCGTCATGGTTGCCGCATTGAAATTTTTGGAAAAGCCATTTGAGCGAGTCCTACCATTTTTTTGTATACAGATGGATAAATAATGCGGAGCGATGCTATGTAAGCTCCCGCCCCTGCTATAACAAAGATGCTCAAACGAAAAGGTAATGAGAAATTCTGCCCGATGATATATTTTAATCCGAACACAACCGCGATCATGATCAAAGAACTAATCATTGCAGGTACATACTGGCTCAGATGCGATCGTATGGTAACCTGGACAAGTTTTCGGATCAGCAGGAAGTAAAGTGGCATTAATACATAACTGACTACAACGTAAGAAATTGCAACCGCGACAATTCCCATTCGAACCACGATCAGAAATCCAGTCACATTCAACGCGGCAGTCAGCGAATAGATACCAAACCGCCACGAAGGTTTGCCGGATGCCCTGAAAATGCTGCTATAAAAATATGAGGCAGAACGGACAATCCCCATGAGCACCAATATTTGTACGACTGGAATACTGGCTATCCATTTATCACTATACAATACCCTCACAGCCTCTGGCGCGACAGCAAAAATCCCCAGAAAAATTGGAAATGCCATAATGCTTTGTAATTGGGTGACTTCGTTAAATGCCGACTCTAACCGACCTGGATCGCTCTGTATTCTGGAGAAAACAGGAAATGCTACAGCGTTAGGCACTGAAACCAGGAGATCTGTCAATACAATCAGCAGGTTGTAAGCCAGGGTATAGTAGCCTAAGACAATGGGTCCTAAAAAATAACCAATAAGAAAATCATCCGAATGTACACTTAGAAAATCAACAAAATTCCCACCAACGATATTGATACCAAAGGAAAACAACTCTTTAAAGTGTTTCCTGGATATACGCAAGTTCGGTCGCCAATCACTCACTTGCCACAGGGCGATTACATTAACCGCCCCCTCCACAATTATCTTTGCCACCAAACTCCATACCCCAAAACCGAGAAAAGCCATGGTCACCGCAACAACACTGCTCGCCAGACTTGCTATCAGCGAACGCACTGTCAATTGTCTAAAGGCTAATTCACGGCGAAGAATGGATTGTTGAACACTGCTCAAAGCACTTAAAATAAAAATAAGCGATAGCCAACTCACAATCGGCTCTAATTGCGGCTCACGAAAGAGTTTTGCAATCGCGCCTGAAGCAGCAATGCTTGCAACTGTTAATATTCCACCGGTGAGAATGCTGACCCAGAAAGCAGTATCGAGATGCTCGCGCTCGAGCTTGGGAAATTGAACGATCGCGTCACTAAACCCCTGGTCAACAAAAATTTGAGCAAAAGCAGTGAAAACTACCGCATAGGCTACCAAACCAAAGGATTCAGGCGAAACGAGGCGGGCGAGAATCAGCATCACCAGAAAAGAGATAATCCGAACTCCCCATTTCTGAGCGGCCGACCAGGTAACACTCTTCACTGCTTCTTGTTTTAGATCCATAATCACCGGATTGTAATAGTATTTACTGCATCTTGCATAAGTCTACTTACCACCCTCCCCCATCCCCAGATTCGAAACAACAGCCATAGAATTAAAATAGAGCATGCTCCGCCCTCTCGACATCAATAAAATTGTCAAGGATACATCGATCTAACGCGGTCCCAATCTTTCCCTTTCCGGTTACAGATTTGGTCCGTTTTATCCGCTCGATTTGCCCCGCCGGCAATTCCACACAAAGTCGTTGTCCCTGAAGCAACTCCACGAGCACCTTCACTCGCATACTACATCGAACACATCACTACCTGCATTGATGATTTCTTTCTCCCGATGTTGAATGGCATACAACAAATTATCGGGTACTGTGGTTGGCTCATCTTGGTAATAGAGTACCTGTGGTAACTCTCAAGACATCCGCCGCCTTGCGAAGATTACTTAGGTTTATATCATTATCCTTGAAATCATCGAATTCTTCATAAAAGCCATTCCAAATCTTCATCGCGGTTGGTTCACTGCATCCACGCTTCCGCATTTCGCCAATGAACTCATCACAGGACATATTTATTTTTGCGGCCAATCCTTTTACATAGCTGCTCATATCAGCTCCTTGAAAATGACAACAAGACTCTTGTCATTGAAAGCGGTAACCTCTCACGCGAAAATGTATTTTGAGGTGGACTTTGAAATCTATTTCAAAATAGATTTCAAAATGGATTCAAAATTCCATTTCACTTTAGATAATAGCACTCACAAACACGAATGTCAATACATTTTCCCTGTGAAAATGTATTTTGAAATGTGTTTGTAAATTCATTTTGATAACAAACAAAAATAATGGATTCCAGAAAGTTCTTTCGAGGCAAAAGCCTTTTCCTTCTTCAGGGTAACTACATGACATCCCGGAATATTAATGCCAACTTTATGTTCTCATCGAATATTCGCATTGTAAATAGGCACATACCCAATAGGCATAGACATTTGTATCGTCCGGTAAAACCTTGGAGTTGTGAATACCCAAGAGACTACCAAACAGAAAATTACAAACTACAGAGTACTGCGGAAATATTTGAACCCAAATCGTTGTTTTCTACCTGCTTTTATCTGCCTCCCCAATACGGTTAACCGCCTTTCCCCTGCCATCCCCCCCCTCAGGGGATTTATATTCTTTGCGCACAGCGGTATCCTGTCCGCATGGATCTCATCCTCAAACCCCGCACTCTCACTGTCCTGTGCAACCCGCATGCCGGCCGGGACGAGGCCGCCCTGCTGGCGGCGGAACTGGCCTTGAGCGGACCGGTCACCGTACTGGATGGAGGCAACCGTTTCGCCGCCTTCCGCCTGGTGCAGCATCTGCGCCTGCGCCTGCCGGACCCGGCGCCTGCCGCGCGCCGGGTTTTCGTTCGCCGCGCTTTCACCTGCTACCAGATGCAGGCGCTCCTCGATGCCGCGCCTTCCCGCCCCCAGCCCCATATCCTGCTCGACCTGCTGGCCACCTTTTACGATGAAAACGTCCCCCTGCCGGAAGCGCACCGCCTGCTCGAGTCCTGCCTGCGCCAGGTGGAACGTCTCTCCCAGGCCGGTCCTTTGCTCGTGACCCTCTCCCCGCCTCCATCCCCCGGGCGTGCCTTCTTTGTCGATGAGGTCTGCGCATTGGCAGGCAATCTCTATACCGCCGAACCCTCCATCCTGCCAACCCTCCAACCTGCCCTCTTCTGACCGCTGATCTTTACCCATGGGCCGCACTCTCCCCACCATATCCCATCAATTCAGCGAAGCCGAGGCCTCCTTTTCACGCTTCCGCCGTGCCCTGCGCCGCTCAGACCAGGTCGCCCTGGATGATCTGTTCGCCTCCGCCCGGCAGCACCTGGCCGCCGCGGCTTATGCCGCCCATGTTCTGCCCTTCGAGACCTTCCTGCTGTCCATGCTGCTGGAAGAACACAAAGAATTAATCCGCCTTCGACAACGGGTCGAGAAGCAGTAGAATGTCCGAACTCACCGGTTGGCTATTGGATGTCTATGCCGGGGAAACTGGCCTGACCGTCTGGCTGTTGGATGATGAAGGTAGTCGCCACTGCCTGAGCCAGGCTTTTTCCACCGCGTTTTATGTAGCCGGCAATTCATCGCACCTGCGCGCGGTGTGGCGCTGGTTTTCGTCCCAGCCCGAGCCGGTGTGTCTCTCCCGTACTGAACGGCATGACCTGTTTGTCGGACCGACAACCGTCCTGGCTGTCGAATGCAAGCATCCGGTCGGCCTGCCGCGGCTCTTCCAGCGCCTGTCCCGGGCCTTCCCATCCCTGGCGTATTACGATGCCGATATTCCTCTCTCCCTGCGGTATACGGCAGCCTTTGGCGTTTTCCCGCTCGGGCGCGTCCGGGCGGAGATGCAGGGAAATAGTATCTGCTCCATTGCCCCGCTCAGCTCGCCATGGGACCTTGACCCGGCCTGGCCGCCTGTGCGCACCTTGAGCCTCGAGCCCGATTGCGACCCGTCTCACGCCGAACCGAAAGGTCTCTTCCTCTCCTACGACGGTCACCGCTATCACCAGCCGCTCAACCCTCACCGGGCGCTGCTGGTCAACCTGCGCTCCATTCTGGAACGTCATGATCCCGACCTGCTCCTGACCGCATGGGGCGACACCTGGCTTCTCCCTTACCTGCTCAAACTCTCCACACAGGCCGGCTTGCCGCTGCCCCTCAACCGCGACCCGGCCGGGCGCATCACCCGCAAGGACCAGCGCACCTACTACGCCTACGGGCAGGTGGTCTACCGCGGCGCGCAGGTGCTCCTCTCCGGGCGCTGGCACGTGGATGTCTGCAACGCGGTCATGTACCACGACTACGGCCTGGAGGGTGTGCTCGAACTGGCGCGCATCACCAGCCTCCCGGTCCAGACGGCCGCCCGCGTTTCCCCCGGGACGGGCATCTCGTCCATGCAGATCTTGACCGCCCTCCGCCGGGGCGTGCTGGTGCCCTACCATAAACAGCAGGCCGAAGGTCCGAAAACCATCCTTGATCTGCTCCACTCGGACATGGGCGGGCTGGTTTACCAGCCGACTGTCGGCCTGCACACCGATGTCGCCGAGGTGGATTTCGTTTCGATGTACCCGAGCGTCATGTCGCACTTCAATATCTCCCCCGAGACGATCGTCCCGGGCCGCCGGCAACCGGAGACCGGCCTGCCGGTCACGCGCCCGGAGCGGGGACTGGTGCCCGAGACGCTCGAACCGCTCCTGCAAAAGCGGCTGGCGCTCAAATCCGCCCTGCTGACCCTGCCCAAATGGGACCCGCGCCGTAAGCGTTACCTGGCCTGGGCCGCCGCTTACAAGTGGCTGCTGGTCACCTGTTTCGGCTACCTGGGCTACAAGAATGCCCGCTTCGGGCGCATCGAGGCCCATGAGGCGGTGACTGCCTACGGGCGGGAGGCGTTGTTGCGCGCCAAGGAGGCCGCCGAAGACCTGGGCGGCGATGTCCTGCACCTCTATGTGGATGGGATGTGGGTTAAGAAGCCCGGCTGGCGCACTCCAGGCGATTTCCAACCATTGCTGGACAGCATCCTGGAACGCACCGGCCTGCCCATCGCCCTGGATGGCGTCTACCGCTGGGTGGCTTTCCTGCCTTCGCGGGTGGATAAACGCGTCCCGGTGGCGAACCGCTATTTCGGTGTTTTTAAAAATGGGGAGATCAAGGCGCGCGGCATCGAGTTGCGCCGCCGCGATACACCCGCCTTCATCCGGGAAACCCAGCAGGCCATCCTGGAGATCCTCGCGAAAGCCCTCGATGCGAATTGCATCCCTGCTGTTCTCCCAGAGGCGCAGGCCCTGATCCGCAGGAGATTGGTGGACCTGCGCTCGGGGCAAATCCCGCTTGAAAAACTGATCGTCCGCCAGACCCTCAGTCGCGAACTGGACCGCTACCGTTCCCCCTCCCCGGCTGCAATTGCTGCTCGACAATTGGCAGAAGCGGGTAAGCACCTGCGCCCCGGACAGTCCGTGCGCTTCGTCTACACGCTGGGGAAACCGGGGATACGGGCCTGGGATTTGGCGGGGGAAACAGACCCGAGGACGGTGAACATCAAGGAATACCGGAAATTACTGTTGCGGGCTGTGGAGACAGTTTTGAGCCCTTTCAGAGAAAACGGTTTCCTTCAGGAGGGTATCCCCATTATGTTGCCTTCCATGCAAAAAACATCCCGGACTGCCTCTTGCTTGTTATCCACTGCGTAATGTCATTCCCTTTCTTCCAGATATAAAAGCACCTCCTGCGCTTTATTTTCTCACAGGGGGTGCTTTATTTTCGTGTCCGTTTTAGGGGTTTAGTTCACGGCATGGGGGGCTCTTTTTGACCCTATTTCAAAACCCTACTGGATAATTTTCTTCTCAAGTAACTGGATGGCTGTTTGAGCGACAAGAGGATCGAACTGGGATCCTGAACACTTCTTTAGTTCTTCAATAACCAGCTCCGTTGTTAACCTCTTGCGATAGGGACGATCCGATGTCATGGCTTCCACGGCATCCGCTACAGATACGATTCTTGCTTCGATGGATATTTGATGTCCGGAAAGTTTATCCGGGTAACCCTCGCCGTTGTAAAATTCGTGGTGGTGGCGGATGATTGGGACCAGGGGCAGGAGTGACGGGCTGCTTTTGACGAGGTTCCCGCCCACTGCAGCATGGTTCTGGATGATTTCATATTCTTCCGGGGTCAATTTGCCGGGTTTTTTGAGAATTTCTGTTGAAACACCCAGCTTCCCAATATCGTGCAATAAGCTGGCTTTATGGATTAACTTCACTTGTTTTGGATTCAACCCCATTTTCTCCGCAAGCATGACTGCAAAGGCGGTTACCCGTTTTGAATGACCAAGTACATAAGGATCGCGCAAGTCAATGATCTCCGCCAGGGTATCCAGGAGACCATTGTTGAGCCGATTGATCTCTTCCGCATTTTTTTCCAGGACGATGTTTTTCTCACGTAATTCTGTAACTGCCTCGCGTGTGCGATCCACATATTGCTTCTGGCTGATGCGCAATAAAAGGAGTGGAACCATCATCAGCAGGATGCCAAGTACACCCTCTTCACGATAACCAAAAATATAAGCAGTGGCGATCAATCCAATACCGACATAGATTGTTACCAGCCAGAGGTATTGTTCCTTCCAAATTTGCCTTGCCGATTGCTGTAGATCGATCCCCATGCCGATCGATATCAACCAGGTGTTCATTATGAAAACGATCAGGGCGGCCATGACAACCAGGATGGCCTGTATGCCCAATGAAAAATCACTCGGAGGTCGCCCGACAAGTTGCATGGCAAAGAGATAGAGCATCACGGCAATCACTTGATTGCTGAGATTAAAGATATATTTGTTGAATTTACTGCGATACTTGATCCCTACAACAACAGCATAGGTTGTGCTCAGGAGTACCCCCGCGATCGGACCAAACAGCAGTGTGCCTGCCAGTATGGGAACAGCAGAGGTGGAGAGGGAAGTCTTTCCAAGATACAGGTCGATCGAATACAGTTCTGTGACCAGTAATAGCAATATGCTGGTTAACAATCCCGGCCAAATTTGCAGCCAGTTGATTTGATAGAGTTCAGGCGCGAAGCGATACAGGCCGTAAGAGAGCAAGAAAGCCAGTAGAGCCAGCCCACTGAT
>Ga0315297_10002197_pt1 | contig 12247 bp, 10 predicted proteins | sample YL17G15_0_MG_FD_203628 | JGI IMG/M metagenome (GOLD analysis project Ga0315297, IMG submission 203628) | Sediment microbial communities from Yellowstone Lake, YNP, Wyoming, USA - YL17G15_0 | ecosystem: Environmental > Aquatic > Freshwater > Lake > Sediment | place: USA: Wyoming | collected... | reverse complement strand
TTGAATGTCGAACTGGAACAACGTGTGGCCCAGCGCACCGCCCAGCTCGAAGCGGCCAACAAGGAACTGGAAGCCTTTTCCTATTCGGTCTCGCATGACCTGCGTGCCCCCCTGCGCGGCATTGACGGTTGGAGCCTGGCATTACTGGAAGATTACAGCAGCCAGCTGGATGGACAGGCAAAAACCTATCTCGAACGGGTGCGCTCTGAAACCCAGCGCATGGGACAGCTGATCGACGACCTGCTGCAACTCTCGCGCCTGACGAGCACCGAAATGATGATAGATAGGGTGGACCTGAGCGCCATGGCCGGGACGATCGCCGACCAATTGCAGAAAGAACAGCCGGAACGGCAGGTGGAGTTCGTCCTCCAACCAGGGTTGAACGCCAATGGCGATGCGCAACTGCTGGAGATTGCCCTGACCAACCTGCTGGACAACGCTTTCAAATTCACCGGCAAGACCCCGCAGGCGCGCATTGAATTTGGACAAACCGAGGTCGAGGGCCATCGGGCTTTCTTTGTGCGCGACAACGGGGCTGGCTTCGACATGGCCCTGGCAAAAAAACTATTCGGGGCGTTTCAGCGCATGCATAAGGCTTCCGATTTTCCCGGCACAGGGGTTGGGCTGACGACCGTCCAGCGCATCGTTCATCGGCACGGCGGGCGCATTTGGGCACAGGCGGTCGTGGACCAGGGCGCCACCTTCTACTTTACCCTTGAGGAGATCCCATGAACCCTAAAATAATCCTGTTGGTCGAAGACAATCCCAGTGATATAGGACTGACCCAACGAGCGCTGGCTAAAAGCCACGTCGCCAACGAGCTGGTGGTGGCCGAAGATGGGCAGGAGGCGCTGGATTACTTGTTTGGCATTGGAAAGCACACCGGCCGGGATGTGAGCCAGGCACCTGCGCTGGTGCTGTTGGATCTCAAACTGCCGCGCGTGGACGGGCTGGAAGTACTGCGCCAGATCCGCCTCGACCCGCGCACCAGCCGCCTGCCGGTGGTGATCCTGACCACCTCCAAGGAAGAACTGGACGTGGCGCAAAGTTATGACCTGGGCGCCAATAGCTATATCCGCAAACCGGTGGATTTCACCCAATTCGCACAGGCGGTCGAGCACCTGGGGTTGTACTGGCTGGTTTTGAATGAGCCCGCCCCGCCCCGTAAAAGAAGCGGGACTACCTCGCCCCTTACCGACCCGGGGACCGCGTCCGCGTCACCCCGTTCCGACCCCGGGACTACCACGCCTAAAGGGAGCTGAGCATGGCCAGACCACTTGCCGTTTTGATCGTCGAGGATGTGGAAAGCGACGCGCAGTTGATCGTGCGCATGTTGACCAAAGCGGGTTACACCGTTACATTCGAACGGGTTGATAGCGCCGCGCAGATACGGCGGGCACTGGAGAAGCAACCCTGGGAGATCGTGATCTCAGATTTTAGCATGCCGGGGCTGGATGGCTTTGCCGCCCTCAAGGTTTTTCAGGAAACGGGACTGGATATCCCATTCATCGTAGTGTCGGGCACCATGGGGGAAGAGACCGCAGTGGCCATGATGAAGGCCGGAGCCCACGACTATGTGATGAAGGGCAACCTGGCGCGCCTGGCTCCCGCCGTGGAACGCGAACTCAAACATGCCGAAACAAAGCGGGAGACCAGGCGGGCCGAAGAGGAACTGCGCTCAAGAGAACAACGGTACCAGACCCTTCTTAAGACGTCATTGGACGGCTTCTGGCTGGTAGACATGCAGGGCGGCCTGCTGGAGGTCAATGAAACTTACTGCCGCATGAGCGGCTACACTGAGCAGGAACTGCTGAGCATGCATATTCCCGATCTGGAAGATAAAGAAGTGCCCAGCGACACAGCTTCCCATATCCAAAAGATCATAGAGCAGGGCGAGGATCGTTTCGAGTCCCGCCACCGCCGCAAGGATGGGAGTATTTTTGAGGTTGAGATCAACGTCCAGTACCGGGCCGCCGAAGGCGGGCGGTTCGTGGCGTTTCTGCAGGACATCAGCGAGCGCAAGCGGGCGGAGCAGGCACGGCGCGAAAGCAATGAGTTATTCTCCTTGTTCATGAAGAACTCACCAATTTACTGTTTCATCAAGGCGGTGACTCCTTCCGAAAGCCGCAATCTGAATGTCAGTGATAATTTTCAGGATATGCTCGGCATCCCGGCTTCTGATATGGTTGGCAAGACCATGGCTGAACTATTTCCGGCTGATCTGGCGGCAAAAATGACAGCCGACGACTGGGCCGTCATTTCCAATAATATTGTGTTGAGACTGGATGAAGAGTTTAATGGGCGCAGCTACACGTCGATCAAATTCCCGATCATCCAGGGAAGGAGAACCCTGCTGGCGGGTTACACCATCGACATCACCGAGCGCAAGCGGGCGGAGGCAGAAATACAAAACCTGGCGAGGTTTCCATCAGAAAACCCTGGCCCGATCTTGCGCATCGCCCTGGATGGCACATTGCTTTATGCCAATCCGTCCGGCTTGAGCCTGCTGCCGAAGTGGCATCTGCAAGCAGGCCAGGCAGCCCCTCCCATGTTGCGCGAGGCCGCGCTCCAGGCCATCAACTCCGAAACAACGCAAATGCTCGATCTCGAATACGGTGAGCGGGTGTATTCGTTCTACGTTGCGCCGATTGTTGCTGCTGGCTACGCCAATCTCTATGGTCATGACATCACCGAACGCCAACAGGCGGAGGAAGAGCTGCGGGTAAAGGATTGGGCCATCGAATCATCGCTCAACGCGATTGCCATCTCCGACCTGGCGGGAAATCTGAACTATGTGAATCCCGCGTTTCTCAAGTTGTGGGGATATAGCTCTCAGGCAGAGGTACTGGGGAAATCGTCTTTGGGATTCTGGCAGATGGGAGAAAAAGCGGCTGAGGTCGTGAAGGTGTTGCAGTCTCAGGGAGGCTGGTTTGGGGAGTTGATCGCCCAGGGCAGGGACGGGACTGACTTCGAGGTCCATGTTGCGGCGAGCATGGTTAAGGGTGTCGACGGCCAGCCGGTATGCATGATGGCATCGTTTTCCGACATCACCGAGCGCAAGCAGGTGGAAAGAAAGCTGGAGGAGGAGCGGATCCTACTCCGCACGCTGATTGACAATCTGCCCGACCGTATTTATGCCATGGATGTTCAGGGCCGTAAAACCTTATCCAACATTGCAGACTGGCAGGCGTCGGGTGGAAAGACGATGGAGGATGTCATCGGTAAGTCAGACATGGATACTTATCCACCTGATTTGGCAAAGGAGTACTGGGCTCTTGATAAAGCAGTGATTGATACGGGAACACCAGTGCTCAACCGTGAAGAACCCGGGCTCGATGCACAGGGAAACTCCGTATGGGTGTTATCATCCAAGGTACCACTGCGCGATAGCCAGGGTAAAATAATAGGGATTGTTGGTATCGGCCACGACATCACCGAAAGGAGGACATATTTCGATAAATTACAAAAAACCGTTGAGGGCACTGTTAACACCATTGCTCTAATTGTCGAGGCAAGGGATCCTTATACGGCTGGTCACCAAAAACGGGTCGCCGTTATCTCGGTTGCCGTTGCTAAAGAGTTGGGCCTGCCCGAAGAACAAATTCAGGGAATATATTTTGCCAGCCTGATCCATGACCTGGGGAAAATCCAGGTGCCGTCAGAAATCCTCAGTAAACCCGGAAAATTGACCAGGCTTGAATTTGACATGATCAAAACCCATTCCAAAGTCGGATACGAGCTCTTGAAGGAGATCGAGTTTCCCTGGCCTATTGCTGAAATAGTCTACCAACATCATGAAAGAGTGAATGGGTCAGGCTATCCCAGGAAGCTCAAAGGAAATCGTATTTCAATTGAAGCAAAGATCATAGGCATGGCAGATGTGATCGAGGCCATATCTTCTCACCGGCCTTACCGTCCTGCGCTCGGATTAGATGTTGCGTTGGATGAAATAAATAAGAATAAAGGCATTTTATATGATCCGGAGATAGTTGAAACTTTCATAAAGGTAATTGAGAAAGATAAAACCCTCATCTCCTCAACTTGAGAATCGAGCAATAGAACACAATTGCCACAGCGACATATCCACCGAGAAGGTGTAGCTGTGTTGTCGCCAGACATATTAAATCTGAGTTGAGTTGTTCAAATATTTGAGTTGGCTTTCCTCTCCTGACTTATTGCTCAATCCCATATCCGCCCCCTTTCCAGCATTAACCTATTAATAAAATTGATCGGCGAACTGCCCCCGGGCACTTGCTTTTTCGACAGGCGACCCAATGTCTGGCCCGGGGTTCTCAAAAATATTCAGCCCGATTTTTTTAATGCTCGTTGACTATGCCTTTTAAAAATTATATACTGTTAAAGTGTATGCTGCTGATTTAATCTGAAATAAGTTTGGCAGGGCGTGAAATGTAAAGATTACTTGTTGCCCTCCATGACTAACGCGACCGACCGGAAGTTGCGGTTGTAACCCAAAGGTCGGCTGCAGCACCCAATTCGCATATCGAAAATGCCCCTCCCCACATCAAGCAGGTTTTTGTCGGTGAGCATGCCGCTTGCAAGCATTGTCACAATGACCATGAGGGAGTTTGCAGGTTCCGGAAAATATATACCCTGGATGATCGATTGCTGGAGAAATGCAACGGGGTCACTTTCGAGTTCCATCATCCCAGTGTTCACAAACTGCCCGATTACATGGCTCTTTTCACCGAGTTCTATCCAAAAAAGGTGAGCAACAGACGGACTGTTCCCTAAATAGGTCCCTGCTCCCTCCGGCGGGCAGCCCCCGCCTTGAAACCGTCCCGCTGATTCAATAAATCTCATCATCAAAAACTCAACCCTATTCAAGTTGAGTTTTTATATTGATTGGATGAATTTTTCTTGTCGCTCTTTGCATTCCCCTTGGAAAGAAGGCAGATCCCTCCCCCACCCGCATCTTTTATTCGATAGTGTACCCTTTAATCCGCGGAGTGTTCGGAGGCAGGGATGGTCACCCCCGATAACACCACCCGGTTGCGTCCACCTTGTTTGGCATGGTACAGCGCTTTATCCACGTTCTGGATGATCCCCTTGCAGTCTGTGGTTTCCTCATTCAGGCTGGCCACGCCAATGCTCACCGTGAAGTGGATCTCCCGTGCCTTGTCGGTTATCTTGGTCAATACCATGTCGTGCGTTTCCACGTATTTGCGCAGCCGTTCAGCCAGCGCGCCTGCCAGGGTTATGGGCGTGTTTGGGGCAATGACCAATATCTCGTCCCCCCCGTAACGCGCAGCGATGTCCACCTCGCGTATCGTTTGCAGCAGCAGCTTGCCCAGGTAATTCAGCACCAGGTCGCCGACCTGGTGACCGTAAACATCGTTGATGATCTTGAAGTTATCGATATCAATCAGCAACACCGAGAGCGGCAGCAAATAGCGCCGCGCCAGGGCGCACTCTTTCGCCAGGGCTCGATCCAGGTAGCGCCGGTTGAAGACCCCGGTCACGGGATCCGTGATGCTCTCCCGCTCCAGGATGGTCACCCGGCGGATATCTGTGGCTGTTTGCAGCGAAAGGGACGCGGTCAGCAGTACAAAACCGGCACCCAGAAAAAACACGCTGGGAACGATGAGATCGAGCAGCGAGGTGTGCTTCCCCCAAAAAGCGACCGCATAGCTGATATAGCCGATGATGAACAGGGTGATCAATCCCGTCAGGATGGACCACCTGCTGCGCATATTTCCCGCCGGTAGCTGGGCCATCAATCGGCGCACGGGAATGAGCGCCCCGATTAAGATGCAAGCCCCGGCGATCACCAAGCCATCTGACAGTATGTTGGGCATGATCGTAATATTCTCCGTTGATCAAGGTCTGGGTCACTCCTGAGTTATATGAAAATGTGAGTCTTCAGGGGCAACCGGCGGTGGGCATCCGCTGAAAGTATAGCATTTTCACACAATTCGCACAATGACCCGGGCTTGACCTGGCAGCCTCAGGGAATACGAACCCCTTGCGGTGATAATTGACCTTTGTGAAAAAACCCCGGTATTGCATTTTACGCAAATCATCTTATACTGCATATATATTTTATTAAAAGCCGGGTATTTCTTGATCTCCTTTTCCCCCAAGTGAAAGGAGGAACCATGCCAGCCGAAAAAAGAATTGAGAAACGGCATCCAAGTGGCTATTATATGCGTGTCCTGGATGACACCACGGAAGAGATCCTTGGGTATCTTGTAGAAACAAGCCCGCACGGTTTCAAGCTTGAGACACCGAAAATCCTTGAGGTCAACAGGGAATACACCCTGCGCGTGGAGCATAACATCATGGATGCACACATGCCGTATATTGTTTTCAGCGCCCGGGTTGTGTGGTGCCGCTCCGACCCGGTCAATCCATTTGAATATTATGCGGGTTTTCACATTGTCACCACTCCATTAGACGACCATGAGATATTTAGAAGAATCTTTGATGGTCTGGAACCCCCAGGAAACCGCTAAATAAACGCGGCTCCCAGCTGCCGGCAAAGTGATCGATACCCGTTTACACCGTGTACTCTTGGATTGTTAATTCTGATTATTCATTATCTCCCCCTTGCGCTTGTTTCTCCGCCGAAAGAGTAACTTGGAAACCTCACCCAAACCGGTCAAACCTATTCGCAAAATAAGCCCCCTTGCCGTGGCAAGTCTCCTCCTCGGGCTGATGTACCTCCCCGGCTACCTGCTCGCTCATCCGCTTTGTTTCGCCATCAGCCGGGTCCCCGAGATTTGCATCAATACTTCTTTGTTTTCGCTCCCATATTTATTTCCAACCCTTCTGTTGGTTGGCAGCATAACTGCGGGGATCATTTCCCTGGTGCAAATAAGGAAGCAAAATAAGGGGGGTGAAGCACAGGTTGTCGTGAAAGGTGCCTGGATGGCGGTTGTGGGCTTGGTCCTTGACATGTTTGGGGTAATTTTGGTGATCCTTTTCTTGGGTTTGATCATCATCCACTAGATTGACTCATCGTTGGGCGATCCCGGGATGTCCCTGCTTTTCCCGCGTATCCCAAAATCCGGAATGGAAAGCGAGGCCCCCATGATCCGCCAACTGGCTCATCTCAATTTTGTCACCGACAATTTGCCCGGAATCATCGAATTCTACGTGGATAGGCTCGGCATGCAGGTCAAATTCACTCTGCAGGACAAGCAGGGGGTCCCATTCGGATATTATTTCGCGTGCGGCAATTCCACTTTCCTGGAATTTTTTGACCAGGCCCTCGCCGCCCGGGTGTGGGGTGGAAAAGTGGAGGCCCTGACTGCTGGAACCCGCTGCCGGCATTTTTGCCTCGAGGTCACCGGGCTGGATGCGTTTTGTGAAAAACTTCAACAAAAGGGTGTGACGGTCACCGCCATCACCACCGGTATGGACAATTCCCGCCAGGCCTGGGTCACCGACCCTGATGGCAACGCCATCGAACTGATGGAATATGGTCCCTCCAGCCTGCAGCTCACCGGCAATTGATCGGGGGATGGCACAAAGAAACAGTTTGAGATGGTACTGCCAGGCTGGTTTATAAAAAGTATAATTGCCCTGTGTCTGTCAGGCACCATGGTTTAAGATCGTTCCGTCACGTCGTGAGCGTTGATGCTGCAGGCGGTGAATAACCGCAGGGCGTGGGCAGATCTCGTTTACAATTGGACAGCAAGGATTGCGCAGGAGGCAATAAGCGATGGAATTTACCAAGAAAGAACTCTACATCCTGATCAATAACCCGGGTCCGTTATGGCTGGTCGGGGCGGACTTGGTGGGAGCCAACCTGATCGGCGCCAACCTGAGGAAAGCCAACCTGTACAGCTCCGATCTGACCGGGGCCGACCTGCGCTGGGCGGTCCTGGAGGATGCCACCTTGAACGGTGCAAACCTGAGCGACGCGGACCTGCGCGAGGCTTTGTTGGGGACTGCCAAGCTCATCGCTGCAAACCTGCGCGGGGCCAATTTCAGGAGGGCTGACATGAGCGGTGCCGATCTGCGCCGGGCCGACCTCGACCATGCAGACTTGAACCTCGTCAACCTGACCGGGGCTGACCTGAAGGAGGCTAACCTCTGTGGCGCGAACATGAGCGGGGCAAATTTCGGCGCCATCGCGTATACCAGCGAGGCCGAATTCAAAGGTGCCAAATATAACAAGCTGACCGTCTGGCCGGACAGTTATAACGTCGAAGCTTCCGGGGCGATCCTGGTATATAACGATCTCTGATCTTTGCACAAAAAAAGTGCTTTTAATTCCCTGAGAATTACCCCGGGGGGGCGGGGGATTGGGTTCAACCTACGCCGCCCAGGTCGCCTCCCCGGCCGCGGCCCACACGGATCATCGCCTTCACGTTTTCCAGCTTGGAGTTTAGCGGCACCTCGCAGCCTGACCCCAGGATAAATCCACCCCCGTGACCAATCTCGCGGATCAACTTCTCACAGTGCGCCTCCACCTCGCCAACCTCCCCAAAGGCAAGTAACCGGGCTGGCACATCCCCCTTCAAGCACATCCAATCTCCCAGGGTTTCCTTGGCTATGTAAATGTCCGTATACCCGTCCAATTCCAGGATGCAGCTGGCCCGCGGCAGCTCGCGAAAATAATGCAGCATGGGGGTCCAGTTGGCATCGCAGTGCAGGATGGGTGTAATGCCCTTCTTGATCAGGAATTCCACCATGCGCTTAATGGGTTCCAGGCCGAACTTTTCAAACATCTTCGGCGAGATGAACGTGGCGCTGCTGCGCATCGGGTAGATGCACACCCGCTTGCCGTTGGTCGCCATCAGGGACTGCATGATGGTCGCCAGAATCGCGTCCACGCTGGCATCACAGGCTTTCTTCACCAGGTCCGGGCAATCGTGCAGATCGGTGACGAACTTGTTGATCGACCTGGCCATCCAGAAAAAGTCAAACGGGGGATAGGCGCCGCTGTAGAATGCCGGGGGAACGCCGCGCTTTTCAAGGCGGGCTGCATTCCCGCGGATGCGCAGCCCCATCCGGATGAACTGGTAGGTGATGATCGCCCTGCCCCGCCAGCCCGTTGGCAGGTCGGGTTGCAGTCTCAAGTTGTAATCCAGGAACCAGCGGCCGTAACCAGCTGCCAGCAGGGTCTCGTAGTCGGCGCGCAGCATCACTTCCTGTTCATTGATCTGGAAGAGAGAGTCGTCTCCCAGCTCGCGCCCGGGCAGTTTGTAGCGCAGCGCCTCGGAGAAGGCCACATCCCGCGGCCACAAGGCAAAACCAAGGTCCGGTGTGCCAATCCGGTCATATGCCTTGTCCACCGCCTCCCGCCAGGTTGTCACGTTGGAAAAAATCTGCGCCTGGGTCATCCCCGCCAGGGCGGCATGGAAGGTGATGATCAGGGGTGCCACCGGTACCTCCCCCGCGGGTGCCGGCTTCAGCTTGATGGCGTTCTCAATGCGTTCATGGGCATTCATAGACCTTCTCCTCCGTTTAGGAATTTAAACCCTGCTCCAAAAAATTATAATCGAATAACCCGGGAGATATAAATCGGTTATTGTTTTTGGGTTAAAGAGGTTATATACTGACGGTGTGTAAATATTATGCTGTAAAAAATGACGCTTACAACTCGCACACCCGTTGGGAACTATTGGTTTTCATTCAGCGTCAGGTTAGTGTTCTGCTTCTAATTCTGCTAATGGTTTTTGTAAAGGAGGGAATCATGTCAATTCATCCGCGACGATTTCTTTTATCCCTGGCGTGTGCCCTGGTCCTGGCAGCTGTCCTCGTCGCCCCGCTGGTTTCGTCCCCGGTCAGCGCAGGCGGAGCGCAGCCCGTTCTCCCGGGGGGCAGCAGCCTCAAGCCGGGAGAGGCTACCCTGATCCAGCTGTCGGCTGAGAACGTGACCATGAATATCCGCCCCGCCACTGAAGCCGATAACACGCTGCTCGATTTAGGCCTCCAGGTTTACACCATTCAAAGGCTCCCCGCCTGGTTCCCTGCGATCGCAGAGGTGGAAACCGACTTTACACTGAAGAATCCCACCGCCGAGGCGATAACCCTGACCGTTTGGTTCCCGCTGGCCTCCGCCCTGGATAATGTGGATTGGAAGCTCTATCCCGAGAGGCTGCCGCCGCGCATGGAAAGCTTTCAGGTCAACGTGGCTGGAAAGAAGGTTGCCTATGCATCCAGCGATCTGCCCAACCCCGGGGGTGCCGACAAACCTCCCCTGCCCTGGGCCAGTTTTCCGGTAACCTTCCCGGGCGGGGCGGAAACGCTCATTCACGTCAGCTACAAGATATCCCCCCAGCCTTTCATGGGCACCGAGATGGCTTTGTATTATGTCTTTCAAACCGGCGCGGGTTGGGCAGGACCCATCGGGCGGGTCGATCTGACCCTGAACCTGCCCTACCCGGCTTCGTCACAGACGATCGCCGGCATGCCCTCCAGCAGCCTGCATTTGCCTCCATACTATCGTGCCTCAGCGCGGGAAGATTTCCCTCCCAACTCAAAACTGGAGGGAAACCAGGCCCACTTTTGTTGGCAGGGTATTGAACCCGGTCCGGGGGATGATTTTGCGGTCTGGTTGCTCCAACCTGCCATATGGCAGGAGCTGGAAACCGCCCGGGCTGCCGTCCAGACGGACCAGCAGGATGGGCGCTTATGGCTGGATCTGGCCTCCATCTATACCAATCATTTGGGCACCGAGTTCAATAACTTCTCTATCTTTCTCCCCAGTTTTCTCCCGGCAGGTATCGATGCCTACCAGAGGGCTGCCGCACTGCTCCCCTCCCACCCAGCTCCCCATGCCGGGTTGGGGCTGCTCTCTCTGTATCCCTATTTGATTTCCAAAAATGCGCCCTCCGATGTGATGCGGTTCGTGGAGGATGAATTTCATATTGCCCAAACCCTGGATGCCAGGAATCCCGCGTTGATGAAAAATTCGGGAGAGTCCCGCCAATTGTTAGTTAGGTTGGCGAATGTTTTGGATGCGTACTTCTATAATTTTGCGACCGCGGAGGCACAGGACACCGCGCAAAGTGCCGTGTCGCAGACCGCGCAGGCGGTGTTCTTGGAAACAACTTCTGCCACTCCCACCAGGATGACCACCCCCACCGGGACGCCTACCCTGGAACCCACCTTTACCTCCACATCCATCCCATCATCCACCTCACAACCCTTCACAACTCCCTCGCAGACAGCGGCTTCGCCCGAGCCTGTGGAAAGAGGTTCATGGATGATGACCGGCAGCGGACTAGTGGCAATCGCCATCCTGGCAGTTGGCATGCTTGTTCTGATCATTGCCGGGTACCTGGTTTACAACAGGTCGCGGAATAGGATGGATAAATAAGGATCAAAAGAAGATACCTCCCGCTTCCTCACCGTTACTGCACGGGTTTCTTGCGCCGGGAGGTTGGGAGGGTTTCCCTAATCTGCACACTTGGTCCCCTTTGGATTTGCGCGAATTATATTAAACATAAATGGGGGAATGGTGGTTTGCGCGGTATTTTCACCCTGGACTAAAACCGGAAGTTACCCATCCCATTTATAATAGGATTATCGCAGGGGCCTATAGAGGCATTTTTAGCAGAAAGGCGAGGCGAACATGACAGTGATGCATTTTTATCATATCGACACCGATGGCAAGTTGACCCAGGTCGACAGCCTGCAGACCGCATTGGAAGCCCTGAATCAGAATGGTTATGTCTGGCTGGACTACCACCAGCCTGAAAAAGAGGATCTTACCCCGCTTATCGAACCGCTTGGGCTGCACCCCCTATCCATCGAAGATTGCATCGACGAGAACCAGATCCCCAAGATCGAAGATTATCTGACCAACACGTTCATCCTGTTCAACGGCTTTCACACCACGGATGGAACCCTCTCGGTGACCGAGGTGGATTCCTTCCTCGGGCGCAACTTCCTGGTCACGGTCAGCAACGATGACCAGCACAACCAGGCTTTGCTGAACAGCCTCGAGCGCAGCGTGCAGAATGAAAGCGAAAGCCTGCGGCACGGACCCGCCTTCCTGCTGCACATCATCCTGGACAAGGTCGTGGATGAGAAATTTATCGCCATCGAAACCCTGGAGGAAAAACTCAACGAAGATGAGGAATTGATCCTGTCAGACCTGAAACTTTTCGACCCCGCAACCCTGCTCCACCTGCGCCGCGACCTGCTGACCATCCGCAAAAGCTTGTTCCACGAACGCGAGATCCTGGTCCGCATCTGCCGCAAGGACAGCCCGTTCATCCCCGACCAGGCGGTCTATTTATACCGCGACATTTACGACCATCTATCCAAG
>Ga0315297_10002196_pt1 | contig 12251 bp, 9 predicted proteins | sample YL17G15_0_MG_FD_203628 | JGI IMG/M metagenome (GOLD analysis project Ga0315297, IMG submission 203628) | Sediment microbial communities from Yellowstone Lake, YNP, Wyoming, USA - YL17G15_0 | ecosystem: Environmental > Aquatic > Freshwater > Lake > Sediment | place: USA: Wyoming | collected... | reverse complement strand
CCCGACGGCGGACTCGGACACGGGTTCGCTTCGCTCACCCAACTCGCCGGCGCCGGGTCCCCCGAACCCCACCGCAGTCGAGCCAGGTCGGAACCGGCGCGACCCGACGGGCCGATGCAGGTCGGACCCCCCGAGACCCCGCAGCGGTCAGGTCAGTTCAGCTCAGTTGAAGCGGTTCGCGTAGATGTTCTGCACGACCCCGACACACGCCAGACAGGTGATGAGCGCGGACCCTCCGTAGCTCATGAACGGCAGCGGAATGCCCGTGACCGGCATGATCCCCATCGTCATGCCCATGTTCTCGAAGATCATGAACGTGAACATGGCCAGGACGCCGGCGCACACCAGCGTGCCGTAGAAGTCGCGCGCGAGCCGGGCTGTTCGCCAGGTACGCCACAGGACGACGCCGAACAGCGCCAGGATCAGACAGGCACCGATGAACCCGAGCTCCTCGCCGGCGGCGGTGAAGATGAAGTCGGTCTGCTGCTCGGGGACGAACCCGAGGCGCGTCTGAGGACCATTGAACAGCCCCTTGCCCGCGACCGAACCGGTCGCGATGGTCTTGACCGATTGATCCTGGTTGTAGGCGACGCCTTCCTTCTTGTCGCCCGAGTCGATCACGACCGTCAGCCGGTCGACCTGGTACTGCTTCAGGATCCCGAGGTTGATCACCGCGTAGATGCCGGTGATGGCCAGCAGCGCCAAGACGAGGAGGTAGCGACCCCGCACTCCCGCGACGGCGAGCAGCCCGATGACGATGCAGAGCAGCACCATGTTGGTCCCGAGGTCGGGTTGGAGCTGCACGAGTCCGAGCGGGACCAACGCGACGCCGATGATCACCGTCAGGCGCCACGGGTCGATGTCACCGCGGTGCTCATTCACGTAGCCCGCAAGCGCGACGATCAACGTGAACTTCGCGATCTCGGACGGCTGGAGCTGGAAGCCGAACGGGAGCTGGATCCACGCCTGTGCTCCCTTGGCGCTCGACCCGAACGGTGTGATCACGAAGAACAGCAGGGCACAGGTGATCACGTAGAACAGCATCGAGAAATCGCGCAGCTTGCGGTAGTCGATCCGCAACAACCCGACGATCACGCCGATGCCGATGATGAGGGCGAGTGCTTGGCGCTTCACGAAGTAGAACGGGTCGTCGGGGATCTTCGCGTTCGACGACGAGTAGATCATCACGAACCCGATCGCCGCGAGCGCGGCGACGGCAGCAAACAGGACCCAATCGACGCGACCGAGGAGCTCGGCGTCGACGATCGACCGGCGACCTCGCGGCTTCGCGTAGGCGGACGCTCGCATCGATCGTCGGGAGCGGGTGGTGAGCGCCATCAGTCCCCCTTCTTGGCGATGACGCGCACGGCCGGAGGCGCCGGGTTGCCGTTCAGGGCCTCGATGATACGACGCGAGACCGGTGCGGCCACCGACCCACCGTTGCCGCCCTGCTCGATGAACACGATCACCACGTACTGGCGCTCGTCACTGTCCGGCGTCGGGTCGGGGTTCACGATCGCGGCGAAGACCGAGGTGTCCTGCTTCCCCAAGACCTCCCCGGTACCGGTCTTGCCCGCGACCGGGACTCCCGTGTACCCGGAGAACGCGGGGCCGGCGGTGCCGTTGCCGCCGGGCGACGCCGCTCCGATGAGTCCCTCGATGATCGGCGCACGGATCTCGGGCTCGATCTTCACCTCGCCGGTCTTCTGGGGCGGGAGCTCGCGCAGGTCCGACGACTGGCCCGGGTTGAGGATCTTCTTCGCAAGGCGGGGCGCGTAGAGCGTCCCGCCATTGGCGAACGCCGCGTACGCCACCGCTTCCTGCAGCGGGGTGACGAGCAGGTCCCCCTGACCGACCGCGAGCGCGGCGCTGTCGCCGGGGAGCCAGGAGCGCGTCGCGGGGTCGGGATCGTTCTTGTTCAGCCGCTCCTTGAACTTCTGGGTGGGGACTCGGCCCACCTGCTCGTTGGCGAGCCCGATCCCCGTCGCCTTCCCGAAGTTGAACGACCGCGCGACGCGCTGCACTGCGTACCCCTTGGCGAGGCCGCCGGGCTTCTCGTCTCGTTCGTTGAAGAACTTCCACATCCGGAACCCCTGGATATAGAAGTAGACGTCGCTCGACACCGAGAGGGCGCTCGTGAGCGTCACGTTGAAGTGGGGCTCCTTGCTTGCGTTCTTGAACTCCTGCAGGTTTCCCGGAGCGCCGTACTCGACGAAGCCCTTGTCGTAGATCACCTCGTCGGGGGTCGTGGTGCCAGCCTGCAGTGCGGCGATCGAGGTGAAGACCTTCCAGCTCGAGGCGGGGGCGTACTGACCCTGCAGGGTGCGATTGAGCAGCGGATAGTTGCTCGCCGGATCGTTCAGCGCCTTGAACTGCTCGGCTGGGATTCCATCGGTGAACTTCGTGACGTCGAACGCCGGGGCCGACGCGAGGGCGACGACCGAGCCGTCGCGGGCGTCGAGCACGATCGCTGCTCCACCGGTTGCCTTGAACGTCGCGAACTTGGACTTGTCGCCCGAGTCCCTGAGTCCGCCCGCAGCCTTCATGCCCTGCTCAAGCGACTCCTGCGCGACCTTCTGCACGTCGACGTTGACGGTGAGCTGGACATCGTTCCCGGCGACCGCCGGCGTGTCGCTCAACTCCCGGACCAGGCGCCCGCGACTGTCCACCTCGAGCTTGCGGACCCGAGGCTTCCCGCGCAGCTGGGTCTCGAACATCGCCTCGACGCCATCCTTGCCGATCACGTCTTCGGGTCCGTAGCCCTCGTCGGCGTGCAGCTTCTGCTCCTGGGCGTTGATCGCGCCGACGTAGCCGAGCAGGTGCGGCGCCACCGCGCCGTCGGGATACACCCGGATGCTGCGCCGCACCACGTCGACGAAGGGGAACAGCTCGGGACGCTCCTTCAAGAAAACCAGCTTCTGGTAGGGGACGCTGTTGGCGATCGGCACCGGCTGATACGGCGAGTACCGCACGCTGTCGAGCCGCAGGTTGACGTACTTCTCGGACTTGCCGAGCACCAGTGCGAGTCGAGGGACCATCGCCTTGCGCTGCTCGTCGGTGATCCCGCGCCGAACCTGGACGCTGTTGATCAGCTCGTTCCCGACGATGACCTTGCCGTTCTCGTCGAGGATGCTGCCGCGGATCGCCGGCTCCGAGATGACCCGGATGCGGTTCGCGCGCGTCTCGGCGGCGTAGCTCTGCGATGTTGCGACCTGCAGGAACCACAGCCGCACGAACAGCGTCGAGAACAGCACCATGACCACGACACCGATCACGCTGAGGCGGACCCTGCTGTTGCCCTCCGTCACCGCGCGCTCCCCGCGATCGCGTTGCCCGGTCGGACGCTCGTGCGGTTCCCTTGCGGATCGCGCACCATCTGGCCATCCACGAACACGTAGCGCACGCCCTCGGACTCCACACCGGGCGCCTCAATCGTCGAGCGATCGATGAGCGTCTTCGGATCGAACAACGTGATGTCGGCGTCGGCACCGATCTGCAGCCGGCCCTTCTTCCGCATTGCGGGCGCGCCGCGCTCGGTGAGCCGCGCGGGCAGGATCGTCGCTTTCGCGAGCGCGTCCATCAGTGACAGCACCTTCTTGTCACGCGTGTAGCGCCCGATCGCCCGCGCGAAGCACCCGGTCGAGCGAGGGTGGTTCTTGTCGCCCGGCTCCAGGATGGCGTCGCTCCCGAGCATCACCCAGTCGGCTTGCAACGACGCGTCCACATCTGCCTGGGGAATCGCATACGCCGCGGTGAGCGCGTTCTTGGCCTGGTACCTCGCGAACGTCGCCGGCGTGAGTCGCTCTCCCGTGCCGACGATCGCCAGGTCGCCGTAGGAGATGTGGAACCGCTCCTGCCATCCGTCGTTGAACCGTGCCGACGCCAGATACGTCGCCCAGTAGTCGTACGGGTACGTGCACGCAGTGATCTTCACCCCGTCCTTGCGCGCCTGCTCGAGGGTCTGCAGCGATTGCTGCATGGTATAGGTGCCGCCGGTGCTGATGATGTGCTCGACGTGCACGTGAGCGCCCGTCTCCCGTGCCACCCGCAGCACCTCGGTCAAAGCTTCGGCGTTGGTGCCGGGCGCGACGTCGTCGGAGTACCGGGCGTGGAACGTCGCCGGCACATCGTGATCCTTGGCCACCTCGGCGAGCGCCTTGATCTCGTCGAACGCGACGCCCGGCGTGTACTCGGGCTCGAAGTCGACCGCAAGGTACCCGCCCTTCAGATCCTCCTCGCACATCTTCACCAGCGCGTCGATCTGCTCGGGCGACGCCGCATCATCGACACCGAGACCCAGCGTCGAGCGTGACCACGGGTCGCTGAACGCACCGCCGTAGTGGGTGGGCGGACGCCTCGTGTCAGAACCCCACACGTCGAAGTAGTCGGCGGCGCGCGACTGCAGGCCGTGCAACCCGAGGTTCGTCGTCACGCCGTCGGCGATCTTGAACCAGATCCCGTACTCGTTGGGCTCGTAGCTCAGGATGTCGATGAAACCGGGCGCGACCACGAGTCCGGTCGCGTCGACGACCGCAGTCCCCTTGAGCGCGCTGCTTCCCGCGGCGATCGCCGTGACGGTACCGCCGTCGATGCCGACGTCGGCCACGGCATCGAACTCGGAGTCCGGGTCCATGACACGACCGTTGCGGATCACCGTGTCGAACGTGTGCGTCGCGGCGTCGGGTGAGCGCACCGCACCGGGGAGCACTCGTACCGACGGTGCGTTCGGACCGCCGCCACCGCCACCGAACGGGTCGAGCGCGATCAGGGTGACCCCGGCGAGCGTCGCTCCGGCGGCCGTCAAGAAGCCCCGTCGCGAGAGCGGCGGACCACTCGCGGACGCTCGGCCGGAACGGGCTGGCTGGTCGCGGCGCGCCCCGCCACGGGGTGCCCCGATGGTTCGGCCACCCCAGTCGGGTGGCGTTCCCGGTCGGCGGTGCGGCGGACCTCCACGGCCGGGGTCGCCCGGGCGCGGCGGAGGACCCGACCGAGAGGGTGGGGATGGCACCCCTACAGGCTACGAGATCGGCCTCCCATCCTGGACGCGGGCCCAGGAGGGCGGCGCGGCATGATCAGCGCCGCGAATAGCCCCGGTCGGGGTCGTGATTGGCCCAATGGACGAAGGGGAAGACCGCGAGCGCGACGACGGCGTCATAGAGCGCCGCCACGAGGATCACCCGGACGCTCGTGAGCGAGAAGAACCCGGCCTCGCCGGCGATGCCGCCCACGATCACGAAGATGGTGCCCCCGATCAGCCCACCGATGAACCCCAGGACCAGGGGCATCGTGCGGGACTCCCGCACGAAGCCGCTCTGGAACACGCCGACCGCGTACCCCGTGCCCGCGTTGGCCAGCGCCGAGAGCCCGAGCGGGGTGGCGAGGAACAGGTCGACGAAGAGGCCACTCGCGAACCCGAAGATCGCCCCGGTCTGGGGACCTTCTTCGAACGCGACCGCCACCGTGGCCACGAGACAGAGGTCGGGGATCGCGCCGAACACACGCAGATGGGTGAAGACCGTCGTCTGCAGGACGGTCAGGGTCACGACCAGCAGGACGAGGCGGACCCGCCGGATCACCATGGGACAGGCAACCCGTCAGCCAACCGTGGGCTCCGGCCAGCGGAGCACCTTCACGTAGGTGATGTCGTTCAGGTTGACCAGCGGACGGAGCGACACCGTCGACTCGAGGTCGCCGGTCTTCTTCTCGATGCCGGTGACCTTCGCCACGGGGATGTCCGGCGGGAACGCCGCGTTGGCCACCGCCGAGGTGAACACGACTTCACCCTGACTGATGCAGGTGTCCGGGGACGAGTTCTTCTCGCACGCGGGCAGCAGCTTGGTGAGGAAGTTCAGCCGCATTTCGCGCTCGCCCGTGCGCCCCTCGGCGATGCCCCGCTCGTTGGTGTTCTCGAGGCGGACGCCCACCCCGAAGCCGGGGCTGTCGACCAGCGTCACTGTCGCCTCCGTACCCGACGCCTGCGTGATCTTGCCGACGAGACCGTTGCCGGCGACGACGGGCTGGCCGACCTCGATGCCCTTCGACGTCCCCTTGTTGATGACCACCGTGCGCTCGAAGTTGCCCGGAGCGCCGCTGATGACGCGCGCGGCCACACCGGTGGCGTCCTGGATGGTCGGGAGGTCGAGCAGCTTGCCGAGCTCACCAACCTGCGATCCCACCGCGCGCTGGCGCAAGAGCCGCCCCTGGAGCTCGGCGACCCGCTTCTTGAGGAGCGCGTTCTCGTCCTTGACCGCGCCGTACCCCCCGATCCCGTCGACCGCGTTGCGCAACGGGGTGAACGCCGAGTCGACGACCGACTGCACCGGCTGGAGCGCGTCGCGGGCAACCCGCCGCACCGAGTCGATCAACCCGTTCCCGCGCGAATCGACCGTCACGAGGACGAGCGAGAGGAACAGAACGATGAGGAGGACGGGACGCCGCCGGGCGTCGCGTCGGTAGACGGCCATGAGCGCGTCCTAGCGCTCCGTCAGTCGTCGGGACCGCTGATGAGCACCTGCCGGAGCACGTCGAACTGCTCGAGGCACTGACCCGAACCCAGGACGACCGCGAAGAGGGGGTCCTTGGCCCGTCGGACAGGCATTCCGGTCTCCGCTTCGATCGCGGCTTCGAGGCCCACCAACATGGAGCCGCCTCCGGCGAGCACGATGCCGCGCTCCATGACATCGGCTGCGAGTTCGGGTGGGGTCTTGTCGAGGGTCACCTTCACGGCGTCGACGATCGCGGCAACCGGTTCCTCGATCGCCTCGCGGATCTCCTGGGTCGACACGACGACCGTTCGCGGGAGTCCCGTGACGAGGTCGCGCCCACGCACCTCGGCGTGAAACTCCTCCTCGAGCGGGTAGGCGCTCGCGAGCTTCATCTTGACCTCTTCGGCGGTGCGCTCACCGAGGGCGATGGAGTACTCGCGCTTCATGAACGCGAGGATCGCCTCGTCGAACTCGTCACCCGCCACACGACTGGACTCGCTCGCGACGATGCCGCCCATCGAGATGACCGCGACCTCCGACGTTCCGCCACCGATGTCGACGATCATGTTGCCCGCGGGCTCGTGAATCGGGAGGCCGGCACCGATCGCGGCCGCCATCGGCTCCTCGACCACCATGACCGGCTTCCGGGCCCCGGCGTACTCGGCCGCTTCCTGCACGGCTCGCCGCTCGACTCCCGTGATCCCCGACGGGATGCAGATGACCATCCGCGGCTTGGCCCAACGGTTGCGTTGGTGCACTCGCTGGATGAAGTAGCGGAGCATCTTCTCGCAGATGTCGAAGTCGGCGATGACGCCGTCCTTCAGCGGTCGGATGGCCTGGATGTGAGCCGGCGTGCGGCCGAGCATCCGCTTGGCCTCGGTCCCGACCGCGAGGATGTCGCCGCTGCGCGTGTTGATCGCGACGATCGACGGCTCGTTCAACACGATGCCCTGACCCCGTACGTACACGACCGTGTTGGCCGTGCCGAGGTCGACGGCCATGTCACGGCCGATCACATTGGAGTACCAGGGCGCGCTCACGGAAAGACTTTCCGGGTGGGGGCCACGAGGCACCAAGGGTACGGCCTCATCGGGGTCGGGTCCAGCCGCGTCCCCACGCCGAGCCCGACGGTGGGTCGGACGGCGGTCCCGACGGTTGCATACGACCGATCCTGTCCATTCCCGGCGAGTCTTCCAGCCCAGAGGCCGCAGGACGGGGCATTCGCCGCCTGAGGGCGGTTCAGGACGCCAGGCCGGGGAAGAACAGCGAGATCTCTCGCTCGGCGGACTCGGGCCCGTCCGAGCCGTGGACCAGGTTCTCCCCGGTCTCGAGCGCCAGATCCCCTCGGATCGTCCCCGGTGCTGCCTCCCGGGGATTCGTGGCGCCCATGAGGCCGCGCACCACCTTCCAGGTGTCGGGGCCGCCCTCGATCACCATCGCGACGAGCGGGCTCCGGGTGATGAACGAGACCAGCTCACCGAAGAAGGGCTTGTCTCGGTGCTCTTCGTAGTGTCGACCGGCGAGGTCGGCGTCGATCTGGCGCAGCTCCACGGCCGCCAGCCGGAGATGCTTGGCCTCGAGCCGGCCGATGATCTCGCCGACGAGACCCCGCTCGACGGCATCGGGCTTGCAGAGGACGAGGGTCCGGGAACCAGGGGTTGGGTTGCTCATGGCGGGCCAACCTAGTGGCGAGGTCGCGCCGGGCTGGGACCGGAGGCCTCAGGTTCCCGGGTGGAGGGCCGCCCGGGCCGCTCCGACCACGTAGAGGGAGCCGGTCACCACCACCTGCTCATCGGGACCGGTCACCGCCACGGCGCGGGCGACGGCCTCGGCGACGTCATCGACCACCTCGACCCGATCGTGATCCAACCCCAACTCGACGGCCGCGGTCGCCACGTCCTCGGGTGGGCGGGCCCGGGGGCTCGGTGGTCGACAGCAGATCACGCGCGCCGCGTACGCCGCGCCGAGCGCCTCGAGCATCTCGTCGGGATCCTTCTCGCGCAGCAGCCCGATCACGAGCGTCCGTGGTGACGACGGGAACTCCTCGGCGAGCGCCGCGCCGAGCGCGTGCGCGCCCGCGACGTTGTGGGCACCGTCGAGGAGCACCAGGGGTTGGTGACCCACGACCTCGAGGCGACCGGGCGAGCTCGCGTGCCCGAAGACCTGGGCGACCACGTCGGCGTCGAGCGCTCGTCCGAGGAACGCTTCCGCGGCCGCGAGTGCGGCCGCCGCGTTGTCGGCCTGGTGCGCGCCGTGCAGCGAGAGGAACACGTCGGGATACGAACCACCGGGTGTGAAGATGCTCAGCAGCCGGCCGCCGTGGGCGAGGGCGTTCTCACCGACTCCGAACTCGCGGTCACGCAGCCAGATCGCCCTCGCGCCGCGCGCCTCGAAGATCGGGAGGAACTCGGGGGATGTCTCGCCGAGCACGAGCGTCGCGCCGGGCTTCACGATGCCGGCCTTCTCCTCGGCGATCCCCTCGCGTGTCGGCCCCAGGTACTCGACATGGTCGATGCTGACGTTGGTGATCACCGCGACCTGTCCGTCGACCACGTTGGTCGCGTCCCAGCGACCACCCAGCCCGACTTCGATGACCGCGGCGTCGACCGCGACGTCGGCGAAGTACCGAAGTGCCGCTCCCGTCAGGATCTCGAAGTAGCTCGGCGTCGCCGGGAGGTGCGGCTCGATCTCGGCGATGAGCACGAGCAGCTCGGCGAGTGCCCCGTCGGTGATCTCGTCGGCGTTCCAGCCGATCCGCTCGTTGACCCGCTCGAGATGCGGCGAGGTGTACGACCCGACGGACAGCCCGTGTGCTGCCAGCAGCGCCGCCGCCAAGCGTGTCACCGATGTCTTGCCGTTCGTGCCGGTGAGGTGGATCGACGGGTACTCCAGCTGGGGTGAGCCGAGGAGCGCCGCGAGCGCCTCCATACGATCGAGCGTCGGATGGGCGGCACGGCGTTCGATGTCGACCGGTACGCCGAGGGACTCGAGGTTCACGTGCGCGTCGAGCCAGGCGCGGGTCTCGAGCGGATCCATCGTGGGCGGGCTCAGGCGTCTTCCGGCTCGGCGAGGTCGACCTCGACCACGAACCCGTCGGCTTCGACCAGCTCGAGCGCATCGGCCCGGGCCGCCTCGCACACGTCCGCCCGCACCAGGTCGAGGTGCGCGAGGAACGCGGCGTCGCCGCGCACGACGAGGCGTGTCACCGCGGTCTTCAGCGAACGTTTGCTCCCCGTCTTGGCCTTGCGCACCTCGCCGAGAACGTTGGCCGCGGCCTCGTAGGCGCCGACGGCACCGTCGGCTGCCGCGAGACGAACCGGGGCTTCATCGGGCCAGGCCGAGCGATGCACCGAGCCCTCCCGCCACCAGGACCAGACCTCTTCGGTGACGAACGGGAGGTGCGGAGCGAAGAGTCGCAACAGGGTCTCGAGCGCGATCGCCAACGCCGCACGAGCCGAGGCCGCTCCTTCGTCGCCGCCGGCCCCGTACGCCCGCTGCTTGACGAGCTCGACGTAGTCGTCGCAGAAGCCCCAGAAGAAGCGTTCGGTCCGTTCGAGCGCGCGCGCGTAGTCGTACTCATCGAAGGACGCGGTGGCGTCGGCGATCAGCGTCGCGAGCTCGGCCAGGAGGCCACGGTCGAGTGCTGCGGTCACGGCTTCCGGCTCGGCCGAGCGCTCGGGGCTTTCACCGATGTGCCCGAGCGCGAACTTCGACGCGTTGAGCAGCTTGATCGCGAGGCGGCGCCCGACCTTCATCTGCCCCTCGTCGAACGCGGTATCGGTCCCCGGGCGCCCGCTCACCGCCCAGTACCGCACCGCGTCCGAGCCGTACTGCTCGAGCAGGTTCATCGGGGTGACGACGTTGCCTTTGGACTTCGACATCTTCTTGCGGTCCGGGTCGAGCACCCAGCCGGAGATCGACGCGTGCGCCCACGGGAGCCCGTCGAACTCGAGGTGCGCGCGCACAACCGTCGAGAACAGCCACGTCCGGATGATCTCGTGGGCCTGGGGCCGGAGGTCCATCGGGTACGTGCGGGCGAACCGGTCGGGATCCGACTCCCAGCCACAGGCGATCTGGGGCGTGAGCGACGATGTCGCCCAGGTGTCCATCACATCGGGGTCGCCCATGAAGCCACCAGGGACGCCGCGTTGCTCCGCGGTGAACCCGTCGGGGACGTCGCTCGACGGGTCGATCGGGAGGAGGTCCTCTGGGGGCACGAGCGGGGCGTCGTAGTCGGGCTCGCCGGCCGCGTCGAGCCGGTACCAGACCGGGAACGGCACACCGAAGAAGCGCTGGCGGCTGACGAGCCAGTCACCGTTGAGCCCCTCCACCCACGACACATAGCGCGCCCGCATGTACTCGGGGTGCCACCGCAGCTCGCCGCCCCGCTCGAGCAGGCGGTCCCGAACCGACGCGTCGCGGCCCCCGTTGCGCAGATACCACTGGCGCGTGGTGACGATCTCGAGCGGCCGATCACCCTTCTCGTAGAACTTGACCGCGTGCGTGATCGGGCGCGGCTCGCCGATCAGGTCGCCCGACTCGGCGAGCAGCTCCACGATCCGCTGCTGGGCCTGCTTCACCGTCTTCCCGGAGAGCTCGGCCCACGCCGCGGTGCCCGCATCGTCGAACTGCACCGGCGCGTCGGGCTGGATTCGGCCGTCCCACCCGAGGATCGAGCGTGTGGGCAGTTGCAGCTCGCGCCACCAGATCACGTCGGTGAGGTCACCAAACGTGCAGATCATCGCGATGCCGGAACCCTTCTCGGGATCAGCCAGCTCGTGGGCGACGATCGGCACCTCGACACCGAACAGCGGCGTGCGCACCGTCGACCCGAAACGCGCCGAATATCGCGCGTCGTCGGGGTGGGCGACGAGCGCGACGCACGCAGGGATCAGCTCGGGACGCGTCGTCTCGATCTCGACGGGTGCACCACCGTCGGTCGGCGCGAACGCGACCTTGTGGTACGCGCCGGGAAGCTCACGATCCTCGAGCTCGGCCTGCGCGACCGCCGTCCGGAAGTCGACGTCCCACAACGTCGGCGCCTCGGCCTGGTACGCCTCACCACGCGCGAGGTTGCGGAGGAACATGCGCTGGGAGACCCGCTGGGCACCTTCGCCGACGGTCGTGTATGTGAGCGCCCAGTCGACCGACAGGCCGAGATGGCGCCACAGCTCCTCGAACTTCTGCTCGTCCTCGGCGACGAGGCGGTCACACAGCTCGACGAAGTTACGTCGCGAGATCGACAACGCCTGCTTGGGGAGCGGGTCGGGCGGTGTGAAGTCGGGGTCGTACGCGAGGCTCGGGTCGCAACGGACGCCGAAGTAGTTCTGGACCCGTCGCTCAGTCGGCAGGCCGTTGTCGTCCCAGCCCATCGGATAGAAGACGTCGCGGCCGCGCATGCGCTGGTACCGGGCGATCGTGTCCGTGTGCGTATACGAGAACACGTGCCCGACGTGCAGTGATCCGCTCACGGTCGGCGGGGGCGTGTCGATCGAGTACACCTCGGCTCGGGGCCGTGACCCGTCGAAGCGATGGGTGCCGTCGGCCTCCCACCGTTCGCTCCACGTGTCCTCGAGCCCGTCGAGGCTCGGCTTCTCCGGCACCGGCATCACCGGAGTCTACGGAAGCCCGCCCTCCGGTCCCGAGGTGGGCTCGGGCGAAACTTCGATCCCCGCGCGACGCTCCTCTCGTCGGAGGAGCGCGAGCGCGGTCGCCGGGAAGATCAGCACCGAAAGCATCCCCGCGGCGATGAGCGACGCCGCGTTG
>Ga0315297_10002194_pt1 | contig 12256 bp, 17 predicted proteins | sample YL17G15_0_MG_FD_203628 | JGI IMG/M metagenome (GOLD analysis project Ga0315297, IMG submission 203628) | Sediment microbial communities from Yellowstone Lake, YNP, Wyoming, USA - YL17G15_0 | ecosystem: Environmental > Aquatic > Freshwater > Lake > Sediment | place: USA: Wyoming | collected... | reverse complement strand
GACCACGGCGTGAGTGGGAGTCGCGCGTCCCGACCGGAGCTGGACCGAATGCTCGAGCACCTACGCGAGGGCGACACCGTAGTGGTGTGGAAGCTCGACCGCATCGCCCGGTCGCTGCGCAACCTCCTGGACCTCGTGGAGACACTGTCCGAGAAAGGGATTCACCTTCGCAGCCTCACCGAGTCGATCGACACCAGTTCGGCTTCCGGTCGTTTGATCCTGTCGGTGTTCGGCGCTCTCGCAGAGTTCGAGCGGGAACTGATCCGGGAACGCACCACCGCCGGGCTGGCCGCAGCGCGAGCACGCGGCGTCAAAGTCGGCAGGCAGTTCGCGGTGACCGACGAGCAGCTGTCGCAGGCGCGGACACTGGTGGCCGCCGGCCACCGCGTCGGTGAGGTGGCCAAGACGTTAGGTGTCGGTCGAAGCACGCTCTACCGTGCGTTGGCTGCCGCCGAAACAGCCGCCTGACGCGAATGGCGAAACCCCGCCGCGAGGAGGGGTAGTTCCAGGCGGCGGGGTTCGCGGGAAGCGCTGGCGAAACGCACCCAGATCATCCACTCCGGTTCTGCGCAATAGCCGCCCCCGGTCCGCAGGTCAGTTCGGCCGGTGTTCTTGGGGCCCGCGCGGCTGGGGGCGGCGGCGCTAGTCCTCGTCGTCCGCCGTCAACGCGAGGCTCTCAGGCTCGGCCAGGATGCGCGCAATGGCGGCACGCTGCCTGTCGCTGAGCATCTCCGCGGTGTAGCCATCCATCGCGATCGCCCACCATGCCGACGACGTCATGAGGCAGTCAGGGCACACCCTCTGGCTGATGACCCCGAAGTGCCCCATCCGCGGGGGGTAGTCCCACCCGGCGGTGAAAGCCTCATCGGGCGTGAGGATCTCGTCTTTCCCGCACACCTCGCAGATGTGGTGAAAGCATGCGTCACTCATCAGCCCTGCCTCCCTTCGCCGCGGCCGAACAACTCGCGCAGCTCGTTCAGCGTCCGCTGCGCCTCGGCGTAGGCCGCCGTCCGCTCCGCGTCGGTCTCATAGGCGTCGCCCCACCGCGCCAGCCACGCTGCGTGGTGCGTGTCAGGGTCCACGCCCGCGACGTTACGGCGGCGGGCCGACGGCTACGCGGCGTCGCCGTCGCGTCTTCTGGCCGATGGTGCCGCCTGGGACGGCACCGCGGGTGGCACGTTCAGGACGGCTCTGGTCCCGACGCGCGCAGGCCGCGATCCCGGGCGGCCTGCGCCAGCCGGACATCGAACGTCGCCACAGCCTGGGCGGCGGCCGTCTGCGCCGCGAGCAGCACGCAGCAGTCCGGTAGCTTCAGCGCGGTCCGGGCGCGCAGTCGGGCGAGTTGCACCGCGGCGTCAGTCGGTAACGGCTCTTCGTCGACTTCCAGACGGGCCAGCGCTTGCAGGGTGGATTCCTCATCGCCGGAACGGGCGGGCCCGACCAGCACCTCGGCGAGAGAGATGGAGCTCAGCACGAGTTCGTCGTCGGCGGCGTCGTCCAGGATCCGAAGTGCGGCCGTGTGGTGGGCGTCGTCGGCGTTGAAGAAGGCGATCAGAACCGACGCGTCGAGGACCGTGATCATTCCGGCCAGTCCTGGCGCAGGGCGTCAAGGTACCCGGGCTCGTACACGCCGGTCAGGCTGCCGCTCAGTTCCGCGATGGCCGTGCGGCGCCGTTGGCGCCGCGCCTCACCGGCGTGCATCGCGGCGTGATCAGCTTCCAGAGCCAGTCGCACGAGTAGCTGGGAGCGACTCAATCCCGGCCAGCGTTCGGCGGCCCTGTCCAGGGCGTCGGCGACATCGTCGGTTTCGGTCACGAAGTGGCGAGGTCGCGTGGTGGGCACGCCACGAGTGTAGCACTTATCTGTCTGCGTGATACACCACGGATGTTGCTCGCTGAGACTGGTCCTCCCGGGCTGCGCCGGCGACGGGCGAAACGCACGCCAAGGCAGGCGGTGCGCCGCCACGCGGGCCCGCCGCGTCAGCGGTCGCGCAGCCCCGAGCGGCGAAGTTGGGACAGCAGGTTGGCGGCTGCCCGGTGATCGGTGGTCGTCGCGGCGGCGATCACGAGGGGCTTGTCCTTCTCCGGCGGGATGAACTTCATGTGCCCGCTGTGGGTCGGCGTCACCGTCCAGTCCTGGTTGCGTGCTTGGGAAGTCAGCTCATCGAGCCGCTTCTTGTAGTCGTTTCTGCTCATCGGCGCACCATGACTGCCGATCGGCGCCGAACCCGCACGCGGCGCGGGCCCAGCGGGCGACTGCCAGTGTCGTTGCGTTTTTGGTGTTTTGTCGTCTAGGATGGTTTCCATGTCAGGACCTTCTCGCACGATGCGGACAGGAGAAGTTGCGTCCCGCTTGGGGGTTTCCCGTCAACATGTGGTCGATATGTGCGAACGAGGACAGCTCCCGTTCAAGCGGGTCGGAGTGCACCGCAGGATTTCAGAGGAAGCCATCTCTGACCTTCTCGACAAGCAACCGGTGCACCCCGAACGTGGTTCTCTGTCGATCTGGCTGCACGCCGCGGTGCTTGCGCGTCTTTTCCGGGATCCGGATGCGGTAATTCAGAAGGCGCGATCGAATCTCGCCCGCACGCGCACGACAGGTGCGGCCGCGCGGAGTGAGCGATACCTGCGTGAGTGGGAGGAAATTCTTGACGCCGGCGCCGGGTCGATCGCTGAAACCATTCTGGACCGTTCGGACCACGCAGCCACGCTGCGGTCCTGCACGCCCTTTACCGGTGTTCTCCCCGCCGCGGAGGTGACGGCCATCAAGGCCGCCTGGCGAGAGCACCAGAGGGCTGCCGGGATTAGCGCGCCGGAATCGTCACAGTAGTTGGCGCCGTGTTCCTCTGTGTTTCCCTGGCTTCGGTCGACGCCTGAAAAACCAAGGGAGAGAACCGATGAATCGTCTGCAGCTTGCACACATACTCCGAGCGGCATGCCAAATCACCGGTGACCCCAACGTACTCATCATCGGATCGCAGTCCATCCTGGGAACTTATGACGACTCGGTGCTCCCTCCAACGGTAGTTGCCTCAATGGAGGCGGATGTTGCATTCCTGGATGACCCCAACCGGCTGAAAGCGGATGCGGTTGAAGGGGTTCTGGGTGAAATGAGCCCTTTCCACGACACCAACCTTGTGTATGCCGAGGGTATTCATGTCGACACCGCCGAACTGCCCTCCGGCTGGAGGGACAGATTGGTGACATGGGACCTGCAATCCAGCGCGCCCGCCACTCCCTGGTTTCTCGATCCACATGATCTCGTCGTCAGCAAGTTGGCTGCAAGGAGAGAAAAGGATGTGGAGTTCTGCGCAGCCCTCCTCGACGCCGATCTGGTGGATCTCGATGTTCTCGATGAGCGCGCGCCTCAACTGCCGCGAAGCGGTGCGCAGGTCAGCGCTTGGCTGGCCTCCTATAGGCGACGCTTCGGAAGCTAGGTTTCTAGGGCGGGGTGTTGACCGCGGCCCGCGGCGCATCCCTGTCGCCGAACGCGGCGCGGGTGATCAGGAAGCGACGGCGGCGCTAAACGTCACCTGTGTGGAGATGCCTGAATCACGAAGGCGTTCAGCGAGCTCGGCGGCGATCTCCTCGCGTCGCTGAGTCCGGCGCGGCAGCAGCAGCCGCACCTCGCCCTTCAACGAGTCGCCGGAGGCGGTGTCGCAGCGCAGCCAGAATCCGTCGGCACAGCGGAACGAGGCCAGTGTGAACACCCGGTCCATCAGCTCGTCGAAGCTGCCGGTCGCGGCGGTGACGGTGTACTCGTCCTGCTCGCCGTAACCCTCCATCGACGGCTCTCCGAACCGCAGTGGGATGTCGAGACCCAGCCGCATCGCGGTGATGCTGCGGTGGATGCCGTCGCGGACGCGGGGCCGGCGGCTCCACCACCGGTCGCGGCCCATCGTGACCGGGTGCTCGAAGCCGGACGCGGTCAGGTCGGCGGCCAGCTCGTCGATGCGCCGCTGCTGGTCGGGGTCGGACAGCAGGTCGGCCTCGGCCTCATCCCAGCTGCTCCAGGTCTCCAGCGGCAGGACGTGCGCACGGAACCAAGCAGGTGAGACGGTGCGGGAGCGACGCATCACAGGCATCCTCCCTCACGTGGGCCGGGCACTCGCTCTGATAACCGGGGCACCTGGCGTTCCGCCAGGCTAGGGATCACGGCGGGGGATTGAATCCTCCCCACGGCTAAAGCCAGGGGATTCCTGACTCAGGCAGCCGAAGCGCACACAGCGGTGCGTTTCGGGCTTACGCCCTCAGCGTCAGCAGGGTGGAAACCAGCCCTGGCAGCGACGACCACTGCGGAGTTCTTGTCGCGAGGTTTGGACAGACCGCAGCTTTCGCAGTGGTAAGTCCGTTGCCCCAGCGGCAGGCGGTGCTTGGTTTTCGCACCGCAGGATGAACAGTCGGTAGTGGTGTTAGCGGGATGGATGAGGTGAAGCTGGCGACCGTGTTTAGCGGCCATCCAGATCAGTTCGGTCTTGGTGGCCGAGATCGCGGCGTCAGCGGCTTTCTTGGCCATCGTGGACTTGGCGAGGAACTTCGGCTTGAAGTCCTCCACCGCGATCTTGTCGTGATGGGTGACAACGTGTTTCGCCCACTTACGGGCACCGTCCTGTCGCTGTCGGGCAACCTTGGCGTGCACGACAGCGGCCTTGCGTTTCGCGGTCGTGTAGCCCTTGGAGCCGGCCTGTCCTGCGGCGGGTTTCCGTCGGGCCATCATTTTCTGGTAGCGGGCAAGCCGGGCTGCTGCTCTCTTGCCGTGCTCGCTGTGGGCGAGATCGAACGTGGCGCTGTCGTCGACCTCTCCGGTGGAGATGTCGAGTACCGCGGTGGTGGCGGTTTCGGTGACACCCCAGTCGATTCCGAGAACGCGGTCGGTTCCGGTGTCAGGAAGTCGGGTGTGGTCGAGGTCGACTTCCACCACAAAGCTGGCATACCAGTGACCGAGAGAATCCCGGTGCACGCGAACGCTCTTGGGATCCGACGGCAACTCCTGGGTCCACACCACCGGAACGGTCACCCCGCCGGGCAACGACAGCACGAGACGCCCCGTTTCGGGGTGCTGTTTGAGCGAGAAACCCCGGCGGGTGTAGTTGAGGTTGGGCAGTGCCTTGTCGCGCTTTTTGTACCGCGGTAAGCCGTGCCGCTTGGTGACCGGGATTTTGTTCTTGCGGTCCAGAAGGGCTTTCTTGCGGCTTTTCGCGAAGTCGCGCACCAGCTGCTGCTGGGCGACCGACGACCCTTCGGACAGCCAGTTGGTACTGGTGGCGCTGTCGATCACCGCTCCGGTGGTCGCGTTGCGCAGCGAGGTGAGGAACTTGTCCTGCTCGGCGTAACCGAACGTGCCGGTCGGGTTGGCGAGGTTGCGATTCTTGGATTCGGTGACCAGGGCGTTCCACAGCCAGCGGCACTTGCCGTACTCGTGCAGCAGGTAGCGTTCAGCGTTGCCCGACGGGCGTAACCGCTGTGTCTGTCGCACCTGCATAAGCACACTGGAATTGTTTCAAGCCACTCCGATAAACCGCGCCCAAGGCGCGATCGAAACGCTTTTCATCAGTTCCGGGCGGCGCTTTCCTCCCCACGGCTAAAGCCGGGGGCTTCCAAGCGCTCGCATTTCGGTGACGGCCGCGGCGCGGGCAACTGCCGGAACTGCCCACAGGCGGCGGCGTCAGTCGTGCTCGATCCTCCGCAGCACCACCGCGGTGAACGGCTCGCCGACCGGCACCGGTGGCACCCCGTCCTTCATCAGCTTCCACTCCCCGCCCTCGACTTGCCGGGCGGCCTCGGCCGGGTCCTGGTACCGGCCGTGATACCAGCCGAGCCCGGACAGTTCCTGCACCTCGGTGAGTCCGGCCACCGCGGTGTCGCACCCGGATTCGTATCCGCTCACCAGCAGCGGCGTCTCCGGCGGCAGCTGCTGCAGCCGCTGGATCAGCTCACCGACGGTGGTGACGGGGCCGGGTTCGCAGGTGTTCGGCATAGGTTCCATGATGCCGCTCAGGGGCGTCAATCGTTCGAGCCAGGCGCGGGCGGCGTCGGCGGCGGCGTGCAGCCGGTCGGAGGCCCAGGAAGCCCGCGCCTGATACATGTTCCACGCTTCGTTGGGGAAGGAGTCGGCGGCGGTGGTGGCGGGAACGCGGCTGGTGAAGAAGCCGAGCCTCCACGGCCACTGACCTCACCGGATACGGCAGAGCCTCACCGGTAGCGAGGCTGGTCCTTGCAGCGATGGGGAGGTCGCCCACCTGACGGGTCCGGCAAGTTCCATTCCATCCACCTGTTCCAGAAGTTCCTCAACGGCGGTCGTGACTTCCAACCGCGCCAGATGGGCACCGAGGCAGAAGTGAAGTCCGTGACCGAAGGCCAGGTGGCCGGTCGCATTACGGTGAAGATCGAAGGTGTCCGGATTGGCGAACTTCTTCGGATCGCGATTGGCGGAGGAATAGAAGAGCAACGTCCGCGCACCGCGAGGGATCACCGTGTCGCCGATCTGGTGGGCTGTGCTGAGGGTTCTGCCGACCCACTGAACCGGCGATCCCCATCGCGCTGCCTCCTCGACCGCCGCTGGGATCAGGCTGCGGTCCGCTTTCAACTCGGCGAACAAATTCTGATCCTCGGCCATGCGGAGCAGGAGCATGCCGAGCAGGTTGGTGGTGGTCTCGTTGCCTGCGACCAATAACAGGAAGGCGTAGACGAATGCTTCGGTCACGGAGAGTTCACCAGCGGCTCTGGCGGTCTGTAGCCGGGTGAGCAGATCGTCGGCGGGTTCGATGGCGCGCTTGTTCATCTCAGCGGCGATGAGGGTACGGAACCGCACATAAGCGGGAAAGCCGGTACCGACGACACGCATGATCTCCGCGGCGGTCCGCGGTCCGAAAATTCCCGCGAAATGCTCAGACATCGAACGGAAGTCCGGCCAATTGCCGCGGGGAATGCCGAGCATCTGCGCGATGACGTTAATTGGCATAGGGATCGTGAGTGACTGAACCAGATCGACGACTTCCCCGGTTCGGAGTGGTGCGATGCCGACGGAAGCCAACTGGCGAATTTCGGAGGTGAGATCTCCGACCGCGCGCTTGTTGAAGATCGGGGCGGTCACCCGGCGCAGGCGGGCGTGGTCAGGAGGCTGGGCGAACAGCACCGCGCTTGCCCCGAAGGATCGCAGAAGTATCCCATCGGTGGAACTGAACGTTGCACTGTCTCTTGCGGCGGCATGGACGTCGTCATAGCGGCCCAGCATCCAGACGCCGAGTGCCTCGTTGACGACGACGGGATGCTCCCGGATCCGGGCGAGCGCGGGATACGGGTTGACGATGTTGTCCGGCAACGTCGGATCGAATGTGGTCCTGGGCACTGCGGCCGGCGCTGTGCGCGACTTCGGACGACGCAGGTCACGGTAGGCCCCGGTGGCTGCCGGCATTAGGAGGTCGGTCACCGAACCGCGCGTTGCGGCCAGCAGCGCAGCCGGGGTCGCTCTGATCACATCGGTGGGCATAGGTCAGACGCTATGGCTCGGGATAGGTCGATTGAATGATCGGTTCAGACATCGTCTTGATATTTTCAGACAAATGCCTGGACCCATCGCCCTAGACGTCGCTCGATCACCCGCGCCGACTCGGCATGTCGTCGAAACCGCACTGGCGCACGGAGTCGATTCACAATGGTGCCTGTCAGGTTCGGGGCTGGCGCTGAGCGATCTCAGCAATCCAGCCACTTCAGTTCGCCCCGAGCAAGAACTCACGGTTATCCGCAATGTCATCAGCCGACTCGCAGACTCCCGTGGTCTCGGTACCGAAGCCGGGTCGCGATACAGCTTGGCCGACACCGGTGTCCTGGGCTACGCACTCATGGCGAGTCGGTCATTCGGAGATGCGGTCGAGGTCGCCTGCCGCTACTTCTCCTTGACCTCAACCTATTCCACCCTCGCCGCACCAACGGTCACCGAGACCGAAGCGTCCATCTCCTTCGATCACAGCGGGGTTCCCGCCGATCTGCGAACTTTCCTGGTCGAACGCGATATCGCTGTCCTGTTCCGACTTCTCCCGCCCCTACTCGGCGGCCTGGAATCCCCCACTGTGGTCCGGATTGAGCTTTGCGACACGGAGCTTCCGACAGCAGTGACAGAGATCCCAAACCTCACTGTGAGCGTGCATCCTTCCGACCGGAATGCGCTCAATTTCCCTGTCACCCTGATGGAGCGACCCATGCCGGTCGCTGACCCTCAAACCGCGGCAATCTGCATCCGCCAGTGCGAGGAGCTGCTTAACCGCCGCAGCGTTCGGCGCGGGATATCCGCCGCCGTCCGGACCCTGATCATCCAGAACTCCAACGAGATTCCGTCGATGGCCGCGATTGCCGCCGGTTTTCATATGACCGAACGGACGCTGCATCGCAGGCTTGCAGTCGAGGGAACCAATTACCGGGCATTGCTCGATGAGATTCGCACTGCACTGTCAGCCGAGATGTTGGAGTCAGGGCTCACGGTCGAAGAGACTGCGCGCCGTCTCGGCTATTCCGAAACTTCGGCGTTCACCCACGCCTACAAGCGATGGAACGGTTACCCCCCGAGTCGGCGAAGGAACCTGCGACCCTGAGCGCAAAAAGAATCTGTTCCCCAGCCACCAGCGGTCCGGCGAGTCGCCCACGGTCCTGCGAGCCGCGGATCACAACGGCGTTCGGCAAGCGCTCGATACCCCAGGGCTGTAAGGCGTCAAGCTGCTGCGGTGGCGCGGTGGGCCCAGGCTTTGTGTTCGTCGTAGTGGGTGCGGTGGCGTAGGCAGCCGTGCAGGATGCCGACGAGGCGGTTGCCTGGGGCGCGTAGGGCTTGGTGGTGGGTGTCGCCGGCGGCGCGGTGGGCGTCGTAGAAGGCGCGGGCGCCGGGGCTGTTCGTCAGGGCGCAGAAGGCCCATTGGTCGATCGCGTCGTAGAGGCGGCGGTTGCGGACGTGGCGGGCCAGCACGGCTCGGTTCTTGCCGGGGGCGACGGTCAATGGCGAGGTTCCGGCGTAGTTCTTGCGAGACTTGGCGGTGGTGTAGCGGTTCGGGTCGTCCCCGAACTTACCGAGCACCCGGGCGCCGAGTACAACACCAAGTCCTGGCCGCCGAACAGGAGGAACATACCGGCGTATCGCCTCTATCACCGGGAACTCCGCCGTGCCGAGGTTGAGAGTCCGCTGGAGGTGCTGCGGTCGGCCACATTGATCAACGCCGAGATGTTTGGCATGGGCGGAGAGGTCGGCGTAGTCGCTCAGGGCGCCTTCGCTGACATACTGCTACTCGAGGGTGATCCCCTTGCAGACATCGGGCTGCTTGCTCGACCGACTGAAACCTTGGACTTCATCATGCGTGGCGGCGAGATTGTGTTGGACAGGGTCAGTCAGGTCGCCACAGGGCGGTGACCGCGTCTGTCGCACCTGCATAAGCACACTGGAATTGTTTCAAGCCACTCCGATAAACCGCGCCCAAGGCGCGATCGAAACGCTTTTCATCAGTTCCGCGCGGCGCTTTCCTCCCCACGGCTAAAGCCGGGGGCTTCCAGCGCTCGCATTTCGGTGAAGCCGAACCGCCGGGTGAGCGGTGAGCTCCAGCTGCCCACCCAGTCGGCTGCTCGCGCGGCGTCGGCTACCTTCAGCGCTCGAGCGCGCGAATGAGCAGGTCTTTGATCTCGGCTTGTCCTTCTTCAAGGGACCGCACCCGCGAGTTTGTGTCGGCGAGCCCAACCCCCGTCTCCGCACGGAACTCGGCCAGTCCAGTCTGCACCGCGGCAAGACGCTGAGAATGTTCCCGTTGGTTGGCCCCGAGCGCATTGATGGCGGTCAGCACAGCGCGGTAGTCGGCCTGCGCCGCCTCTAGCGCCGCAATGCGGGCCTCGAGGTCCTCCAGCGTTGCCACGTGCGCCAGCCTAACGGGGCCGGGGGCGCGCCGGGAGACCTTCATTTTCCGCACAGGCAGGTCAGCGTTGTTTCGGAGCTAGGGGCTGTCGCTGGTGGACTCGATCACCACCCCCCGACCTGCGCCTTTGCCACGGCATGTCACGTCCTCCACACTGGGACAAGGCGCCGCGTGAGCACGGGCAACCAGGCATTTCGCGCCGCCGGCCGAGGTGAGCACAGTCACCCTCGATGAATCGGCGATGACCGACGAGAATTACCGTTCCCGCAGCGAGATTGGGAAACGCCCAGGTGAGCGCGTTTTGAGGGGAAGGCGCGGCCGGCGGGGGCGTTTCCGCTGTTCGGTATCAGAGCAGGAGATAGCCGAGCCGGTTCGCGGCCGATGCGATCGCGGCGGCCAGCCCGGGGTGGCTGAGCGGCAGGGACAGCAACGGCCTCTCGGGCATAGCGTCACGCGCCGGGGTGAACAGTGCGATGCAGGGCTGCCCGGCGAAGCGGCTGTTGTAGCGCAGCCCGTCGAGGTCGGGGAACGCCTCGGCGATACGCCGCGCCCAGCGCTGCGTGATGGAGTGCGGGGCCGTCGACATGGCGAAGGTGCCCCCTGCCCGGGTGGGCCAGGAACCGCCGCTGTCGGCGGCCAGGTCGAGCAGTCGCAGGTCGCGGCCGAACCGCAACCCGGTCAAGTAGGGCTGACCGCGGAAGCGGTCGATGACGCGACCACTCTGGAACGCCTCCGCCAACGCCGCGAACGGTGTCGTCGCCGCGTACCAGACGCCGACCCCGGGATGGGGACCTATCGGCGCCGGGTGCGGATCGAACCGCAGATGCGGACCATGCTCGCGAAATGCGTTCCACGCCAGCACATGTTCTCCCGCCGTGCGGTGCACGCGCCAGCACACAGTCTCGTCGCCCAGCGTTCGGTACTCGTCGTCGCGGATGCCGATGACGCTGAGCCGGTCGGCAGACGGCGGGCCGGGCAGCCGTGTGCTCAAGCCGTGTACCAGTCGATCCCGACCGCAGCGGCGACGGCCTGGTCGACATCGCCGCCGTCGCGAAGCCATTCCAGCGGGGTCATCGACCGGTCATGGAACAGATCAGGTTGCGGGGTTCGTAGGAACCCTGCCACCGTCACGGGGTGCAGGTCGTCGGGAAGCGCCTGGAACACCCTTGCCAGACCGCGGACCTGGCGGCTCGGGCCGCCCTCCGCGGAGGTCTCGAACTGCATCACAGGGAAGACCCACGTCTTTCCGTCGGGGATCGCCCAGAGCTCCCCGGCCAGACGCTTCTGCCGCACCCGCGAGGCGGTGATGCCTAAACCGGCCGCGACCTCCTCCGCGGTGAACGCGGTCACCGCCAGGTGGGCTGCCTGGCCGGCAGCTTCGCCGGCCGCCGCAGGGTAGGCCCCGGGATCGGCGGTGAAGCCGGCGTCGTCGAGCAGTCGGGCCTCGGCCTCGGTGAGTGCTGCCGCGGCTGCCCGCGTCGCCGGTAAGGAACTGAGCGCGGCGACGAACTCATCGACGCGGATGTCGAACCGCTCCTGAAGGAGCTCCTCCAACCCCAGATGCCTTGCCATGCAGCTATTCTAACGCAAACAGGCGCGTAGTGATATTCGTTAGAAACTCAGGTTGTCGCGACTACGACTGGCGCAGGCTAGGCCGGTAGTCGGCGACCTCGGCCTCAGCGGCGAGCAGCGCGCCCAGCTCGCCTGCCTGCTGTGCAACGAAAACACCGATGACCTGTCGGCACAATTCCGGCACGCTCACCCCGCGCGCCTCGGCGATGCGTTTGAGCCCGACCACCGTTGTCGTGGTGACATGAAACTGCACAGCGAACTGACCGCATGAACCATCCTCGGGCGGTAACCCTGGCCCCACGATGACGGGACCGTCGATGGCGTACTCGCCAACCTCGACATCCCGGCTGGTCTGAGCGACCTCGTTACGACGTAGCGGGCTGTCGGTAGTTTTCGCAGGTGGACAGCGCCGGGCGGAGGTTGTGGAGTTGGCCTATAGGTCCAGGACCAACGCCAAGGCTTCGTCGACCCGTTGCATCTCCTCAATCGTCAAAAACCCGACCGGATCGGTGAGACGGCGCAGATCGACGGTATCGAGCTGATCGCACATGACCAGAGTCTGCTGATCCTCGATTGTCACCGGTGGCCGGAAGCTGGTCTGGCGAGCGCTAGTGCTGGTGAAAGCGATAATCCATGTGCTCAGAGCGAGCCAGTCCGGTTGTAGGACGACGGCGAACCGGCGGCCCTTCTGCGCGTGGCCCTTGCCCCGTGCCGGTAGCCGGTAGACCTCACCCTTCATGCAACGCGGCCCGATCCTGTTGGATCGCCCGGATTTCTTCCAGATCGGCAGGGTCATCTTTG
>Ga0315297_10002192_pt1 | contig 12263 bp, 9 predicted proteins | sample YL17G15_0_MG_FD_203628 | JGI IMG/M metagenome (GOLD analysis project Ga0315297, IMG submission 203628) | Sediment microbial communities from Yellowstone Lake, YNP, Wyoming, USA - YL17G15_0 | ecosystem: Environmental > Aquatic > Freshwater > Lake > Sediment | place: USA: Wyoming | collected... | reverse complement strand
AGTGCTTCGGTCTCGTTGCTCGCGTAGCCGAACATGAGCCCCTGGTCGCCGGCGCCCTGTTCCTCGGGCTTCTCGCGGTCCACGCCCATGGCGATATCCGGCGACTGCTTGCCGATGATGTTGAGCACGCCGCAGGTGCGCCCGTCGAACCCGACGTGCGATGAGGTGTAGCCGATGTCGACGATCACGTTGCGGACGATCTCCTCGAGATCGACCCATGCTTCCGTGGTCACCTCGCCCGCGACGATGGCAACGCCCGTCTTGACCAGCGTTTCGCAGGCCACCCGCGAGCGCTTGTCCTGGGCGAGCATCGCGTCGAGGACGGCGTCGGAAATCTGGTCGGCGACCTTGTCCGGATGGCCCTCGGACACCGACTCGGACGTAAACAGGTAACTGGTTGACATCTATGGCATTCCGTACTGCATGCGAGCCGCGAAGTATAGCGATCCCAGCCCGGCCCGACTGCGACGTTTTGCCCTAACCTCATGCCCGGTCGGACGCAAGACGGGCAAATAGGGTGATTCCGGCGGCCGCGGCTCGCTAAAATACCGGGCTTTCCACGAGGGATTCCGATGCCCACCCGCCGGCAACTGGCCAACGCAATCAGGGCGTTGAGCATGGATGCGGTCCAGAAGGCCAATTCCGGACATCCGGGCATGCCGATGGGCATGGCCGACATCGCCCAGGTGCTGTGGGCCGATTACCTCAAGCACAACCCCGGCAACCCCCAGTGGGCCGACCGCGACCGCTTCGTGCTGTCGAATGGGCACGGTTCGATGCTGCTGTATTCGGTGCTGCACCTGACGGGCTACCCGCTCAGCAGCGACGACCTGCGCAACTTCCGGCAATTCGGCTCGCATACTGCCGGCCACCCGGAAGTCGATCACCACCTCGGCATCGAGACGACCACCGGTCCGCTCGGCCAGGGTCTCGCCAATGGTGTGGGCATGGCGCTCGCGGAGCGCATCCTCGCGGCCACGTTCAATCGCCCAGCGCACGAGATCATCGACCACCGCACCTGGGTGTTCCTCGGCGACGGCTGTCTCATGGAGGGCGTCTCGCACGAGGCCTGCTCGCTCGCCGGCACGCTCAAGTTGGGCAAGCTGGTCTGCTTCTACGATGACAACGGCATCTCGATCGACGGCGAGGTGCATGGCTGGTTCACGGACGACACGCCCAGGCGCTTCGAGGCGTATGGCTGGCAGGTGATCCGCGGCGTGGATGGCCACGATGCCGAGTCCATCCGGCGCGCGATCGAGGCGGCCAAGGCTGAGGCGGACCGCCCGACGCTCATCTGCTGCAAGACGATCATCGGCTGGGGTGCGCCCAACAAGCAGGGCACCGAGGCCACGCACGGTGCGGCGCTCGGCGATGCCGAGGTCGCCGCGGCCCGCAAGCAACTCGACTGGCCGTACGAGCCGTTCGTCGTGCCGGACGAGATCCGCCAGGGCTGGGACGCGAAGGCGGCCGGGGCGCGTGCGGAGAAGGCCTGGCAGGACCGCATGGCGTCCTATGCCAGGGCGTATCCGGACCACGCAGCCGAGCTCGAGCGCCGCCTCAGGGGCGAGCTGCCGGCCGGGTGGCAACGCGCGGTTGCGGATTTCATCCAGACGGCGGTCGACAAGCCGGCTGCCGTGGCGACGCGTTCATCGTCCCAGCAGGTGTTGAACGTCCTGTGTGCCGCGGTGCCGGAGATGCTCGGCGGGTCGGCCGACCTGACCGGGTCGAACAACACCAACCACAAGGGCTGCCGGCCGATCACCGCCGAAGACATTGGCGGCGACTACCTGCACTACGGAGTGCGCGAGTTCGGCATGACCGCGATCATGAACGGCATTGCGCTGCACGGCGGCTTCGTCCCGTTCGGCGGCACGTTCCTGGTGTTCTCCGACTACGCCCGCAACGCCGTGCGCATGGCCGCGCTGATGAAGCAGCGGGTCATCCTGGTCTACACGCACGATTCGATCGGCCTCGGCGAGGACGGTCCTACGCATCAACCGGTGGAGCATGTGGCCAGTCTGCGCATCATCCCGAATATGCGGCTGTGGCGGCCGTGCGATACGGTGGAAACCGCAGTCGCCTGGGCGGATGCCGTGGCGCGTCGCGACGGGCCGACGAGTCTCATCCTGAGCCGGCAGGCACTGCCGGCCATGACGCGAACGGATGTGCAGCGGGCTGACGTCGCCAAAGGCGGCTATGTGCTCGCCGATGCCGGCGGCGTCCCCGAGTGTGTGCTGATCGCGACGGGCTCCGAAGTCGCGCTTGCCGCAGACGCAGCCAAGGCGCTGGCCGAAAAGGGCCGCCGCATCCGCGTGGTGTCGATGCCGTGCACCGACCTCTTCGATGCGCAGTCCCCGCAGTATCGGGAGACCGTGCTGCCGCCGGGCGTGCCGCGCGTGGCCATCGAGGCCGGCGTGGGCGACGGCTGGTGGCGCTACGTCGGCGGTGCGGGTGCCGTGATCGGCATGACCAGCTTCGGTGCGTCGGCGCCCGCCAAGCTGCTCTTCGAGCACTTCGGCTTCACGCGCGACAACGTAATTCGAACCGTGGAAGGGCTGCTGTAGTCCTTCGACATTTTTCCGGGAGATCATTCATGGCTATCAAGGTCGGCATCAACGGATTCGGGCGCATCGGCCGCATGGTGTTCCGCGCGGCAGCGCGGGATTTCGCTGACATCGAGATCGTGGGCATCAACGACCTCCTCGAGCCGGAGTACCTGGCTTACATGCTGCAGTACGACTCGGTGCACGGCCGCTTCAAGGGCACGATCGCCGTCGAAGGCAACACGCTGGTCGTGAACGGCCGCAAGATCCGCCTCACCGCCGTGAAGGATCCTGCCGAGTTGAAGTGGGGCGAGATCGGCGCCGACGTGGTGGTCGAGTCCACGGGGCTCTTCCTCACCAAGGAGACGGCCGAGAAGCACCTCAAGGCGGGCGCGAAGAAGGTCATCCTGTCCGCGCCGTCCAAGGACGAGACGCCGATGTTCGTGTTCGGCGTGAACCACACGAAGTACGCAGGGGAGGCGATCATTTCGAACGCGTCCTGCACGACGAACTGCCTGGCGCCGGTCGCCAAGGTCCTGAACGACAACTGGGGCATCAAGCGCGGCCTGATGACGACGGTGCACGCCGCCACCGCCACGCAGAAGACGGTGGACGGGCCGTCCAACAAGGACTGGCGCGGCGGCCGCGGCATCCTCGAGAACATCATCCCGTCGTCGACGGGCGCCGCGAAGGCTGTCGGCAAGGTCATCCCGGAGCTCAACAAGAAGTTGACCGGCATGGCGTTTCGCGTGCCCACCTCCGACGTGTCGGTGGTCGACCTGACGGTTGAACTCAACAAGGAAGCGACTTACGAGCAGATCTGCGCGGCCATGAAGTCGGCGTCCGAGGGCCCGATGAAGGGCGTGCTCGGCTACACGAAGGACAAGGTCGTCGCCACGGACTTCCGTGGCGAGAGCTGCACCTCCGTCTTCGACGCCGACGCCGGCATCGCGCTCGACAGCACGTTCGTCAAGGTCGTCGCCTGGTACGACAACGAATGGGGCTATTCGTGCAAGGTCCTGGAGATGGCGCGCGTCATCTCAAAGTAAACAACCGCCCAAGCAAAGGGAATTCACCATGGTTCGCGTCCTGCGCATGACCGACCTCGACCTCAAGGGCAAGCGCGTGCTGATCCGCGAGGACCTTAACGTGCCGATACGCGACGGCAAGGTCACCAGCGACGCGCGCATCCGCGCGTCATTGCCCACCATCCAGGCGGCCCACGCGGCCGGAGCAAGAGTGATCGTGATGTCGCATCTCGGCCGCCCGGAGGAGGGCGTGCCGGCGGCGGAGTTCTCGCTCGAGCCGGTGGCGGCGCGGCTCGCCGAGCTGCTGGGTATCCGCGTGCGGTTCGAGCGCGACTGGCTGAACGGCGTGAGCTGCGAGCCGGGCGAAATCGTGGTGGTCGAGAACGTCCGTTTCAACAAGGGCGAGAAGAAGAACAAGGATGAACTCGCGCGGCAGATGGCGGCACTGTGCGACGTCTATGTCATGGATGCCTTTGCGACGGCGCACCGCGCCGAAGCCAGCACGCACGGCGTGGGCCGGTTCGCGCCGGTCGCCTGTGCGGGCATCCTGCTGGTCAACGAACTCGAGGCCCTGGAGAAGGCGCTCGGCAGCCCGAAGCGGCCGCTCGTCGCGATCGTGGGCGGTTCGAAGGTATCGACCAAGCTGACTGTGCTCGAGCACCTGATCGGCAAGGTGGACAAGCTCATCGTCGGCGGCGGCATCGCGAACACTTTTCTCGCTGCCGCCGGCCTGCCGATCGGCAAGTCGCTCCATGAGGCCAACATGGTGGACATCGCGCGCAGCCTGATCGAGCGGTCACGCACGTCCGGAGTCGAGATCCCGCTGCCGACCGACGTCGTCGTGGCGAAGGAATTTTCCGCAACTGCCGAAGCCGACGTGAAGCCGGCCGGGCAAGTGGCCGCCGACGAAATGATCCTCGACATCGGACCGGACACGGCCGAGCGCTTTGCCGGCGCCTTGAAGGGCGCGGGCACCGTCGTCTGGAACGGACCGGTCGGGGTGTTCGAGTTCGACCAGTTTGGTGAGGGCACGCGCGTCATCGCGCAAGCCTTGGCGCGCAGCCCCGCGTTTTCGATTGCGGGCGGCGGCGACACCATCGCGGCCATCGAGAAGTACGGCGTCGGCGAGGATATTTCCTACATCTCGACGGCGGGCGGAGCTTTCCTCGAGTTCCTCGAAGGCAAGAAGCTGCCGGCCGTGGAAATGCTCGAACAGCGGGCCGCGGGCTGATAACGTCCGACCACTATGCTCCGCCGCACCAAGATCGTCGCAACTCTCGGCCCTGCCACCGACGCGGAGAGCGTCCTCGAGGACGTCATTCGCCGCGGAGCGGACGTCGTCCGGGTCAATTTCTCCCATGGCGAGCCGGACGATCACGCGCAACGCGTGGCCAGCGCGCGCAAGGCGGCAGCGGCGGTGGGCAAGCACGTGGCCATCCTGGGCGACCTGCAGGGTCCCAAGATCCGCATCGACCGTTTCGCCGGCGGACGCACGGTGCTGACCGAGGGCGAGCCCTTCGTTCTCGATCCGGATCTCGATCCGCACGACGGCACGGACCGCGGCGTCGGCATGACCTACGTCGATCTCGCGAAGGACGTCAGTCCCGGCGATGAACTGATCCTCGGCGACGGCCAGATCGAGCTCGTCGTCACGGCGGTGCGCGGCGCCAGGGTCGAATGCCGCGTCACCACCGGCGGCGAGGTGTCCGATCACAAGGGCATCAACCGCCGCGGCGGCGGCCTCTCGGCCAAGGCGCTGACCGCAAAGGATCTCGAGGATGTGAAGCTGGCGGCGCACCTGGACGTTGATTACCTCGCCGTGTCCTTCGTCCGGCAGGCGGCCGATGTCGAGGAGGCGCGGTCCCTGTTGCGCGCGGCGGGCAGCGACGCCCGCATCGTCGCCAAGATCGAACGCAGTGAAGCCATTCCTCGCCTCGAGGAAATCGTCCTGGCGAGCGACGCCGTCATGGTCGCGCGCGGCGACCTCGGCATCGAGGTGGGGTACGCGGAACTGACCGGTCTGCAGAAGCGCATCCTGCAGGTCGCACGCGCCAACGATTGCGTCACGATCACCGCAACTCAGATGATGGAGTCGATGATCCAGAACCCGGTGCCGACCCGCGCCGAGGTTTCGGACGTGGCCAATGCGGTGCTCGACGGCAGCGACGCCGTGATGCTCTCGGGCGAGTCGGCCGTCGGCAAGTACCCGGCGCGCGCAGTCGAGGCGATGGCCGAGGTGATCGCAGGCGCCGAGAAATATCAGCTGGCGCGCTATCGCGGGCGTGACCGGTTCGAAGGCAAGGTGGAAGCCTTCGACCAGGCCATCGCGCATGCGGTCATGTATACGGCAAATCACATGGACGTCGAGGCGATCGTCGCCCTGACCGAGAACGGCTCTACGCCGCTGTGGATGTCGCGCATCCGCTCGGACATCCCGATTTTCGCGTTCACCCGTCACGAGCGCACGCGCCGCCGCGTTGCGCTGTACCGCGGCGTGTATCCGATCCCGTTCGACATCACGCACACGGACCCGGCGCTGCTCTACCGGGCCATCTCGAAGGAACTCATCGACCGTGGCTACGTGAAGCCGGGCGACGAGATCATCCTGACGCTCGGCGAGCTGTCGGGTGTCTCCGGCGGTACCAACACGATGAAGCTGCTCGCGGTCGCGGAGTAGGCGCATGACCCAGAGAAAGTTCGAGGGAACGGAACGCTACGTCGCGACCGAAGACCTGATGATGGCCGTCAATGCGGCGGTGACGCTCGCCCGCCCGCTGCTCGTCAAGGGCGAGCCGGGCACCGGCAAGACACAGCTCGCGGAAGAGATCGCCCTCGCGCTCGACAAGCCGCTGTACCGCTGGCACATCAAGTCGACGACCAAGGCGCAGCACGGCCTCTACGAGTACGACGCCGTCTCGCGCCTGCGCGACTCGCAGCTCGGCGAGGCCAAGGTCCACGACATCGGCAACTACATCATCAAGGGCCGGTTGTGGGAGGCCTTCGAGAACGAGCAGCAGGCGGTGCTGCTCATCGACGAGATCGACAAGGCGGACATCGAGTTCCCGAACGATCTGCTGCTCGAACTCGACCGCATGGAGTTCTACGTCCACGAGACACGCTCGACCGTGAAGGCCGCGAAGCGCCCGGTCGTGATCATCACCAGCAACAACGAGAAGGAACTGCCGGACGCGTTCCTGCGCCGCTGCTTCTTCCACTTCATCCGCTTCCCGGAGCCGGAGACGATGATGCGCATCGTGGCCGTGCACTTCCCGGACCTGAAACGCGAGCTGCTGTCGGAGGCGCTGAACGCCTTCTACAAGCTGCGCGAAGTGCCGGGGCTGAAGAAGAAGCCCTCGACGTCGGAGTTGCTCGACTGGCTGAAGCTGCTGCTCGCCGAGGACATCCCGCCGGAGGCGTTGCGCAGCGACGATCCGCGCAAGAGTCTGCCGCCGCTCTACGGCGCGCTGCTCAAGAACGAGCAGGACGTCCACTTGTTCGAGCAGCTTCTGTTCCTGCAGCGGCGGCAGTCGCGGTCCTCGTAGTCGTGTTCGCGGGAGCGGTAGCGTTGGCTGTCGCCCTGGCTGGCGCCACTCCGGGTGGGTTCGCCGGGACGCCGCAAGTACGTCCCTGTAGGCTCCGGGCTCGGCGTCCATGCCTCGCACGGCCCGTCGAACCCACCCGGAGCGCCGCCGCCGCGGGCGATGACGCTTTCGCCTTCGTTTGCTACGGCGCCATCGCCGTTCGCTGCGATCGCGCTTTGCCTGGTTCGCGACTGAACGTGACGCTGCACGAATCTGGACGTCCGCCGTTGGGCCGGCTCCGGCTGGTGTCTCCTGGCCGGGCCGTGCGAGGCCTGGACGCCGAGCCCGGAGCCCCCAGGGACGGGTTTACGGCGTCCCGGCCAGGAGACACCAGCTGGAGACGCGCCCCGGCGGACGCAACACGGCGCGCCCCGGCGGACGCGAGTCCGATTCGATCCGCGGCTGCAGGCCAAAACGCAGCGACAGCGAAATGTTGACGCGCTTCTTCTACACGCTGCGCCAAGCGGGCATCCCCGTCTCGGTGACCGAGTACCTCACGCTGCTCGAGGCACTCGACGAGCGCGTTGCCAGCTTCAGCGTGGACGACTTCTACTTCCTCGCGCGCGCCGCCCTCGTCAAGGACGAGAAGCACTACGACCGCTTCGACAAGGCGTTCGCGCACCACTTCAAGGGCATCGAGCAGGTGTTCGCCGCGTTGCAGGCCGAACTGCCGGCCGACTGGCTGCGCAAACTCGCCGAGCGCCACTTCAGCGAGGAGGAGAAAGCGCAGATCGAGGCGCTCGGCGGCTGGGACAAGCTCATGGAGACGCTCGCCGAGCGGCTCAAGGAGCAGAAAGGCCGGCACGAAGGCGGCAACAAGTGGATCGGGACGGGCGGCACGTCGCCGTTCGGCCACGGCGGTTACAACCCCGAGGGCATTCGCATCGGCGGCCCGGGCGGCAACCGCAAGGCCGTCAAGGTGTGGGAGAAACGCGAGTTCCGTAACCTCGACGACGGCGTCGAACTCGGCACCCGCAACATCAAGATCGCGCTGCGCCGGCTCCGCAGGTTCGCGCGCGAGGGCGCCGAGGATCAGTTCGACATCGACGGCACGATCGACGCGACCGCGCGCAACGCGGGGCTGCTGGACCTCAAGTTCAGGCCAGAGCGTCACAACGCGATCAAGGTGCTGTTGTTCCTCGACGTCGGCGGCTCGATGGACAGCCACGTGCGCGTCTGCGAGGAGCTGTTCTCGGCGGCGCGCAGCGAGTTCAAGCACCTCGAGTATTTCTACTTCCACAACTTCATCTACGAATCGGTGTGGAAGGACGGTCGACGCCGCCATGCGGAGCGCACGCCGCTGCTCGAGATCATGCGCACGTACCCGCCCGACTACCGCGTGATCTTCGTCGGCGACGCCAGCATGAGCCCGTACGAAATCGTGCAGCCCGGCGGCAGTATCGAGCACTGGAACGACGAGGCGGGCGCAGTGTGGCTGCAGCGTCTGACCAACCGCTTCCAGCGTCATGCCTGGCTCAACCCCGAGCCGGAAGATCGCTGGGACTACACGCAGTCGATCAGCATCACGCGCCAGCTGCTCGGCCTCAGGATGTTCCCGCTGACGCTGGCCGGGCTCGACCAGGGCATCCGGGCGCTGAAGAGCTGAGCGCGGCCGCTGGCCGGCGTGCCGCGCCCGTGACGGCAGGGTCCCGGGCGTCAGGTCTTGCCGGCGGCGGCCTTGAGCGCCTTGATGTCGCCGAGCACGGCCTGCGAGTGACCGTCCGGGTCTACGGACTCGTAGTGCTTCGCGATGCGGCCCTGCGGATCGATGATGAACGTGTCGCGGCGGGCCATTTCCATCACGCCCATGTAGGTCTTGAGCACTCCGTACTGCCGAGTCACGGCCTTGTCGGAATCCGCGAGGATCGTGAACGGCAGCCCGTGCTTTTCGGCGAACGCCTTGTGCGAAGCGACGTCGTCCACGCTGATGCCGAGAATCACGGCGCCTTCCTTGTTGAAGGCAAACACGTTGTCGCGGAAGCCGCAGGCCTGGGTCGTGCACCCGGGCGTGTCGTCCTTCGGGTAGAAATAAAGCGCGACCCACTTGCCGCGATACTCCGACAGGCTGTGCCACTTGCCGGCCTGGTCCTGCAGTTTGAAGCTGGGCGCCACGCCGCCGACGGGTGGGGCGTCCGCGACCGCAAGGCCGGCGACGGCCAGCAGCAATGCGGCGGTGGCGGCGGTGAAGCGACGCGAGATAGCGGTCAGCATGGAGCTCTCCGATGGGGTTGACGGGCGATTCGTCCGGGCGTGCCATACTAAACCCGGCCTGCGGCACTGTCAGCGAGGGTCGGAAGTGACGCATTTGGACACTGAGACCAACTACCTGTTCTTCGCAGACCGCGAGGCTCTGGTTTTGTCGGGAGGAGGGGCGCGCGGCGCCTACCAGGTCGGCGTGCTCAAGGCCATTGCCGAATGGCTGCCGGCCAGCGCCCCCTGCCCGTTCGAGGTGCTGGTCGGCACGTCGGCAGGGGCGCTCAACGCAGCCGCGCTGGCAGCCCGCGCAAACTGCTTCCGCGATGCGGTCGCCGTCCTCGAGCAGGTGTGGGCGAACTTCTCGGTGGATCAGGTCGTGCGGGTTGATCCGGCCACGATGCTGCGCAACGGGATCCACTGGATGCTGTCGCTGATTTCCGGCGGCTTGCTGCTGGCGCCGCCCCGGTTTCTCCTCGAAACCTCGCCCCTGCGCGAGCTGCTGGCCCGCACCATTCCCCTCGAGAGGATTCCGCAGTCGGTCGCCACGGGGCCCATTCATGCGCTCGCCGTGGCCACGACCAGCTACGCCACGGGCCAGGCGGTTGCTTTCTTCGAGGCCATCCCGTCCGTTCACGAGTGGCATCGCGTCCGCCGCGCGGGTGTCCGTCGGCCGATCGACCTCGACGTGCTGATGGCGAGCGCGGCGATCCCGTTCATTTTCCCCGCAGCTGCGGTGGATGGGCAGTTCTACGGCGACGGCGCGATGCGCCAGCTCGCGCCCCTCAGCCCGGCCGTGCACCTCGGGGCCAATCGCGTCCTGGTGATCGGTACTCGCGGCGAACCGGCGCCCGCCACCGTGCCCCCGGCCCGCGGCCCGGCCCCGGAGTCGCCGAGTCCGGGACACCTGCTGGGGTTCGTGCTCGACTCGCTGTTCACCGACGGGCTGTCGATCGACCTCGAGCGCCTGCGCCAGATCAACGCCCTCATCGCAGCGGGAGCGCCCGGTCATGACGACGGCCGCCGTCCGATCGAGGCCTGCGTGATCCAGCCGAGCGAGGACCCGACGGCCATCGCGCGCAAGCACGTGCGCGCGCTGCCGCGCAGCTTGCGGACCCTGTTGCGGACGATGGGCGCGCTCGAAGCCCGCGGCGGACTGCTCGTGAGTTACCTGTTGTTCGAATCGGTGTACACGCGGGAGCTGATGGCACTCGGCTATGCCGACGCGCTCGTCCACCGCAGCGAGATCGAGTCGTTTCTGCTGCCGTGGTTCAACGCAAAATCAGCGTCCCGAGGCCCAGCAGCGACGCAAAGCCAACGACGTCCGTGACCGTCGTGACGATGACGCCTCCCGCCACCGCGGGATCCACGCCGAAGCGCTTGAGCGACAGCGGCACCACGACTCCCGCCAGCGCCGCAGCCAGCAGGTTGACGACCATCGCGGCGAAGATCACCGCGGAGATCTTCCATTGCCGGTACCACGCGAACGAGACGAGTGCCACGACGCTTGCCCAGGCGAGGCCGTTCAGCATCGCCACTGCGATTTCCTTGGTCAGCAGCCAGCGCGCATTTGCTCGCTCGATCTGACCGAGCGCGAGTCCGCGCACGATCAACGTGAGCGTCTGCGTGGCGGCCACCCCACCCATGCTGGCCACGATCGGCATCAGGACCGCAAGCGCGACGATGTTCTGGATCGTGGTCTCGAACAGGCCAACCACCCATGCCGCCAGGAACGCCGTCGCGAGATTGATGCCCAGCCAGACACCGCGTCGCCGCGCGCTCGGCACGACCGCGGCGAACATGTCGGCGTCCTCGTCGAGGCCGGCCATGCTCATCACGGAGTGGTCGGCTTCCTCGCGGATCACGTCCACGACGTCGTCGATCGTGATGCGGCCAAGCAGCCGCCGCGTGTCGGGCGCCACGACCGCGGCAGACACCAGGTCGCGGTCCTGGAAGAGGCTGGTCACGCGATTCGCCGGCAGGTCGGGAGGGATTCCCTCGACCGCCGTATCCATGACCTCGCCGACGGTGCGCTCCGGGTCCTCGGTGAGCAGGCGGGTGACGCTCAGTACGCCGAGGTAGCGATCGTGGCGATTGACGACGAAGAGCGCGTCGGTCTTGTCGGGAATGTCACCGCGCATGCGCAGGTAGCGCAGCACGGTCTCCAGCGTGACGTCCGGCCGGACACTCACGGTATCCGTGTTCATGAGGCCGCCGGCCGTGTCCTCCGCGAACCCGAGCACGGCGTTCAGGCGTTCGCGGTCCTGCGAGTCCATCGAGCGCAGGACCTGCTGGTTTACCGTCTCGGGCAGGTCGCTCAGCAGGTCGGCGAGGTCGTCGACTTCGAGGCCTTCGGCAGCCGCGACCAGTTCCTCCGCATCCATCTCGCTGATGAGGCCGGCGCGGACCTCATCGTTGAGCTCGACGAGGACGTCGCCCTCGAGTTCCGGGTCCACGAGGTCCCAGACGACCTCGCGCTGGGTCGGCGGCAACGACTCGAGCAGCGAGGCGACCTCGGCCGGGTGCATCGAGTTCACCAGGCGGTGCACCTGGCGCATCGTGCCCTGGTCGAGCGCGCGCGTGAGCGCCTCGAGGCGGCTCGGCTTACTGGTCGGGTGCAGCTCGGCGTTCATGCGACGCGCACTTTACGACGGCGACGCGGCGGGGGCGAGTAAAGAAGCCGCGGCTCCCGGACCGAGACCGCTGCGTGCCGCCTTACTCGTGCCGCCGGCTGGTGAGATCGCGATGGCGGATGAGCGCCTGGCCGTGGCGGCCGCTGAAATGCGCCGCAAGCTTCTCCGCGAGGTAGACGGACCGGTGCTGGCCACCCGTGCATCCGACGGCAATCGTCAGGTAGCTGCGGTTGGAGCGCACCAGCGAAGGCAGCCACCGCTCGATGAAATCGCGGATGTCCCCGA
>Ga0315297_10002189_pt1 | contig 12271 bp, 13 predicted proteins | sample YL17G15_0_MG_FD_203628 | JGI IMG/M metagenome (GOLD analysis project Ga0315297, IMG submission 203628) | Sediment microbial communities from Yellowstone Lake, YNP, Wyoming, USA - YL17G15_0 | ecosystem: Environmental > Aquatic > Freshwater > Lake > Sediment | place: USA: Wyoming | collected... | reverse complement strand
TCAAGAATACTAAGCAGTATATATGGACGTGGAAGGGGTTGCGTCGCCACCCCAGGAGATTTTCTGGACCTGGGAAGCCGTCAGGCGGTGGACCTGGCGTTGCACCGTCTGGCGAAAAAAGGGACGCTGCGCCGCCTGGCCCGCGGGTTGTACGATTACCCGCGTGTTGACGCGGACCTTGGCCTCCTGTCTCCCACGACCAACGCGGTTGTAAAAGCGTTGAAGGGACGCGACAACATTCTTCTGCAACCCGTCGGCGGCTATGCCGCCGACCGCCGGATCGACCGCCTCGTCTACGACCTCTATGGTCTTACGGAGGAGGAGATCCGGATCGTGGAGAAAGATTGACAAAAACCTCTTAATACTGGATGATTGGATTGTAGATGGCCATGAAGCCGCTGGGGCAATGGATTGAGTGAAGGTTGGAAGTTCGGGAGGCACAACATGAAAGCCGGAACAGAGAAGAAGGAACCTCAGATTGTCTTTCGCGGGGGAAAACCCTCAGCCGTCATTCTGGACATCGATGTGTATCAAGAGATCCTGGAGAGGCTCGAAGATATTGAAGATCTGCAAATGTTGGCGCGGATGAGGGAAAAGCCTTTAAGCTTCAGGAAACTTGATTCCTTTTTAAAGGAGTTTTCCCAGGGTGTATGAAGTCTACATCGAAAAAGCTGCGGAGAGGGATCTGAAGAAAATCCCCGCCGCAGATTTTGAGAGGATCACCCCTCATCTGAAGGGTCTCGCCGAAGACGCCAGGCCGATTGGTTCCCGCAAAATCAGCGGTTCAGAACGCGATTGGCGCATTCGGGTTGGAACCTATCGGATTATCTACGAGCTCAACGAGAAGGAAAAAACCGTCAAAATCTTTCGCGTCAGGCACAGGCGTGAAGCGTATCGCTGAAGCAACCTGCCGCATCTCCCCCTCCGCCCCATCGACGTCACCGACCCGGCGGAGAGGTAGCGGCACGACCGGATGCTCGCCCTTCACCGGCAACTCGCCGCCGCCCGGACCTCCCACGATCAGGAAAACCTCAGGCGCCGGATCGCCGCCACGGACCGCCATCTTACTGCTACTCGAACGTCGCGCCGGTGTGGGCGGAGCGGACGAGGCCGGCGTACCGCTTCAGGTAGCCCCTCAGTTTCTTCTTCACAGGCTTCCAGCGGGAGAGGCGTTTCTTCATCTCCTCTTCGGAGATGAGGAGGTTCAGCTTTTTTCCCGGGATGTCGATCTCGATCAGGTCGCCCTCCTGCACCACGGCGATGGGGCCCCCTTCCGCCGCCTCCGGGGAGATGTGGCCAATCGCTGCGCCGCGGCTGCCGCCCGAAAAGCGGCCGTCGGTGAGGAGTGCTACATCCCGGTCCCGGCCGATGCCGACGATGGCGGAGGTCGGCGAGAGCATCTCCCGCATGCCCGGGCCGCCCTTCGGCCCTTCGTAGCGGATGACAACCACGTCTCCCTTTTGAATCCTCCCCTCCAGGATGGCCTGCATGGCCGGTTCTTCAGAGTCGAAGACGCGGGCCGGTCCCGTATGGCGGAGCATGGCGTCGTCCACGGCGGATCGTTTGACCACGGCGCCTTCCGGGGCCAGGTTGCCGGACAGGACGGCTAAGCCGCCCGTCGCATGGTAGGGATTTTCCAGGGGGTGGATGATCTCCGGGTTGACGACCCGCTTCCCCGCCAGGTTCTCGACGACCGTTTTCCCCGTGACGGTGCGGGCGCCGGTGCGGATCAGCCCGCCTCGGGAGAGTTCCTGCATCAGGGCGGGGATGCCTCCGGCCTGGTGGAGGTCGCTTAAGTGATGGGGGCCGCCGGGGGACATGGAGCAGAGGTGCGGGGTTTTGTCGCTGAAGGCGTTGAATTGGTCCAGCGTCAGCAGGATGCCCGCCTCCTTCGCGATCGCCGGCAGGTGGAGCGAGGTGTTGGTCGAACCTCCGAAGGCCATATCCACGGTGATGGCGTTCGCGAAGGCCTCGGCGGTGAGAATTGCCGATGGCTTGAGGCCGCGGTCCACCAGCTCCATGATCTGCATCCCCGTCTCCTTCGCCAGACGGATCCGCTCCGCCCAGACGGCCGGGATGGTCCCGTTGTAGGGGAGCGCCATTCCCAGAACTTCCGTAAGACAGTTCATCGAGTTGGCCGTGAACATCCCCGCGCAGGAACCGATGCCCGGACAGGCGCATCCCTCCGCCTCCCGGAGCTCCTCCATCGTCATCTCCCCGACCTTGACCTTGCCGACGTATTCGAAGACGGTGATCAGGTCGATCTTCCGCCCCTGGAACTCGCCGGTCAGCATGGGGCCGCCGCTGATCACGATGCTGGGGATGTCGAGGCGCGACGCGGCCATCAGCATCCCCGGGACGATCTTGTCGCAGTTGGGGATGAGGACCAGGCCGTCGAACGGGTAGGCCATCGCCATCGACTCGACGGAGTCGGCGATCAGCTCCCGCGAGCTCAGCGAATACTTCATCCCCTCGTGGCCCATGACGATGCCGTCGCAGATCCCGATCGTGAAGAACTCCAGCGGCGTCCCGCCGGCCATGCGGATGCCGGCCTTGACCGCTTCGGAAATCTGGTGCAGGTGGAGATGGCCGGGGATGAGCTCATTGGCGGAGTTGGCGATGCCGATCATCGGCTGTTCGATCTCCCGATCCGTCAGCCCCAGCGCCTTGAACAGGGAACGGTGCGGCGCCCTTTCCAGCCCTTTTTTCATACCATCTGAACGCATGATTATTCTCCTCTAAAGACCGTCTGTCCGGTGGTTTTCGGTTTCGGTTTCCACATCGTCCAATGCGCTGAGCAGGCACAGGCAGGTATCCGACAGCTGAACCCGCAGATCGGTCACGGTGATGGCGTTTTCCTCGCAGGCGCCCACGCAGCTTTCGCAGCCCAGGCACTCTCTGTCCGCAACAGGCGCCGCCCTGCCTTTTTGCATCCGGAACATTCCCACCGTGCAGGCCTCAAGACATTCCTCGCAGCCGTTGCATTTTCCCCGATCCACAGTTACCTTAAAAGCCATTGCTTATCGTGAGACTCCTTTCCGCAAAGAAATCATGGGGGTGCTTCCCCCTCGGTTCGGCTCTCCTTAACACAAGTCTTTTTTAGATACAAGTACAAAGATGTATCCAAAAAAGAGAGAATCGGAGGGCAGATCGGTTTCGGTCGCGGGGGAGGAATAAAATAAGAAATATTGCAATACATAGATAACTATAGACTATGCTTCGCAATAAATACTCTTGACAAGATATTTTAAATGGAATAGAAAAAATCTGTCTTGTGAGCATACCAGCTACATTGGATACAATCATGAACATGAGTTCCTCCGATAAACCAAGGAAGAATGGCATCTCCGTCCGGGAGAAGACCTACGACTATCTAAAATCAAACATCTTGTCCGGCCGGTTCGTTCCGGGCGAGCGCCTCGCGGAAGAACATCTCGCGGAGGAACTGGGGGTCAGCCGCACCCCGGTGAGGGAGGCCCTCCACAAGCTCGAACAGGAAGGATTGATCGAACCCCTGGAGTCCCGCGGCTTCCGCGTTCCCCACGATTCCCCGGAAGAGATCGAAGATCTGTTCGACATCCGGACGGTTCTGGAAGGTTACACCCTCAAGATCATCTGCGAGCGGATCACCAATGAGCAGATCGAGAAACTCGAGGAGACGATCGACAAGGCGGAGGATGCCCTCCGGCGGAAGAGGATCGACGAGGTATTTCAGTGGAACACGCAATTCCACGATACCCTGCACAGCCTGGTTGCGGACAAACGTCGTTTCCACAGCCTGATTGTGAATATGAGAAAATACGTGCTGAGATATCGGAAGGATACACTTCAGAACCTTGGCGCGGGGAAGAGAACCATGGACGGCCATCGGCAGATCCTCCTGGCCTTGAAACTGAAAGACCCGGAGCTCTGCGAGCGGGTGATGCGGATTCACATCCGGCAGTCCAAGGAGGATGCGCTTCAGACCAACCGTGAGGCGAGGTAAGGAGCCTCCGGTGCGGTTTCTGCGGGCGCAAACCCCTGTCGCATGTCTATAGGAGATGTCAGGAAGAGATACAGGCGATACGAATGAGGAGGTTGTATGAAGGCAGACAAGGATAAGTGCATAGCATGCAAGAGATGTTTCCCCTATTGCCCCATGGGAAGAATTCAGACCTACGAACGGCACGACGAGATCCCCGGCAGGGTCTATATCGAGATCGACCAGGAGGCCTGCACCGATTGCGGCATGTGCCTGCGGGCGAAGATCTGTCCGGTGAACGCCCTCGTCCAGCCGGAAGAGCCCTGGCCCCGCGAGGTCCGCGGTGTTCTGAGCAATCCCATGATCGAGTTCATGGGGTCGCAGACGCCCGGCCGCGGAACGGAGGAGATGAAGACGAACGACGTCAAGGGGACCTTCCTCCCCGGCGAGGTGGGCGTCGGCGTCGAACTGGGGCGCCCCGGCGTAGGCGCCTACTTCAGGGACGTCGAGACCGTGGCCATGGCCCTGATGAAGGCCAACCTCGGTTATCAGTTGGCGGCGGAAAATCCCGTGACCCATTTCATGTCCGACAAGACCACCGGCAAGCTCCGCGACGATGTCCTCGGGGAAAAGGCGATCTCGGCCATCATCGAGGGGAAGTGCAAACTGGAAAAACTGCCCGAGGTCCTCAGGGTCCTCCAGGATGTGGCTAAAACGCTCGATACGGTCTTCACCGTGGAAGTGATCACAAAGGTCCCGCCGGTGGGAGAGGTTCCCATCGTTCCCGTCTTCAAGGAGATGGGCATGTGGTATTCCATCAACAGCAAAAATAACATGGGATTGGGCGAACCGCACTACAAATTCTACGATGATGAACAGTAAAGGAGGAGAGTCATGACCCACAGTTTGCACCGCAGAGGCACCCGGGAGAGCTTGAGCGGGGATTTTGTCGTCCTGGGCTGCCCGGCGACCGGCGTCAACAAGAAGGGATCCGCGCCCAAGACAAGGAAATTCCTGAGTATCTGCTACAAGCACGGTCCGATCAACCTGGGCGATATGAAAACGGGCAACATCTACAACACAACGATGGACGACATCCTGAGTCGCGTGACCGACGGGACGATCGTTCAGTGCACTTTCGACAACCGGGAGAAGATCGTTTCCCTTCTGAAGGAACTCAACGAGGACAGGCCCGGCATCTCCGTCATCATCTCAGGGCTGCCCGATGTCGTTCAGCAGTGCATGACGGAGGCGGGGATGGGTCGGATCCACTCTCTCGAATATTCCCTCGGCACCTGGGGAAACACCGAACGGCTGCCCGATTTCGAGATCCTCCAGACGCTCACCATGTGCGGTCACGGGATGATCGCCTCAGATCTGGTCCGCAAGATGGTCAGGGACGTGAAACGGGGGCGGAGAACGATCGAGGATTGCTGCATTGAAATGGCGGAATGCTGTTCCTGCGGCAACTACAACGTGACCCGGGGAAAACAGTTGTTCAAGGAGCTGCTCCCCCTCTACACGCTCCACAGCCTGTACTAAGAGCAAATGAAGACGGCTTCGTAAAAAAGTCCCCAAGCCGTCACTCCTGCGAAAGCAGGAGTCCAGAACTGCTTGAAACAACTGGATTCCGTGTCAAGCACGGAATGACTAAACAGAGAAAAATCGACTTTTTACGGGTTCGTCAATGAAGGAAGGAGAATAAGATGCGATACATCATTATAGGAGGGAGCGCCGCAGCAATCAGCGCCGTTGAGTCCATCCGGTCCCTGGATCACGAATCCCGGATCGACCTGTTCAGCGATGAAGAAAACCCCCTCTTTTCGAGAGTCCTCCTGCCGTACTACGTTGCGGAGGAGCTTTCCAAGCCACTGCTCAATTTCCGAACGTCGGACTTTTTCGACGAGAAAATGGTGATGCCCCACATGGGGGTGAAGGTCACGGATATCAATCCGAAGGACAAGACCATCAAGGCGGCCGACGGGAAAGAATATGCCTTTGACAAGCTTCTGATCGCCACGGGCGGCAAGGCGATCGTGCCGCCCATCCCGGGGATCGACAAGGAGGGGATCTCCACCTTGAAGACCATGGCCGACGCGGAGAAGATCCTCAACATGAGAGGGAAGCGGGCCGTGGTCATCGGCGCCGGCAGCATCGGCGTCGAGGCCTGTATCAGCCTGACGAGGCGGGGGATCAAGGCCACCCTGCTGGAACAGCTCGGGCAGGTCATGCCCACCGTCTTCGATGCCGAGGCTGCCGCGATCGTGCAGCAGCGGATCGAGGATCTCGGGATCGAGGTGATAACGGGCGAAAAGGCCTTGAAGCTCACGGGCGGTAAGCATGTCCGGAGCGTCGTGACCGATACCCGCGAACTTCCCTGCGACATGGTTGTGCTGTCGGTGGGAGTTCGTCCGGCCTCAGAGTTGGCCCTCCAGGCGGGTCTCACGCTCGGCGACATGAAAGGGATCCGCGTCGATGACTGCCTGATGACCAGCGCCCAGGATATCTACGCCGCCGGCGACGTCGCGGAAACCTACGATATTGCGCGGAACACCTATTTCCTCAACGCCATCTGGCCCTGCGCCTTCGAGCAGGGGAACATAGCCGGTCTCAACATGGCCGGTCAGAAGACTCTCTATCCCGGGTCTTACCGGAGAAACTCCATTGGTAATTTCATCGGCATTCCCGCCATCTCGATGGGCATCACCCATCCTGACGCCTGCGCCGTCCAATCGGATGAGGACGAATTCCGGGAGATCCGGGTGAGGACAAAGGACAGCTACAAGAAGCTCATCCTTAAGAATGGGAAGATCGTCGGGGCAATCCTGGTCGGTCAGACCCAGAAGGCCGGCCTGATGTCGATTCTGCTTCGGAAACAGGTTTACGTGGCCGATTCCATCCCGATGCTCATGAGCGACCGCCTGAGTTTCATGGATCTGCTCCCGATCCTCAGGAGGAATGCCGACCAGTTTTCCGAACCGGAATACAAGGAACTGATGGATACCGGTCTGTAATTCCCTGGCCTGTTATAGAAGAGCATATGTTGCCAATGAGGAGGAAAACGTGAACGTATTAATGGTGGACAATGAAAAGTGTACGGGATGCCATCAGTGCGAGCTCTGGTGCGGAACGGAAATCGCCTCCACATCCAAGGAGCTGGCCAGGGCCATCAACGAGGAGCCTCAGCCGGCGCCCAGAGTATATGTGGAGGGCAAGCCGTTCGCTCTGCAGTGCCGACATTGCGAGAGCGCCCCCTGCCTCGATGCGTGTCCCAACGGAACCATGCGCCGCGATCCGGAAACGGGGCTCGTTTACGTCAACGAGCCGACCTGCATCGCCTGCTGGATGTGCGTCATGGTGTGTCCCTTCGGAATCATCAACCCGTCGTCTTCCCTGAAGGTGGCGATCAAGTGCGACCGCTGCCGGAGTATGGGCTATCCCATCTGTGCGGAGGTCTGTCCCACCGGCGCCCTCTCTCTCGTGGAGCGGAAGGATTATCGGAAGAAGAAGTTTTGATCAGTGATTATCACCATTGGACTGATGACCGGATGGGTCGCGGAACGGAACGTCGGGGACATGTGGGGACACCTTGCGGCAAGGTGTCCCCAAGCCCGGAGGGATCGGAACGTGTCCCCGGATAATAAGAAAGGAGATTAGAAGATGGAGTTCATCCAGAAAAAGACCGCCGACAACGCAGTAGAGAGTTTTTTGCCGAAAGCGGCAGACAAGGGTTTGAAACTGGCGTGGGACCGCTTCGAGGGACAGCTCCCCGAGTGCGGTTTCTGTGAATCTGGTTTAAGCTGCCGGGACTGCCTCCAGGGGCCCTGCATCAGCCATCCCTTCCGGGATACGAACAAGCTGGGCGTTTGCGGAAAGGACAAGGATGTCCTGGCCGTGCAGACCCTGCTGAAACTGGTTCTCAAGGGGACGATGGCCTCCCTGGATCAGGTCAGCGATTTCGTGGAAGGGATCGCCTCCGGGGCGCTGAAGCCGAAGGACAAGGCGGAGGCGGATCGGATCGTCGCCGGGATCGAAACCCTCCTGAAGGCAGGCGGCGCCGGTCTGAAGAAGGCCTTCCCCAAGGCGCTGCTGGCGGCCTGGGAAGAGGCCGGGATCACTCCGGAAGGCGTAGTTAGGGACATCTTCAAGGCCTCCCAGAAGGTGGAGGGAGGCGTCGCCGGCGTTGAAGAGACGCTGTTTTGGGCCTTCAAGGCCGCGCTCTTGGGCGCCTTCGCCCATAAACTCCAGGGCAGTCTGAAGAAGGCCGCCTTCGGCCAGGCCCCCGCCGAGATCGATGTGAACATGGGCGTGCTGAAAAAGGACGCCGCAAACATCCTCCTCTACGGTCGTTTCTCTCCTGTCCTGAAGGCGAAGATCGCAGCCGCGGCGGCAAAGAAAAAAGTGGCCGTGGCGGGCGTCTGCACCGATCCTCTCCTTGCGCCTTATGTCTTCGCACCGGCGACGAGCTACGGATCCCAGGAACTGCCCCTGATGACGGGCGCCGTTGATCTGATTGTGGTCGGCGACCAGTTCGTCAATCCGTCGGTCGCCTCGCTGGCCGCGGCGTACGATACGGTGGTCGTCCCGACGGAAACCCTGAAGGGGCAGAATCCGGACGCCTTCGCCCGGGAGATCGTGAAGAAGGCCGTCAAGGCGTTTGAGTTCCGCCGTTCGATCGCGCGGGAGATCCCGGATGCGAAGGAGACCGCCCTCATGGGGCTCTCTGCAGCCGATGTCGACGTGAAGAAGATCGCCGACGCCTTGAACAAGGGGAAGATCAAGGGGATCGCCATCCTCGCGGGGACGAATAACGTAAAATTCACGCAGGACCTGCCCTTCGTGACGATGGCGCAGGAATTCCTGAAGGATGACATCCTCTGCATCTCCGAAGGCGATGCGAGCGTCAGCCTGGCAAAATACGGTTTCCTGAATCCACGTCAGTGCGGGAAGCACTGCGGCGAGGGTGTGGCAAAGATCCTCAAGGCCGCCGGCAAGAACCTCCCGGCCGTCCTCGACCTCGGGTATGCGGAGAACGGCGGCGTGACCGAGTTCCTGTTCGCGCTCTCCGCGGCCGCCAAGAAGGCCGTGAAGGAGCTGCCGGTCCTGGCCTGCTTCGCCGAGGCCAACCGGAGCGCCGAGGTCGCCGAGGCCCTGAGCCTGGTGGCGATGGGCGTTTCGACCTACTTCTGGCCCAGCCTGCCGGTGACGGGAAGCCCGAAGACGATGGAGGCCCTCGCGAAGCTCTGCGGTGAGAAGTTCGGCGCGAAGCTGATCGTCCATACGGACAAGAAGATGGAGCCGCTGGCGAAGGCGAGGATGATTCTGAAGGTCTTCAACCGCGTGGAGGATCCGAGCGTCCATGATCAGCCCTGGACGTACTGGGCGAAATGAGCGGCGCCGTTTTTTCAGCCGGGGGTGTGTTCCCCGCAGGCTTTTCATAAAAAGGAGGGAAGAAAAAGATGTCTTATCCGAGTGGACGTCATTTCTTACAGATTCCCGGACCGACGAATGTCCCCGAGCAGGTGCTCCGGGCCATGGCCAAACCCACCATCGATCACCGGGGTCCGGAATTCAAGGCGCTGGCCCTTGAGGTGCTCGGCGGGCTCAAGCCGGTTTTCAAGACGGCCGGACCGGTCGTCATCTTTGCGTCTTCGGGAACGGGCGCCTGGGAGGCGGGGCTGGTCAACACGCTCTCTCCCGGCGACAAGGTGCTGATGTTCGAGACGGGTCACTTCGCGACCCTCTGGAAGAACATGGCCGTCCGGCTGGGGCTGGAGGTCGATTTCGTCCCCGGCGACTGGCGTCACGGCGCCGATCCCGCCGTCGTAGAGGCCAAACTGGCCGAGGACAGGGATCATCGGATCAAGTCGGTCATGGTGGTGCATAACGAGACATCCACGGGCGTCACCAGCCGCGTGGCCGAGATCCGGAAGGCCATCGACCGCACAGTTCATCCGGCGCTCTTCATGGTCGATACGATCTCTTCCCTCGGCTCGATCGATTACCGCCATGACGAATGGGGGGTCGATGTGACGGTGGGCTGTTCCCAGAAGGGGCTGATGCTGCCCCCGGGGCTCGGCTTCAACGCGATCAGCGCCAAGGCCCTTGCCGTTGCAAAGACCTCGCGGCTTCCCAAGTCTTACTGGGGATGGGAGGAGATGCTGACCGCCAACCAGGGCGGTTTCTTCCCCAGCAGCCCGGCGACCAACCTGCTCTACGGCCTCCGGGAGTCCCTCCACCTGCTGAGGGAAGAGGGTCTCGAAAACGTCTTTGCTCGCCATATACGGCATGGAGAGGCCACGCGCCGGGCGGTCCGGACGTGGGGCATGGAGATCCTCTGCCTCGATCCGGAGGAGTACAGCCCGGTCCTGACGACCGTCCTGATGCCCGGAGAGAAGGGCGCCGACGCTTACCGGGCAGCGGTGCTGGAGAAGTTCAACATGTCCCTGGGGAGCGGCCTGGGAAAACTGAAGGATCAGGTGTTCCGGATAGGGCATTTGGGGGACTTCAGCGACCTGATGCTCATCGGGACCCTCGGCGGCGTGGAGATGGGATTCGCCCTCGCCGGCGTGCCCTTCCGGAAGGGGGGTGTCATGGCGGCTATGGATTACCTGGCGACGAACTGACGCGATCGATGGTCCGTCCCGCCCGAAACGTACTATTTATGATAAAAAAACGGTATTTGTGATATTTATGCGGCAAGGGTAATGCAAAGGTTACGGTGTTCACAAATTCTTGAATTACAATCAAAGGAGGATGGGAGATGAAAGCGAGTCCGTACAGAATGAAAGTATTCAGGGTGGTCATGCTGGTAACGCTTGCGGTGTTTGTTTTCAGCTTCGGGGTACAGGCGGCGGGCGATTGGAAGCCTACCAAACCGATCAATTTTGTCGTTCCTTATGCACCCGGCGGCGGCAGCGATGTGTACGCCCGGGCCATCGACAACGTCATCAAGACCGAGAAACTGTGTCCCGAACGTTTCGTGGTCGAGAACAAGCCGGGCGGGAGCGCCACGATCGGGACGACCTCGGTCGCCCAGTCGCCGGGTAACGACCACATGCTGCTGACCTTCATCTCAGGCCAGGTCAGCGGTCCGTTGGCCGTGGGAACAGGGGCGGCAACCTACAGGGATCTCACGATGATCGCAAACTTGGCCAAGGACGAACAGTTCATCGTCGTCAAGGTGGATTCCCCCTTCAAGACGATTCAGGATCTCGTGGCCGCAGCCAAGAAACAGCCGGGCTCCGTGACGATCGCCGGGACGGCGACGGGCCAGGAGGACCAGATGTGCAACCGCCTCTTCGAGAAGGCGGCGGACATCAAACTGCGCTACATCCCCTTCAACAGCGGCGGCGAGTGCATCACGGCGCTTCTGGGAGGTCATGTCAGCGCGATCTGGGCCAATCCGAGCGAATACATCCCGCAGTACGACGCCAAGATGGTCCGGCCCCTCGCCGTGGCCAACGATAAACGCATTGAGCTTCTCAATGACATTCCCACCTTCATGGAGAGCGGTTATAAATTCGAATTCGACTTCTTCCGCGCCATTGCCGCGCCGCCGAAGATTGCCCCGGAAGTCGTGGCCTACTATGAAAATTTGATGAAGCGCATGAGCGAATCAGCCGCCTGGAAAGACAACTACCTGAAGAAGTACATGCTCAGCCCCATGTTCCTGGGGAGCAAAGACGCCGCGCAGTTTGTAGCCAAAAATGAGAAGATTTTCGGTGATATTCTAAAGGACCTGGGACTCGTGAAATAGTAAGTTTCTCTGGGTTCCATGGATTCATCGACACCGCGGCGGGTCATCCAGGGCGCTCCGGAATGATCCGCCGTGGCGTTCCTCGTGAAACGCTAAGCAAGGAGAATAAACGCATGTGGCGCGCTGAGTTTATCGGGGCATGGGGGGTCTTGCTGCTCGGCCTTTTCATCATCGTGTTTTCGATACCGCTCCAGTATTACACGGAGCTTGGGCCTGGGCCCGGTTTTTTGCCCCTCCTGCTGGGCATCGGCATCCTGGTCGGCGGCGTGGTCGAAATCGTCAAGGTCTTCAGGAAGAAAGACAGAACCGAACGAGGGGCTTTTCTTCTGCCGAGGTCAAAACTGGGATTCAAGATGCTCGCTCTGATCATCATCGCCTTTCTTCTTCTCCCGGTCCTGGGAATCTCGGTCGGTTTGTCCCTCTGCACGGCAGCGGCCATGAGGGTCATCGGGAAGCACAAGATGTTGACGTGCGGCCTGACGGCCGTGGGGTCGGCCATCTTCATTCACTTCGTCTTTGGCCAGTGGCTGGACATTCCGCTGCCCAAGGGC
>Ga0315297_10002185_pt1 | contig 12281 bp, 17 predicted proteins | sample YL17G15_0_MG_FD_203628 | JGI IMG/M metagenome (GOLD analysis project Ga0315297, IMG submission 203628) | Sediment microbial communities from Yellowstone Lake, YNP, Wyoming, USA - YL17G15_0 | ecosystem: Environmental > Aquatic > Freshwater > Lake > Sediment | place: USA: Wyoming | collected... | reverse complement strand
TATTAGCTCAGTGGGGATATTGGAGAGGTGTGGGGTAAGGGCTTTTGAGCCGATAATGCGTTTAGCTTCGTCGATGCCGTTTTGTTTAAGTGCCAGTAGCGCTTCGCCGGGCAGATGGCCGGATGATTCTCTACCGCAGAGTACGATGTAACGGATATTCGGGTTAGCCACAATATTGCAAATCATCTTCTCTAAGCCTATATTCTCTGTTTGCAGCATCCCGGCAAGTGCAGCTCCTGAATCCGTGCCGACCATAACCAGCTCGTTCAATTCGGGTGGTATGGCGAAGTCGAAGGTGTCTAGAATTACGCAGACGGCTACAGGAGAGTAGTCGTTACCCCGCACGTAGCGACCTGCTTCGGGAGGATAACCATCCGGCGGTTTTACTTTAAGCATTAGCTTTCAACCTACCTTATTCTTTTCCCTCCAGGCTTTGTCGGATTTTGCTCTTGACCAGTTCCTTTAGGGCATCGCATTCATATCGAATGGGCCAAATCTCAGGTACAGTTATAATGTGTTCAGTATCGCCTCTCACTGTATTGATGAACAGGGAGAACGGAGTTGCGTTATATTTTCCAGCAATGGTGGCATTATCCTCATCGTCTAGTTTTAGCCTTTGGAAGGTCAGCTTGCCGCTACCCAGTTCTTCATTAAAGGTGAGAAATACGGTCGAGTGGATACAATCACCCATCGGATCCATGCAGTGGCAGGCCTCGCCTACATGAAAATAAACAACGTCTACTCTATCCGGAGGGCCTAGTGATTCCTTCGGTGGATTCGCTGTGGGGGCTGGGCTAGAACAGGCGCACAGTAAGCCAAGCGCCAGCAGAGATAGCAATAGAAGGTAAGTCCTATTAGCTTTACCAAATGTACTCATATTTTTAGCATATGCTTATAATTTTCTAGGATTATATCCACAGCACCACGTAGTATATTCCAGCTCCTATGAAGATGAAGGAGACTATTATGCGAGTTACTGAGCATATCCATTATAGTTCTCCACTGAGGCTTTTCTCGATTTTATTCTTCAAGAATTCTTCAAGGTTGTCTGTGCCACCACCGGTGGGTAACCAGATTTCTGGCACGGCGACGATGTGTTCAGAATCCTCTCTTATTTCGTTGATAAACAGAGAGAACGGGGCAGCATTGTATTTTTTAGCGATAGCAGCATTTTCTTTCTTATCCAAATCGATCATTTGGAGAGTTAATTTACCGCTAGCCAGTTGTTCCGAAAAATAAACGACCGTGATAGCTTGAATAGTCTCTCCCACCACTGCAATGCAATGACAGGGCTTGCCTTGCTGGAAATAGACAACATCTACTCTATCTGGAGGACCAAGCGGTTCCTTTGCTGGATTCGCTGCCGGAGCCGGGCTAGAACAGGCAGAAAGCAAGCCAAACAGCAGCAGAGAAAGCAACAGAAAGTAAGTCTTGTTGGTTTTACCAAGTATACTCATATTGTTAGCACCTGCTCATAATTTTTAGTTTTGTATCAACAGCACTTATTATTAATTATGTACCGAGATTAGTATCACTTGCAACAACTGACATCAAAAGCTACCTTAGCCGTAGATGAACCCCCGCGCGCGTCGTTGACTTCTACTGTAACAAAGTGGCGAATAGAATTGGTAGGGGCAATCCATACAATCTTTCTTCCCTCTTCGTCTGTTATCTTGCCATCGGTGGCTGTCCATGTATAGGTTAACTCATCACCATCGGGGTCTTCCGCAACACATACAATGACCGCCGGCGTAAGAGTCCGGACCGATATTGAGGGCCGGTCTAGCTGCTCTACTGATGGGTCGATTTTTATCGGTCCTACCAGTCTGGCAGTAGTGATGATAAGACTGGTGATGATTGGTGGCTGGTTAGGTTCGTTCGTTACTGTTATGGTGACAGACTGCATAGCTGTACCACCCTGATTGTCATTCACTACTACAGCGATAGTATATTCTCCGGGAGTTTCAGGAGCTATCCAGTTGACTACCGCCCCTTGCCCCTCAATCGTTCCGCCATTAGCCGACCACAAGTAAGTAAGCTCATCGCCATCAAGGTCTTTGGCTTCACATACAGTCTGATTTTTTGATAATACGCTAATCTTCTTCTCTGCTACCAGAGCTTTAATACTGGGTGGGTGGTTTTGCGGTTCTATTACTGGCGGCTCCACAGGTGCCTGTGATGGAGGGGCAAAAATGGTACAACCACTGCCTAGGAATGCCACAACCGCGATTAATGCGATGATCCATCGAAACATTGTGCCCTTCTCCTTCAAAACTTTATAAACCATCACAAAAAATCTCAATTATCAAAACCTTCTGGATGAGCACCTTTTTGTCTACCCTTTTCAATCCCAATATTCCTTTCGGTGTTGTAGCCAAGCCCGAATAAGCAGAACAATGATACGAAGAATAACAAAGCCACCAATAATAAAACCCAATATGTAGAAGAATTTGACCCTATTCAACAGATCAGTGAACTCGTGAACCAGGTTGGAGAGTTCTGCTACCACAAACTTATAGGGGACATATGACCAGTCACTCTCATTGCCGGCACTGTCAATTGCCTTTACCCGCCAGTAGTAGGTGCCGGGCGCTATATCGATAGAGTAGCTAGTCTCAGTTAGTCCTGTTTTTCTTATGATGTGGCTGGCGGAAAGGAAGTCGTAATTGTCAGCTACCTCTAATGTGTAGGTAATGCCACTGGGGTCAGATGTTCCACGCCAGTTGAAGGAAACGGTTTGGTTGCCAAGCAAACCAAATCTGTGCCCCATCGGTGTAAGGGGACCTGGTCTTGGTGGAGGCGTAGTGTCTGCGGGCGGTTTGGGGCTATTATCGGTGATAGAATGTGATTGCATACCATTGTCGTTGGCATTAGCATCTGGGGTTTTATTGCCTGAGGTTGTAGTTGGCAATACCTCTAACTTAGCATTGGCAGTTGCTAAGGGATATTCAGTTGTGACAATGAGTTCATGCTCGCCGCTAGCAGCAGCAGGAATAGTGAATTCTTTAGTGAAACTTCCAGCGTCATTAGTGATTATGGTCAAATTGGTTGATTTGCCGTCAAAGGTGAGCCTGCCGCCGGCTTCAGCAGGAAAGCCCTGGCCGATAATAGTTACGGTGCTGACAGAACGGACTGAAGGAGGACTGACTTTGAGGCCTGGATTTACAAAGAACTGAAAGGGGACGACTCCTCCGAGTTGCCTGAACTGTATGTAGTGAATACCGTATTCAGCCTCAGGTATGGTAAAGCTAGTCGCGACTGACGTGCTACCCTCGGATACACGACCTCGCGCTAATATAGTGGTTCTGCCTTGTTCGAAGGCTGCCGTTGGACTCCAGCAGACCTCATACTCTCCTTCTGAGAACGTTTTCCCTGTAATGGACATGACGACCATGGTTCCGACTTTACCCGTGTCAGGTGTCAAACTGACACCACTGCAGTTACCACCCGCTCAGCCATCACCTGCCGCTGAAGTCGGCATCAATGATGAAACCAGCAGCGTAAATAAAGCCGCATAATATATCAGCTTTATTTCTCGTTTATGGAATATTCTCTTTATATTTTTTATATACATGAGCGAACAAAATACTTATTTTAGAAATGCTCTCTCAGACGGTAATCACCAGTTCGTTATTACATATTTCAGTTTGCACCAAGCAGCGTAGTGATGATACCTTCCAGTTCTTCAGCGCTGCTGAACTCCGGGTCTATCAGCTGGATAATTCCATCGTCATCTATAATGAAAAATGTGGGGAGAGCATGCACATTATAGAGGGCGCCCACTATTGCTTCAGGGTCGAGGACAACGGGAACGGTCAAATTTTCACCCTTGACATAGGTTCGAATTATTGATTCCCTACCCTTATTGTGGATAGCAAGTATTGCTAGTTCCTCTTTCGGTATTCTGTTATAAATTTCCTGAACTAGAGATAACTTTTCTCTGCAGGCTGAGCAGGTCCATATCCAGAAGTCCAGCATCACCCATTTTCCGCGGTAAGTGCTCAGTGTTACGGTTCCGCCATCAAGAGAGTTCAGGGTGAAATCAGGTGCCTGTTTTCCTATAAGAGGGCTCATGGCAAGACGGGACGATATTGCCTGGTCTCCCGCGGCATCTTTTGACTTTATCTGGCAATGATAAATAGCATTAGCTTCGAGCGAGGTTAGGTTGAAGGTATGTGTGGTAGTAAGCTCGTCGCTTGATACGGTGTCGCGGTCTATATAGAGCGGATTCCAATATTGGACTTCGCTGGTGGCTGGTCTGTTGGTCACCCAGGTTATGATAGCATCGGTGTCGGTTGTGTATGATACTTTGATATCAGAAATCATGAGTGGGCTGATAACTTCAGCTAGCGTTGAGAAGGAGTGCTCCTGGGATAGTGCCTGTTTATCCTCAGATAAAATCCTAAAGTAGTAGGTGGTACCACTGGTAAGCCCGGCAACGAGCAATCTATGCGTAGTGACTGGTTTTTTAGCGGTCACGGTGATGATGAAAGTGCGGTCCTCCGAATAAGCTTCAATACTGCTAACAGTTGGTTTGTCTGTCAGCCAGGAGATAGCAGCACTCGTCTCAGATAGCTCTGAAACTGATATATCAGAGACTACTGCTACCTCCAGGGGAACCTCCGTTGTGTCACTATTCTTTGGGACGGCAGGGCTGATAAATGCTGCGGTGATGCCAGCGGCAATCAGGATAAGAAGGCAAATTCCTGTAGAAATCGCAATGAGAGGGTGCTCCTTAGCCTTTCTCCCAGCCATCTTGAGGTATGCCACGGTTTTTATCCCCAGATTCCGTAACTGCCTGCCGAAGACACGTATTTTAGACTTTAGCATCGCCGCATCAAGCTTCTTTCCTTTCGCCAGCCACTTTCTACTGGAAAGGAAACCACCCGGTTGGAAGATTATTATCACGATGGCGAAAGCAAGAAGGACAAGGTCATAGACTAGGGATTGAACGGGTGTGAGTGAACCGAAATACTTTTCCCAGATGCCGAAGCAACTGGCACAGGTAGTATATCCACCCTGTATAATCGACCACATGTTTGTCCCCATAAATGCCAATAGGAGTGGAAGGCAGAGAACAGCCATAAGACGCGGTAAAAACCCGATGAGCAGACAAGCTCCTAATATGACTTCTGCCCAGGGCATGATATGAGGTACGAAAATATAGAAAAGAAAATAGATGGTCGCTGGAGTTATAAAGATACTGGGAAGGAAGTTGCTGATGAAGTCAACAACCTGGGCTGGCGTCTCTTCTACACCAATTATTTTGCCTGTGCCGGATATAAGAAAGGTGATGCCAATAAGGATGCTCGCCGCCAGGCTTATTATATTTCTGGTTTTCTCCTTAGATTTGAGAATATTACCTGACGCAGTGTTTGCTTTCTTGGCAGTACGTTTCGCCATTTTATCTCCTTAATGACGCTCTCGACCCGTTCACCAGGGGTGCCATTCATTCCCAGCCAGACTTTGCTCGATTTTGCGCTTCACAAGCTCTCCAATGGCATCTCTGGGTGTTGACCAGATTTCCCGCACAGCAATAATCCGTTCATGTTCTCCTCTCACTTCATTAATAAATAAGGAAAACGTAGACGCATTATACTTTTTGGCTATAACGGCATTCTTCGGGTCATCCAAATCGACCATCTGGAAAGTTAATCTACCGCTGGACTGTTCATCCTGAAAATAGAGGAACACGGTAGCTTGAATAGTGTCACCTACCACGGCGATGCAGTGACAGGGCTTACTTCGTGTGAAATAGATGACGTCGACCCTGTCCGGTGGGCCTAGCTGGTTATCTGAAGAAAATGCGATTCCGGCTGTCATTGAAGGCTCTGTTGGTGTACTCGTTGCTGAAGTCTGTCCGCCACAGGCGCATAGCACTCCGATTATCGATATGGCGAGCAAGAGGCTATACATCTTGACCTTTGTCGCCTTTTTCATATTGCTTTACGTCCCTCCTGTATTAACAGTTTACCTTCTAACTTGACGTACATTACTACTTACCCAACTTGGTAACAGGTTTTAAATGGATGTGCTTCAGGCTTAATCAACTCCAAGAGATTGGAGAATGTTTTGGACCTCATCTCGGCTCTCGAATGTTTTGTCCCTTATTTCTCGAATGATGCCGTTGGCATCGATAAAGAAAGTCGTTGGTGCACCGCGCCGGTACTTTATACATACTTCTGCATCTAAGTCGAGCAACACCGGGAAGGTGTATTTGTTGGTGTCAACAAATTCTTGTACTTCAGACACGGCGTTATCGACATTGACCGTAAGGACTATAAAGCTGTCACTTATCTTTTCATCGAAAATAGCCTGTATGTAAGGCAATTCATAGATACACTCTTTGCACTCTATCACCCAGAAGACGAGCATCACCATCTTGCCGCGGAAATCGCTCAAGGTTACGCTTTGGCCATCGATAGTCTGGAGCGTGAAATCAGGGGCAAGGTTGCCGATTTCGGGCCCCACTTCGGGAACTACTTCGGTTAATTTAGGGATATCGGGAGTCTGTTCTTCTACCCCAGTGCCAGATGGGGTAGCGCAGCCGGATATTACCAAGATGGTGGATAGGGCCACTCCCATTGCTATCGATAAATTGATTCTCATGACATGAATACACCTTAATCATGTTGTTTTAAAATCAAGCGAATTGGCTGAGCCAAGACAATTGTCCTGTTAGCATAAGTATTCCTACGATTATGAGCAGCGCTCCGCTGATTAAGGATATCGTGCCCAGGTGGCGTGATATACCTTTCCAAAGAGGCGTAATTGCACCCCAAACTAAGCCGATTATTATGAATGGAATGCCCAAGCCAAGAGAGTATATGGCCAAAAGAAATGCACCTTGGCCTACGGTCTGTGAGCTACAGGCTAATGTCAGTATGGCACCTAATATCGGGCCGATGCACGGAGTCCAGCCCAGGGCAAATGCGGCTCCAATGCCGATAGACCGAAGGTAACCAGGTTTGTTGCTTAGCACTGGACTGAGGCGTTTTTCATAATTCAACCAGGGCACCTTGTAGGCAGCTATAAGTAATACGCCGAAAGCAATAATCAGACCACCGCCTATATTTCGCAGCAAATTTGAATGGGCAGTTATGGTTGTGCCTATCAAGCCCACAGATGCCCCTAAAGTGATGAAGATAAGAGAAAAGCCTAATACAAAACAGAGGCTGTGTAGCAACGGCGGCAAACGGCTTGTTCTGGCGCTTTGGTCAATAGCGGTGATGCCTGCCAGATTAGCCAGGTAAGCTGGTACCAGCGGTAAGACGCAGGGAGACACGAAAGAAAGTAGTCCCCCGGTAAAAGCAAAAACGTATGTGACCTCTGTCATTTTCCTCTCGGTTTCGTTATTTTTCTATCTTTTCACTACAAGCACCGGCACTCTGGATTTCCTTATTACATTTTCTGAGACGGAGCCTATAAGTATTTCTTTGATATTGCTCTTCCCATGTGAGCCGAGAACTATGGCGGAGGCATTTTCTTCGCCTTCCACCTTTAATATTTCTTTTACCGGGTTGCCTAGCTCAATCCGCACGGTAACATCAAAGCCATTCTTCTTTAGTTCAGCAGCTATAGCTTCAATTGCCTTGCGTGCCGTTTGCTCCACTTCTTTCTTAAATACCTCTCTGAAATTTGCCGGTACTTTTTCAATATTGGGGTCCATTTCAATTACATGTAGAACAATGACCTTTTTGGTTCCAGCCCCTTTCAGCTTCTTGCAGTATTCCAGCGCTTTCTTCGATACATCAGAAAAATCTGTAGGATAGAGTATCTTCTCAAACATATTAACCTCCTGTATTTAGACTTAGCATTCGCCTCTTATCCTTTTTTAATAGTCTCTGCGTAAGGTCTCATTTGCATCTCCTATCTTCAGCTATCTGCCTTGGCTGAGAAAATGCAGTCTTTCTGTTTCTCGCCGCTTAGCCGCTGCCTGATGGGAACACTGCTCATCAAAAGGTTATCCCTCACCATAAAGAGCCTGTTTAATAATATCCTTGACTGTTTTGTCAAAGAGTTCCTGGTCGTCCAGGCAATCCCAATACCAGATTCGGTCTATATGTCTGATATGGCTGACTCCATCCTTTATTCTATTTATAAACAGCTGCGACCCGATAGCCCCATATTTGTTAGCAATAGCAGCATTCTCCTCGTCTCCCAGATCAAAAATCTCGAAAGTCAAAATACCACTAGCCAACTCGTCTCGAAAGGATGTATTAACAATATATCCAACACGCTCTTCGACGTAGATACACGCATCACAGCGGCGAGGGCGATGGAAATAGACAACCTCCACTTTGTCAGCCGGCACTAACAGTTGGTCTGCATCCACAGGTGCTGTAGAAACTGGAGTCGCACAAGCATAAAATAGCCCAGGTGCCAAGCTAAGATAAAAAAGAAGACAACAAATCATTCTTCTAGCGGACATTGCTATAACCTTATTGTGTTAAAATATGACAAAACTCTTTCCTCATCTTACTCCCATTTGCTCCAAATGGGCGATGATTTGAGCTTTGGGCAGGAAACCTACATTGCGAGCAACCTCTTTACCGTTGCTATCGAAAAAGATTTGCGTCGGCATGTACATGATCTCATACTTATGAGTAAGGTCTTCGTGGAAGGGGATTTCGATGATTACCACGTTTACCTTGTCTTTATATTCCACATCCAGCTGCTCCAGTATAGGCCGCATTTCCTTGCAGGGTATGCACTTTCTCCAGCCGAATTCGGCCAGAGTCGGCTTGCCGTTGACCAGCACACTTTCAAGGGGTATTGAGGCCAGATAAGAACTCTCGTCCTCCGAATTGGCATCTTTGCTCTGGCAGGCACAAATCCAGAGCAGCGCCAGCAGTGCGAAGACAAGAAGACAAATTCGGCTGATTGTGTTGTTCTTTGTTATCATGGCTATACTTCTCCTTGCGCAGATAGGTAGGTCGTACAGCATGTTCTTCCGATGATAGTCATTCTTTAAGCTCACTTAAACAATAGTATGACATAGTAGACACCCACAATGATGAAGATGATGGCGACAACGATCCTGATAACCCTTTCGGCACGAGTAATGACGTTTAGCCATGACGTGACGCCGGATACACCGAGAGATAAAAGCGTGCCAATTAGCAAAACTGGCAGCGCCGTGCCTATGGCAAATATGGCTGGAAGCAGAATACCTTCTCTGGACTGAAGCGCCAGAGGCATAAGTACGCCGAAGTACAGGACGGCACTGTAAGGACAAAAGGCGAGCGCAAACAAAACACCCAGCAGGAACCCCCCAATCATTCCCCAGTCGGCAACTTTGCCACCCAACCTGGACAGTAAACCGCCACCCTTGCCAAAGGAAATTCTGTCGATTATCAACATCAAGAGCCCCACCACAATCAGGATAGGGCCTAAAATGCGCTCTCCAACATTTTGCAGGAACAGGGAGACGCCGGGAATTTCCAGGCCGACCACTATGATGAGAATGCCTAGAAGCGAATAAGAAAACATGCGTCCCAGCGTGTAGAGCGCCCCGGTTATCACGGCGAACTTGCGGTCGGCTACCTTGCGGCTCACATATGCTATGGCTGCTATGTTGGTAGCCAGAGGGCAAGGGCTGATAGCAGTTATCAGCCCCAGGAACAGTGCGGACAGTGCAGGGATGTTAGAATTCCCCAAAATACCGCTGAAATCCATTAGCTCGCTCCCTTCAGGGCCTGTTTAATGGAACTCTGGATCAGTTCGTCAAAAGCCTCCTGGTCATTCAGATATTTGGGCATCCAGACATTTTCTATATGTTTGATGTGATCAACGCCGTCCTTTACAACGTTGATGAATAGCTGTGAACCAACGGCTTTATACTCGTCGGCAATGGCGGCATTAGCCTTGTCCCCGATGTCGTAAACCTCGAAAGTTAACTTTCCGCTGTCCAACTCGTTCTTGAAATATGTTTCGACGTTATACTTAGTACGTGTTTCGATATAGATACAAGGCCCACAGCGGATGTGGGTATGGAAATAGACAACCTTTACCACATTACTTGCTGCCGATGTATCAGGGGACGTTGGTGGAGTTTCTGTTGTTGTCCCCGTCGGTGCTGAAGGCTGGCTCGGTGTTGAAGGTGTTGTTTGTGGAGGTGGGCTCGCGCAGGCATAAAGCAATCCAATAATTAAGAAAACGGCTATAGTAAAACATATCTTAGCGCCTCGTGATAAGTACATGGTTCTGATATCTCCTCGATATTTTAAATTTGCCTGTATTTATACTAGGATTGCGGTCTCAAGAGCCCATTTGCTACCCTTCTTTGGCCAGGGCATTTATGACTAGCTGTGTTACCTCTGCTTTTGTGGGCACCTTGCCGCTGCTCACTACCTGCTCATTGATTACCAGTCCGGGGGTCATCATTACACTGTAATCTAAGAACTTTTTGATGTCCTTGACCTCTTCCACAGTAGCTTCAATGCCGAGCTCTTTCACCACCTCCTTAACGGTCTTTTCTAGCTGCTGGCACCTACCACATCCGGGTCCCAGTACTTTTATGTTCATTTTTTGATCTCCTTTATTTCTCCATAATGGCTTTCACGATAAGCTCTTTCGCCTTCTGCACATCATCATCGGAGATATAATCCATAACACCTTTGATATCCCCGCCAATGTCCTCACTGAGCCCCTTCTTTTTCATGCCTATATCTCTTGTGAGCACAATGCTCTTGGTCGGCTTGAATCCAGCCTGTTCCACAATCTTTCGACTGCACTCAAAGGGACAGCCATCCACGGTGATGACCTTTTTCGCTGCTCTGGTCTTGCCCAAAACTGGCTTAATTTTGGTTGGCAATCCTCCAAGGCACATGATAGCCGCCTTTTCCAGTCCCAACTCTTTAACTGCTTCCAAACAGGCCAGTCCACTTGTTATTCCGGTGTTGGATGCTCCACCGAAACAGGAAAATATGACGTTCTCGTGAGTATTTACTCCTGCCTGGAATTGTTGTTCTTCTGCCATGGAAAACCTCCTTAGACCAAGTTTGCTTTTTCAAAGTATTTCAAGCGTTATAAACTGGTAACGAAACCATATATCAGTCCGGCGGCGGTGCAGCAGACTACTATCAGGCCTATGTACCAGAAGAGCCTCTTGTTGCCAATAAACCGTCTGACGACCAAAATGCTGGGCAGAGAAATGACCGGGTCGGCCAGCAGGTAGGCCAGGAGAACTCCCTTTCCCATGCCCAAATCAAGGAACATCCGTGCCATGGGCACCTCTACAAGCGTTGGGAAGTACATGACAACTCCGAACATGACCGCCGCCAGCGTCGCCCCCACCGTCGAACTTCCGAAATACCGACCGACGAAGTCAGCCGGGATGACTACCCTGAGCATACCGGCCACAAAAACACCGATTAGCAGCAGAGGAAGAATGGAACGCACAAAGAACCATGTCTCCTTCATCCAGCTTTTCACTTCATCACGGCTTAGTGTATGCCTGACTACAAGCACCAGCGCTATAAGGAGCACGGCAAGCCCGATTAATTTCACCGTAAGGGTTATAAGGGATGAGGCTCCCCACAGCAATATGACAACCAGCAGAGCAAAGAACACCCAGAGCCAGTTGGAGGTGGTGGTCTGGCTTACGGCGAAAGCTTGGGTAGGCGGGTCATCGGCCTCATTTCCAAGCTTTTTATCAGAGAACAGAGCGGCCATGCTCATGCCAATGATAAGGGCAAAGCTAATGGACAGGATAATGCGGGCAAGAGCAAAGTCAAGGCCTATGAGACTTGCTGTATAGACGATGGCCAGTATGTTGGTGGCTGGGGCGGTATAAAGGAAGGCAATTGCCGGGCCGATACCGGCTCCGCTTTTCCGTATGCCGGCAAACAGGGGCAGGACGGTGCAGGAGCAAACAGCCAGACATAGTCCAGCTACGACTGACATAGGATAGGAGATATACTTGGGTGAGTTCGGCCCGAGGTAACGGAGTATTTTCTCCTTGGGGAACAGTGCATAGACAGCCCCGGCGATAAAGAAAGCGGGCACCAGACAAGTCAGGGTGTGTGCTAGAAGATAGTCCTGGAGGGCAGCGACACCGCCTTTGAGAAGTTCAATAATTAATGCCATATCTTGGTATCAACTCCTGGCCCAAATTCTTGAATATGCATATCCGCATATAATAAGGCGAAAATAAATATATTTTAGTTGGATGTTGCCAGAACGCAGCCCGGACCTATTCTTTTGGCATTCTTCAAACGTTGCCTATCCAGCAGGGCTGTTTCATTTCCTTCCAGAGCTTTTTTCACATCTTCAACCAG
>Ga0315297_10002184_pt1 | contig 12282 bp, 11 predicted proteins | sample YL17G15_0_MG_FD_203628 | JGI IMG/M metagenome (GOLD analysis project Ga0315297, IMG submission 203628) | Sediment microbial communities from Yellowstone Lake, YNP, Wyoming, USA - YL17G15_0 | ecosystem: Environmental > Aquatic > Freshwater > Lake > Sediment | place: USA: Wyoming | collected... | reverse complement strand
TAAGTTGTGACACCTGCCGGTATCACGCGCAAATCCCCGCATTTTCTTTATTGACATGCGACACATGGCGCGTTACGGTCTCCTATGATTAAAAGTTTCCGCCACAAGGGGTTACAACGGCTGTTCGACGATAACGACCCGCGTGGCGTGAATTCGGAGCATGTCACAAAGCTACGCAATATTTTAGCGACGTTGCATGCTGCACCGACCATTGATCATATGAACCTGCCAAGTTTTCGGTTGCATCCCCTGAAAGGCACGTTCAAGGGATTTTGGGCCGTGACGGTACGAGCAAACTGGCGCATTGTGTTCCGCTTCGAAGACGGTGCGAAGGATGTTGATTATCTCGACTATCACTAAAGGGAGACTGAACCATGACGATGAAAAATCCCCCGCACCCTGGCCGTGTCATCATGCAGGAATGCATTGAGCCGTTAGGCTTGAGCATCACCGATGCCGCCGCCGCCCTTGGCGTGACGCGCAATACGTTGTCCGAACTGGTAAACGGCAAGCGCGGCATTTCGCCGGAAATGGCTGTGCGTATCGCTAAGGTCTTTGGCGGTACGGAAGATGGATGGCTTGTGCAACAGGCCCAATACGAACTCGGCCAAGTCCGGCGCGATCACATCAAACTGAAACGCCTACAAATGGCGTGACGCCGCCGTGTTTCGCAAAGGAGTCAGAAATTGGGGTCAGGCATGAGTGTGGACTTATTGTGGTACTGATCGTGTGATCTCGCTCACGGAGGATCCCAACAACACCCAGAGGGCGGGAGTCGTTGCGTGAGACAGTGTGGCCCGGCCTGGCGCAAGATCTGCGCCTTCGGCATGTGTGAATTCCGTGTGGTCCGCCGGCATAGTGCGGCATGTTGGCTTCGGTGCTATGACTCGATTTGGATGCGAAGCCGGCAAGGCATGCTCGACACACCGAATCCTGGCCCGTTCCAGATCCTAAATAAGTCAATACTCAAGCCCCAATATTTCGTCTTAAGCGGCTCTATGAGGACGGCAACGCGAAAGGCGTGCCGCCCGATACCGTGGACAAATTGCGGAAGATGTTCGCCTACCTCGAAAACATCGAAGACCCGGAGGAATTGCGGGCGCTTTCAGCTTGGAGGGTACACACGTTGACCGGCGATCGTAAAGGCGCATGGAGCCTAAGCGTGACCCGCAATCGGCGTCTGACTTTCCGCATTGACGCCGCCGAAGGCGAATTCTTCGACGTGAATTTGGAAGACTACCACTAGCGCACAGGAGTACAGACTATGCCTATGAAGAACCCACCCCATCCCGGCGATTTTATTCGCACGGAGATCATCGAACCGGCTCAATTGTCTGTCACGGCGGCGGCGGCCGCGCTTCAGGTGTCCCGCGTGACTCTATCCAGCCTATTGAACGGCAAAGCCGACCTCTCCGGCGATATGGCGCTTCGCATTGAAAAGGCTTTCGGCGTGAAGATGGATACCCTTATGCGGATGCAATCGGCCTACGACATTGCCGAAACCCGCAAGCGCGCGAAGGGAATCCGCGTCAAACGCGTGCAGCGCGCCGCCATAAACCTGCACCCGTAATGCCGCCGGGGCAGCCGTCATTAAAGTCATTGCATCAGGCGGAGTCCTCACGCCAGGCACCTCGCCGGACCAGGCGCAAATGACCGTGGAGGAACTCCGGGCCGCCGTGGAGGAAGCGCAGCGAGCTGGGCGGAAAGTCGCCGCCCATGCCCATGGATCGTCGGGGATGAAGAATGCCATCCGCGCCGGAGTGCATTCGATCGAGCATGCCACGCTCATGGACGAAGAAGCCGCGATCATGATGAAACAGCAGGGTGTCTTCATGGTGCCGACACTCTCTGCGCTAGCCACCACCGCCGCCTGCCGACTCGGGTGCGGCATTCCAGAAAGCGCCTTGGAGAAAGCTAAATCCATGACGAAGCGCCATCGAGTGAGCTTCAAGAACGCCCTGCGGGACGGAATCCAGATTGCGATGGGCACGGATGCGGGGACCCCCTTTAACTTTCACGGCGAGAACGCCCAGGAACTCGAGCGGATGGTCGCCTTTGGGATGAGCCCGATGCAGGCAATTCTCGCCTCGACTTCCGCTGCCGCACGATTGATCGAAATTCAGGACCAGGTAGGAACCATCGAGAAGGGGAAACTGGCGGACCTCCTCTTGTTCGAAGGCAATCCGCTCCGCAGTATCGAGCAGCTCCGTGATCGCAGCAGGATTATCGGCGTCATGCAAGCAGGCAAGTTTGTCGCAGGGCCTCTTTCAAAGACGTAAAACGTTACATCTATTCATCGGTACTGAATCGGACAGACAAGGTCAGATGAACTCGGGCCTCGAACTTCCGCTCCCGGCCAGGAGATGTCATTGCCCCGAATCAGGAACGGCCTTGCCGAAAATCAGGTCTAGTTCTCACAGATGACATTCGACTTTGCTAGCTCGGCGAATCCGCCGCAAAGATTGCAGGCAGTCGCAATCTGCGTGGACGAAGCCATCGCGAGGGCGGTTTCGGGATCGGATTCCTGGGTAAGCGATGGGTGGCGTTGGAAAGCGCAGCGTCTTCATAGCGTGCCCGCACTCGAACTCACCGAGCAGCATATTGCGCACGAGTGCCCGTGGTCAAGATTGCCCGGTAACATTGACAAATGACTCAACAGGGATTGTGCTGCACAACAAATGCCCCAATGCTTGTGCTTTGGACAAGCGACCTGGAGATTAGGCCTAGGATAGCGCACAGGAATCGGCGGGCGCGACTCGGACAAGCGTGATCGCAGGCGCGCCGTTGGACTCCTGCCGGAAGGTGAGGTATAATTTTTGATGAGGCCCCAACAATGAATGTCTTCATCTCCTACTCACGCAAGAACGGCAACGTGGCGCTCAAGCTTAGCGAGCATCTCAGCCAAAGCGGCGTGTCGCCTTGGCTGGACCTATGGAATCTAAATGCTGGTGAGGATTGGAACCAAAAGATCGCTGCTGCTATTGAGGCTGCCGAGGCTTTTGTCGTGCTTGTCGGCCCTGGCGCAGAGCCGGATCGGTTACAGCGCTTCGAGTGGCAGCAAATCATCGAGCACGAGTTCTACCTCGACGCCACAAAGCCGATGATCCCAGTGGTGATCGACTCGACCGAGATCCCGGGGTTCCTGCGCACGAGGAACGCACTCGTCGTGAACACGTCCTCGATTGATTTCAAGAGCCTGGCTGACCGAATTGCCGAGGCGCTTGGCAAGCCCGACGCCACGATAGACCCCGTACAGCTGAAGCGCGGGCGGGAGGCCCGCGAGCAGGCCGTGAAGAGTCTCAAGGAATACTCTCTTGAGCTCGAGCGCGAGGACGTCACGCGCGCCGGTCTGCGCGGTCTCAAGTAATACCGTGCCGGCGGCATACGAGAAGTCGGTCTTCATCAACTGCCCGTTCGACGATGACTTCCAGCCCCTCTTTCACGCCATCGTTTTGACGGTTGCCGCCCGCGGCTTCACGCCGCGCTGTGCGCGTGAGACCGAAGGCCAGGCCGATCCGCGTATCGTTCGCATCGCGAGAGGGCTGATGGAATCGAAGTACTCCATCCACGATCTCTCCAGATACCAAGGCCAGGGCGCTGACAACCTCGGCCGATTCAACATGCCCCTCGAACTCGGCATCGCGCTCGGAATGCGCTATCTCAAGGAAGGGACCCCAGCTTGGCACAACTGGGTTGCGCTCGTGCCGGAGAAGTTCGTGCACCAGAAATTCATTTCGGATCTGGCCGGGTTCGATCCGCCCGATCACGATCAGCAGCCCCCGACGGTGATCCGCAAAGTGGCAGCCTGGCTGAGCATGCAGCCTGATTTCACGCAGCCGACACCGACAGCTAAGACAATCCTCGAAGCGTATCCCAGCTTCTGTGACCGGCTCGCTGATGCGAAGGCAGATTCGCTCGGGACGCTGACATGGCCGTCGATCATCAAGAGCGCGCAGGTCGTGGTCAGCGGGATGCCGTCGGTTTAGGAGGGTCGCTTCAAGCTGGGCGTAGGTCAATCTGACCCAAGCATGCTCTTCACGCCCCGTTCGGCGAACAGCCGGTTTCAATGCGAACCGGTCAGTCGATAAAGGAATCACCACCGTCTGTTGTGGGTCGGATACCGATGGTCGAAGAACGGCCAAGAGCGGAAGTTCGGCGCCGAGATCGCCACGCCATAAAGCACTCCTCAGCCCTGTCGCATTAACGCGAAGCTCACCAACGCGCGCCGTCGTCAACATGCGCGCCCTGGTGGCGCGCTTCGGCGCGGCGCCCGGGGCATTCCTCGTGATTCCCCTGGTCGGCTTGTTCTTCATTGACTTCGCCAACCCGCTGATCGTCACGGGCTTCGTCAACTGGGTGAAGTGACGGCGAGACTTCGGTGGGATCGCGCAGCGCAGTCGTCTGGCGCTTCGACGGCTCAGTCCTTCAACGAGAACGGCGTGAAGTCCGTACGCCTGTCGTACCAGTCCTCGTTCTCCTGGCGCTTCAGCCAGCCGACGATCGCGTAGGTCACCGGCGTGAAGACGATCTCGACGGAGACCTTGAACGCCCAGTTGAAGGCGATGACCTTCATCATCGTCCCGGGCTCCCAGGTCCCGAGGAAGGCAATCGGATAGAAGAGGGCGCTGTCGACGAGCTGGCCGACCGCGGTCGAGCCGATCGTGCGGGTCCAGAGATGACGCCCCTCGGTCCAGACCTTCATCTTCGCCATGACATAGCTGTTCATGAAGTCGCCGCACCAGAAGGCGACGATCGACGCGACGACAATCCGCCCCGTGCTCCCGAAGACGATCTCCAGGGCAGGCTGGATCACGGCATTGAAGGGCTCCTCAGGATCCGCCGGCATGTGGATCACGAAGAGCCCCATGATGGTCGCGAAGATCATCGAGATGAAGCCCGCCCAGATGACTTTGCGCGTGCGCGCGTAGCCATAGACCTCGGTCAGCACGTCGCCGAAGATGTAGGAGATCGGGAAGAAGAGGTTCCCGGCGCCGAAGGTCAGGCCGAAGAGGATGCACGTCTTGCCCGGCCCGATCAGGTTCGAGCAGAGCAGCACCGTCACGAAACCCGCCATGACGAGGTCGTAGTAGCGGTAGTGGCGGGGGTTCGAGACGAGTTTATGCTCGAGCGGTTCGGCGTGGACGGTCATCTACGGGCCAGGTTCCTCTCGGTCTGTGGTTCTATTTGCCCCGTGCAGGCGTCGCCCGTTCGCGATCCAGCTCCGGATCCCGCCCAGGCCCGAGACTCGCCGGCATCGGCAGGCTCTCCCGCTTCGCGAGCGCGATCCGGATCTCTGCCCAGACCGGCGGGCCTTCGGATAGCCGGCATAGCTCGTGAAGTGGATCAGCCACTCAGGAATAGGAAATTTAAAAGGCCTTTTGGCCTGGCGAGGAACGTACCAAAGACCTCATTGAGAGTTCTAGAGCCAAATAATGTTTAGACGGATCCATATAAGAGCCGGATCTGCCATTTTCTGTCCGTATAAGACGCCACTATGGCTCGTGAACAATACGCCATAACTACCATCGTTTCAATGAGTTGCGACGGTGGGACCATTTATCACGGGTTCTTATGCGGATCGGTGTAAGCCCCCCCCTCTCTGGAAGCGGTCGGTCGTGGACTTCGGGTTTGGGTCGCTATCTGCCCGATCAAATCCAAGTTGTTACAGATAATCCTGGTGCTCCATCATAATAAATGTTCTCTGTTTGTTCCCCCTTCAGACTGACCGCAAGATGTGCGTTGTACTACAACACACATCTTGGCAAGGGGAGCGTGCCGCCCCCTTTGCATCCCTCTGCATACCGGCTCATTCAGGCATCGAGCCTTCCTGCGCCGGTCGGGTGAGCAGGACCGCTCACCCGTGAACCGCCGCCGCTGGCGCTCAGGCGGTGGCAAGCAACTCTCACGGGCTTGCCTGCCCCGTGACGCCATGGGCGCTCACGAGTTAGGGAGGGGGGAGCCTTCGTGCTCCCCCGCTGCTTCCCCATGACCAACCCTCGGATTGGATGTGGCCAGCCTCATCACGGTTGGATTGCGACGGGCGAGCTTTCGCGCCCGTGCACTACGATCGGCCTTAATGCCCGACAGGACGTGCACCAACCTCACGCGGGTTGCATCGGGCTCAACCTCCAGCGAGTAGCCGAGCCTGGAACCACCTCTCAGCCTATCTGTTCACTTGTTGTAATAATCGAGCTGACGCTTCCCAGGCATGCCTCGCAGCGGGGGGCCACGGCTGGCCTATGGAGATATCCGGATGCCGAGCTTCTTCGGCTGGTTCCCCATAGTCATCACGAAGGTCATCGATGACCTGCAACAACCGCGCGCATTCTTCCGCACCCTCATTGTTGTCATTTGCGCGACTGAAAAGTTTTGCGCGAAGCGTCTGCACGGAGCGGGGAACGATCTCAGACATTCCGCTTGATCCGTCCACGGGACGATTGACAACGCATAGCCCTCTTAGTGCTTCTGCAATGGCCGGACTTAGGCTCGTAAAACTGTTGGCCGGGATATCCAGAAAGCGGGCAAGAAAGTCTTCATCCTCGATTTTGCAGACAACCTTTGCAATGCTCTCCATGTGATCCGAGCCGGCAGCAAGTTGCAAGACCCTCGCCTGCAGATCGGCGTGCTTTCCGGCGAGGCCAGCGACCATCATCCCAACATCGCGAACTCTGAAGAGTTCCCTCTCCTTGGGTAATTCGAATAATAGCGCCAGCAGTCGGTCGCCTGCATCGGCACTTCCTATTTCATACACCGCTGAGCACCACGAGTCGACGATGTGATGTTCAATGCAACGATCTTTGAGGATATCAAGTGCCGTCAACGCGTCCGTATGCCCACTAAGGCCAAGAGCTTCAACAATCCTTCGCTCATCGTGATGCTGCCCACGGTAGTCATATGTCAGGAGGCGTTTTGCGGCTTCTACCGGCCTTCCGCCAAAGATCATGAGAATCAGCAGTTCTTCCCATATAAACCAGTTTTGGTCGTACTCCCACCGTCGCTCATCGCGACGTGCATCGAGTTGATCCAAATATTTTTCCGCTATATCCCCTGCGACATCGTGTCCGAACAATAGACGGAGCATCATGTGCGTTTTAATGACCTCTAAGGAACCACGCGCGACCACTAGCGCTGTTATGGAAGCTAGATCGTCACCACATCCCATTCTCACAGCCGCATTCGACAGCTCCATCATGAGAGCTAGTGCCTCACGCGAATTGTCAGAACGAAGGTCATTGATTACTCCTACGAGTTGTTTCGCCACTGGATCGACAGGTACGGTTGGTTGTCGGCGTCGAAATTCTCGACGCACTGGTACAACCCGCAGATCGAACGACATGTGCTGGCGCGATTTTGCGGCCTCCGTAACTGGATCGGACCGCAGCGTCGCAATTACCCGAGCCGCATCTCCGCCAAACTCGTAGTCGGCAAGAAACTCCCGCAGGACATCGATGACCGCATCTCTCATTTCGAGACTGACGGCAGAGGCGTCTATGTCCGCTTCATCGGCGTTGCGGCCTTGGGCTAGACTCAACATGTTCTGCCCATATCGGTAAGCATAGCTCATGCGAGCACCCGACGCTGGATCGGGGCCATGGCCGCGAGCAATTGCGGCCCGGAACTCTTCCTTCTCTAGGCGCCAGCGCGCGAGATCCGCTGAGAGTAGGCTCCTTAGCGGAGCCAAAAGGCTAGTGGAAGGAAACGTTGCCATGGCCTCCGCTAAATTATGCAGCGCATGCCTATTGCTTCCCGCATCATGTACCAATATTGAAGACCATTCGATTAGGCGCTGAACGAATTGATCTCGAAGTTCAGGGCGGAGGGGTGCTCTTTCGTCATTTCTGTCATTACGATTAGCACGCATTAACACACCAGCAGCCTCGGCGATTTCTTCTGGTCTGCCCGGTGTCCATGCGAGAATGACCTCGGCAAGTGTGTTCTTATCGGCTTGCGTCAATGCGTCTTGGAGACCACTGTACTTCTCTCCGAGAGCCATCCGCTCTCTACCGTTAGCCTCGCGTAGCTCAGCATAGAGGCGAAGAATTTCCAAGAATAGAGTCGCAAGACTGTGTCGATCAAGTAATGGCGACAGTATGTGATGATGGCTATAGGGCCCTTTCGTCCGGCACGCTTCCATCAATCGTTCCTGGCTAACAGGAACATCATGTCGTATGTACTTCGATGCGCGATATGGAACTCTTTGACCAGCAAGCACCTTTTCCAGCAGTGCGAGGGAGAGCCGTTCCCCATCATTCTCAGCTATGCGGGCAAGGAAGCTATCCTCGCCGTGGTAGTCCTTAAAGTCCATAGCGACAACTTCAGATACGAGGTCGAGCTCGACGTTCTCGCCTAGGGAACGCAGACGCAACGCGAAATCCAATCTTTGCGGCCCAGGTTTGAGTCTCGCAAAAACACGGTGAGCTGCCGCCAAGGCACGGTCGCGCCAAGGCCCCTCCCACAATCCGTCGATTTCTCGCGCCCGGACAAGTTCCTCCCATGTTTCTGGAGGCGCTGCGTCAAGGAGCTCCGTTAACTCTTCTCTGAATCCATAGAAAGAGAGCATCCCAGCGACCGGTGCTTGGACCTGAGGCTCCTTACCAGCGATCGCTGCCTCCACTGCCATTGCTGCGCCTTCGAGGCCGCTGGAAGCCAGCATCGGGAGTAGTTGTTCACGTCCTTTAGCGTTTAGAGTTGCGCACTTTGCCTTCCAATCTTGTCCAAGTATCCGAGGATAGGGAAAGTCGCTTGATTCAAGTGCGTCCGCTACATCACCAGATGGCTCGGCTACCATCACCGCCCAAATCTCTTCCGAAAATTCTTCCTTGCCACAGCGGAGCAAAAATTGCACTAGGCGATGCTTTGCGACTGGGCGCCATGCTTCGATGAATGCGTGCACCGTTGGCCCAATCTCCTGCCATACTTGGGAAGGGGCAACCGCAATCAGATCAGCGGCGAAGCCAGGGTTAATTCCGATGGCGCGCAAAATCAGGTAGGAAACTGCCGCAATGCTGTCGGCATCATGTTGTGATCGTTCAATCGAAAAAAGTATGGCTTCTGTCCACTCTGGACGGTCGATGATTCCCTGATCGAGCCTTCGACGCGCCTCCTCATCTGTAAGCGCCTGCAGTGCAACTTGGCTGACGCCTTCCGATGCATACCATTCGCTGATGAGTTGATGCTGGAACCTGAAACTTGGATCAGCCCCTGTGTGCTCAAGCAGACAGTGATGGTCCCGCAGTGTCTCTAACACGACGCTCGCGTCGGGCATCTCTGACAGAAGGTCTTCTTCTAAAAGTATCTTGGCCTGCCGATTGACGGCACGACGAGCGTCATCGTTGCTTAGTTCTGTCTGCTGTTTTTGCAGCATGTCCACCGATAGCGCCCGCAAGTACTTTTGATGCTGCCCTCGTAGAGCCTGACGCAAAGGTGCGGCATGCTGAGGCAATTGCTCGCTGGCGACAATCATTCCTCGGATCAGACCTTCCCGCGTCGTAGGTGTCGCATCTACTAACCGCGTTTGACAAAAGGCAGCCAAGAAGAAGGGCGTACGCACCAACTCCCGGAGCTGCCTTGATTGGCGAAGCTCCGCTAGCGCTCGGGAGCCGCGTGTGCCCAATCGTTGCTCAATGATTGTCCGAACCTGACTTGGGGAAAGCTTTTGGAGTGAGAGCAAGAGGAAATTGCCCTTGAAGGGTGCCGGAGAAAGGGGTCTGCTACCTATCACCAGACCCGAAAAGGGATGATTTCTTGAATAGATATCAAGGATCGTTCCTACGGTCGCACGCTCGGCATCACTCAGCTCGTTCCAGCCGTCGCAGAATAACGTCAAGATTCCAGATCGCGCCAGAGCCTTCCACGCGCTTTCCGAGACGTGGCCGGTAGCTTCAAGGCGTGCGACGTGCCCAATCAGATCGTCTCCTGTATTGGAAACTTCCTTCAGCCGGATATAGACACCAATGCGTTCGTGGTGGGAGGAACAATATTCGCGAGCCCATTCGAGCAACGTAGTCGTCTTTCCGCCACCAGGCTCCGCCTGGAGCACTGCTTTCAATCCTTGCTTTAGACGATCGAACAGCTCGACGCGTGTCGTTGCAGGGGTGCTTGCGCATCCAACCAACGCAAAGCTGATAGGAGGCGTAAAAGTGGGCTTGCTGACCTCATTGGAGAATCGTTCGATGATCTGTCTTGCAGCGGTGATCGATAGTTCGAGATCAGCAACCCGCTGCTCGATTTCCGCAGCGCGCGGCTCAGCCTCTCGGGCAAAGCGACTTTGCGGGAAAGTACCGACAAATTGCCGGTATGCATCGGCGTTGTTTGCCTCCTCGGCACGTAACCATGCCGCGAGTTCAGATGACTCAGGAGGTGTTCGTTCTCCACAAAAGGTCGCAATACGGCCAGCTAAACGATCAAGAGCCGGATCGTCTACGCTATTATTCCAGTTAGAGAGGTCTTCTTCATTTCGAAGCTCGTGTAGCCAGGGTCGCGGCCCGTTCTGCATTCTCACGGGCAGTAGAATGTTCTTCCGTCTTCCTTGCTCTGCCTCTGCGGTTACTACCTCTGAAAGATAGATTCCATCTGGCCCAACAGACTGCGGGGTCCATAACACGACGATGCACTCCGCAGCATCAAGGGCGCGCTTGATGAGCGTTATCCAGTTCTCGCCGGTCTCAATTCGGCTATCCCACCAAACCGTGAATCCACGTTCTTGAAGCGTGCGCACTAAAGGCCGCACCAGCGGTCGATCTTCGCGCTTATAAGAAATAAAGATATTTGCCATCGCCAAGTGCGGAAGTTCGGTGCCGAGATCGCACCGCCAAAAGCGGTCCTCAATCCTGTCGCATTAACGCCCGTGCTCAGGGGCGCGGGCAAACAAGCGCAGCGCCGCTTGCCTGCGTCCCCTGCAGCGTGAGGTTGGACGTCTATTGCTTCCGGAACTCACGGGGCCGAAGTAAGTAATGTCCAAACCGAGGCCGTCCCTTGAAGGCCACCTGATCGGGGATAGTGTTCGCTACGCCGCCAAGGAAATCGATGATCTCTTCATGATCCTGAGTGGGCGAATGATTGATCCACTTTTCCGCGGGTTCATTAGGTTTGTACCACCAGTACCCTCGTCCTGCGACGCAGAGGATTGGAGTTACAGGACTGATATCGGCTTCCGGATCTAATTCCCGGTAGCGCGCTAGCTCGCTCTTTCCGTCGGGACCGAGGTCGCTACCAAACGCGAAGAGTGCGGGAATCACAGCGGGAGACGGTGGCCCAATAGGCTGATAGACCTTGTTCAGCGCGGATGGCAGATAGGTGAGCTGCCTTAGCTGATGATGCTTTTCGAGAGAATCCCGAAGCTGACCGGCAGTCAAGATGCTCTTTACCTCGATTGCGTATATGCACGCCTCCGCTGGATAGACCCCAAATCCCACGTCGAAGAGCAGTGGCGGCAACGTGGCAGCGCTGTAGACCACCACGTCTATTTCGGGCGAAAGCCGGCCTTCCGAATCGGAAATCTTTCCAGAGCCGAGTTCAACATAAGGCGGAAGAATCGGCTTCAGTAAATCCTTGACGAATACTTCCCTCGCTCGTCCCGTCAAACCGGGATGATCGAGTAGTCCAGCGGCCTGGGCGCGAGCGAGCGCCGTCTTTACGCGGGAAATGAACTCACTTCGGAATAAGGAGTTCGGCATGGTCGAGAGCGATTCCTCTAGACGTCCAACTATGTTTAGGCCGATCCGCATAAGAGCCGGATTTGCCAATTTTTATCCGTATAACACGCCACTACGGTTCGTGAAGAATACGCCATGCTCGTTGTCGTTTCAATGAGTTGCGACGGTGGGACCATGTATCACGAGTTCTTATGCGGGTCGGCCTAAGACCCCCCTTCTGATAGCGGTCGGTCGTGTACTTCTGCTTTGGGTCGAGAGCTGACACTGACTGCCAGGTCGAATCTGAGCTAATACACGTTACACTTGAGACGTGAAAGGTGAAAAGTGAGAAGTAAAACGAGAAGAGCCTCCTTCGTTTCACTTTTTACATTTCACCTCTAACGCCGCTCGTAGAACAACTCCAGCGCGGCGGCGAAGCCCTTCATCCGTCCGTTGCGGAACACCTCCTCAAGCCGTCCACGTAGCGATCTGCCGCCTCCCTCATCACCTCGTTTGACCACGCCTTGGGACAGCAGCATCTCCGTCGCCACTTCGACGAGCCGTTGTGTGCGCCCCTCCATCTCAGCAGTGACGAGCTCCTCCATAACCTCCGATGCCCGCTCCCGAATTATCTCTTCCTTGAATGTGT
>Ga0315297_10002183_pt1 | contig 12284 bp, 10 predicted proteins | sample YL17G15_0_MG_FD_203628 | JGI IMG/M metagenome (GOLD analysis project Ga0315297, IMG submission 203628) | Sediment microbial communities from Yellowstone Lake, YNP, Wyoming, USA - YL17G15_0 | ecosystem: Environmental > Aquatic > Freshwater > Lake > Sediment | place: USA: Wyoming | collected... | reverse complement strand
CCGGGTTGTTCAATTTGGAAGCGAATTTGCGCTGGTCAGCAATTGCAGAATAAACTAAGATCCTGCGCCCGCCGTCCCCAAATTTCAGACATATTATTAAAACTCTCACAACGAGTACAACAACCAATTCAATCCCGTTTGCACATGCATATACCAAAAAAACGGATTGCTAATGGTGGTCTGTTAATAGCTATTGTTGGCGGAGATGGTTCTGGTAAAACGACAGCTATTAATAGTCTTTACGCCCGGTTATCTGAAGAATTTGAAACAACCAAATTTCATATGGGAAAACCATCCTGGTCATGGACAACAATAGCGATCAGGGGATTTATCAAAATTGGAAGAATTCTTGGCTTCTATCCCTTTATTAATGAAGACAGTGAATTCTCTCTTGATACAAATTCACCAATATTTCCAGGCTACCCGTGGCTAGTTCGAGAGGTCTGCACCGCTCGTGATCGTTTCCTGACTTATACTGCTGCTAGACGCTTGGCGACGAATGGCTGTTTGGTTTTATGTGACCGTTACCCTATGGCACAGGTAAGAATCATGGATGGTCCCCAGGTTGAGCGCGTGACAAGCGATATGAATCCCAATAATCGAATTAAGATGTTAGCAAAGTTGGAAAATATATATTATGAACAAATCATATTACCAGACCTGTTAATCATTCTTCGGGTTACACCTGAGATTTCGGTACAACGCAAAACGGACGAGCCTGCAGATTCAGTCCGTTCACGCGCCGGAGAGGTATGGAATGTGGACTGGAGCGAAACTTCTGCTAACATTGTTGATGCTAGCAAGTCACAACCCGAAGTCCTATCTGACCTAATGGCTTTGATATGGTCCTACTTATGAATCACACATCAAATTCTGGTGATAATTGCCTGAAAACACCCCATGTTGTGGAAATAATTGGTCCAGCCGGCGCAGGAAAGACTACCCTATGCCATAAACTCGGCAAGTACCAGAACCAAATCCATTTAGGTAACTTTCCTAATGTTAGAAAAATAACCGACGCTCCTTTTTTTGTTTGGTATGGCCTTCAACTGATTCCTACCCTTCTTCGTTTGCACCAGTCCACCAGCCGAGAGCTTAGTCGGCGAGAATTTGCCTGGATGTCAATTCTGAATGGCTGGTCGTTTATTCTGCACAGGGATGTGAAAAGAACCACTAAAGTGATTGTTCTGGATCAAGGGCCGGTATATTTGTTGGCTGAAATGAGAGAGTTCGGTCCTGAATATCTTAGGAGCAAAGAAGCGGAAAAACTCTGGCAGGAATTATATTACCGATGGGCTGCCACCCTAGATATGATTGTCTGGCTTGATGCAGCGGATAATAATTTACTGGAACGAATTCAAGCTCGTGACCAAGAGCACGTTGTAAAGAACGATCCAGCGCAAAAGGTTTTTGAGTTCTTGGCGCGCTATCGCAGAGTCTATGGTTCTGTGCTTTCAATGTTGGAAACCAATAAGAGTAGCCTTCGGGTTCTTCGGTTTGATACAAGCAAACAACAACCGGGAGAAATTGTGGACTACCTATCAGCCGAGTTTGGCTTTTCTTCACAAACTCCATGACCGGGAAGGAACGGTTGGCCTTTTTCTTGCCCGGATTATATGATGGGGGGGCCGAACGCATCATGCTCAATCTGGTAGAAGGGATCGCCGTGCGAGGCTATCCGGTGGATTTGGTATTGGCGCGGGCGGAAGGTCCTTTTCTGAATGAAGTTCCCAATTCGGTACGACTAATCGACTTGAAAGCATCCCGGGTTCTAAGCAGTACACCTGCATTAGTGCGTTACCTTCGTCATGAACGACCAGTAGCCTTGCTTTCAATATTATATGCCAATATTATCGCTCTCTGGGCCAGGCGTTTGGCAGGCACCCCCCAGCGTGTGATCTTAGGTGAACACAATACACTTTCTTCTGTGGCAAGAGGTGAAAACGATCCACGCTGGCATTTATACCCCCGGCTAGCTGAATGGTTCTATCCATGGGCTGATGAAATAATCGCTGTTTCTAGGGGAGTGGCAGATGACTTGGTGCAATTGATCCATATCCCGCGTGAGCGAATTCGAGTTATTAATAATCCAATCGTGACCCCAGGCTTGTTTGAAAAATCCACAGCATTAATTGAGCATCCCTGGTTTAAGAGTGGCGAACCTCCTGTATTGTTGGCAGTGGGCCGTTTGACAGTACAAAAAGCCTTTGATGTATTGATCCGGGCTTTTGCTCGGGTAAGAAAGGATCATCGGGCACGGCTCTTAATACTGGGCGAAGGAGAAGAACGTCATGCTTTGGAAGCATTAATAAAGGAATATGAGTTGGAACAAGATGTAAGCATGCCTGGATTCTTTCAAAATCCTTATCCATTTATGGCTCAATCTGCTGCTTTTATTCTTTCTTCTAGATGGGAGGGATTACCGACCGTCATGGTTGAGGCGATGGCTCTAGGCACGCCAATCATTTCTACAGACTGTCCGAGCGGGCCTCGTGAGATCCTTTTAGATGGAGAATATGGTCAGTTGATACCTGTTGATGACCCCTGCGCGTTGGCTGCTGCGATCACAACAGCTTTGACCACCAATGTACATCATCCATCCCGGGAAAGCTGGAAATCATTTGAACTTGAATGCGTGTTAGACCAATATATCAATACACTGTTGGGAATTGAATCATGCGAAAAATAACCTATTGGCTAACCCTGGTTTTGATTTTTATTGTTCCCTGGGAAGATAGTTTGTCAATAACAGCAATAGGCTCATTGACAAGGTTAACCGGCCTGGTTGTCGCAGGGTGTTGGTTTTTGACAATTTTAACAGAAGGTCGATTTCGTAAACCCCACCTGTTCCATGCTTTTGTTTTGTTCTTTTTTTTATGGAATATTGTTAGTTATATGTGGAGCATAGATATCGATCGAACGTTTGAACGAATAAAAACCTACCTGCAGATTTTCCTCTTGATGCTTATTATTTGGGAATTATTTAAAGAACCTGCTGATTTGATCGCTGGGCTTCAGGCTTACATTTTGGGAGCATATGTGTGCATTGCCAGCTCAATAGGTAATTATCTTAGCGGAACTATTGCCGAGAATTACGAGGTGCGTTATAGCGCAACCGGGGTGAATGCTGTCGATCTCTCCCTCCTGCTTTTGTTAGGTATACCTCTCGCATGGCATTTATTCCTTCTAGCAAATAGAAAGAAGAACCGTATTCTTAAAATAATAAATTTTGCGTATATACCTTTCGCAATATTTACTGTTTTACTCACTGCAAGTCGCACCTCTCTTTTTGCTGTCGTCCCAGCCATTATCTTTATCTTATGGCCAAAACGGTTCAACATTGGGCGATTTATTCTTATTTCGATATTCCTGGGTGTCTCGATAATGATCATTCGAGTTATCCTCCCTGCGGGAATAATTGAGCGTCTTGCTACTACATCTACTTCGATAAGCTCAGCTGATTTTGGAGGCCGGGTCAACTTATGGAAGGAAGCCATCACATTATTCATAGGGCATCCACTTGTCGGAAGTGGCGCCGGCATATTATTCACAACCATCGGTTCTGAGGCCCACCAAACATTTTTATCAATTCTTGCTGAAACGGGCCTTATCGGGTTTTTATTATTCACTTGTATACTTGCTATTGTTGTTAACCAGGCAGCAGGGTTGCCCAAAGGTTATTCTGGACTATGGTTCTCGGTTTTTTTTATCTGGGTTATTGGTGTTCTTTCCCTGACCTGGGAGGCCATGAAACCCACCTGGTTATTCATGAGTTTTGTGATAATCGAGGCAGCAGCACTCCAAGATCAATTCCGGTCTGAGAATTTAAAATCAAAAGCGCCTGAAACAAAAAAGGCCAATTCCTCTCCAGTGCTGTGGAATCTGTAGGTGAATAAACCGTTTGATGTGTACACCACCAGTTTAGTAAAGAAAGCAACAAAAAAGCGAGTTTCATGAACCCCAATAAGCTTAGACTTGGAATCCTGCTCGACTCTTATCAGATACCTGCGTGGATCTACCATTCCATCGAACAAATTGTTCATTCCAACTATGCTGAATTTTCACTGGTCATTTTCAACGAGAATCCCAATGTAGAATTTGAGAATAGCAATATTCTGAAGAATAAAAGAACGATCGTATACCAGATATTTAATAGATTGGACGAAAGAATATTTATACACGAGCAAAATGCAATCGAGAGCAAGAATGCGGAGAAATTGTTCTCGGATGTACCTGTTATCAAAGTCAAGCTGAAAAAGAACGGGGTTGCTGATTATATCGAGCCATCGGAAATGGAAAAAATATGTGAATATGGGTTGGATATTTTAGTGAACATAGGTTTTGAAACTCTTCGAGGCGATATTTTAACAACATCAAGGTATGGCGTGTGGGCTTTCCGGTTTGAAGGGAACCCTCATGGTTTTTGGGAAGTTGTGAAAGGTCAACCTGAAACAAGGAGTAATTTGGTTGTCTTGAACGAAGAGATTAATGACAGCTTGATCATTTATAGTTCTTCATCTTCTACTTATCCTTTTTCCCCTGCGCGAAACAGGAATCGATCACTTTGGAAAATTTCTTCCTTCCTTCCAAGGCAAGTGGCACTTCTTTCCTTGCTGGGAGAAAAGGGTTTTTTTCTGGAAACAGAAAAGTATCGCCGAGATAATGGTCTGCACCTTCAGAAGGGAACCGGGACTCCCCCATCCAATTTCTTGTCCTTGTGGCTGATTGCAAGGTTGTTGATAAGATTCGTTCGCGAAATGTTGTCCAGAATCCTCTATTTGGATGCATGGTTTTTGATGTTCAGCCTGGAAGCGAGTGAATCAGTTTCTTTCAAGAACTACAAGAAAATAGTACCGCCAATAGATCGATTTTGGGCAGATCCGTTCGTAATCCAAAAAGATAATCGCTATTATGTTTTTATTGAAGAATACGCTTTAAAACCGAGGAAAGGTCATCTTTCGGTTTTTGAGGTGGATCAATCCGGAAAATATACAAGGCCGATTCGAATATTGGAGAAGGAATATCACCTGTCTTACCCGTATGTGTTTGAATGGAAAGGTCGCTATTACATGGTACCCGAGTCGGCAGCGAACAGGACAATCGACCTATATGAATGTATGGAGTTTCCGTACAAGTGGGAAAATAAAATGAGCTTAAAGGAAAATGTAAAAGCAGTTGACTCCACACTACTCTTTTATCATGGGAAATGGTGGCTATTCACTGGAATTGCTGAAAATGAAGGATCTTTTCCGGAAGTTGAATTATTCCTTTTCTTTTCGGATGATTTATTTACCACGGATTGGAAGCCACATCCCCTTAACCCTATTGTATCGGATGTAAAAAAGGCCAGACCTGCTGGCCGTATATTTTCAAGTGGTGGGAAGATGTTCAGGCCCTCCCAGGATTGCTCAAGAACGTATGGATATGGATTTGATTTGAATGAAATACTAGTTCTATCTGAAACAGAGTATGTTGAAGAAAGAGCCGTTTCTGTAAGGCCAGATTGGGACAAGAAGATATACGCTACGCATACGTATGGGGTCGAAGGGCAATTTCAGATTATTGATGCTTACACTCAAAGAATTAGATTCCTATAGATCCATCTAAAAGTGGTTTTCAAATCCAGTCAGATAAATCGTTTGCTTTCTGATAGATAAGCCTTTGGGGAGGAAGTGGTGTCCAAACCAATCGGGGTAGATCCTTTCCAGCCCAAAACTAACGGGAAATTGATTTCGATCGATATAGAAACCTATGACTCATCTCTCATTTGACCAAGCGAAACTGAGAATTCTTGTTTCAGGTCACCTACCTCCGCCATTGGGAGGCGTGGCCACCTATTATCAATCCTTGTTGAACTCATCACTTCCTCAACAAGTAGATTTATGTTTTGTTGAAACCAGTTCTCAGAGGAGAACGTTATCTCAAAGCGGTATATTCACGTTTTCAAACCTGATATCTGCTATCACTGATTGTGGGCGGTTTACCAAAGCGGTGATTAAGCACCGTCCACAGTTAACTCATATTGGTACTGCGTTTGGCCTTTCCTATGTTAAACATAGTGTTTGTGTCCTTATTGCGCGTTTGTTTGGAAGCCGGGTTTTACTTCACCCGCATTGCGGCTTTTCAGCCCTTTATACAAATCAACCCCGCTGGTGGCAGTGGTTCTTCCGCCGGATAATTCGGTTCACCAATGGTGTTGTATCGCTTTCAAGTGAGTGGAATCAGTTGATTACGATTGTGCCTGGCTGCGCGGTCTACTATCTACCGAATGCCATTGACCTTACGGCGTATCGTACCGCAACGCTGAAGCGCAGGGTGGTGGAACAGAATCCGCCTCTCCTTAAGGTGCTTTATCTGGGTTACCTGGGAAAAGCAAAGGGTTCTTTTGACCTAGTTGAAGCAGCCAAAGAGATTTTGGCAAAGAATATACCTGTAAAAATTGATCTCGTTGGTGAAGAGTTAGCCAAAGGGGAGGTAGAACGACTCAAGAAGCAGATCGATCAAACCGGGCTTGGGAATGTTGTATCTTTGCATCCCCCTGTAATAGGATCCAAAAAGATCGAAATGTTACTTGAAGCAGATATTTTTATTTATCCTTCTTACGGTGAGGGAATGCCCATAGCAGTTATTGAAGCCATGGCCAGTGGGTTGCCGATCATTTCGACACGAGTTGGCGGACTACCTGATCTGGTGAAGGATGGCATAAATGGAATATTGGTAGAAGCAGGTCATCCCGATCAGCTTGTGAGAGCTATTCTTTACCTGAGTCTAAATCCTGATCAACGTTTCGCGATGCAAATGAATAGTTTCCAGAGTGCAATTAATAATTTTGATATAGAGAAACTTGTACCCCGGTTGGTAAACATTTACAGTAAAGTATTGATGGGAGCATCATAATGAGTGGAAGTGTGATTGAGATTTTCCCTATCCATTTTATGGAACAATTAATTGTTCCCGAAGTGACCGGTTGGAAATTTCCAAAGCGAGGGTTGTTTGAACTACATCAACATGAACATGCTGAAGGCTTAAAATCAAGGACCGAAGAATCATAACCGCTTTAAAATCATGTACAAGCGGTAGATCGGATGCGGAATAGGCGTGGGTCTTTATGTAATACCCAGAAAGAAAAATATTATGAGAATACCTGCTTTTTGTCTTGCGTGTCACTGATGGCATTCTTACGCAGATCAAACTGCATAAAGAAGATCTGAATAAACTGGGTTGCACGAATGCGCATTATCTACCAGGGTGTAGGCCAATCCCTGCAATTCCTCTGGTTCCAAAAAATGCTCATCTGAACTCTGCTTGATCTTCCTGGGCCATATCACAAGGCTAAAAGGTCCGCTCATTTTGCTGGATGCTCTAAAAATCGTTTCAGAATTGTATGATGAACAAGTGACCTGCGGTTTTTTTTTGATCCCATCCATGATGAAATTCGAGATGAGTTCCTGGAAGGATTAAAGTCTGTTCCTAATGCTCAATATCGTGGCGTGGCTGAAGCCGGAACAAGTCCCCAACTGATAGCGTAATCCGCACTTGTACTCCCTGCTTATTATGACACCGAAGGGCATCCGGGAGTGCTGATGAAGGCGATGCACTCAGGGGTTCCGGTGATCACTACGCAAATACGCACTTTTCCTGAATTGATCACGAATGGAATAAATGGTTTTCTGGTTCCAACTTAAGATATTCACCTCCTTGCGAAGGCTATCCATATGCTTGCTGTGAATCCATTGCTGACAAAGAAAATGGGCAAGCAAATCATCAAAAAGGAGAAGAATCTTGCGCAGATAATGTCGTTGCGCAATTGTTGAAGACCAATTTCCAAGATCTAGTCCCATTGAGACAACTCGAATGAAAATCCTATTCATGGCGCAATGTTATGCCCCAGAAGATGTCAGCGGGGCGGTCATGGTCACGGATCTTGCAACCGATCTTGCGAAGCGCGGACATCACGTTACGGTTGTCACGGGCGCTCCAAACTACCCGCTGGGTCGTGTCTTCAATGGATATCGGAACGGACTATATCAAGTTGAGACATTGGAAGGCGTGCGTGTAATTCGTACCTGGAGTTACATATCACCCTCAAAAAAAATCTGGCCGCGGCTGGTCCATTACGGGTCTTATAGCGCGACTGCTTTTTACGGTGGATTGTTTTTAAGTCGTCCAGATGTGATCGTAAGTTATTCTCCCCCGTTTCCTCTCGGACTTACAGCTTTCCTGCTCAGCCGAATCTTTCACGTCCCCTGGCTGCTTCAACTTGAAGACCTATACCCCGATGCTGCAATTGCCGCTGGTGTAATGACGAATAAAAAGATCATCAATTTTCTTCTTGGAGTGGAAAAATTCTTTTATCGAAATGCCCAGCATATTTCGGTCATCTCGAAAAATTTTAAGCAGGTCTTGCTCGCAAAAGGAATTCCAAGTTCAAAAATTGAAATCATTCCTGTCTGGGCTGACCCGGATGAAGTACGACCAATGCAAAAGCGAAATGCTTTTCGCCGAGAACATGGACTCGATGATAAATTTGTTGTAATGTACGCAGGTAATATCGGCTTAACCTCCTGCCTCGAAGATATTGTTCATGCTGCGGAAATTCTTCAAGGGCAGATAGATATTCAATTTGTGATCGTTGGGGAAGGCGTCAAAAAAAAATCACTCGAAGCAGAAATGCAAGCCAAACAGCTCAAAAATTTACTCTTTCTCCCTTTTCAACCAAGAGAATTATTTCCTGAAATGCTCGCCGCTGCCGATCTTGGCCTTGTGACGCTCAACGCAGGCGCAGCCCTTTCGTCATTGCCGAGTAAGATATTCAATGTGATGGCAAGCGCGCGGCCGATTTTGGCAATCACGCCGCCCGGAAGTGAAATCATGCAAATCATCGAGGAAGCCGGGTGCGGGTGGAATGTCCCACCGGCGTCCCCTGAAAAACTGGCAGAAGCCATTATCCAATTAAAGGACCGGGAGTCCGCGGTGGTCCAAATGGGCCAAAACGGACGCGCCTGTCTTGAAAAGAATTATTCCCGCAATCATTGTGTTGATGCATACGAATTAATGTTGACTACCATATGTGACCGAACCCAATTGATAACTGTTCACGACAGAGTATTATTATGAATCCTGAGACTTTTGCTGAATGGCTGCGCCGCCAAGGACATCATGTATTTCGCACAACCAGCAGTTATTGGTACGATGCCGGTCCGCGAGTGCTTCAGGCATTTCCCTATCACTGGTTGATCACACCGGATGAAAAAGAGATTCGCGATTTAATGTTGAAACATGGAATTGCAGCAGTGCGATATTCAACACCGCTCGATTTTCCCGATGGTATGGTGAGTTATCATGTCGTTTTGCATAAACCATATGAACTCGAAATGCTGAGATCACAATCACGGAACGGAGTAAAGCGCGGATTAGAACATTTCAAAGTTGAACAAATTTCTTTTAAACGATTAGCCACCGAGGGTTGGGTTTTACAACAAGATACACTGGCGCGACAGGATCGCTTGCGAAGCATGACCCAGAAGGAATGGGAACTCTTGTGTTATTCAGCAGATGACCTGCCGGGTTTTGAAACATGGGCCGCAATCATAAATAACGAACTCGCAGGTGCTGTCATCATCTGCCGGATTGCGGATGTTTTCAACGTGCCGTATGCACTGAGTCACAGCCGCTTTTTGGCTGATCATGTGAATAACGCCGTCTTTTTTGCAGTTAGCCGCGAAATGTTGGGGCGCGAGGAAGTGAGCAGCATATTCTTTACAGTGCAATCTCTGGATGCACCAGCCAATGTGGATGAATTTAAATTCCGCATGGGGTTTGAACCAAAAGCCATACGCCAGCGTGTGGACTTTCACCCGCTCCTGAATCCTTTTGCAACGCCTAAAGTTCATGCCTGGACCCGAAGACTGCTCCAGCGCGACCCATCCAACCCTCTGCTAGCGAAAGCGGAGGGAATGTTGCGTTTCCATGTGGATGGCAAACGCAGCATCGTCGAACAAACCTGGCCTGAATGTGTGATGGCGCAAAAAAAGGCTAGTGAACATTGAGTTGCCAAAAGCGAGAAGGAGAGAGAATGACAGATTTCAATGGATGTCAACTTCCATGTGTGCCAAAGTTTTCAACAGGGATTGCCAATCCGACCGAGCGAACCATTATTAGGCGGGTTAAAGTCCTGTTGGCAGTTCCTTGGAATCGCCATGTCAAGAAATGGTTGAAACAGGTTTATTACACATCCGTTCGTTGGCGTGGAGATTCGTCGCTGCAGGAAACGGTTAAAGTATTCACACCTGCAATCCCATTCACACAAGGTGATTTGGTACGCGTGCGATCCCGTGAGGAAATCTTATCCACGCTAGATCCTTTCAAAGAATTAAAAGGTTGTGCCTTTCTACCTGATATGTATCAATACTGCGGAACAGAGCAACGCGTACGCAGATCAATGCGACATTTCATGGACGAACGCGATTACAAACTCAAGAAGGCGCGTGGTGTCATTTTGCTTGAAAATGTATTTTGCAATGGGACCCCTACCTTTGGCGAATGTGATCGTTGCTGTTTTCTTTTCTGGCGGGAAGAGTGGCTCGAAAAAATTAATCAACCGTCAGCGTAATTATCGGTTTTGATCCAATGAGTTTTCGGTATTAAAGGTTTGCAAAGACATCCAGAAGTGAAAAAAGCAGCATGAAATCTTTTACTCTGCGTATTTTGCATCCACACCCTGGGCACCGCAGACACCCCAACCGAAGTTCCTACCTGAACTCAGATCATCACCATCCAACCAGCATTTAATGACCACCTAAATGTTGCTCTAGATGGTTATACGAAATTGGAAAAGCGATTACAATTTTTCTAGATTATTAGAGGGATGTGAAATGAGTACACAAACATATGCAAGTCGTTCAAAGTCATATCAACATCAAAAATCTGAGCCCACTTCATTCTATAGAAACTTGATCAGGGGATTAAAGGATTTGATCAAACGCGCCTTCGATTTCATCATTTCGTTATTCGGCCTGATCATCCTTTGCCCCTTTTTTGTTTTCATCGCCCTATTGATTAAACGAGATTCTCCGGGGCCAGTATTCTTCTGGGGACCGCGAGTGGGTAGAAACAGACATATATTTAAAATGCTAAAGTTTCGAACGATGTTTGAGACTCCGGATAGTTATAACGGTCTACCCCTTGCTTGTAAAGGAGATACCCGTATCACCCCACTGGGAAATTGGTTGAGGGAAACAAAAATCAATGAACTGCCTCAACTTTGGAATGTTCTGATTGGCGAGATGAGTTTGGTTGGCCCGCGTCCCGAAGACCCTGAAATTGCCAAATCTTGGCCGGAGGAGATGAGTTCGACAATATTATCTGTCAGACCAGGAATTACAAGTCCGGCGAGTATCCTCTATCACGATGAGGAAAAGCTACTTTCCAAAAAAGGCACGATGAACGAATATTATAAAAGTATTCTGCCTGAAAAAATCCGCCTGGATCTCCTTTATGTTCGCCACCATTCGTTTTTCTCCGATCTAGATACGATCTTCTGGACAATTGTCATTCTTGTCCCGCGCTGGGCAAAGACAAAGATACCTGAAGGTTATCTCTTTGCTGGACCGTTCTCCCGTCTGGCTCACCGATATGTCTCCTGGTTCATGATAGATTTACTGACCTCCCTGGCGGTGGTAGGCACTACCGCCCTTTTATGGCGCACCCAACTGCCATTGAATTGGGGCGCTGGGAATATTTTCCTGATGGGGGTTATCGTGGCGTTCCTTTTCAGTGGGCTCAATTCTGTTGCAGGACTTAATCGAATTGTCTGGTCCCAGGCGACAGCAGAGGACGCAGTCGGCTTGATCGCTTCTGGTGGCGGTGTTACCTTGTTGATTCTAGTGTTAAACTACTTTGAATCAATTTATCATGGATTGAAACTTCCATCACTGCCATCAACCATGATCATATTTATTGGTATTATGGCACAAATCACATTCATGATCACCCGCTATCGTCTCCGTGTGCTCACGATGATAGCCAGTCGATGGATAACTATACGGCAAAATGCACTTGCCTTAGGAGAACGGGTACTGGTTATTGGAGATGGCGAGGCTGGAAAAATTGCCACCTGGTTGCTCAGTAGACCTATGTATCGTACTGCTTTCTCCATCGTAGGTGTAATAAATGATAACGATCCTACAATAAATGGGATGAGGGTAAATGGATACTGGATGTTGGGCAGCATCAAGGATATACCCGCAATCATAAAGCGCTATGACATTGGGATTATTTTGTCT
>Ga0315297_10002181_pt1 | contig 12290 bp, 6 predicted proteins | sample YL17G15_0_MG_FD_203628 | JGI IMG/M metagenome (GOLD analysis project Ga0315297, IMG submission 203628) | Sediment microbial communities from Yellowstone Lake, YNP, Wyoming, USA - YL17G15_0 | ecosystem: Environmental > Aquatic > Freshwater > Lake > Sediment | place: USA: Wyoming | collected... | reverse complement strand
CTACTGAACAGATATTAGACAGCATGGATTTGGAGCGTGAGAAGGGTGTTACCATCAAGGCATCCGCCGTGCGGATGAGCTACACGGCCAAGGATGGCGAAAAATACGAATTGAACCTGATCGATACTCCCGGGCATGTGGATTTTGGATATGAAGTCAGCCGGGCATTGGAGGCTTGTGAGGGTGCATTGCTGGTGGTTGATGCCAGTCAGGGGATTGAAGCCCAGACCCTTGCCAATCTTTATAGTGCCCTGGAAGCCGACCTGGAAATTATCCCCATCATTAACAAGATCGATCTACCCTCCGCCAGACCCGATGAAGTGGCACAGGAGGTCAGCAGCCTGATTGGGACACCTCCAGGCGATATCATCCGCATTTCGGCCAAGGAAGGCACCAACATCGATGCAGTGCTGGAGACGATCATCAGGGAAGTACCTCCGCCAAAAGGGGACGATAACGCCCCTGTGAGCGCATTGATATTTGACTCTCATTATGATTCATACAAAGGTGTGGTTGCGTACGTCCGTTTGATGGATGGGATCATCAAACACACAGACACGTTGCACTTAATGGCAACCGGTTTTGATATCAAGCCGGTTGAGATCGGCATTTTTGCCCCAGATTTACGCCCTGTACCCGCATTGGTGGCCGGTGAGGTTGGTTATATTGCCACTGGACTAAAAACCGTTCACGAATGCCGTGTGGGTGATACGATTACAAGCGCAGCCAACCCTGCCGCAGCGCCATTGCCAGGTTACCGCAAAGTAAAGCCGATGGTTTTTGCGGGGATTTATCCGGTGGAAGGGGAGGATTATGCTAACTTGAAGGATGCGCTTGAAAAGTTGCAGCTTAATGACGCCTCCCTGGTTTTTGAACCTGAAACATCCCAGGCGCTCAACTTTGGCTTCCGCTGTGGATTTCTGGGTATGTTCCATATGGAGATTATCCAGGAACGCCTGGAACGCGAATATAACCTGGATATCATTGTCACCTCACCATCCGTGGAATATGAAGTGGTGCTCCATACGGGTGAGACGATCCTGATTGACTCGCCAGCTGACCTGCCAGATGAAATGCTCATCGAGCAGATTCGCGAACCATGGATGAATATTGAGATCTTCAGCCCTACTGAGTTTTATGGGATGGTCATGGAGCTGACCAAGAAAAAGCGTGGGGTGTTTACCTCGCAGGATTATCCTGCTTCCAATCGTGTTCAGCTTAATTTCCAAATCCCCCTCTCAGAGCTGATTGTGGACTTCTTTGATTTACTGAAATCACGCACCCGTGGCTATGCTTCTCTGGACTACCAATTTGCAGAATATCGCCCGGATGACTTGGTCAAGCTCGAGATCCTTGTTAATGAAGAACCGCTGGATGCCCTGGCGACCATTGTTCATCGGAATGATGCCTATCACAAGGGGCAAGCTATCATCACCAAGCTAAAAGAATTGATCCCCCGCCAGTTATTCCTTGTGCCTATCCAGGCGTATGCTGCCGGACGTGTCATATCGCGCGCCAATATTAAGCCCATGCGCAAGGACGTATTAGCCAAGTGCTATGGGGGAGATATCTCACGCAAGAAGAAGCTGTTGGAAAAGCAAAAACGCGGTAAGAAGCGCATGAAGATGGTTGGGAATGTTGAAATTCCCCAGGAGGCTTTTCTGGCGGTATTGCGCATTGGGGAGGAGTAATATCGCTATTTCTTCAACCAGGAATAATTGGAAGAGCATCCTACCAGGCTTGATTGTTAGCCTGGTTGCTTTGGTCGTGGTCTTTTCCATGCTGGACTTAAAAAAGTTTATCCAGGCATTACTCCAGACAGATTTACGCTTCGTATTGGCTGGGATATTCACCATGCTGCTATGGTTGGTCATACGCGGGTTTGTCTGGCGCACATTGTTACAAAACAAGGCCTCGTTCCGCGACTCCTTTCTCACAATCAATGAAGGTTACCTGCTGAATAATATCCTGCCATTTCGACTGGGAGAGATTGCACGCGCCTTCCTCATGAGTCGCAAAGCGGCTTTGGATTTTTGGCAGGTTGTCCCATCTATTATTATTGAGCGTGCTTTAGACCTGGCAATTGCTGCCGGGTTGTTTTTATGCACCCTGCCCTTCGTAATAGGCGTTTCTTGGGCTAAACAAGCCGCCATTGGTATCGGGATTATAGTCTTGGCAGGATTGGGTGCGATCTATATTCTGGCACGCAACCGGGGACTTGTCTTGAAATGGGTGGATCGGGTTAGCGAACGCTCCCGACCTGTGAAAAAGCTGGCAGGTAGGCGCGTGATTGCGTTTTTTGATGGATTGGCAATATTGACCGATGGCAGGCTTTTCCTGAAAGCACTAGGTCTGGAGGGCCTCAACTGGATCGTGGGAATACTACAGTATTATTTATTTCTGCGGGCATTTTTCCCTCATCCAAACTTGCTCTGGGCAGTTTTTGCAGTTGGGGTGGGGGCTCTCGGGATAGCAGCGCCCTCTTCTCCAGGGGCGCTTGGAGTTTATGAGGCAGTTTTGGTTGGAGCACTCGTTGTCTTTGGGTTGGAGGCTTCCGTAACCATTGCCTATGCAATTTTAATGCATATTATCAGTTATATAGTCACCGGGTTGATCGGAGGCTACGCCTTATACAAGGATGGTGAATCCCTCTCCAGCATGTATACGCGGCTTGGGAAGATGAAATCTGAAGGAGAAAACCAGAGCTAACATTGATGAAACATTATTCCGTTCTGGTTCGTCTTTGATATTACCATGCGCATTCTAACCTCCCTCACCTACTACCACCCGCATTATTCCGGGCTGACGATCTATGCTGAAAGGCTTGCACGTGCCCTGGTTGAACGCGGTCATCAAGTGACCGTTTTGACCTCGCGTTATGACCGCAGTTTGTCGGCCCGGGAGGTATTGGATGGTGTGCAGATTATCCGCCCTCATGTATTTATGCATGTCAGCAAGGGTGTGCTCATGCCAACGATGTTTTATTGGGCATGGGTAAACATTCAACAAGCTGATGTTGTTCACCTGCACCTGCCTCAACTGGATGCTGCTTATATCGCTTTGATCAGCCGGTTGTTAAATAAACCTGTAGTGCTTACGTACCAGTGCGACTTACGCCTGCCTGCGGGTTTGATTAACTCCATCGCCAATCAGGTATCGTACCTGGCAAATCACATATCCTTTAGGTTAGCGAGTGTTGTGGTGACTATTTCACTTGATTATGCCGACGCATCTACTTTCATGCGACAATACTTGTCGAAAATCCGGGCGATCCTTCCCCCGGTCGAGCTGATACCTCCTGCCCAAGAAGACATGGAGGCGTTTCTATGCAAAGCGAAGTTTGAACGCGGGCAGCGCATCATTGGCATGGCAGCCCGTTTGGCGACCGAGAAAGGTGTGGAATACCTGGTGGAGGCTATGCATGAAGTTCTAAAGAAACATCCCACCGCCCGGGTATTGTACATGGGTCAGTACCAGAACGTGATGGGTGAAGAGGAATACTATCGAAAGCTCGCCCCAAAGATCCGAGAGTTAGGCGAGCATTGGACCTTCCTGGGGAATTTGCCTCCTGCTGAACTAACCGCTTTTTTCCAGAAGTGTGAAGTGACCATATTGCCCAGTATTAATAGCACCGAGGCGTTTGGTATAGTCCAGGTGGAATCAATGTCTTGTGGCACACCGGTAGTGGCCTCAGACCTGCCAGGCGTACGCCAGCCAGTGAGGCTAACCGGCATGGGTCGCGTGGTCCCTCCAGCGGATCCTCATGCCCTGGCACAGGCAATTAATGAGGTGCTTGACCACCCAGAACGCTATCAAGGTGATATAAATGGTGTAATTAAACGCTTCGCTCCACAACGTATCGCTGAAGAGTATGAGCAGGTTTTTGAGGATGTTATTAAAGACCATAGGGTTAGACAGACAAAACGCAAGAGATTGAATCACATCAATAATGGTGCGTAAGAACTTCCAATACTATGAAAGATAAAGACTTCTTATGGCTGAACCTGCGCACCCTGCCTTATTTCCGTGGCATGCTCCGCGCGGTGGAAGCGCAATTTTATCAAGAGTTCGAGTTGCCAGCACCGACGCTTGACCTCGGTTGTGGAGACGGTATTTTTGCCAAGATCGCATTTGAGCGAAAGTTGGATGTAGGACTGGACCCTTGGGCTGGTCCCATTCACCAGGCCGCGCGAGCCGGGGGTTATTTCTCACTCGTACAGGCTGATGGGGCCAGGATGCCATTCTCAGATGGCTACTTTGCCAGCGCCCTCAGTAATTCAGTCCTGGAGCATATCGTACAGGTGGAGCCTGTATTAGCAGATCTGAGGCGGGTGCTAAAACCTGGTGCACTGTTTCTGTTCTGTGTGCCCAACCCGCGTTACCTGACTGAGCTTTCCATCCCGCCATTGCTTGGGAAAATTGGTCTGGCAGGCGCTGGTCGGGCATATACAAGATGGTTCCAGCGTATGTCGAGGACCGAGAATATTATCTGGCCTGATGTCTGGCAGAAGTGGCTGGAAAGTGCGGGTTTTCGGCTCGAGAAATGCTGGCATTATTTTTCTCCCCAAGCCATGCACGTGCTGGAATGGGGCCACTATTTTGGTGCCCCCACCCTTCTGCCCCATGCAATCAGCAAACATTGGATCATCGCCCCATGGCGATGGAATTTGTTTCTAACGGAGCGGTTCGTTAGGAGGTACACAATCGCGCAACCCGACCCCCAAGGTACTTTCACCTTTTATGTTGCCAGAAGTAGCTGACCTCCATGAGCCAATCAGATTCCCAAAACCAAACATTCAATGAAGAATACTTCTCTACAGGTCCGTATGCAGGGGTAGACTTTACCCGCTACAGCCAATACTGGTGGTCAAACCGGTATTATTCCAGGCTTGCGCGACGGTATGGACCTTCCCAAGGAAGGGTGCTAGAGCTGGGTTGCGGGATGGGACATTTGCTGTCATGGTTGGTGGATTCTTACCAGGTTTTTGGTTGCGACATCAACCCCTGGGCACTGGCTCAAGCCAGACTGAACGTTCCTGAAGGAAATTTTATTCTGCTTACGGGGGACATGCCATATGCCTTCCTGGAGGCGATCTTCGACATGGTGATTGACAAACATGTGGTTTGAGCATTTGAGTTACCCTGACCAGGCAATTGCAGAGAGGAGTCGAGTATTGAAAAGTGGTGGCAGTTTGGTCCTTGCTACATCTAACCTAAGCTCGCCTATGCGCCTTCGAAAAAAGGCTAACTGGATTGGTTATAAGGACCCCATCCACACCAGCATGAAGCCTCCAGAAGAATGGCTGACATCCTTGCGCGCCCATGCGTTGCAACCTCGCCGGGTATTCTCGGATGGTTTTCGAGACCCATCCTATATTCCTCTCGTTCCGACTACCCTGCAAAAGCTGCTCATTGGCTTACCCGGGGGCTTGCAAGCTATTCTTGGATGGAGTATTATTCCTCCTCGTATGGGTGAAAGTCTGATAATCCTGGCGGTAAAATCATGAACCAAGAGCCGTCGGTTCTGGATTATGTTAAATCCCTCTTGCGGGGGAAACCCCTAGCGATTCCATCTGTGGTCGAAACAACTCAGGTTTCACAGATAATAGAAGAGCGGCCTCAAGACCAACCCAATAGTATTGATGAAGAGATTGCTCCTGTTACAGAACCAGAACAACCTTCTCAAATGTTATCCCTTCCCTGGTGGTCGTTGGTGGCGCTTGGTATAGCCCTGATAGCTCAGATTTTATTACAACCGCGCCCAACCCGAACCTGGATCCCGGGGGTTATTCTATATTTATTTGCCACCGGCTGCCTGGTTTGGGCAGCCTGGAAAGGCGAATGGAAACCCGCCAACCTGCCTGACGCGCAGGATCACCCCGAGGATTACCGGGTACATGCCAGGTGGCTATATATCAGCCTGCCTCTTGCCCTGGCTGCTTTCCTCTCCCTGGGGGGTAACAAATTCACCACGCTAAATGTCACCTTGTGGGTCCTGGCAATCGCATTCACTTGTCTGGCATTTTGGCAGGGAGAGTACCCCTTTGCTGGATGGTTGAGATGGCTTAAGGGGCACCTGAATCTTCCCTGGAAACTTTCCATTTCAGCCTGGACGTTGTTGATATTGGCATCTGTCCTTTTGGTGGGGTTCTTTCGTACGTATCGGATTGAACAGGTGCCGTCCGAGATGATCAGCGACCATGCAGAAAAGTTATTGGATGTATGGGATGTGCTTCACGGGCAAACGAGCATCTTCTTCCCACGTAATACAGGGCGCGAAGCCTTTCAGATGTACCTCACGGCCAGTATCATTAAGCTTTTCCACACAGGCTACACATATCTAAGCTTGAAGATCGGCACAATCCTGGCAGGGTTATTGACCCTGCCGTATCTCTATCTGCTGGGGAAGGAATATGGTAACAAACGTGTGGGGCTATTCGCCCTGTTATTTGCGGGTATGGCTTACTGGCCGAATGTCATCTCACGTGTGGGGTTGCGTTTTCCACTCTATCCGCTGTTCGTCGCGCCTACGCTTTATTACCTGATCCGCGGGCTGCGCACTTCCAGCCGCAACGATTTCATCCTGGCAGGTCTGTTTTTGGGAATTGGTCTGCATGGCTATACTCCCATCCGTATCCTTCCAATTGTCATCCTGGTGATCATCGGGGTGTATTTATTGCATCCTCAAGCCAGAGGCAGGCGCTTGCAAACAGTTTCAGGTTTGCTGGTACTGGTTTTGATTTCCCTGATAATTTTCTTGCCATTATTGCGATTTGCTATTGAATACCCTACCCTTTTTGACATGCGGGCTTTCTCTCGCCTTTGGACAACTGAGCGTCCCTTGCCTGGGCCTGCATTGGTGATCTTCCTAAAAAACTTGTGGAATGCCTCCACCATGTACTTCTGGTCGGATGGGCAAATATGGGTGCATTCGGTCACCAACCACCCCGCCCTGGATGTCATTTCAGCTGTGCTGTACTTTCTGGGCGTGGTTTTAATATTAGTCCGTTATGTAAGGCAGCGCACGTGGCAGGATTTAATCCTGTTACTTTCCGTTCCGATGTTGATGTTACCTTCCATCCTTTCTCTAGCCTTTCCGGACGAGAATCCCGCCTTGAATCGCGCTGCCGGCGCCGTGGTACCGGTATTTTTGATCGTCGCCATATCCTTGGATGGATTGATGTCTGCCATTGAGAAGCGGGTGCCATCCAAAGCTGGTTTCACATTATCCTGGGGGCTTGCAGCCATCTTGATTTTATTCTCAGCGTTGGGTAATTTTGATCTGGTATTCAATCAATACCAGCGTGCCTATGCTCTCTCTTCTTGGAATACCTCTGAGATGGGGGGAGTAGTGCATGATTTTGGGGCAATGTATGGCAGCACAGAAACCGCATATGTGGTGCCATTCCCATATTGGGTGGATACCCGCCTGGTTGGCGTGAATGCCGGTGACCCGACCCGTGATTACGCCATCCCGCCTGAACAAATATCTGCAACCTTAAGTGACCCACGCCCAAAGATGTTTCTGGTTTATCCTGAAGACACGCCAGACCTGGACTTGCTGCGCCAGATCTTCCCGCATGGTAATCTTTCGACGTATAAATCGCAAGTTGGAAAGGATTTTTATATTTACATGGTGCCACCAGCCTCAAACATCCCTGGTGGAATTCCTGCACCTGGTGGAATATCGTCGCCATAGATAACTTCTCGAAGTGAAATAACTTCCCTATGGATTCCACCGGACCACGAAAAAGTTGATTTTTATGACCGATGCCATACCTTATTCATCAAACCAACCCAGCCTGAAGAAAAAGAGGCAGTGGGCGAGCCCTAGGGTCTACGACATCCTGTTGTTGTATATTCTTGTCATTGGCGCGTTTTTTCGCTTTGTTGGTATCCAGTGGGGTGAATTCCAATACCTTCACCCCGATGAGCGTTTCCTGGTTTGGGTCGGTTCGGATATTATGCCCATCGAGACGCCTCCTGAAGCCCTAGGCCCTCCTCCGAGTGCCTCAAATACACCTTATCGGGCAACTTTCGGGGATACCTACCCAGATTGCAAGAGTTGGGGGGGATATTTTGATGCTTCCTGCTCGCCCCTCAACCCGAATAACCGGAGTCATTCATTTTATGTGTATGGCACGCTGCCCATGTTCCTCACGCGCTATGTAGTGCAGTGGATTTATGGTCATTCGGGTTTTAATGAAATGACCATTGTGGGAAGAGTGATATCGGCACTGGTTGATATACTAGCTATTGTTCTGGTCTATGCAATTGGGTCGCGGGTATTTAATAAATCCGTTGGTTTACTGGCGGCTGCTTTTTACGCCTTTACCGTGCTGAACATTCAGCAGTCCCACTTCTTCACCATGGATACTTTCTCCAATTTCTTCACCTTGTTGGCGGTCTATTTTGCCGTCAGGGTGAGCTTGGTGGAGCGTGCTTCCAAGGCTGGGCTCACGAGTAGCGCTGAAGACCCAGGCACTCTATCACCCGAGACGGAAGACGCGTTACAAATCCCAACATTTTTCTCCCGCATTGGGTCATTTGTTAAGCTTCCATACGTTAGCCTCTCCATCGCCTTCGGAATTGCCCTTGGTTGCGCAGTGGCATCGAAGCTAAATTCAGCTCCGGTTGCATTCGTGCTACCGGTGGCGTTAGGATTGGTTATTTGGAAAAAACCTGCTCATGAACGTCTGCAATGGCTGGTGAAAGTTGTAGTTTACCTGGGAATTGCTGCCTGTGTCAGCATTCTTGTTTTCCGTATTTTCCAACCCTATGCCTTTTATGGCCCCGGTTTCTTCGGTGTGCGTCCAAATCCTCAATGGGTTGCGAATATAAAAGAACTACTCGGCCAAACCGCAGGTGATATCGATTACCCACCATCCCTGCAATGGGCCCGCCGTCCAGTGTGGTTCTCTGCCCAAAATATGATCGAATGGGGCTTGGGAATACCCCTGGGCATCCTGGCATTCATCGGATTCTTGTGGGCTGGCTGGCGCATGCTCAAAGGAGACTGGCAGCGCTATATCCTGTTATGGCTGTGGGGAGGATTTTACTTCGTTTGGCAGTCCTTACAATTCAACCCGACTATGCGTTACCAGATGCCCACCTACCCCATTTTGGTAATTTATGCTGGTTGGGCGGTTTTGGAGCTTTGGTATCTTAGAAAGAGCAAGAAAGATCAGGAAAATAGCGAAACAGACAATCCTCAATTACCTGTATCTGGATTCACTCGTATTGTAGCCATCCTGGTTGGTGGTTTTGTGCTCATTGCTACCTTCCTATGGGCTTATAGTTTCAGTCAGATCTATTCCCGCCCGATCACGCGCATAGCAGCTTCCGACTGGATTTACCAAAACATACCCGGACCAATCAATTTACACATTCAGGGGCAATCTGAGACTTACAACCAGCCGATTTCAATCCCGTATGGCACCACGATCCAATCAGGCTCGCCATACCAATCGATGTTTACTGCCAATGCCACTGGTACCCTGAACGACATTTATCTGGCGCATGTCATTGACACGCAGACTTTGCTACCCACTGTCCTATCTGTATCCCTTTCAAACTCTCCCGATGTCAATGAGTCCCTTTTTACAGAAGTGATGAATGTTTCTCCCTCAACTGCAAGCTCGCCCAATGGATATGTGCTGAAATTTAAAGTACCAGTTCCCGTAGAAGCAGGCCGGGTGTATTACCTGACGCTTTCTCTCGCCTCCGGTGAATATATCCTGGATGCTTGCGGATCAGTCGACATCATAATTCAGGCGGCCACCGAGCTTTTGACTCAGACTGAGCCTGGCCCGGATCAATGTGTGAGGAGTGCAAGGACACCTTTCACCGTGGAAATCATTCCTCAAGAAAGCGGGTTGATGGAGCAAGCTATCCTGAAGCAGCTGGTTGATCAAACCCCTGCCTCCGAGCCACAAACCCTTATGCTCACTATCGGACCGACCGGGGATGACCAGCAGATCGCAATTGCTAACCTGACGGCGGACCTTTCCAGTGGAGCCGAAAGTGGAGGCTCAGGGTATACCATGCACCTCAATCGACCGGTCAACCTTGAACAAGGCAAGACTTATAGCCTCTCTTTGTTGTTGCAATCGGGTAGCGGAGTGGTCAATGTGCGTGGTGCCGCGGTAGCTAACGAAGGGGATTGGGATGACGGTCTGCCTCTGCGCATGGATGGTTATGATGCCTTTGGCGGAATCTATACGCCTGGTTTGAACTTCAACATGTATACAGATGATAATTCCGACAAGCTGGAGCACTTTATTGACGTATATGACACAACTGAATACATCCTGATCAGCTCCAATCGCCAATGGGGTTCCCTGCCGCGCATGCCGGAGCGTTTCCCTATGACTACGCTTCATTACCGCCATTTGTTGGGGTGCCCTGACACCCAAACCCTTCAATGGTGTTACAGTGTCGCTCAACCAGGTATGTTCCACGGTGACCTGGGTTTTGAATTGGTGGAAATATTCCAGTCTGATCCGGTAATTGGTCCATTAAGTATCAACGACCAGTTTGCTGAGGAAGCCTTCACAGTCTATGACCACCCAAAGGTACTCGTTTTCCGAAAAACTGAAGCGTATACATCTGAACATGCACGCCAAATCCTGAGCCAGGCGAATTTTTCCGAGATCGTGCGCATTACTCCCAAGAAAGCTGCTATTCATCCTGCCAACCTGAAGTTTCCTGATGTGCGCCTGGCTGCACAGACTGTGGGTGGCACGTGGTCGGAGTTATTTGATTCACAGGCGTGGCAGAACCGTTTCCAGGTTCTTGGAGTAGTCGTCTGGTATTTATCGGTGAGCTTGCTGGGTTTGCTCGTTTACCCCCTCCTGAGGGTTACGCTTCCCGGCTTGCCTGATCATGGATATCCTCTCATCCGCACTGCTGGGATGCTTATCCTTGCATACTTTACCTGGCTGGCTGGTTCAGTAAATATCCCCTTCAACCGCCTCACCATCAGCATTGTGATTCTGCTGATGGCCATGGTTGCAGCTTACCTGGCTTATCGCCAGCGGGATGAGTTACGCATCGAGTGGCGTTCAAAGCGAGGCTATTTCCTTATCGTTGAAGGATTGGTACTGGCATTCTTCCTCATCTTCCTGTTCGTCCGTTTAGGAAACCCGGATTTATGGCACCCATGGAAGGGCGGCGAGAAGCCAATGGATTTTTCCTACTTCAACGCCATATTAAAAAGCACCACCTTCCCTCCCTTCGACCCCTGGTATGCGGGCGGTTACATGAATTACTACTACTGGGGTTATGTTTTTGTGGGTGTGCTGGTTAAATGGATGGGCATTGTGCCATCGTTTGCTTACAATCTGATCATCCCCACGCTGTTCAGCATGGTCACAATGGGTGCGTTTTCCATAGGTTATAACCTGAGTCACCTGCGCACCAAGGAGGATGAGCCACCTGGCAATACGGATGAGGACTCTGCTTCTCCTCCATCCAAATGGAAACCTTATTTCATTGGATTGGCAGCTGCTTTTGGAATGACAGTATTGGGTAACTTAGGTACGCTACGCATGATTGCCAAAGGTTGGGAACAATTAGGTGTCCCAGGTGGGTTGACCGACAGCACTGGTTTCTTCACCCGTTTGATGGGCTTACCCATGGGGCTTTATCAAATCTTGTTTCAGGGTGCAAAAATTCCATATAGCCTGGGTGACTGGTATTGGATACCCAGTCGGGCGATCCCTGCCCCAGGTGATGTGGAGCCCATAACGGAGTTCCCCATATTTACCTTTCTCTATGGAGACCTGCATGCCCACATGATCGCCCTGGCAATTGCCATGCTCGCCCTCACTTGGGTGGTGGCTGTGCTGATGGGGAAAGCGCACTGGAAAAACATAGGGGTGGGAGCGATGAGTATACTGATTGGCGGGTTAGCAATTGGAGCTCTCTACCCCACGAATTTATCTGATATTTATACCTACTTGCCCATTGGGATGCTGGTGTTTGGCTATGCCATCTTTCGTTATGTCGATGTTGGGCGTTATTCCATATTTTCTCGCATCAAACCGACGATAATACGTATGACCCTGGCTGGCTTGGGGATGCTCCTACTGGCAGTAGTATCCTATGGGTTGTATCTCCCTTACCGTTTATGGTACGCACAGGGATATAGTTCAATTATCCCCTGGTTCGGAACGCATACGCCATTTTGGTCTTACCTTACACATTGGGGTCTATTCCTGTTTGTAATTGTTTCCTGGATGGTGTGGGAGACACGCGAGTGGATGGCGAATACTCCGCTTGCCTCATTG
>Ga0315297_10002179_pt1 | contig 12297 bp, 8 predicted proteins | sample YL17G15_0_MG_FD_203628 | JGI IMG/M metagenome (GOLD analysis project Ga0315297, IMG submission 203628) | Sediment microbial communities from Yellowstone Lake, YNP, Wyoming, USA - YL17G15_0 | ecosystem: Environmental > Aquatic > Freshwater > Lake > Sediment | place: USA: Wyoming | collected... | reverse complement strand
TCCCACGGTAACAGCGTCCGGTCCTCTCGCTCCTGAGCGACCGACCGCACGCCCAGCACCGCGAGCGCGATTGCGATGACACACGCCAGCTTTTTCATGACGGCTCCTGAGTGACTTCTTGGGAAGGCGGCAGAGGTGAAAGCGTAGAACGATGCCGCGGATTTCGCAAGGGCGAATGTGGCGGGCTACGGCTTCTTCCGGAGCACGACGGCCGACTCGATATGCGGGGTGTGCGGGAACATGTCGACGGGCTGGACGAGCGAGATGCCGTAGTTCCCGGTCACGAACGCCTTCACATCCACGGCCAGGGCTTCGGGGTTGCAGGAGATGTAGACGATCCTGGACGGACGCAGCGCCCGGACGATCCAGTCGACCACCGGCGCGGCGCAGCCCTGCCGGGGCGGGTCGAGCACCACCGCATCAGGCGATGTCAGCACCAGTCGGCGGCGCGCACCCGCCGCGATGTCTTCGACTCGGGCGCGGACGAACCGGCACGACGCCTCGGAGATTCTGTTGAGCCGGCGGCTGGCTTCGGCATCGGCCACGGCCTGCGCGTTCTCCTCGACGGCGGTCACGCTGGCGCCGCGCTTCGCGAGCGCGAGCGAGAAGAGTCCCGCGCCAGCGTAGAGATCCAGGATCCGGTCGGCCCCGCGAGTGTGCTCGATCACCAGGCGCACCAGCGCCTCGGCCGCACCCACGTTGGTCTGGAAAAACGCCGTCGGAGAAACGAGGTACCCGAGCCCGGCGATCTTCTCCTGCACACGGTCGGCCCCGGCCAGTCGCCTCGTGCTCGACCCGAAGAGAAAGGAGCCTGGCCGGTCGTGAAGATTGAGATGCAAGCCAGTCGGCGCGAGCGGCCCGGCCAGGATGTCCCGGACGGCCGGTCGCAAGGCGCGCGCGTTCTCGGTGACGACCAGCGTCGCCAGCAGTTCGGGCGCCAGCCCCGCAACTCGAATCACCAGGTGGCGAGCAACCCCATGCGTGAGATCCGGCGTCGTCGCCTCGACATCAGCCTTCCGAAGCGCATCGCGAATGGTGAAGGCGAGCCGGTTGCCCGCCTCGGCGTGGACAGGACACTCCTCCACCGGCACGACGGCCTGCGATCCCCGCCGGTAGTGTCCCATCACGAGGCCTCGCCCACGCGGCCCGGCTGCGAACACGAAGTGCACCTTGCTGCGATAACCCCAGAGCGCCGAGAGGCCGGGAACGATGGGCTGGACCGGCGGACAGCGCGCGCCAAGCGCCGCGCGAAGCAGCGACCGCAGCGTGTCCGCCTTCAGCCGCAACTGTTCGTCGTACGGAATGTGCTGCCAGAGACAGCCGCCGCAGTCCTCATGATGGCGGCATCTGGGTTTCACGCGATCAGCGGAGGATTTCGACATCTGGGGTTTGCGTCCGACCGGCTGGTCAGTCGCCACCGGCTCCCTTGAACTGATCGCGCTCGTCCGCAAAGAGGACGTTGAAACTGGTGAGCGTGCCGTAGCACCCGGTGATGTAGCTCTGCAGCCGGATCTTCACGTCCTCCGGCAAGTCCATCGCGTTGACGTGCTGCTCGAAGGTGCGCAGACGGTTTCGAATCATCACGATCTTGTGGAAGAACGTGTCGATCGGCCAGGACTTCTCTTGCAGCGACGCGTTGCCGGGTTTGAGGACGAGCGTCCCGCCACGCCATTTCTCGGCCGGCACCGCCGGAGTCACGCCGGCCTCCTCGCGGATCACGCGGCGAAGCATCATCTCAAGATCGGTCTGCCCGGCCTGCTCGGCCATCATCGCCTCCCCGAGTCCCTCCCGCTCGGATGCGGGCGGCAGGGGAATCCGCTCGTCGGTCGTTGAACCTGCCGCACCCACCCGCGGGGCCACCGGGCCGCGGGCCACGTCGCCGGTCATCCCGCGCGAGTTGTGCTGGCTCCCGCAATAGTCACACTGCACGCGCACGGGCCGGCCGGCCGCGTCGGCCACGATCACGGTATGCAACCGATCGATCTTGCACGACCGGCACAACTCGTCGACCGCGTCTCCCGCCCGGTACGTCCTCATGCCCGACTCCCCCCGAACAAACTGTACTCCAGATGTCCCCGTCAGGACGCCACAGGTGAGCTCCGCGTCTACGCTCGTGCGTCGAGTTCGTCCCACCGCGCGTAGGCGGACGCCAATTCGCGCTGCAGCTCGCCGAGACGCGCCAGCGCGGACCTGATGCTCGCGGCGCTTTCCTTGTAGAACTCGGCACTCGCGGCTCTCGCACTCAACTGCTGCTGCTCGCTTTCGAGCGTCTCGATTCGCTTCGGCAGCCGTTCGAACTCGCGCCGCTCGTTGAAGGTGAGCTTTGCGCGAATCGGCGAACCCGGGACAGCGCCAGCCGCGATTCGGCGTTCCAGCGCTGGCGGCTGTTCTTCTGCCCCGCCTGCCGACGGAACGGGCGATCGGGCTCTGACCCAGTCTTCGTACCCGCCCACATACTCCTGGATGCGCCCGTCACCTTCGAACACCATCGTGCTGGTGACGACGTCGTCGAGGAAGACGCGATCGTGACTCACCAGCAGCAGGGTCCCCGACCATTCCACCAACTGGGCTTCGAGCAGCTCGAGCGTTTCAAGGTCCAGATCGTTTGTCGGCTCATCGAGCACCAGCACGTTGGCCGGTCGCGTGAACAGGCGCGCGAGCAAAAGGCGATTGCGTTCTCCACCCGACAACGCCTTCACCGGCGATCGTGCACGCACCAGGGGAAACAGGAAGTCGCTCAGATACGCGTTCACGTGGCGCGAGCGGCCATTCACCGTCACCGTATCGTTGCCCTCGCCAATCGTGTCGAAGACCGTGCGCTCCGGGTCGAGCTGTTCCCGCTGCTGGTCGTAGTACGCCACGTGCACATTGGCCCCACGCCGGATCTCGCCGGTGTCGGGACTCGTTTCGCCGAGGAGCAGCCGGAGCAGCGTCGTCTTACCCGCGCCGTTCGGACCGATGAGGCCAATCCTGTCGCCCCGGATGATGCGCGTCGTGAAGCCGCTCACGACGGGGGTACCAGCGAACGACTTGCTCACTCCAACGGCCTCGAACACCAGGCGACCCGATTGATCGGCCTGCTCCACCTGCATGCGCACAGTCCCGATCGGTTCCCGGCGGGCCGCCCGTTCTTCGCGCATCGCCCAGAGCGCCTTCACCCGGCCCTCGTTGCGCGTCCTGCGCGCCTTGACGCCCTGGCGCAGCCACACTTCTTCCTCGGCCAGCTTCTTGTCGAACTTGTCCTGCTGAAGGGCCTCGTTGGCGAGCCACTCCTCCTTCTTCCGCACGAACGTGGCGTAGTCGCCTGGCCAGGACGTGAGGCGGGCGCGGTCCAGTTCGATCACACGTGTCGCGAGCCGCTGCAGGAACGCGCGGTCGTGAGTGACGAACACGACGGCGCCAGCGTAGTCAGCCAGAAACTCCTCGAGCCACATGATGGCGTCGATATCCAGATGGTTCGTCGGTTCGTCGAGCAGCAGCAGATCCGGCTGCGCGACCAGGGCCCGTGCCAGCAGGACGCGACGGCGCCAGCCGCCGGACATGGTGTCCACAATCGTGTCGGCGGGCAGATCCAGGCGTGCCAGCACCAGTTCGATGCGCTGCTCGATGCGCCAGCCGTCGCGTTCCTCGAGCTCGTGCTGCCATCGCCCGAGCGTCTCCAGCGATTCGTCGGTCTGGTGTTCAGCCACCTCAATGGCGGCGTGGTGGTAGCCGCTGACCAGCGCACTCAGATCGCCGAGGCCGTCGGCCACCACGTCGAACACCGGTCTGGCGGCCGACAGGATGACGTCCTGGTCGAGCCGCGCCGTTCGGAGCCCGGGCTGGCGCCAGATGGTCCCGGCATCGGCCGGGATCTCGCCACTGACGATCTGGAGGAGCGTCGACTTGCCTGTTCCGTTGCGCCCGATGAGACAGACGCGTTCCTTCGCCTCGATCTGCAGGGAGACCTCGTCGAGCAGCGGCAGGTGGCCGAACGCGATTGACACGCGATCGAGTGTGACAAGAGCCATTCTTCAGCAACGTACCACGGATTTGCCTGCGAGGCCGGCGGGATGCGAAGATGGGAACGGGCACACAATCTGGGGACGGTTCCATCACCTGCGTCGGCGGCCGGTTTGTCGGCCGCGGGCGCGCGTGATGACACCGGCCATCGTTCGATTGGAAACCGGGCGCCCGACCGCGCCCAAGGAGAAACCGTCTCATGACGTACTACGGCAACAAGGAACTCGCCGACAGCTTCCGCACCGTCCGCAAGAACACCATCGCGATCGCCGAGGATATCCCCGAGAATCAGTACGGCTACCGGCCGACACCTGATTCGCGCAGTGTCGCCGAGGTGTTGCGGCACATCGCGGTCTCAACCCAGGGGTACCACAACCTCCACGCCGTCAAGAAGACGACGTCGTTTGTGGGATTTGACTGGGGCGCCTACATGCAGAAGGTGCAGAAGGAAGAGCAGCAACTGGCGACCAAGGCCCAGATCCTCGAGGCGCTGCGATCGAGCGGTGGGGCGTGGGCGTCGTACCTGGACTCGGTGCCTGAGGCTGAGCAGGCGCAGGGCGTCACCTTCTCGGAAGGCGCGGCGCCGAAGACCCGCTTCGAGATGTACCTGAGCGTGAAGGAACACGAAATGCACCACCGAGCCCAGCTCATGGTGCTCGAACGCATGCTGGGCATCGTCCCGCATCTCACTCGGCAAATGCAGGAGAGGTGGAGCGCCGCGGCTGCCGCCAAGCCGGCCGGGGCCTGATTGTCGCGGCGGCCCGGGATCTGAAAACGCCGGCCTCCGCCTGAAGGGGCGGAGGCCGGATCTTCATCAGGAATATTGGAGGCCGGGTCTTCCGACCCGGCGGACACTCAGCCCGCGGGCGGAAGCCCATTCTCGGCAGCAGGTCGAACAGCTGAGTGGGTAAAGATGCCGGAGTCTTGGCGGAGTGTTTCGTGGGCTAATCGGAGGCGCGAAGCTTTAGTATTGTCAGCGGCCGCCCATTAGTCGACAATCCTCGTCTGAGTCATGACCAATCAAACCGCGGCGGAATCCCTGCATCGGAAATGGCTGCATCGGCTTCCTCTTCCCGGCTTCATGACGGTTGCGGCCATCGCCTTGGCTTACGTGGGACACGTCGTCGCGCAACATACCATCGAGATTGTCCAGGCCAGGCGCTTAGTGCCGCTATGGGACCTGGTGACGCACCTCGGTTCCGGCTGGCTGGATTACTACCTGCTAGCCACCGGCCAGATCCATCGGCTGCTCTGGGACCTCTGGCTTCAAGGGTACTGGCCGCCGATGCTCTCCATCTATCAGGTGCCGTTCTACCTCGTGCTCGGCGGCGGCATGGCGTCCGGGCTCTGGAGCGGCATCGTCGCGTTCGTGCTCGCCGGCCTGGCTGGTTCTGCCGTGCTGTGGCGCCAGTGGAAAGACGGCGCCCTGCTGCCAGCCAGTCTCTTCCTGGCTCTGCTGATGTCGTCCCCCTTCCTGCTGGCATACGCATCCGTGCCCATGACCGAAGTGTTTGGGGCACTGGCACAGCTCCTCGTGCTGCTCGCCCATGTGCACTATCGTCATCGCCCGAGCCCGAGGGCGGCGCGCCTGTTCGCTGCCTCGCTGACCGTCCTGTTCTTCACCAAGTACAACTACTTCTTCCTCCTTGCGGCGCCGCTCGTGCTGCACGAGTGGCTCGAGCGAACCTCGGACTTGGACGCCCTCCGGAGAGTGACGAGTCTCTGGCGATGGATCTGGCGCGTCATGGCAACACCAACTGGTGCCTTCGTCAGCCTGTACGTCGCCGGATTGCTGTTCATCGTGCGTTCCGGCGGGTTCGACTTTCAACTCCTCGGGCAGCGGATTCTGGTGCATTCGATTGGCAATACCGGCCACGTCGTCCTGTACCTCCTCCTGGCGCGGCTGTGGTACCTGCATCGTCGGGGCCGGATCGATTGGGCCCGCCTGACGTCGGCCGATCCGCGTATTCGCCCGTTGTTGCTGTGGTTCGCGGTACCCGCGACGGTCTGGTTGGCGTCGCCTTATCCGAACCACATCCGTGACCTCTTCAACCTTGTGTTCAACCGACCCCTTGGCGAGTCAAGCGTCAGAGCCGGTATCGCGGCCTATCTCGATGCGCTTCGAACGGGCTACTTCTACAACGAGTGGCTACTGGCGTGTGTCGTCGTCGCCTTTGGCGTGGCGACCGTGCGGTATCGAAAGCAGCCGCCTCTCATGCAGTGGCTCATCCTCGCAGTCCCGCTGCAGTTTGCGGCCATCGCATTGCATCACACCCGGTTCCCGCGATTTCTGTTGTTGACAGTCGTGCTGCTCTGCCTGGTTGCTTCGAGCGAAGTCGGACGGTGGTTCATGGGCTCCGGCCGTGGCCGCCTCGCCGCCAGTCTGCTGGCGCCGCTGGTCGTGGCGTTCGGTGTCGTAGCGGCGCGAGACGTGGTCACTCAGGCACGGTTCCGGACGTACGCATTCGAGAACTACACCGACAACCAGGCGCTGCGCGCGGCGTTGGACTCCATCCGCGCCGAACTGAACGCCGGCGACCGTCTGGCGATCGTGGGCCAGAGCAACGAGCTTTCCGCGGGCCTCTTCAGGTGGGAACTGGGCCCGCCGTCGGGAGTGCCTTGCTTCCCCTTCGAGGTCGGTGGCGCCAATCGCGGCGCTCTCCCGCTCGCGACCAGGGTTCTGCTGTTAGCGCCTCTCGGCAGCGACTTCGCGCCGCTCGATGTCACGAGTTACTACCTAAACCAGCGGAGCGCCGTCCTGCAGCGGGTGGACCGAGGCGAACTCGTATTTCGCCGTGAAGTTCCGCTGCCTGACATGAAAGTCGCGTTGCGGCTCTACGATCGGACGTCAAGGTCGGATCCCAAAGCTGAGTGTCGGTGACGACACCATACCCAGCTGTGGTCGCGTAGAACGACGGAGCCCCACTGGCCCGCGGCGCCAAGCCCAAACCGGTACCGCTCTGGGTAGTGGCTCTTTCAGCGATGGCGGCTCGCGACGGAAGGCGCGCCGCCGCGGGCTCCGGGTCGTCCCGAGAGGCGTCCCGCGCCAGCGGCGGTCTTCTACGACCACACGCTTACTTCGACAGCGTAAACGTCACCCACACGGTCATCTGGACTTCCACGGCCACGCCGTTCAACCTGGTGGGATCGAACAGCCACTGGCGAACGGCGTCCGCGGCTGCGATCGCGAAATCCGGATGAATGTCCGCGCTGACCACTCGCACGGACGTCACCGATCCGTCAGTGGCAATGACGGCGTCCAGCGAGACGACCGCCTCGCGCTCGGCTTCGCGCATGCTGTCCGGATACACCGGCTTGACATCCACGAGCTTGCGGGGTGGGCGAACGTTCCCACCCACTCTGATGCGCGCTGGCTGGGCTGGCGAGACTGTCGTCGCGGCCGTGACGCGCGGCGCGCTGACGATCACCGTCTCTTCGAGCGAGCCGATCTGCAGCGTGATGGCCCGATCCCAGTCCCCGGCGGTGCGTAACTCAATGTTCTGACGGAGTCTTCGGAAGCCGGGAAGCGCCGCCTCCAGGACGTAGGTTCCTGGCGCGACGGACGGGAACTGGAAGCGGCCGTTCGCGCTTGTCGTTGCCGTCGAGGCGGTTTGCTGGGCGTCCCGCAACGTGACCGCCACACCCGGCATCACTCCGCCGCTGGCGTCGTAGATCGACCCGGCCAACGGCGCGTTCTGCGCGCCGGGCCCGGAGCGTGCCGCCACCACTCCCGGCTCCGTGTGACGCACCGGTCGTGCAGCCTCGCTCACACGGGTTGGCCTGGCGACGGCGGACGACGCGACGCGGCTGCTCGCGTTGGCGGTCACGGCGGCTGCGACCGGCTTGGCATCCGGCAGAGTGAGGCTCCCGCCTGTCGCGGCGCTGCTGGCGTGCGTGTTCGCCGGGGCGAGGGGCGCGCTCTGGCCCGCGCGGACAGCCGCCACCGACACAGATAGACACGCGAGCAGTGCGGCCGCGGCCAACCGCGCTCGACTCGACACCGAGGTGCGATTCACGGCAGGGTTCAACATGACGGTGATTCTCCTTTCGAGCGTTGACGCGCGAGCCATAGGAATTGCCGACAGCACGACATACCTCCGCGGGCGACGGCAGACCCGCGCAAGCTCCAGCAAGTGCCCGGCGTAGTCGCGGGGCGTCATCCCACGGCCCAGCACCACGTCGTCGCACGCGTACTCGCTTTCGGAGCGCAGCCGCGCGCATGCGATCCACATCAGAGGATTGAACCAGTAGACGCAGCGCAGCGCCTCGGCGCTCATCTGCACGAGCCAGTCATGCCGTCGGACGTGCGCCAGTTCGTGCGATAAGGCGGCGTGGATGCGATCGGGCGACCACGCGCGCGCATGCACGGGGAGAAGGACCCGGTGCTGGCGCATGCCGAACGTCGCGAGCACGTCGGGGGCATCGGTCTGAAGGAAGGTGACAGGGCGACGCAGCCCGTACGCCTCCTGCAACTGGCTGGCCGCATGCACCCATTCACCGCCTCGGACACGCTCGGCGCGTCGGGCGATCCGCGAGAGACGAACGAACCCAGTCAGCAGCGACCCGGCACAGACGGCGAAACCCACAAACCAGATGATGCGGGCGAACTGGACGAGGTTGACGCCGGGACGCCCCGCCGCAACGCTGCCGACGATCCCGCGCGGTCCTGTTGGGGTGGACGCTGGAGGCGCCGTCATCTGCGACGCGTCGGACGCGGGCAATGAGGCATCCCACGGCTGCGGCTGCGCCACCCGAGGGGCCACCAATACGGGCAGCGGCACCTGCCACGCCGGCACAATTGCCTTCAGGGGAAGGAGGGCGGCAGTGGCGATGATGGTCATCGCGAGCACGGCGTGCCGCAATGCGGCAGGCTGCCTGCGCAGGACGGCTACGACCGCCAGCCCGAGGAGCACGAGGATGGCGGATCGAATCGCCAAATCCAACAACAGTGTCATCGCGACTCCTTTCGGGCGCTGTTCACCGCCTCCGCGATGCGGGCCAGTTCCTCATCAGACACGCCCGCGCCGTCGCCGCCAAGCAGCGCCGCCACCACTTTGGCGCTGGAACCCTCGAAGAACGTCTCGACGAGGTGTTTCAGCGCGGACTTCCGCGCGGCATGGCGCGGCACGGTGGGCGAGTAGATGTAGCGCAGGCCGAGTTCTTCGTGCCTGACGTGCCCCTTCGTTTCGAGTACGCGCAGTTGCGTCCGCACGGTTGAGGAGCTCCGCGCAGCGGGCAGCGCCTCGAGAATCTCGCCCGCCGTTGCCCGGCTCAGCCGGTACAGGACGTCCATGATCTGCCGTTCGCGTTTGGTGAGGGCACCATGGAGCCGCGTTGAGGTGTTAGTTGTATAACGCATCTGCGAGTTTTATAGCACTGTGCCGTGCGCGTGTCAAGTGCCGGGGGCACACCTGCAAATCCTCCATTCCCAGGTCCAATCCCGGATCTTGACGTCGGCCGCTTGTTCTTCGTCCGCGAACGGCCTCCACCGTAGGGACAACCGCAGGGATTACTTCGACGGCCCCTCCCCTCGACAGAGCGCCACGATGGCGGCGCGCAGACGGGCGTGACGGTTGAAGAGCGGCACGAAGGCCGACTCGCGCACGCCGCCCTTGGCGCGAATCATGTCAACCAGCGCCCTGCGGTCCGACGATGGCCAGCGGCGCAGGCCGGGGAGCACGGCCACGACGGGCGCCCATCGCTCCCACGCCGCACGCTCGGCGCGAGACCAGCGCCGCCAGCCCGGCACGCCAAGTGTCGCTGCCGCCTCGTCGGCCAGCACCCGGGCCGCCAGTTCCCGATCTGAGCCGAAACGCCGGGACACAAGCGCCGAGACAACCAGGCCCACGCTACCCAGGCGCAGCGCGCCCATCACGTCGTCTCGGTGAGACCCCATCGACCAGAAGACGTTGTGCCGCACGAGCTGCTCGAGCGTCCGGCGGGAGGTTCGGTAGTCGCGATCGGCCGCCACGCGCCGGACCTCGCGCGCGACCAGCGGCAGGATGTTCCGCGCCCGCGGACGAAAGCCCATCTTGTAGTAGAACCACCACGCGCCGGACTCCAATCCCTCATCGTTTCCGGCACCCAGTTGATACGGATCGATGCTGAATGTCTCCGATCCGAACAGCGCATGGCAGGCGGCGAGCAACCGGCCGAACACGTGGGCGGCTTCCCCGCCTCGGAACGTCTCGAACACGTTGTAGGCGATCTCCGACGACTCGAACAACGCGCTGGCCAGGGCGTACCCGATGGGCACACCGTTCTTGAGCGTCAACAGGCCGTACACCGACTCGAACAAGAACCGCCGCTCGGGCACCACGCCGATCAGCGCGAACTGCAGGCCGTCGCCGCAGTCGACGAGGCGGACGTCGCGCGCATCGGCCCACGCGAACGCGTCCAGGTCGCGCTTTCGCGTCACCATCGACTCGTGGGCGAGATCGATCAACCGCTGTGCATCACGGCTCGCCACGCCGCGAATGGCAACCGGCGGCCGCGCAGTTTCGGCGCCGAGATCCGGCCTGGCCTTGTTCATCGGCCCGGATTGGAACGCGGCCGGCGCGCGTTCGAATCGGGCGAGCGTCCGGTTGGGCGTGCCGCGGCCTGCCGACAGCCGCATCGGAACGTTCGGCTCCTCAAAGAAGCGGTCCCGGGTCCAGGTCCCGGCGGGATACCGGGCCGCCCGCTCGACCAGGTACGAGGCGTCGGTTCCGCCAGGCGAGCGCAGGCGATCCATCCACGCCCGGGCCCCGAGGGGCGCGTCATCGAGGCCCGGAACCTCGGCCGGCAGCGCGTACAACATCAGCGTGCGCAACAGAGGCCCCTCGTCATCGATGCCGTCCCACTCGATGCCGAGTTGCTTCGCCCACCGATCCGCCAGCCACCGCGCGGTGCAGATACCGAAGGGATAGACGATGTCGGTGCCCGCGATGCCTGAGTTCAGCAGATCGGCGCGCACGCGCTGCAGATCGACGCGTTCGGAGAATCGCCGCAACTGGCGCTCCACCGCGGCCAGCACCCGGGCGTTGTCCGGGTAGGCGCGCCAGAAGCACAGCAACTCGTGGAGAGCGAGTATGTCAGCCGGGGTCGACAGGGAGCGAGCCGCGGTGTCCGCCAGCAGCGCGCACTTCCGGCGGGCGGGAGCGGGACCGAACTCTTCTCTCAGGCGCTGGAGTGCGCCGAGCAGGTGCGGGGTCGTGGTGGCCATGCATGCACATTCTGGCAGGAATCGCCGATGCCGGAAAGCCAGGCCGACGCAATGGTAGGATTGCACATCACGTGCGGAAGGCAGGAGGCGGCCAATGAATCGACGGATTGCCGGGGTCCTGGTGGTGGGGCTCGTACTGGCGGCGTGGCTTCACGCGCAAGGGTCCAAGCACACATTCGCGCTGGGCACGGACGACTTCCTGCTGGATGGCAAGCCCCTGCAGATCATCTCCGGCGAGATCCATCCCGCGCGGATCCCCGCGGAGTACTGGCAGCATCGCATCCGCATGGCCAAGGCGATGGGGACTAACACCATCGCCGCCTACATCTTCTGGAACTACCACGAGGGCGCCGAGGGCGTGTTCGACTTCACGACCGGCAATCGCGACCTCGCCAGGTTTGTCCGCATCGCCCAGGGAGAGGGCATGTGGGTCATCCTGCGGCCCGGGCCATACGTATGCGCCGAATGGGATTTCGGCGGCATCCCGCCATACCTGTTGAAGGATCCCGAACTGAAGGTTCGCTGCCTCAACCCGCGCTACATGGGGGCCGTCGAGCGGTACCTCTCGACGCTCGCGAGCGTCATCAAGCCCCTGCTCGTCGCCAACGGCGGCCCCATCCTCATGGTACAGCTCGAAAACGAGTACGGGAGCTACGGCAACGACCGGGCGTACATCAGTCGGCTCAGGGACATCTGGGTGAAGAACGGCGTCACGGGGCCGTTCTTCACGGGCGACGGCCCGACGTCCTACATGCTCGAAGCGGGATCCCTGCCGGGCGCGGCCGTCGGTCTCGATTCGGGCTCCAACGAGAAGCACTGGGATCTGGCACGCGCAATCGCGCCGGGAGTGCCGATCTTTTCGTCCGAGACCTATCCCGGATGGCTCACCCATTGGGGCGAGCAGTGGGCACGCCAGAAGACCGACGGACTCCTCAGGGAAGTGAAGTTTCTGCTCGACGCCAGGAAGTCCTTCAATTTCTACGTCATCCACGGCGGCACGAACTTCGGGTTCTCGGCAGGCGCCAACTCGGGCGGCAAGGGATACGAACCGGACGTCACCAGTTACGATTACGACGCCCCCATCAACGAAC
>Ga0315297_10002178_pt1 | contig 12297 bp, 18 predicted proteins | sample YL17G15_0_MG_FD_203628 | JGI IMG/M metagenome (GOLD analysis project Ga0315297, IMG submission 203628) | Sediment microbial communities from Yellowstone Lake, YNP, Wyoming, USA - YL17G15_0 | ecosystem: Environmental > Aquatic > Freshwater > Lake > Sediment | place: USA: Wyoming | collected... | reverse complement strand
GCGTTGTCGGTCACGTCGGCGGTGATGGTATAGAACCAACCGCTCTTGACCGCGGCAAGCAGCGGGAAGTTAGTGTTGACGGCAATTGATCCCTTGTATAGGAAGGGACTGGGCATAGCAGAGATGGTCGTCTGCAGAACTCCGATATCTTTTCGGAAAGAATTGAGCAGAGCCCAATCGGATTTGCTGTAGGTCGTATTTAGACCGGATGTGTCGTCTGTTCCCGTGGGAGTCACTTCGACGAGAGCGACGGTGCAAGCGCCGGCAGCTCGATACGCTTCGATTTTAGGAGCGATACGATGCCAGGTGGGCCAGTCACAAGTGAATGACTTGGAACCACCGGCTGGCACTGTTTTTGAGAAGACGCCGCTGACGGGGTGGGGGTCCTGAATTACGATTTGACCGCCCGTGGAGGTGATAGTGACTGATAGTTGCATAGTTACATACCTTTGTTTTGCGGGGGCGGCCTATGGCCCCACCTTGTTGCTACATTCTTCCAAAATATACTAGAATTCAGGAGAAGTGAGGTGACCCATGAGAATAGTATACGCCGGTGAGTCTGTTATTGACCAGTTTGGAGTTTGGAATGAGGAGGGGACAGATAAAATAACAGGAATTACATCCTTCAACAAAATTTCGTGGAAGGATGGCGTATCTCAAATCATGACCGTCACGGTAGTGGAGATTGGAACAACTCCGGGCGAATACATGATGACCTTTATTCCGCCTACCCCAGGGTTTTGGAAGGTGGAAGTGTCGGTTCCTTCTACGGGAGACGTTTTTGCGAGTTATTACGACGTAAAAAAGAGGCCGTATCGTGTGCGGATGACCGCGGTCGACGACCGGACCAATGTACGTTTTGCTATTTGGGCTGAAAACGAAGACGGGAGCCGCGCGACGGACTTCACTACGGCGACGGCGTCTATTTACGAGCCGGATGGGACCTTGGTTGAGAGTATGGGAGCGGATACGCCCTCGGGAACGGGTATTTTTTCGTTCTTGGCGGACAGCGCAGACGTCCCGGCTGGAGCGGAGTATTACGTGGCGCTCGTTGCTACCAAGGGAGCTCTCACTTGGACGTATAACCTCGGGTTCTCGAAGGTGGCATAGTGTCTAAATCCCTTACGGCCCAACGCTTGTTCGAAGTTCTTCGAGTTTTGCCAGAAGAGGACCGAAAGCATATGCGAATAGTGGTAGCGGATATAGATGATGAGCGTGCCGATGTTTTGGATTATATCCTGTGTGTAAATCGTATCATTCTTCAGATAAAATGTTCTTTTAAGAGCTAGAAAAAATCCTTTAAATCATGGTACAAGACAATGAACCACCTATGTGGTCATTTGAATTTTTTGTATTGTGCAAAACACAAATGACCGCGCAATTGGAAAGGTCAACAGTATCATGACGTTACGGATTCTGCATCATAACGACCCTGATGGATATGCGTCGGCATATATTGTCTACGACTATATGATGAAGTCGGATGTCGACCCCTCGATGAAGGACATCCATTTTCATTCGATGTCCTATGGTCAACCTATCCCAGCAGAAATCGATTACGAGAAAGACCACCTCGTAATGGTTGATTTTTCGCTGCAGCCCTTGGCCGTGATGGATGAGTTTGTAGCCAAGATTCCATGGGATCAATTTGTTTGGATTGACCATCACAAGACGGCGGTTGAGTTGGAGGCCGCATTAACTGCGCGCGAGACGCCTATTCCGGGAATCCGTATGACGCATGATGTTCAAGGTGTTCCGATTGCTGCCTGTGAGCTCACGTGGAAATTCTTTTATCCCACAGAAGAAATTCCTATTGGCATTGTACTGCTAGGAGGTTGGGACACGTGGAGATATGTGGCGCAGAACGACATTCGGTCCAAGTACTTCATTCAGTATTGTAATTCAATAGATTGCACTCCGGCTACGGATGAAGGGCAGGAGTTTTGGGGTCGGGTCATCGTTGCGAATGAGGACCCGTATGGTTGGTTAATGGATACTGTCTTAAAAGAAGGGGCAGCTGTTGATCGTTTTAGGACGATTGATAATCGGAAGACCATTCAAGGGAAAGGCTTCTTAGGAAAGTTCGCAGGGCATTCGGCGATTATCGTAAATGCTTTTGGTAGTTCTCTTTTGTTTGAAGATTTCAGGGTGCACCCTTCGGACGTGGACCTGATGGTTTCTTTTCACTATACACCACATGGTTATTGGACAGTGAGTATGTACAGCGTGCAGGCACATGTTGATTGTGGTGATATAGCGAAGATATTAGGAGAAATTGGACCAAGACCCTCAGGAGGCGGCCACAAAGGTGCGGCCGGTTTCCAATGCGATTGGCCCTATATCGAATCTCTAATTGAAAGGGTGTAGTAATGGCGTACAGGAAGATGATCAAACCAAAAGCAACAGCAAAGAGTACCGCTCGCGATGCTGAGAAGTACTTGAAGGAGCTTCAAGGAATCAACGAGCGCCTAAAGTTGGCGAATAACCAGCTCGCACAGGCGCATATAGCGACGCACGAGTGGATAAAATCCTTGGAGAGGCGCCTAGAGCAGGTCGAGGTTCACTGTGGACTCGCGAAGGCGCTTGAAGTCCCGGGTGAGACTCTTGCGGAGAGCTTCTCGGAAGGGCCAGGCGTAGAAATAAGCTCGACCAGCGAGAGCAGAGGCGTAAGCGTCGATGCGCTCAACAACATCCCCGTCGAGATCGTGAATAGCCAGTAACTCCGCTAAGATGGCGGCCTTCTCTGCGCGGTATCGACCATAAGCAAATCCAATTGGAAGGGGTAAAAATAGGTAAATGATGAGTCCAAAGATGAGACCATACTTTTTGAAGAAGTATAGGTGTCGAGCCTCGTGTTTAAAGGTCACGTAGGTCTGTGAGAGGGGTGTTTGGGAATAATCCCAACCGCTTTCCATGTAAATGTAGTTACCGAGGGTTGTAGCACGCGCCATGAAATTGTCTTTACCGTTGCGGGACATAAAATTCCATAGTTTATTAACCGTGCGGCACCATTTTTCTTCGTCTTTTTTCTTAATGACTCCCGCGGCAATAAAATTGCTGCAAAAATTTCGAAGTGTTGCTTCTGAAAGCATTTGTGGTTCCTTTTTGGTGTGTTATTGTTTGTTATCTAAAGTTTAGGGTGCAAGGTGATAAAATCGTATGAAATTCGAAGGTATAGAAAATTCCCAGTATGGATGGGTTAAATGTAGCTGTGGATTAATTTTGCGAGTACTCATAACGCAATACCGCGTTGAGTGTCCGTGTGGTAAATCCGCTATTTTGGGAGATTTGAAAAGAGAGGCAACTGATGATTGCGCAGAGACTTGAAAAAGTACGGGTGACTGACACATTTAACCTTAAAGCATTTTTAGAACCTTCGAATCAACTCGAGGGTATGATGTACTTGGTGAGTGATATAACAAAAGAATACGCTGTAGAACTTTTAAATGGTGTAAAGTGGAAAGCGTATATCAAAAATTATCAAATAGCCGCGTCGGTTTCCATGGAGACAAAAAAGAATATCGCGGCACACAATACACCCATGCCGGAGATACAAGAAGGCGAGGGAGTTCTTTATGTGGTTCCTGTAGGGGATTTAACTGAGGAAGAATTACCGGAGTTGCGTTGGTATTTCATTGTTTTAGCATACGCACAGGAGAAGAGAGATACGGATATAGATGATTTTATAGAAGCGTTAACGAACACACCGACAGATAAGTGTGAGGCATGTGAGCACGTGGCGAAATGCTTCAATTCGGATATTAAAGCGTAAAACGTAAATGCCGTACAGAGAATTCCAAGAGCATAGTATGCTAGGGGACGATTTCGATGTTCTCGTAATACATCCTATTCTCTTGCACTTTTTCTGTGCGAAACAACTAATAACAATTAGAATAGAAACCTACAATGATGTCTGGGAATTAGGTTCGAGCGAAAGAAATCGTATAAAAGGAAAGACCACACTTAATTTTGAATTAGTAGGAGAACGTTTTCCGGAGGTTCTCACTGACTCATTTTTTAACGGACTTGAGGACTATGAGGTCTATTTGCGTCGAGACCAGGAGATACTCAAGAAAGCGGGTGTAATTGGGGTGGTTACGCAAGAGCGTCCCGGAAGTATTTTAGGCGTATTTTACTGATTATTTAGAAGCTTCTTCAGTAGAAGCTTCTTTTTTGCCTAGCTTTAGGTCTCGCAGCAATTGAGTCTTCAGCTCATCCGTGAGATTCCCGCCCAGCATCGCAATCCCGCGCGTGTAAATGTCCTGTTTCGCTTGGGTCGTGTTGAATGCCAAGGCGATAGAGGTCATCGAGAAGATGGTGACGATAAGGAATGCGGCATGGGGCCATTCTACGACGCGCGTGACGTAGAGAACATAGGAGATGATGGCCAGGAGGATGATTTCCATGAGCAGGAATGCCAGGAACTTCTTGCTGCGGTGCCAGGATTTGTCCAGGGCGGTTAGAATCTCAAGGTTTGGCATAGGTGTTTTCCTTTATGAGTTCCTCATTGACCTTGAGATAGAGCCGAACGACCGTTCCGAAGATGAGGTCTTTGGCGCGTTGTTCGGTAGGTAGTTTGTCGTAAGACACGAAGCAGGGGTGCTCTTTCTTTTCCACATCCTTTACCAGGCCGTGCTTCCAACCATCGGCTTCTTTTTGTGCTAGCCAGCTGAGATGGGATTGTTCTGGAGTGGTATCGGGGTTGGCTATAATCATTTCGACCCCGGCGACGGCACTTTCCTTTTGCCAGTCAGGGGCCGCTTCCCAAGAAGGTTGACTCATATCCTCGAGCATCTCGCAGTAGATACGGTTGTTTTCGTGGGCCATTTTGGCGATGTTTTGTACCGTGAGTTTCATTTTGACACCTCTTTTGGGCGCAGGATGTCCTGCAGTTTCTTGATTGGGACACATTCGGAACATTTGGGTTCGACGAGCTCGATGCATCCTTCTTTCTCGTTTACCTGGTATGACTGTTCTTTGACATTCAAACCATATTTTGCAACGGCTTTCTGAAAGCGCTCGTGCTCGAGGTGATTATAGGTCTGTGCCAAGGTCGAGACTTGGTCGCTTAGGGCAGTGGCCTCCGCGGCGATAGCTTCGAGCGCCTCCGTCATCGATTGGAGCTCCTCATCGTCTTTAATACGGACTACGGGTCGAGTTCTCAGGTTCGCGGCACAATGGAGGTCATGGGTGATACAGGAGAAGGTTCCAGGTGTGAGACGCTCTGTTTCGGCCAAGTCCTTCTGGCTGAGTGCTTGGCGTAGGGCATGGTCTAGTTGTTTTTTGAGGGTGTCAATCGGACAGTTATAGAGTTGCTTGAGGAGATGGGTGCCTTCGGGAGTAGGAGGTATGGGGTTGAGACCTGTACGGTCGACGCTCGGACGCTTGTCAGGGGCTACCCGCTGTCCGTGGTGGAGCTGTCCCATTTGGATGCGGCGTAGGAGTTCGGGATGGATGTCCGGATTCAGTTTAGAGTTCATCTTGGCAGTCCTTTTCTTTTGGTTCGACGTTTTCGAGCGTGATGATACGGTACATGTACAAATCGTTGAAACAAAAAGCGGTTTGGCCATTCCTTACGTGTAATGTTTTATCGAAGGAAATATTGGTAGGTTCCGTCCGAGTCGTAACCATTATGAACCCGAATCCCTCGAGAAATACGACGGCATCCAGTGTCCAGTCTTCGACGATGACCCTTACTTTAGGAGGAGGTTCCTTATTAAGCATGACGTCCGTTAGCCGCCAGAGGTAACTGGAAGTGCCCGGCTGTGTGAGTTGCGTGGCTTTGCCTATGCGTGTCCCGTTTTCATCGCACACGTAGATGCGGTGCTCTGTCGCGTACGCGAGCTCGTTCTCTATTTTCTGTCTGACACCTTCGAGGCGCTCATAGGGAAAATCGTCAATCATTACAAACCTCTTCAGGGATGATGGAGTTGAGGTGCTGTTCCATTCTGGAAAGAATTGCGAACAGTTGGGCGGCTAACTGGTCAAGGCTGCCGTTGTTGAAGAGTGTGTGCTCGACGTGGTCGAGGTGGATGAGGTTTTGTGAGGTCTCGCTGACGTGTTGTTGTTGCTCAGGGGTCACGTCGGAGGAGGTTATTGGTGTCTCTTTGATGATGCGGATGACGTGCCCGCCAGGTAGCTTAGAAATGATCTCGGCTTCGTTAGGAAAGCGGACATCTCCCACGGCAATACGTGGGGGATGCATTTGGGTTGTGATGGCGGGAACGAGTCCTAGAGGGTCGATGCCAGTGGTCACGTAGATGTGGAGGCGACGCATGAAGAGGCGTACCCATACGTCTGGGTCGAATTCGCGGCCGTATTCTGTGCCAAGGAGTTGCATCATGGTTCGAACTCGAGCATCTTTGCGTTCACTGGCGCCAAATACAACATCCAAAGGAATTCCAAACCATTTGTTAATGGTGAGTTTGAGCTCATCCGCGAAGTTGAAGATTACAAATCCGTAACGATTCATTAAAAGTTGAGCTACGGTTGATTTTCCAACGCCGATTGTTCCAACTATTCCGACTACAGTGCAATTGCTGAGTGTGTGCGCCAAAAAACACCTCCTGTTTTGGGAGGCAGACTATAACATAGGTTTAGGAGCAAAAAAAGAGCCCGAGCTCTTCTTTCACCCTGAGAGTTTCTTCGCAGAGAGCTCGAGGCCGTCAGCGGATTCCATCGCTGACTGACTCGAGCTATCCAGGAGAACTCTTATTCCATTTTGTACGTCGTATTACTGCTGTAACAGCAGCTAGCGTTTTGAGGCGCTGCGTGAAAGAAGAGCGCGGGCACAAGGGACAATAGATTAACCGCCGTAACCTGCCGTGTTAACGGTGGCTTCAAATTCTTTTTGAATCTTTTTCCATTGGCGCATACGATATGCGATTCGTTCTTTTGTTGTGATTGACTCTGATATGCATAATCCTCGGGTGGCGTAGGCCGTGAGGGATTTTTCCCACGTTTTACAGATAGGGTAGTAGTGCGCTAACCATTTAGCGCCACAGTCCAATTGTCCTTCGATGGTCGTTAATTCGCAGTCTCGAGCTGCGAGTCCATGGACTTGGGTGAGACCTATTTCTCCGAGTTTCCCGAGGGCAGTTACCTCGAAGGTGCTCTCATTGTAAACTATCGTGGTTAGGAGGAGGGGAGGGATTCCGCGATTTTGAGATGTCTCAACGATGGCGCGTGCCATCTGGAGACGTAACTCAGCGTTCTTCATGAGGGGTTTTTCAGGCTCCACACGCAAGAAACGTTTGATGGCAAAATCCACTGAGCGTACTTCTTCATCGAAGCTCTTTTCGGTCTGCTCTGCGGGCTCTGCGGCTGCGGCGTGGGCGTTACTAAATAGCAACCCAGCCAGTAGCATCGTTTTAGCCATTCGCATTGTTCTGTTAGGTCCTTTCCGCGCATGATCGCGCATAATGTAGTTTATGCCGTATCACAAACTACAGACAACGTCTATAACGGTTTCTTTTACCGAAAAAGTTAGGACTTTTTTAATTCTTCTTTAAACCAGGCCCAACATTCTTCGACGAGCTTATCGTAGGCAGGTGTTCCTCCGTTTTGCGGAGGATAAAAATGGCGGATGCTGCAACTCTCGATATACATGCCCGCAGCTATCTCTTCGGCGGTCAATCCGTGGTCGTTGGCGTAAGCGATATATACCTTATTGATGAAATGAGAAAAGGTGCTGACACGCGTGAAGAAATCGCGGCGGGCCGCGTCTTCTCTAGCTTTTTCGAGTTTTTCTTTATCGAGTTCGACCTTTGTTCCAGCGGGTACTTGCTTAAATCCGCCTTTTCCGTCGTAAACGCTGATGGATTCTGTCACTTTGTTGTTCCTTTGTATTTTCCGCAGTGCGGTTGTACCATGTTCGCATTCACAATCGTGATTTTGTGGACGGCATTTTCAAGAAATTCTACTTTTGCTTTAGGTGGATATACGGGATTTCCTGGTTTGTTTTCCGCGAAGACTGAACGGTCTAGGCAGTATCCTTGGAGGAGTGTTTGACGTTTTCCGCCGCGTAGTCCCTTTTCAATCGCCCAGTAGTGGTTGCAGGTTCCGCATGGTTTTGTGTTTATCACAGGTTACACCCTTTCAATCACGGATAATCCGTGGGTTTTCAGCAACGCGGGGGCTCCGAGCCCTTGGAGCGTATATCCGATGCGGCGATATGCCGATTCCGGGGATTTATCTTCTCCGACGTATATTAAAATGGATTTTTCACCATAACGCAGCAGGACGCAGTCTTCTGGAGGTTCTTTAGGAGGGACTGTGAGTGCGTCGACACCTAGGAGGGATGCTTTATGGCGGTCACGCCCTTCGAGGGAGTGGAAAAAGCCTAAAAGACGTTCCCCAGCTGCTCGAGCGGACTCTGCGTTCTTGATATAGATCGTAAAACGTCCTCCATCGAGAACGATTTCGGGAGGTTGCATCTTAGGTTTTTCCGTATCGACGCCTTCGTCGTAAACGGACCTAAAATCCGGTTTTTTTTTGGTTTGTTCTTGTTTGAAAGGGTTTCGAATCATCGCAGCACCTTTGAGGCAAGTTTGATAGCCCAGTGGTTGGCCCTATATTGGACTCTACCTTGTATTTCGGCTGTGGCGAGCTGGGGAGGGGCATAGATGGTCACAGGAGGGGCGCAGGTGTTGGGATTTGCGATGAGTTCTGCGATGAACATGCGCTCGTAAAGTCGTTGGAGAGCCGCGCGTGTCGCAATTGAGGGATCGGGGTGTTGGACTTGAGCGGAAGCGGGTAGGAGACGGCGAATTTCCCATGTTTCTCTTTTTACGTACTTTTCAGGGATATCGTCTGCGGCCTCGGCGGCAATAGCTGTCACAGTTGTTTGTTTTCCGGAGGTAATAGTGTGTATTCCGATGTAGTAGCGCATACATAACGGTAACATAAAAAGAAAAGGCCTGAAAGGGTGCACTTTCAGGCCTTCTCCGTGACAGGACACCAAATCTTCTACTTATTGAGCTCTCTGGGGAGGCATTATGCGATTGCGAACGGAGGTGTTTTCAACTTCCCGTACGAGGTTTTTGGACCCCGGCTTGCGGCCCCTTTTCTTTGGGGGCTCGGGCGGAGTAGCCGCTATAGCAGGTTTTCGACCCCTTTTCTTTGGGGGCTCGGGTTGCGTAACCGTCGCAGCAGGCTTTCGGCCCCTCTTTTTGGGAGCTTCGACTTGGGGAGCCTCGACCTGAGCCGCGGGTTTACGTCCACGCTTCTTTGGAGCCTCCACTTCATTTACTGCAGCCACGGGTTTGCGTCCTTTGAGCACCTCGACCTTTTGCGGGACCTTATTGGACCCGCGAGAGATGGGTCCTTGTGTGGACATGAGCACCTTGGTCAGCTTGGTGCGTGTTCCGCAGTTATTGCAGGTGCCGTAATCACTGGGAAGTGCCACGACCCGCTCGCTGCACTTCGGACAAGAAAAGATTTTAGACCCTTTTGGACGTGGCACGATTTCACCTCTGTGTTATGCGCTCTTTTGCTTGTTATAGAGCGCAATCGTTGTTTTCAAGATAGTACAGGCATATTCGCGGCTGTCAATAAGTTTTAGACCTAAAGATTTACTAATTTGGCGCCCGTATCCCGTGGGAGCGGGATTAGGATGATTTGTTAGGAAGCGCATCTGGATGGCGTGTTTTTCTTTTTTGGATGTTCCGGACCAGAAGCGACTATCGAGGATTGCGATTAGGCCCATATCTGTGCTGGACCTTATTAGGCGCCCAGTCCCCTGTCTAAGCATATCGAGCATATCCGGTACGGTGATATCCATAAAGGAGGATTTTCCGGCACGGTCGCAGCGGGCTTTTTGGATGGGGTCGGTTGGGACTGCGAAGGGGAGCTTAGGGATGATGACGAGGCTAAGTTTTTGCCCTTTTATGTCTACCCCTTCCCAGAAGCTGCGGAGGCCATAGAGCATCGAGTTTGGGGTTTCTAGATACTCTTTTGTGAGAGTCGCAGCGGGGATTTCGTCTACTTGTGCCAGGACTGGGATGCCGGCATTTGCGAGGGTGTTACGGGTACGGGCATCTATTTCGTGGAGGTCTTTAGTCGAGGAGAAAAGTACGAATCCATTTCCTTGGCTAGCAGTAGCGAGTGCGATTATTTCTTCTGCTACTTCGTTATACCAATCGAAAGTTTGTTCTCGGGCGGGAATAGTAGCAAGGCGAGGAACGTATAGACGAGCGGCTCGACCTAAATCGAAAGGGCTACCTACGACTTTTTCCACAAGTTTATCGTCAGGATTCGCGTACCCTAATGCTTCACGGATATGCGAAAAATCGTTTCCAGTATGTGCTAGGGTAGCGCTTGTAACGATTACATGCTTAAAATAGGTATCAATAGTAGGTCTGATGCAGGCTCCGATATCAATAGGAGTTAATGCCAGACCATCTGGATTTAATGTTGCAATTCCTATAGAGTTGAAATTATCGCTATAAGCTTGTTGGAAAAAGAGGTCTAATCTTCTTAGTTTTGTGATAAGTCTTGATTTAACAATACAGCCACCTCTATAATCTTCGAATGATTTAGGTGTTAGTTTTAGTTCTTCTAGAAATGTTAGGATGCGAGCTGCATTTTGTATTAAGTCCTCAGGGAAGTCTAAAGTGTCTAAGAATTTTTGTATATCTTCTATTACTATTTCGTCAAAATCATACTCAGGACCCCTCTTTCCTTTCTTTTTAGTTGGAGGTCTAAACGTTGATTTTACTTGGTCATTTGCCGTTTTAAATCTGTCTTCTAGTTCATTTGCTAATTTATTTAGATCGCCAATTATGGAAAATGGCAGCTCAATCTGTAGGTCGTCCAAGAGGTCATATAGAGAGGAATTCGTTAGATTTCTGATGATACCCCTTATAAAGTGTGGGGTTATAGATACCTTTAAAGCATTGCGGATGTATGATACTGCTTGATGAGCTTCATCCATAACGAGGATTTTAAGGCGTCTTGAGTCTCCCAGCTTTTGAATTAGGAAAGGAAGGCGTGTAAAAATTCCAAAATAGCTGTAGTTAGTAATAATAAGACGAGCAGCACGTGCTCCCCTATCACGACAATCCAGGCTGCAAAATCCAGGTTCAGGGCAGTTGTCGGTAGAAATGTCACCCCACCAACTTGAATTGATGTGCGAGGGCCATTTGTCTTTGTCCGCAGGTTTATTTTCGTGTATGAATTTTTGAAACTCGGCTTTATATTCGTTGGGTACCTCATCCTCCAGTTTTGGGCAGGCATAGTTATTACGTCCTTTCAGGAGTGAATAGGAGAGAACATCTGTGTCATCTGCGCCTAGGGATTCTAGGATTGTAGGGAGGTCACGTAGCAATTGTTTTTGAAGTGCTTTGTTAGAGGTTACGACCATGGCGCGAGCGTGGCGGTCTTTTAAGAGTTCCAGGATGGTGGGTATTAAATAAGCAAAACTTTTACCTACGCCCGTCCCCCCTTCGATAAAAGTTACACTGGACCCACGTTCTAACTGTTGGTCTATTGTTTCTATGTAGTCGATTTGAGATTGCCGTTTCTCTTTTATGAGACCATTGAGCCCGCTTGCGATTAAGTCTGCCCCGGTTTTACTTAAGATTTGCCCACAAAAAGTACATGGCGTTTTTTCGAGGTCTTTTTCCTTGTCGTACTTGAGGTCGTAAGTAAGACGATAGATTCCACAGTCAGGGTTTTTGCAGAGCATGCGCGATCCTCCGATACCGTTTCGTTGATTTTGTTTTTGGGGGTGTCAGACGAAAGGGGAGCTATTTCACCTTGTTTTGTCTGTTCCGTCCACCATTGGTCGGATTACTAGAATCCTACTCGAAAAGAGCGTGGAAGGGAAGGTGATTCGCCTTCTTTTACCACGAAAGTCGTGTTATTCTCACGCGAAACAGGAGGACGTTTAAAATGTCAGACATGCCCCGAATTGGTGAAGAAGGTTTTATCGGTACGACAGCCAAGGCCGCGAAGATCGAGGAAACCCTTTCAGTAATCGCTGGAACGGATACAGCGCCAGAGAAGAAACTCACGGAAGAGGAGGTATACGCGGAAGGATTGAAAGATGCGGGACTAACGGTGGATAAAGCCCGTACCATCATGGAGGCGATGTTTGTTAATGGGTACTATGAAGAAGAAGTCTATTTAGGAGCAAATACGTATGTGACGCTTCGGAGTCGCCAGTATTTTGATACGATTCGTTCGAATAGAAAACTCGAGACCGACCGCGTAGAGTTTCTTTCGTCCATCAATAACGTCGTCAACAGCTACAATACGGCGGCGTCTTTGGTGAAATACGGGAGTCGGGATTTCCGG
>Ga0315297_10002176_pt1 | contig 12307 bp, 9 predicted proteins | sample YL17G15_0_MG_FD_203628 | JGI IMG/M metagenome (GOLD analysis project Ga0315297, IMG submission 203628) | Sediment microbial communities from Yellowstone Lake, YNP, Wyoming, USA - YL17G15_0 | ecosystem: Environmental > Aquatic > Freshwater > Lake > Sediment | place: USA: Wyoming | collected... | reverse complement strand
CGATACGGAAATCTGATTTTCTGGCAGGCGATTTTTGGACGGAAGTCAGCCGGCTGAAGCGGTCGGGGGATGGGTTTGACTGCGTTTTCCTGGATCCCCCTCTCTTTTCCCAGACATCGAAAGGGGTGGTGGATCTAGTCCACGAGAGTACCCGGGTCATCAATAAGGTGCGACCGCTGATCACTGATGGAGGGTATTTGGTGACGATCAACAATGCCATGTATGTGAGTGGGCGGGAGTATATGGAGATCTTGGAGCGGTTGTGCGGGGATGGATATTTGAGCGTGAAGGAATTGATACCGGTTCCTGCGGATTTCATTGGGTATGCTGCGACACAGGTCGGGGAAGTGATCGCTGACCCTGCACCTTTCAACCATTCGACGAAGATAGCGGTATTGGGAGTACGACGTAAGGAAGTGTCTCATCAGTAAAGCCACCCAGCGCTGCATGCACTCGACTCAACAATGGTCTCACTCGGCCATGGTCTGAGTCGGGCCAAAGTCCCACACCCAGCGAGAATTCCCGGATTGGGTGCTTGACATTTAGTGCGTCGCGCCATACAATATAGCTGTGATCAAGACCTTCTGCGATGAAGAAACTTACAAAATCTACCAGCGGCAGCGCTCGCGAAAACTACCACCTGATATTCAACAAGTCGCCCTGCGCAAGCTTCGCATGATCAACAACGCAGTCACGCTTACTGATTTACGCGTACCGCCCGCCAATCGGTTGGAAAAGCTGAGTGGCAATAGAGCCGGTCAATGGAGCATCCGCATCAACGATCAATGGCGTGTTTGTTTTCGATGGGAAGGCAGTGACGCCTATGAAGTTGAAATCGTCGATTATCATTAATGAGGCAGGTAACCATGTCTGAAAAATTAAATCCTGTTCACCCAGGCGAAGTCCTACTCGAAGAATTCTTGAAGCCAATGAGTTTGAGTCAGAACCGGCTTGCGATCGACATTGGTGTTGACGCGCGACGCATCAACGAAATCGTGCTTGGTGTCCGCAGTGTGACTGCCGATACAGCTTTGCGCCTGGCGCGCTACTTTGGTGTTTCTCCGCAATTCTGGCTTGGCTTGCAGACGGAATATGACCTAGACGTTGCCTCTGACAGGCTTGGAAAACGACTCGAACGCGAGGTCAGGCCAAGGTCGATTGCAGTGTAATACCGATACTGGGAAATGAAATATACGGGTAGGGGCGAACCCCTACCCGTATAAGCATAATAAAACCACCCAGCTAGCTGATGTATTTCAACCCGGAGCCGGTGTTGAACAGGACGATGCGCTCCTGCGGGTCGACCCACTTCTGCTGTATGAGCTTCTTTAGCGCCGCCAGTGTTGCCGCGCCCTCGGGTGCGGCGAAGATTCCCTCCGCACGACCCAGCTCACGCTGGGAGGCCAGGAGTTCCTCATCGCTGACTGACACCGCCGTCCCATGACTGTCGCGGATATCCTGAAGGATAATGGAATCTGCGAAGCTCTTGGGCACGCGCAGACCAGAGGCAACCGTGCTGGCGTTGGTCCAGAAATCGCAGAAGAGGGCGCCTGATTCAAACGCCCGCACGACCGGCGCACAGCCGGCAGCCTGGACCGAGACCATGCGCGGACGTTTCGTGTCCTTCAACCAGCCCAACTCCTCGAGTTCGGCAAAGGCTTTCCACATCCCCACCAGGCCGGTGCCGCCGCCTGTGGGATAGAGGATCACATCCGGCAGGGTCCAGCCGAAGGCTTCGGCGAGTTCATAGCCCATGATCTTCTTGCCCTCTGTGCGGTACGGCTCTTTGAAGGTGGACAGGTCGAACCAGCCTTCCTCGCGCGCCTTCACCCCCGCCATGCCCGCGGCGTCGCTGATCAACCCCTCCACCAGAACCACCTTCGCCCCCGCTATACGGCTTTCTTCCATGTTTGCCCGCGGCGTGTCCTTCGGCATGTAGATCAAGGCCTGCATGTCCGCCCTCGCGGCATAAGCCGCCATAGCCCCGCCCGCATTGCCGGCAGTGGGAATAATGACTTTTTTAATGCCGAGTTCCTTGGCCTTCGAGATCGCAGCGGAGAGGCCGCGTGCCTTGAATGTCCCGGTGGGGTTGCTGCTTTCGTCTTTTACGAATAAATTCTCCAACCCGAGCGATTCGCCCAAACGAGGAAGCCTGAGCAGGGCGGTATCCCCTTCTCCAAGAGAGACGATGTTTTGCGGATCGAGCACAGGCAGGAATTCATGCCAGCGCCACATTCCCTTCAACCGGCCGTGGATCTCGCTCCGGTCCACGTTCCGGCGCGCCTCTGCCAGGTCGTAATTCACCAGGATGGGAGACTGGCAATCCGGGCAGTAGGTCAGGATCTCAAGCACAGAGAATATTCTGCCGCAGCCTGAACAGGTGAGATCTGTGACATAGGACATTTTGGAGGAGGTCGTTTTAAGATCTGCCATGATGGGAAGCATTGTAATATGTCCCGTTGCTTTAAGGGGTGGTCTTGTGAGAGAGCGCCGGCACAAAGGCCTCCAGGCGCGCCCAGAGTTCGCGAATGTTGATCGGCTTGGACATGTACACGTCGCAGCCGGACTCGAGCGCCTTCTCGGCATCGGATTTCAGGGCATTGGCGGTCACGGCGATGATCGGCACATAGGCAAGCGCAGTCTTCGATGACATGGATGACCTGATCCACGAATTTTCACGTGGGCAGCGATCCTTTTTGATATACAGCCTCGATATGTCCGTTCTGGCGTTTTCGTTCCTCGGTCGTGATGTCCTTGGCACTGACCACCACCACCGGGATGTTCTTTGTACGCGGGTCCAGCTTGAGCTCCTCGACAAGACCGAAACCGACGATGCCCGGCTTGGTCAGGTCGCTCACGATCAGGTCGGGTAATTTCTGGCGCGCCATGGACAGGCCGTCCCAGCCATTCCTGGCGTGATACATGCGGAAATTCTTGCGGCTCTCAAGCAAGCGCCGGATGAGCAGAGCATCATCATCGTTGTCGTCGACCAGCAGGACCGTGGTTGTCTTTTCATCCAGGTTCTCGAGCGCGGCCAGGAAAGTGAAAAAGAAAAAAGGGTAGAGGCGCCGAAATGGTACCCATCTGGGTATGCGTCGCCTCTACCCAGAGATATTTACCAGGCTTTACGTCTAGAACAATCCGGTGATGGTCAACCAGCGTCCGCCGGGCAGAAGAGAAACCCCGACAATGACCACCAGCAGCGAAGCCAGCAGAAAGAGAAAACCGTTCCGGTAGCGGATGGGATCTCCCTTGTCCTTGCCCAAGCTGGTGAGATGCGCCAGTACGACCGCGACGACCATGATCCCCAGGTGCTCAAGCCGGTAGAAGGGCCATCCGAACCCGAGCAATCCCCCCAGGGCCAGATACAAACCTCCGAGCAGAAGCTGCACATCCATCAGCGAGGTGTAGGCCACCCGCAGCCGGTTGGCGGAGTCGTCGTAGGGCTTTTTCCCCAACCAGCCGATGCCGAATTTGATCAGGGCGGCGACGGCAACGATGATGGTCGCCCAGCGAAGGATGGAGTGCAGGATTAGAATAAATGTCATGGGGACCTCCAGAATGAAAGCGGATAAAACTTTCCAATGGCACATTATACTTCCATGGATGAACGCCTGCCATTTTCACGTATAATCAAATGAGACAGGCGGAGGCGATATGGCAACCACTTCCATTTTGACGGAAACCCGCGGACGGGTGGGCTTGATCACCCTCAACCGCCCCCTGGCGCTCAACGCCCTGAACGCGGTGCTACTCACCGAATTGGTCGATGCCCTGACGATGTTCGATGCTGACAATGGCATTGGCGCAATGGTCATCACCGGCAGCGAGAAAGCCTTTGCCGCCGGCGCCGACATCAAGGAGATGGCCAACGCCTCGGTTACTGAGATGATGGCGAAGGGATTTGTCGAGCTGTTCGACGGAATCCGCAAGATCACCAAGCCGGTCATCGCGGCGGTCTCCGGCTTCGCGCTGGGCGGCGGATGCGAGCTGGCGCTTTCCTGTGACATGATCATCGCCTCCGAGACGGCCAGGTTCGGCCTGCCCGAGGTGACACTCGGTGTGATCCCCGGCGCGGGCGGGACCCAGCGGCTGACACATGCCCTTGGAAAGTCGCTGGCGATGGAAGTTATCCTCAATAACCGCGTGCTTTCCGCAGCGGAGGCGCTGCACTTTGGGCTGGTCAACCGCGTCGTGCCTGTGGAACTTTTCCTTGATGAGGCGCTGTCCCTGGCCGCGGAGGTGGCTGCGCGAGCGCCGGTTGCTGTGAAACACGCCAAACAGGCAGTCAATGCGGCCTTTGAATCCTCCCTGACTGAAGGGCTGGCTGACGAACGGCGTCTCTTCTATTCACTATTTGCCACCGAGGACCAGAAGGAAGGTATGAAGGCCTTCCTTGAAAAAAGAAAAGCTGAATGGAAGGGAAAGTGATCCGCGCCTGTTGGATATGACCACTTACACCGAACTTAAAACCGCCTTTGACAGCCTTGGCCTGAACGACGTGCCGGTCATCGCACACGCCTCGCTCAGGTCTTTCGAGGAGGTCGAGGGTGGGGCGCCGATGGTCGTGCAGGCATTCGTCGATTCATTTGCCGGGGTGGTCATGCCCACCCATACCTACAAGACGATGATCGTCCCGCATGCCGGGCCTGAAAACAATGCCATGGATTACGGCGCGCCAGACCCGTTCAATACCAGCCCCGAATTCTTCACCCCCCACATGCCGGCTGATGTGCTGATGGGTGTCATCCCCGAGGCCCTGCGCCAGCGTCCCGGTGCGAAGCGCTCCAGCCACCCGATTCTGTCCTTTGCCGGCTTCAACGCCGATCATATCCTCGCCTCGCAGACTCCCAAAGAACCGCTCGCGCCGATCCAGGCTTTAGCTGAGGAGAATGGCTGGGTGGTGCTGGCCGGCGTGGACCATACAGTTAACACAAGCATGCACCTCGCAGAAAAGCTTGCCGGCCGCCGGCAGTTCATCCGCTGGGCGCTGGTGAGGGACATACTGACCAGGCCCGTGCCTCTCAAGCTCGCCGGGCGGAATTTTGCTTCGACCTCGGTCAACGAGCGCGTGGTGGAATGTCCCGGTTTCCCCGGGTGCTCGGCGGGATTTCAGGCCATCACGCGGGACGTGCAGCCTTTCACCCGGCGGGTCACAGCTGGCAAGTCAGCCATCCAGGCGGTGCCGCTGGCGGCGCTCTTGCATGCAGTCATCAGCAGGATAAACCAGGACTCCAAGGCGCTGTTGTGTTTCGATCCCGCCTGCGCACGCTGCAATACGGTCAGGATGTCGTTGTAGAAATAAGCCCCCATCCTACCCTCCCCCCAAAATCGGGGGAGGGTAATTAATTAGTGAGTGGTGAGCAGCTATGCTACTCACCACTCACTTTCTTCATAAACAAGAAATCTTACCTTTTTACTGGTACACCAGCGGTTCCACCCGCCAGCTGTCCTCGCCGATCAGCTTCTTCAGCCGCTCGAGCATGTCCGGGCAAACGCGCGTGGTGTCGTTGGGAAAGTCCAGCAGGTAACCCTTTCCGTTCTCGAAGATGCGGAAGGAGAAGTGGTCCGATCCAGGATATGAGATGAGGATGCCGTAAATGTGCTTGATCCGGCGCCGGTCGCGCTCCGGGTTGCCGCTGGGGCGCATGAGGATGGAAATCAACTGCGGGGGCGAAGTATTTTCTTCGCGGGCGGGAAAACTCTGCGGGGGCAGAATGGGAGGCAGGGTCGGACGCTCCAGATCCAGTGATTCGATGACCGCGCTGAGAGTCAGGCCGGCCTCAGGGATCAGGTCCACGCGCGGGGCTGGATATTCCACCGGTTCAGCTACAAGCTCATTCGAGGCTACCACAATCGGCTCGGGTAGAGTCTCGGTGATAACCGTGTCTGCAACAACGGAGGCAGCATTTTGCTCATCACTGACTGGAGCCTTGGCGTCAGGATGAGACTCTTCGTCAGTCTTCTCTGCAGGTTGCGCTGGGAAGAAGGCCGCATCGGGTGTGGCCGGGGCACTAAATCCGTACTGGCGGTTGGGGGCAGTGTAGTTTTCCCAGTCGGGAGGGAATTCCGGGGGCGGCGGGGCGCCGTCCAATCCGTCATCCGGGTCGGGGATAAAGTCATTGGCTGGTGTATGCATGGCCGGAGGCATTGGCTGCGCAGTCACCGGCCGGGGCGCCGCGCCGGTTTCTTTGGCGGCAGGATGCTGTGGTGCGCGTGCTGCGGGGCCGGTCTGCTTGCCCTTGTCAAGCGGCGCTGGCGCTGAGTCGTAAAAGGTCACTTCGGTCTTGATCTCGTCCACCAGGATCTTGGGTGGTTGGCTGGATGAATCCACCTTGCCGTCGATCACGACGACCTTACCTTGTTCGCACAGGACACGCGTTTTATCCCAGGTTTTCGGGAAGATGACCAGTTCGATGGTGCCCTGCAGGTCTTCAATGGTCACAAACCCCATCATCTTGTCGGTTTTGGTTTTATAAGGCCGCACCGCCGCCACCATGCCCGCCACACGTACGCGGTCTTCGTGCGCGGCGTCGTTGAGGGTGATGGAGTTGTGGCTGACGGCCTTGGTGAGCAGGTCGGTGTGGCCGGACAGCGGGTGGTCGGAGAGGTATAAGCCGATCAGCTCGCGCTCCCAGTTGAGCATCTCCTTGCGATCGACCTTGATGTTCTCGGGCAGTGTGATGGTCTCCGCCTGGACTCCCGTCGCCGACCCGAACAGGGACATCTGCCCGGCCTCCGCAGCGCGGAAGTGGCTGGCACTGGCCGCCAAGATACGGTCGACGGAGGCCAGCATCGCCGGGCGCGGACCGAGGCTGTCGAGTGCGCCTACTTTGATGAGACTCTCGATGGCGCGCTTGCCTGCCGCGCGCAGGTCCACCCGTCGGGCGAAGTCGTTCAGGTCGGTGAAGGGGCCAGCCTTGCGGGCTTCGATGATGAGGAGTACCGGCCCTTCGCCCACATTCTTGACTGCGCCCAGGCCGAACCGGACCGCGGGTTTCGATCCTTTGCCAGACTGGAGATCCTCAATCGTGAAATCATAACCAGAATAATTCACATCCGGCGGCAGGACCTCAATGCCCAGCGAGCGCGTGTCCGCCACGTACAGCGCAATGCGGTCGGTATCGTTCTTGAAAACCGACATCAGGGCTGACATGTATTCGGCGGGATAATGGCTTTTCAGGTAGGCGGTCTGCACCGAGATGACGCCGTAATCGGCGGCATGGCTCTTGTTGAAGCCGTAGCGGGCGAACTCCTCCCAGTCCGTGAAGATCAACTCAGCAGTTTCCTTGGGCATACCTTTTTCGGAGGCACCCTTGATGAACTTCTGCTTGTGCTTGACGATCTTCTCAGGCTGCTTCTTGGCGATCGCCTTGCGCAGGTCGTCCGATTCGGAGGGGGTGTAGCCGGCCAGCTCGACCGCCGCCCGCATGATCTGTTCCTGGTAGATCGGGATGCCGTAGGTGTCCTTGAAGATGGGCTCCATGGACGGGTGGCGGTATTCGACCTTCTCCTCGCCGTGCATGCGCTTGATGTAGCTTGGGATGAAATCCAGCGGGCCGGGTCGGTAGAGCGCCACCATGGCGATGATATTATCCTGCGTCTGGGGTTTCATCTCCATCAGGTAGCGGGTCATGCCCGTGCCTTCCACCTGGAAGACCCCCGCCGTCTGCCCGCGACCATAGAGCTTGAAGCTCTCCGGGTCGTCCACGGGGATGTTATCGAGGGTGTATTCTTTTCCATGCCGGGACTTGATCATGTCGCAGGCGCGTGCCATCACGGTCAGCGTGGATAGGCCGAGGAAATCCACCTTGAGCATGCCCAGGCTGTCGAGAATGCCCATTTCGAACTGGGTGACCGTCTTGATGGGGGTCTCCTCCGAGCCGGAGGTGGGGCGGTGCAGCGGGATGTAATCGATGAGCGGTTTGTCCGCGATCACAACCCCAGCCGCGTGGGTGCCGGCGTTGCGTACCGTCCCCTCCATGTGGATGGCGGTGTCGATCAGTTCGCGCATGGTCTCGTTGGAGTTGTAAGCCGCCTGCAGGTCGGGGACTTCCTTCAGCGCCTCGCTCAGATTCATCGGCTTGCCGGGGATGTTCGGCACGAGCTTGGCCACCCGGTCCACTTCGGGGATGGGGATGTCCATCACTCGCGCCACGTCGCGCAGCGCGCCGCGCGCCGCCATGGTGCCGAAGGTAATGATCTGCGCCACCTTGTCGTCGCCGTACTTGCGGGCGGTGTAGGCCAGCATCTCGGCGCGGCGGTCGTCGCGGAAGTCGAGGTCGATATCGGGCATGGAGACGCGCCCCGGGTTGAGGAAGCGCTCGAAGATCAGCCCATGCTGGATGGGATCCACCAGCGTGATCTCAAGGGTATACGCCACCATGGAACCCGCCGCCGAACCACGCGCGTTGTACCAGATACCCTTTTCGCGCGCAAAGCGGCACAAGTCCCACACGATAAGGAAATAGGCGTCGAAGCCCATGTCATGGATGACTCTGAGCTCGTAGTCCAGCCGTTCGCGGATGTGAGGCGAGGCAGCCCGGTCGCCGAAACGGTGCTGCGCTCCCTGTTCGCACAACGTGCGCAGGTAGGTGCCGGTCGTCTGGTCTTCGGGCACGGGGAACTCGGGCAGGTGGTAACCTTTGAAGCCCAGGTCCACCTTGCAGCGCTCGCCGATGGCCACAGTGTTGGAAAGCGACTCGGGAATTTCCGCGAACAGGGTGGACATCTCCTGAGGCGAGCGCAGGTAGTAGGACGGGTCATCGTAGCGCATCCGGTTGGGGTCGCTGAGCAGCGCCCCGGTTTGGATGGCGAGCAGCACGTCCTGGTATTTCGCATCCGTTTGCTCGATGTAATGTACATCATTGGTGGCAACGAATTTCGCCGAGTAGCGCACGCCGAGTTCCACCAACCGTTTGTTGAGGTCCACCAGCTCGCGGATGTCGTGCTGCTGCAGTTCGACGTAAAAGCGGTCAGGCCCAAAGACATCGTAATACCAGTCCATGCGGCGGACGGCTTCCTGCGGATTCTCGTCAACAAGCAGGCGGGGGATCTCGGCAGACATGCAGCCCGAGGTGCAGATGAGGCCTTCGGAGTGTGCCGCTAGAAAATCATGGTCAACACGGGGGTAGTAGTAGAACCCATCCAGTTGTGCCGCTGAGGCGATCTGCAGCAGGTTGTGGTAGCCGGTCTCGTTCTCGGCAAGTAAAAGCAGGTGGGAGGATTTTTTGTCGAGCTTCCCATCGCGATCCTTCATCCCGCGTGCTGCCATGTAAGATTCCATACCGATGATGGGCTTGATACCGGCTTCGGTGGCAGCATTGAAGAACTCGACCACGCCGTACATGGTGCCGTGGTCGGTGATGGCCAGCGCCGGCATTTCCATCTCCCTGGCGCGCTTGACCAGCTTCTTGACGTTGGAGAAACCGTCGAGAAGCGAATACACCGTGTGGACGTGGAGATGAACGAACGACATGAGAGGTATGGATATCGCTTTATCTGGGGGCTATATGGATTATAGCATCCACTGATGGGTGCAGGTCTTAAAATTTCCGGATACCAACTTTCTCTAATATTGGGCAGGCCTGATGAAATAGCCCGAGGGCTTGAGCCGGCGTCACCTTTGGTTTTTTGCTATAATCATTTCGGAACACCTCACCCTCAGCCTGCTCGCTGGACAATAAAAATGACCAACCTTCTGGACTCTCCCATTATCCTTGCCACCCGCCGCAATCACGGCCTGGAGCACGCCACGATTCACATACTCTCTGGGCACTTCCCCGGCAAAGCCCTGGCGGGACATTCCAACCCCGGCGGATTCTTCATCCTGGGAGATGTGCCGACCGAATCCATCCGCGAGGCTGCGACCGAGGCGCTTGCCCGTATGCGAAATGGCGAAGCCAGGCTCGCGGTGCACCCCGGCTGCGGGACTAATTACGCCGTCGCCGGCGCGCTGGCGGGGACCCTTGCCTGGTTGGGGATGACCGGTGCGAAGACCGGCCGTCAGCGCCTGGAAAGATTGCCACTAATGATTTTGCTCTCGATGCTGGGATTCATAGTCAGCCAGCCGCTCGCGCCCGTCATCCAGCAGCGCATCACCACCTCGGGCGACCCCGGCAGCCTGGCGATCGTGGATGTGTACCGCATCCGCAGAGGCGCGCACCGCATCGTCACGCGTTGAACTTAAAACCGGATACTTTTCCATTCCCTTTTCTATTGATGTTTTGGGTAAGACATTGTTTGAGAAATAGAGCCCTATCGAAAGGAATAACTCATGACCGAAGCACCCGCATTCTTTGTTCCAGCAGCAACACCAGACACCCGAGAATCAATCTTTGCCGAATTAGCTAAGATGTGTATGAGGCCTGTTCCGAAGCCCGCTCATCGCATATATTCGATGAGATTCGGCAAAGGTGAAGACGAAGAATGGATCGCAACCGTAGGGGAAACATTGGCGGGTGTCCACCATAAGTTTACTCGCTCGCGTGGCAAGACAGCAGAACTGAAAACATTGCTTGGCGATCCTGCGGTAGTCCTGGCTATATTTCCAGGAAACCCTTATATGGTTGTTACTAATCAAAACCTACCAAGCAGCGTTGGATCAGCATGGGAAAATCCTTTTCTTGTTGGCGAATCCGAAATACGAAAAAAATCATACTTCGCAATTTCCTGATATGCAGGCTTTGAAGTCGTCTATGAGAGATGTTCCAGGGGGATTGTTTCCAATAGCAATCTCACAAAGAGAAACGGGCAGCCGCCCGTTTTTTTGATTCACCGGCCAGGAAATTTTAAGTGTTCCGCCTCAGAACCTATGAGACAGTTTAGCCCTGCACACAGTTTTAACTTTCATTTTTGCCGTTGGGTTCGCCCTGGCGGGGATGTGGGTAGCAGCGGGAATATTAATTCTCTTGTGGATACTTACCGCCGCGATCTGGCAGGAATGGAAGAGCAGTTAAAAGACGTTCGCCCGATTGCGCGGACGAACGCCCAGTACAGCGAGACATAACCTCGCCATGCCGATTTTATCAGAAAGAAGGGACAATGAAACAGACTGCGACACTAGAGAACAACAAGCGCGCGATTATATACGCCCGTGTGAGCACGGACGATCAAAGAGGAAATAACTCCATCCCCTCGCAGGTGCAAGAATGCAAGCGGTATATTGAGAACAGAGGATATACACTTATTGGGAATCGTTTTGTAGACCTTGAATCAGGACAAGACGCGGCAAGCGGCATTCCTGCATTCGTGGATGACTTCAGCAGCCGGGAATTATACCGCCCGGCGTTGGATGACGCTTGCGATTATCTAGAGTCTTATGGATACGATGTTGTCGTGGTTTATGCCGTTGACCGCCTCGACCGTTATCCTGAAAAGTTAATGGTACACAAAAACTTATTTAGGGAAAAAGGCGCGGTTATCGAATACGTTACTCAAACATTCTCTAACGACACAATGGGCGAAATGATGGAAACGAATTATGCCTACTTCGCCAAGATAGAGAATGAATCGAGATCGGAGCGATTCAATCGGGGCAAACGCCAAAAGGCCAAACGTGGTTTTTTTGTATCAGGACCTGCGCCTTATGGATTCGAACCGGACAAGACCTCGCAGGGCGGACTAAAAGTCAACGAGGAAGAAGCTGAAACCGTAAAGTGGATATATGAGACTTATGCTAACTGCGAATCATCCCTCGAAGGCATACTACTCCAGTTAAACCACTCCAGAGCGAAACCACGCAAGGGGGGAAAGTGGCAAAAATCTTCTCTACATAAGATACTTATCAATACCGCCTATATCGACAAGATGTACTACAACAAAAGAAAAAACGATGAGCGAAAGATGATACCCAGAGATCGGGAGGAATGGATTGAATTTACCGTGCCGAAGATCGTGGACGAGCGAATGTTTGATATTGTGCAGGAAAGAATAGCAGTGAATCGGGAACGCTTGCGGAAGCGTGCAAAACACGCCTATATGTTGGGCGGGATGATTGCTTGCGAAGAGTGTGGTAAGGCCTACATCAGCCAATGCGAAAATGCACAGCGCGGGCCTGAGAAGGAAAAACGATTATACCGTCACCGATTATTGGCCGGTCATTGTAATAACAGAAGGTTGGACGCTAAGGTTTTGGAAAGTGTAGTTTGGGATAAAATATCAGACCTGTTATTGGACCCAGCGAATCTAAAAAGTGGTTATAAGGAAGCGTTGGAAAAAGAACATGCAGCCCACAAACGACAGTATGAATTAAGAGAAGTGCTTTATAAGAATATCACAAGGGTTGATCTAAGTCTACAAAATCTTA
>Ga0315297_10002173_pt1 | contig 12319 bp, 19 predicted proteins | sample YL17G15_0_MG_FD_203628 | JGI IMG/M metagenome (GOLD analysis project Ga0315297, IMG submission 203628) | Sediment microbial communities from Yellowstone Lake, YNP, Wyoming, USA - YL17G15_0 | ecosystem: Environmental > Aquatic > Freshwater > Lake > Sediment | place: USA: Wyoming | collected... | reverse complement strand
GAATCGAGCCGCCGACAGCGGAAGGCATCATCCCAGTCGAACGAGATGTAAATCGCCCGTTTGAGTTCTGCTGAGGAGAAATACTTCTCAGGATTGTTGAAGCAATCCCAAGCGAAGTCCTTGGTCAAGAGCTCCCGGGAACCAACCAAAACAGAGTCATCAAGCTCTTCCTCATCGGGATCAACCAGCCAGAGGCTGACCTCATACAGCGGCAGTGTGTTTCCAAGGAATGGGGTACTCATAGCACAACCTCCTTCATGAGAGGGATTTTCTCCCCGGAAAGAATCCTGTACCTCACCGGGAGCATCTCCAACGCCCAGTACAGCAGGATGAGCTTGTCGGCTCTGGCGATGACCGTCTTGGTATGGCCGTCATTGAATTCGAGAGACACCTTTACTCGCCACATTTCAAACTCCTTTGTTGTGCCCCTCTTTTGAGTGGGCAGGCTGTTTGAGTGCAAGGCATAATAAAAGTATATAAGGAAAGTTAATAGCCGTCATTACAATAAAATTAGCTTACATAATTAACTCGAACATAATTTCCGTGTGCGTTACTCTTAGCTTTCATATGCGGCTTTATTGTGAACAGAACATCCGCCTCATAGTAATCCACTTTTCGTTCAGCTTTCTTCTTGGCAATGACACTCGCTCGATTGACTTTCCACGCATCTGGAGTTAGGTACTTATCCAGCCAGATTTGTTGATCAACCCAAGTGTTAGCTATTACGAAGACTATATGATAACAAATCTTCCAAGTGAGCTTTAAGAGAAGGAATAAAACCCGAAACAATACCCGAGGTAGCCTCTTTATATAATACATGGCTAACCTCTGTGTTTCGTCATGAAGTGCCCAACGATTTCAGAAACCTTCTTGTCGAATTTTCGAGTCGCGGGCTCCAGCATATTTCGAAGCTCTTCGAGGTCATCCTCCGTAAGAACAACTCCATCATCAAGCCCCCAACTCACGGGAATTGACTTCTTAGAATAACCCTGGAGGAACAGAATCTTCCGGCTACCCTCTTCCATGATTTGGATTTCAAATTGACCCGCGATTGTTCCGAACTTGATTGATTGTGACATTTGGAACTCCTTTGGAACACTCTGTTTTTGCGAGCGTCTTTGCAGGCAAGGGATTTTGTTTTGAGTGTTCATATATTAATTATAGTAGGTTGCTCATGCAAATTATAGAAAATAAGTTGAACAAGCCATGTCCTACACATTTTGTGTGCATGGGTATTAATGAGTACACCGACTCAAACCCCGTAGAAAAAAACACATAAGACGCTCAAGAAAGGATGTGGACGGGCGAGGCCTCTTCGAGCAATTCAAGTTCATCACCCACCTGGAAGGGGTATCTCTCCGTGTCGAACTCAATCACCTCGGACAGAACCGACCTCCCCTCGGGCAGACGCATGCTCCATTTCTTGTACCGAGTGACATCGGAAATCACCATAGCAATCCGCATCCGTTTACCCAAACGCGGCCTTCCTAGGATGAGCTGGGTTCCTAAGTCATAGTTTTCGGCTTTCAATCTAACGAAATCCCAAATATTGATTCCGTCATTGAAAGTTCCATCTGTTTGGACCGTCCATCTATAACCCATGGTTCTCCTGCTATATCTCTAGGCCGGATCTGAGAAAACTCTTTAACCATAATTGGCTCAGTTATAATACACAGGGATCTCTGGGGACTCCTGTTCAAGCATGATGGCTTCTTCTTGACTATAATCACTCAGTAAACTACAACGAACAATGTCATCGAAATCGAGCCTCGATATGTGGCAAACTTGAACAGCATAAGTTCTTAATCCAGTTAACAGGTGAGTAAGAACATTCTCTAATTCTTCTGTATTTAGAATCTTAGAAACCATACTCTTTGATTCGTGTTCACCATCTTCAGTCTTTCTATAGGAAAAGTTCGCTAGAATCTCTTTTGAATTGGCTCTATTTCGACAATGCTCGCACATCTTGCTCTCCTCGATTTTTGGATTTGACGAATGATTTGGACTCGGAACCTGTCTGATCAACGATAATCCTACAGAAAAATTATCCATTGGCATATCCAATAAGTAAATCACTTTGAGTATGCGATTTCTTCTTTTTTCAAATCTCTAATCAGAGCCCGTTTCTCAGAAAACGTATCTCCATACCTCGTAGTTAGCTTCGCTATATTCTTTTCTAAGACAGTCTCCAAAGTAGTGTTAAGAGCGGAGCAACACAAAACTATACCTGCATAATAAGCCTCTAAAGTCTTATCAGCAAACTTCGTATTTAAAGATTTCCCATAAAAAAGGTGAGCCTTTATAATGTCACAAAATACCCCAGAACTTATCGTCATACTGGATGTTCCTTGATTAAAAACCAAATTAGACGAAAAAGCATCGTTAACCGGAAATACATAGAAAGAAGAAAGACCAAACTCTTTAGCAATACAGGAGCAAGCTAAATTTAAATACCAACAACAGTCCCCGAGTTCAGCCAAAACATCTTGGGTGGTTTTATCATCCCAATATTGAACTTTCGATATGGAAGAAATCTCTATAACTTCAGCAGATTCCGATGACATACCTAGCGCAGCATGAAGAAGGTCTACAGTACAGACGTTCTGTATCCTACTGCGGATAGCCATATAGTCGCCAGAGGCAGTCCTTAAAGCGAGAGGTATATACTCATGGGGTTTCATTTCTTCTCCTGTTTCTCCCAGAGACGTCCGGTACCTTTACAAGTTCGACAACGATGGACTAGTTTTTCCTCTCCAGAAGGCATCTTTCGAACCACATAGGGAAAATCGAAAGTCTTTAAAACCTTCTCCTCTTTCCAGAGGGGGTAAAATCTTCCAGTGCCGCCGCAAACCCTACACCTAGTAGTACCCTTTTCCAAAGAATTGCCAAAAATTCCCGTGCCCTCGCACTTCTTACACGGATAACTAAAGGCACCTTCCCCGTGACACACCCTACAAATTTTCATAGACCCTCCAAGCTGGATAGCCCGAGGGAATTAGGCGTTAGATTGACTGCGCTTTTTTGTTAGGTTCTTAGCTCTGACAGTGATGCATCCGCAGACCGCGCAGATTTCAACGTCCACGCCCTCTACGAACGAGAGTACCTTCCATTCGTACCCACAGCCAGAACACTGAACACTCCGACGAGTGTCCGAACCAACCTGAACTATCATTCTCTGATCAATTTCGGTACGCATAGTGTACCTCCTATAAAAATGATAGCCAGATTCTCACAGATTTCAACCGCCGTCAAAGTATTTTCTTTGTTTCAGAAAAAAATAAACGCCCAACTGCTCCCGAGTACCTTAATCAATCGCTCTTTTTAGAGTATTCGATTCCCATCAGTGATTTCGAATTCCTATAATAATAACCAAAGGATGCAAGGACGTCATCAGAAAGAATTACAGAAACGCCGTCAATGAGCTCAAGGGTAACAAGCAACCCCGTATCTTGAACTTCCTGATACTTATAACCCTCGGGACTATTTCCCTTCCTTAAAGGAAGAATTCGACCCTCGCCCTTGATCACAGGTTGAATCCTCATTCAGTCCTCCATCGAAGATACTGATAGTGCCAACTGGAAGGGAGACATCCGAGGTTCCCTCTAGCGTAGGTTGAGTACCGTAAACCTGATTCGCAGGATTTAAATACTGCGAGATTGCGTGTAAATGGCCGATGGTATCTTTAGCCTCTTTCAGTTTATCCTTGAACTTAGTAGAGCGCTTTATTATCTTTCGACTCATTTTCTCCAATATCTCCTGCATGAGAAGCGCCTTTAGTTCCAAACCACAAATAATTTTTCATAGAACAGGACATCCCCAAGCTTATAAGCCAAATTATAATATAAACAAAAGCCACAATAATAGTATACACGGAAAACTTATATAAAAGTCCCGTATTGTATGAATTTTTACTTGGCATAATCTCTAACGCCTCAGATTGATTTTTCATGTAGAGATAGTATCAAACAACTCAGAAGAATGAAATTGAGGTCTTCAGTCTTTAGCGAGTTCTCGAAAGCATGGATGCGCCGAATAAGTATCTCTCAGGGATACTATTGGTTCTCCTTGATCTGAATCAACTCTGACATACCGTTTCTCCGAGTGTAAATCTAAAGCCACTCGACTCCCATATTTAGTCAAAGCCCAAACGATCTCGGACTGACATTCCCGGCATTGAGCCATATTACTTCGGTGTCTCAGAAACTGGTTTCACGGTGATGACGCCGTCCTTGATGGAGACATTATCCATTTCATTCTCGAAACGCTTCAGAGCACCTTCAACCTGCTCTTTCGTGCAACCCTCGCGGCTCTTGACAACCGCGTTCACGAGCTCGTCAACACGGGAAGTCTTCTTGCCGTCCAAGAACTTGATGATGAGCGGCTTGATGCGAAACCTCTTAGGACCCTCACTCCTCGCGCCGATCTTCTTCTTCACGACCTTGAGTTGCTCGTCGATGGAACCCAACTCTTTGGCCAAGGCGTCGCGTTTGCTCTGGAGAGAGGCAAGAGCGTTCTGCCCTTCGTTGATCCACTTCACATAATCGAAACCCGTTGTCATCTGTTCGTCCGTCATTGTCGTATCTCCTAGTATGTCGGAACACCCGACGTGTTACATCCACGCAAGGGCTAGCTTGCGCGTTTTTCCTGAAGCAATGGTATCGCCCGTGGCCCTGGCGTACACCGTTCCACCAGCTGGAAGACCCGTAGATACCGCCTGGAGAGCGCCGTTTGTAACCACTATTCCCGCGGCGAATTGGTACCACCGAGCATCCGTGGTTGCGTAGTCCGTTACGGTGGCCTCTTCACCAAGATTTTCATTCAGAGCGTACAAAGTTAGTGTGACTGTTTCTGCTGTTTCTCCTAGCAACTGAAGAATTAGCTTCGTTGGTGTTTTGGTTACGGTCCTTTGGAAATCAAAATAATGCCCCGGAAGAATCGTAGCGGGAGCGGCTACTGGATCAACGTCGGCCACACCTTGTGCATACGAACCATAGGACTGCATTCTCATAGGTTTCTCCTTTTGTAGCCCGACTCTTATACCCACTCTAACGAAAAAAATTTATTCGTCAAGTAGTTCAGAGCCTAAATCTACGTTTTCTTTTCTTGCTGGAGTTACATTTATCACGCGGTTAGCGGCGCGCTCCACAGGACTATTCCCAGAGCCACTAGTTCCAGCGCCGCTAGGGGCAAATACAGAAGCTAACATCCTAGAAAGATTACCTGGAGTAGAAGATTTGGCCTGGATTACCAACTCCTCCTGTCCTCGTGGTTGAAAGATAACCCTTGCCTGCTGGACCATAGTCAAAAACTTCTGCATCTCATTAGAAACATTGGCATCTATCACACCACCCTGAGCTTTCTCAAAGAGAACACCCGTCATAACCCGGCCGTATTCCGCCTCAAGAACCACCTGGATAGCCCGGTGTAAATCTGCCGATGTCTCCAAGCGAACATTTATGTCGTACCCGCACGACTCGGAAGCCTTATATCTAGTGCATCTTCCGCTTAAAAAGCAAGTATCGCAATGAAGAATTTCATGGGCTCTATCATCGTAACTGGCATCTTCAACTGTTGAAAGGCGTCGAGCTTCCGCACGAGCAAGAGACCTAGTACGATCAATTATTCCTTCCGCATTAAATGCTTTCGCCTTTAATGAAAGGGCCTGATCCTTCTCTTCTGGGGTTAACCAATAACAATTCTGAATGTTGAACCGCATGGAATCGGCCCATTGCCTCCATGCGACAGCATTCATCAAGTCTACTTCTTTTCGTTTATCCGCTTCAATATCCTTCCAGACGATTCCATTTTCTTCGAACCGAGCTTTAAATCGCTTTCGTACTTCCTTATGTTTGTGGTCGTAATAACGAATACGTCCATTCTGGAAAATCATGGTGTTCCCAAAACGGGAACCGCCTATCCAGGTCGTACTGTCCACGCTGTAGAATTTGCTTCGTAGAAGGACATCCGCGGCAGTGGCTCCGAATCCATGAAAAATATTTCCGTGTTCCTGGCCGTAGGCAGTCGTAGCGAGAATGTCCCCGGCGTGCTTCTGAGTCCCGATCATGGCAGAGCCAAAAGCCATGAAGGGAAACTTCTCGAACCATCCCATCTCCTTTAACTGCTCGACAGGCTGACCTTGAATAACTGGAACGATTGGTACGTTCTTCTCAACTAATTTATTCTTAAATTCCTCCATTTGATACTGGCTGAATTTAGAATGAACATCCACTTCTGCGCACCCTGCAAATAGATGCCCGTATCTCTCTAGTTCGCTATAATATTCATCTGTATAAGTTTCTAGGTCAATTCCTAAATCCTTTTTCTCATTAATGGCCTGAATAAAAGAAAAACCGCCTGAATCAAGAAACACGAAATCAAATCTTCCTAAGTCTTCGGCTATTTCTTGAACAGTTAACTTCTTTAACCACTTTCTTGAGTAGAAATACGAAATGAGGATGTGCCTAACACCAACTCGATACAGACCGTGGCGATATTCCGCGCCGTCAGCCCCGGCAAAACAAAGCTTGATCCCAAAACACCGCCTATCTAAAGGAAGCGTTCTGTCCCACTTCATCAAAAAGGAATCGAGCTTCGGATTTCTTGAGACGAGCGACTCTTCTGGCTCCTCTTGTTCTTCCGGTTCCTCGAAAACAATTTCCTCTTTCGGAAGCTCGATATTTGCATACTGGTCGGTGTCAATGGTGTCGAAATCGTCTGACATAATCCCTCTACAATCCTCGAACTCTGCCCTTCAAGATAGACTGGCTTATCGCCTCGGTATAAACCTGAACGTACTTATCCACAAGCCTATCCCATAAAAAAGTTTCTGCAAAGGAATAAAGAGACTCCCTGTTTTCTTGGTGGGAATAATATTCCGTGGCATGGGTAAAAGCCTTAGAAACAGCTGAAAATGTTTCTGACTTTCTCCAATCCCCAAGCCTTATAAGAGGCCAATTCCTTTTAGAAGGATCATCTTGATCAAAACAAATAACAGGTTTTCCGTAAGCCATCGGCTCTAAAAGAACGTATCCAAAACTTTCACTTTTTGTTGGTACAATAACGCAAGAACACTCTGAATAGAGTGTATCCAGTTCACTATCGCTAACAGGAGAACCATAAATAACGACATTGGGATGGGCATCTTTTATCTCAGCTACAAGAGCATCGTCTCTAGGTCCGCACTCCCCAATCACGTTAACCATAATGTGCTGTGGAATACCCCGAAGCAATCTCGGTATAAACTCAGCGCCCTTTCGTGGGTCAGACATCCTAGAAACAGATACCAAAACTCTCTCATCTTCATAAAAAAGAGTATCCTTATGGACTTTAGATATACCTAAAGGAAGCTCATACGCCCTCTGGGAGATTTGGGCGGCTCTTTGAACCATCTTAACGCCTGCACAAAGAACGGCGTCGGCATGGCTTATGGTCAATCTCTCTGAAAGATGTTCGGACCAGGCCAGAGACTTCTTAAGTACCGGAAAAAAATCAGATTCCGGTAGGGACGACTGCGGGCCAGAATTGAAATCAGACCTCCCGTATGAAATGGAATCCATGAAATCCGAAGCATAGCGAACAACCGTAGGCGTGCCGCCGATGAGCTGTTCTACGAGGAGGGGAGCCCTAAACTGGTGAGCCTCAATTACGTCGTGGGGATTCCCTAAAAGGAACTCATGCAGCATGGAACTTAGATAGAAGTTATTGTGAGTAGCCGTAAGTAAGAATACCTCTATCTCATCGAAATAAAAGTAATGATTATGCGCTCCGATAGGCATACCTTCGTAGATACCTATTACAGTAACCTGATGTCCTTTCTTCGTAAGGGCTTCTGCTAAACCCCGTGTGTAGACGGCGATTCCCGAAGGAATCTCTGTCACGTCTGAACTATAGAAATTTGTGGGAGTAAAGAGGGCGATCTTCATAGAACCTACTTTTTCGTGTATTGCCTCACAATGTAGGCAAAGTGTTTCCTTCGTCGTTCATCCCAATCGGTGGACTTGTCGTAGATACCTGGAACATCTCGAACACCTCCGCTCGGGGCTGTGACATGCCAAGAATTGCACCCGGTATCGAAGTAGAACTTGTACCCGAAGAGGGCTTTGATTTGGACCATCCAGACGGCGTCGGCGTTCATCGAAGAGTGGCCGATATCTTCCCAGAGAATTCTTGAATCTGGTTTCATCAAAAAGTTCGCATTGGACGCTAGATCGGACACAACGAGCCCGCAATCTTCCAAAAAGCGAGTGAAGTGCCCGATTTCAATCTTAACTTCGTCACCATCTTGAATGATTTTCGTGAGAGGGACATCCGCTGGAAGGGCTCCCAAGTACGGATTATCGTCCGGGCCAGAAAAGCCGTGGGCAACCCGGTGCATGAACGGAGTTATGGCACTCACAAGAACAGGCCCGCCGTTGAGCGTCTCAAGCCTTGGATAGACGCTGGAAAGGCGCTCCAATAGGTCCGGCTGGAGGACATGGTCGTCGTCTGTCTTATAGAGATATTTGTATCCCTGGAACACAGCTTCGGTCAGCAAGAAGTTGACCGCGGCGACCTCTGAATTTCCAGCAACAGGAACCGGGACGTAGGTGACGCGATGCCCTAGAGCCTCCAAGGTAGAAATGAATCTCTCCAGAGGGGCTTCTTTGTACCGGGTGAATTCACGGTCTCCGCTATCCGCGATGAGAACGTCGAACGCTTGCTCTGTTTGATAGAGCAGAGAAGAAAGAAGAATGCTCAGGTACTCTGGTCTATTCTTAGTTGGAATACCAACTAGAATCTTCTCTTTTTTGGGGAGCATACCGATTTCTATATAGTTCAACTTTTTGTTTTCTTCCATCATTCTTCCCACGGCCATAATCTTAGACCGCCCTCCTTATCTTCGATGTATCCATCCATGTTAGCTAGGCACCTCGTTATTACCTTGTTTGACCCGCGGTTATCCAAGGTGCCATAAAACCCAGTGAAACCTAACGACTCAGCAAGCTCTATATGATTCAAATCAAAAGAGCCATATGGAGCAGCCAATAAATATGCGCCATCCGTACTCTTATTGGCAGAAATTCTAAGTTGACGTAAAGCATTAGCAGAAAGCCAAAGTTCTCCAGAGACTTCTTCTTCTGACAACCTTCTCCAATCTACATGCTTACTACCGTGAGAACCAATTTGAACACCGGATCGCATAGCGAGAATCAACTCGTGAGACCCCATGACACGCAATGGAACACCGTGAATGAACTGCCCGAGGTGCGCTGTTGGAGCAAAAATAATCGTCTCAACGCCCTGGCTAGCAGAAAACATGGCTGGTTCTAAGCAGTCTGCATAGGCATCGTCAAAAGTAACTACGAAATTCTCGACGCCCCATGCCCGAATAGCGTTTGTAATAAAGCAATGAAACCAAGAAGGTTCCACTAGGATGGTATGCTTATATAAATGGTGAACATTTATATCGGCCCAAGCACTAGAAGCGGGCAACGCCATCGAACTTCGAATTGAATGAAAACAAAATACCTTTGGCATGTTACTTACTCCCGCCTAACAAACAGAGGAAATCATCAGGATTCTCAATGCAAGCTTCGTGCAGTCGATAGAACATGGAGGTTCCCCAATTATCTCTTCCAGCTTGGGAATTATGCTCGAAATGATGGCAAAGGGCTCTTGAAGTAAAAATACCCTCTCCCATCCTTACCGTCATATAGGTATCCTCCCTCGGAAGGGTCTTAAGAAGACCTATATCCCTGCATAGACTAGCAAAAGTGCTGGTATCCAAGAGAATAGCTTGGGTTCCCGAGCATGGTATGAGGCACTCAACGGGTTCTTTGTACTGGAAATAAGGAATGAACCAGGGGTACTTCTGGGTCCAAATCTGGACAGCAGGGTCTTCTATATCGACAGGTTGGTCTGCATACCCGTCGAGCCCCAAACCGGCCGAAACAAGCTGGCAAGTAGGGACGGCCCATCGACCGGGAGCTTTATCGACGACTTCGAGGAGTTCCGCGGCACAGGTTGGCTCCAGGACAACGTCGTCATCGACCATGAGCATGAGAGAAGTAGAACTTTCTTCGGCAAGCTTCAATCGAGCAGCCCCGATACCTTCTTTTCTTCTACTCCGTAGAATTTTCACCGAACATCCTTTCAGAGAAAGAACATCCAGAGCTTGGTTGACACAGTAGTTTTCCGATACTGGCTTTTTAGCCTCATCGAGCAAGACTATTCCCATGGGGAGCTTCGTTTGATGCGCCAGAGCCATCAAAACCATTGGGAGCGTCTCTTCCCGGCCGATGGTAGGAATCCCAATAGAGTAGGGTTTAAATTCCTTCGAAGACTTCGTTATCTTTGGGATTTTTTCTTCTTTTTTACTACTCTTCATGAGAAAGCCTCTTTTCCCTTGCAACTCTTAAACGATCTGACATCAACTGTTTTTGTTCTTCCGAGAGGGTTCGTGAACTATCTTCCCAGGTAACTTTGCCCTTTATTTTTGGATTGAACTCAGTCCAAGATAAATCAGGCACTCTCTTTCTATACGGCATCCACGGATACAGAGGGCAATCCGATACCCCGCAATCATTTTTTTCGTCTGAATAGTATCCGCTACAACTGTGACATTTGGCGAGGATTGCATTCGAACGGGTTACTTTGTCTTCACGAACCATTTTTGCGCCTCCGGGAGTAGTTGACCAATCTGTTCGTTGGTCATTTCGTGTCTGAAGGACTTTCGCCCTTCCTCTTGTGTTGTACCCTCTCGGGTAGCCCTCTGGAGAGACTCAAACGCGGGGTCCCAAAAACATCCATTGCAAGGCGGACTCTTAAGTAAAGCGTCACTGTAACGCTCGACATTGTAGGACATATACAAGTCCCAAATACTCATACTAAATGGGAAGGCTATATCCACGCATAGCCGAAGACTTCCATCAGCGTCGATAGTCAAATTTCCTTTATCCCGACATTTCCAAGTCTGCGTTCTAAAATAAGCGGGCCATAAATCAAACCAGCCGGATTCGTTGTGCATCAGGAAACGACCACTCCTAGCCATAAAAGACAAAATCTGCGCGGACTCCTCTACCTGTTTCTGACTTGGTAAGTCAGCTATATTACCCGAAGAATAATCGTAACTCAAGATAGGAAGTGGGCACTGGAGCGGAGTACAGATGCTCCAGATACCTTCTTTTGTTAAATCTTGGATTATGTCAGGCAGGGCTTCGAGGTTCTTCTTGGTAACAGTGATGCAAGTCACCAAATCCCGTATCCCATATTTGTCGCGGAACATCCTCAGAGCGTCTACGCCTTGAATGGACTTCTTCAAGACAGAGGGATCTGTCACGAGCCCCAGGGTGGCGCCGTCGAAAGAGGTGCTCCAGTTAGAAAGACCGGCTTCTACCAACTTATCTGCATACTCGGAGTCCTTTAGAACCCGCATGGAGTTGGAGATAACCGCGTGCTTTACGCCATGGTCAACGCAACACTTGATTATACTTGGCAAATCATCTCGGACAGTTGGTTCACCGCCGAAAAAGATGATGGGAGCTCCAGGCCATGTTCTGGATATAAAAATGATGGACTGGCACACCTGGAAAGTTGTGAGTTCTTTCTGGCTTCTAAGAGATTTAGAGTCCACTATCTTGCAATAGGAACACCTATATTGGCATCTTCTGGTTAGAAGAAACTCGACCTTTAGTACCTTTAAATCAGATGCTTTCATTTTGGCCTCCACAACAAACTGTTATTATTTCCACCCCAAAATTCAGCCATTACGCCTGGGGATAGCTTATTCCTTGAATGATTTCGGGCTATATCAGTGCTATCAACACTGCAAAAGGGAAATGCGGATTTTTTGCTTAGGTTCATTCCTCTTAACATATGAACCCAAACAGAACAGCGCCCACTTTTATCACAAACCGCATCAAACGCCTGTTCTACCTTCGATACCCACTTATCAGTGTTTAAATTAAAATATGCACCACTGGAACCAAAACAAACCTTAGAAAAGTTCTTAGATAAACGTACCAAACGCTCGATACTCTCTGAAACATGCCACACTGGATATGAATTTGGGAGTGAATGGCCGTACTCTTCAATGAGCCTGTCATTCTCTAATTCTGTACCATCTATTACATCTGGAATAAGGCACCAATTCGGCCCAAGACTATATTTCTTTGCAAAAGCGCGATACCCGGCAAGGTATTCTGTTCCCATCCATCCTTTTCCATACTTAGTGTGAAAAGTATAAGCACCGTTATCTATTAAGACACTTTCTCCTATATCAACACAATAATCAATCTGATCCGGTGAAAAATAGCTAACACAAAAACTTCTACCTCGTAAA
>Ga0315297_10002172_pt1 | contig 12320 bp, 7 predicted proteins | sample YL17G15_0_MG_FD_203628 | JGI IMG/M metagenome (GOLD analysis project Ga0315297, IMG submission 203628) | Sediment microbial communities from Yellowstone Lake, YNP, Wyoming, USA - YL17G15_0 | ecosystem: Environmental > Aquatic > Freshwater > Lake > Sediment | place: USA: Wyoming | collected... | reverse complement strand
GCCGCCAGCGGCCAGGGCCCGGCGCATGATCTCGTTACCGGGATCGAGGCTGAACCACGCGATCGGGGCCGCGACCTGTCCGCTGCCCGCGACCAGCAGCGAATCCTCCGCGCTCAGCACGACCCTGCCCGCCACACCAATCGCCTTGGCGACGACAAACTTCGTCGCGGCCAGCGCGGCCAGGTCATTCACGCCGAACTCGCCGAAGTGATCGGCCGCGACATTGGTGATCACGGCGACATCGGCCCGCGTGACCGCGAGGCCGCGCCGCAGGATCCCACCGCGTGCCGTTTCGAGGACAGCAGCATCGATCCGCGGATCCCTCAGCACGAGGCGCGCACCCTCGGGGCCGGCGTAGTCGCCCTCGACGATGCGCTCGCCATCAATCAGCACGCCGTCGGTGCTGCTCCATCCCGGATGTCGCCCGTCCGCCCGCAGCATGGCGGCAAGCAGGCGCACCGTGGTCGTCTTGCCGTTGGAGCCGGTGACGAGGGCCGTCGGGACGTCGTGCACGGCGGACCACGCGATATCACCCGGCGCCGGCAACGCGGCCACCGGGAACGTGCGCGATCCACTGCCCATGCCGACGGTGATCAGCTCGTCGTCGGCGAGCAGCGCGACGCCGTGGGCGCGTGCCGCGTCACCGAGCGCCTGCAGTCGCGGACTGCCCTCCGCTGCCACAAGCGCCTGAATGCGGGCCAGCGCGGCCACGCGGTCCTCCGCCGCCGGTCCCCCGGCGTCGGCGACGGCCGCGGCCCATGCCCACTCATTGATCTCGGTGGCGGCGAAGAGGACGTCGATGGGCGCAGTGAAGGCGAGGCTGGCACCACCCTGGAAGCGAAGCACATGCTGCCGCTCTCCGCTCCAGCCGAATTCGTCGAGCATCCCGCGGGCATATCCGGTCCAGGAGGTGATCAGCGCGGCGGCGAGCGCCTCGGGAAGCTGGACGTCCAGCACGACCCCCACCCCGTCCATGATCCGGTTCGGGCCCGGAAGGCGCCGGGAGTCGGACAGCGCCGGCTGTTCAATCATCCGACTCGCGAGCGAGCCGCACCCCGCGCTCATCGCGCACGAGCAACTCGCCCTCAAACGCCGTGGCGGCCGCCGCAGGCAGCCCGGCGAGTACGGCACCGGGGGCATCCGGCACGCCGCCGTCTGCCGCGGGCACCGTGGCGCCCCGCGACGCGCTGGCGGCGGGCACCCGCGGCGCCTCGCCATCGGCCTCGGGCACGAAGTTGAGGATCTGCTTCCAGCTTCGCGTCAGCGCGTCGGCGAAGATGAGCACGAGGTCGCCCTCACGCGCCACGCGGAGCCCCCGGTCGACGGCCTCTCCCTCATCGGGAATGACCATGATGCTGGCTTCGGCTACCCCATGCTCCAACAGGGCGCGCTTCAGCATCTGCGGCACTTCGTCAGCTCCGCGCCCGCGCCGCTGGTCGTCCCGGCGACAGATATAGAGGTCGAACTTGCCGGCCGCGGCATGGCCGACCGCGGTGATGTCCACATCGCGCCGGTCGCCCGGCGCGGAGAGCACGACAATGCGCCGGCCCTTGATGTCCAGGCGCTGCGCCAGCTCCACCAGCATCTGCACGGCGTGCGCATTGTGACCGTAGTCGAGGATCACCTTGAAGGGGTGCTCGTCGAAGACGTTCATGCGTCCCGGCGCCTGGAAGAACGACGTGTCGAAGGTCCGCAGCCCGTGCCGGATGTTTTCGAGCTTCTCGCCCATGGAGAAAGCGATCGCGGCGGCGAACATGGCATTCTGGACGTTGTGCATCGCCCGGCCCTCGAGCGTGGCCGGGATGAGGTGGGTCCACAGCAGCGGAATGTGCGCGCCGCGATCGTAGATCGTGATCATCTGGCCCTTCATCCCCGTCTCGAGCACGACGCCCCGCCCGCCCGCCGAGATGTGCTCCCGCACCAGCGCATGGGCGGGGTTGGTGGTGACATAACAGAGCTGTTTCGCCTCGGTGTAGGCCGCCATCTTGAGGCAGAGCGGGTCATCGGCGTTGAGCACCGCCGTGTCGCGCGCCGTCTCCACGACGATGCGCTTCACCCGCGCGAGGTCCTCGAGGGTGTCCACCCCCTTCATGCCGAGGTGATCGGACTTCACGTTGAGCACGGCGCCGACGTCGCAGTGACGCACACCCATGCCTGCCCGCAGCAGCCCGCCACGGGCCGTCTCGAGCACCGCGACGTCCACGAACGGATCGCTGAGCACCATGCGGGTGGCCACCGGGCCGGTCATGTCGCCCTCGACGGTCCGTTGGCCGTCCACGTACACGCCATCGGTGGTGGTGAGGCCCACCTGGTGCCCGGCCAGCTTGAGGATGTGCGCCAGCATGCGCGCCGTGGTGGTCTTGCCGTTGGTCCCGGTCAGGGCGGCGATGGGAATGCGGCTCGGGCTGCCGGGCGGGAAGAGCATGTCGAGCACCGGGCCCGCCACGTCGCGCGCGCGGCCGCTCGACGGCGCCATGTGCATGCGAAAGCCGGGCGCCGCGTTGACCTCGCAGATCGCGCCGCCCACGTCCTTGTAGCTCTCGGAGATGTCGGGGCTGAGGAAGTCCACCCCACCCACGTCAAGCCCGATCGCGCTGATGGCGCGCACCGCCATCTCGACGTTGTCAGGATGCACGACGTCCGTCACGTCTTCCGCCGTGCCACCGGTGGAGAGATTGGCGGTCGTCCGCAGGTACACAACCTGGTCCACCGCCGGAACGGACTCGCGGTTCAAGCCATGTTCCTCAAGCAGTCGCTCGGCCTGGTAGTCGAAATCGATGCGGGTGAGCACCTTCTCGTGCCCGATGCCGCGCCGCGGGTCGCGGTTGACCTCGTCCACCAGCTCCGTGACCGTCTGCCGGCCGTCGCCAACCACATGTCCCGGCATCCGCTTGGATACGGCGATGAGCTGCCCGTTGACCACGAGCATCCGGTGGTCGTGCCCCACGATGAACTTCTCGACGATGACGCTGCGGCTGATCTGCTGCGCCACCTGGAAGGCGGCGATAACCTGCTCGGCATCGGTGAGGTTGATGGAGACCCCACGGCCGTGGTTGCCGTTGTAGGGCTTCACCACCACGGGATATCCGATGCGCGACGAGGCCGCGACGGCATCCGCCTCGCGCTGGACCAGCCGCTGCTGTGGCACCGGCAACCCGAGATTGCCGAGGATCTTGTTCGTTTCTTCCTTGTCGGAAGCGAGCTCGACCGCGATGTTCGACGTACGGCTCGTGACGGTGGCCTGGATGCGCTGCTGAAACCGGCCGTGCCCGAACTGGATGAGGCTCTGGTCGTTGAGCCGGATCCAGGGGATGCCCCGCTCCTCGGCAGCGCGCACCAGCGACATGGTGCTGGGCCCAAGGTTACGACGCTGCGCGAAGCGGATGAATCCGTCGCGCTCCTCATCGAAGTTGAACGGCTCCTCCGATTGCTCGACGACCATGTCAGCCGCCAGCGCTGCCGGCAGGAGGCTGCGGAGCAGCCGCATGCCCAGGGCGGCTGCCTCCACCCCCACCGTCTGCTGCTCATACTCGAACACCACGTCGTAGACGCCGGGCTGGTCGGCGCCGCGGGTCTTCCCGAACGACACGTGCTGGCCGGCGATGGCCTGCAGCTCGATGGCAACGTGCTCGAGAATGTGACCCATCCACGTGCCCTCGTCCTCGGTCAGCCGCCGCACGAATCCGCCCGGCTCGCCGTAGGAACAGCCATGCTCCCGCAGCCCGGGCAGCAGCTCGAGCAGGCGCTCGATGAACGACGCGCCGAGGCGGCTCGAGGGCCATTCCTCGAGCGCGCCAAGGTCTACCACCAGTCGAATGACCGGGAAGAGTGCGTACACGCTCGGACCGACGTAGACCGAGCGATCGAGAATGCGCATGGAAACCTCTCGGCGTCAGCCGCGGCCGGTGGCGGCCTGCGGCGCGTGCGCCTTCCGGCGGTGAAGATCGAAGCCCGCCCCGCGCACCAGCACGTGGAGCTTGACTCCGATCAGGCAAATGGGATCCCCCTTTTCGGCCTGGTCCATCGAGGAGTACTCCACATCGGCGGGGTCGATGATGGTCAGCGCGCCGCTGCCCACCACCTCGAGGGTCTCGTCGGGCCCGATGAACGCGGCCGTATCCTCGTCGAGTCCCATCCCGATGGCAAAGGGATTGAACGCGAGCGCCGTGAGCAGCCGTCCGAGCCGATCGCGCTGGCGGAAATGCTGGTCGATGACAATGCGGTTCGTAAGACCCAGGCCCGGGGAGAGCGTGACGTCGCCGGAGTGCGGCGTTGCACCCTCCTCACCGCTGGCGATCATGTGCTCCGAGAGGAACGCCGCGCCCGCGGACGTGCCGGCCACATGCACTCCGGCAGCGTTGAGGCGCCTCAGCGCGCGCGCGACCGACGTCCCGCCGAGCGTGGTGGCAAGCCGCAGCTGGTTGCCACCGGTCAGGAACACGCCACGCGCGTGCTCCAGCGTTGCCAGCCGATCAGCGTCTTCACAGTCCGCGCGCGTCTCGAAATCGAGGATATCGACACACTTGGCGCCGAGTTCCTTGAAGAGCGTCTGGTATCGCTCGCCGGTATCGGCGAGGCTCGAGGCCGCGGGGATGATGACGATGCGCGCGTCCCGCGCGCCGCAGAGCCGCACGAAACGCTTCAGGATGAGGGGGCTGCCGATCTTCGCTTCGGCACCGCCAACCGGGATGATGAAACCGCGCACGTCGCCCTTCAAAGACTTGGCCGGGCTCACGAATCCCCTTTCTCAAAGGGTCCCTGAATGCGGGGCTGTCCATCAAGTCTGTGCCAGCGCCCGCGCGCCATTACGTGCAGCACCGTGTTGCTCGCCGTGAGCACCACCAGGTCGGCATCGGCACCAAGGCCGAGCCGCCCCTTGCCGTCGAGCCGCAGCAGCGCGGCGACATTGCGGGTGAAGGGCCCCAGCGCCTGCTCCAGGGGGCGGCCGCGCTCCAGCAACTGGCGCAGCGCGCCCAGGAGCGCACCCGGAGCGCCGACGTCCATGCCCAGGACGCGCCCCTCACTGTCGAATCGTGGCAGGCACCCGCCCCCATCCGAGCTGACCGTGACGCGCTCCGGCGGCAGTCCCGCGTCCCAGTACCGCTCCAGCGCGTCGGCGGCGGTCCAGGCGTCCTCGCCATCTTCCACCGGGAATGCCGTGATGTCGATGGTCGGTCCGCGTGCCACGAGCCCCATCGCTTCCTCGAACAGCGCCCTCCGCCGGTTGACGTGCGTCGGGTTGAACACCCGGGCCGGCAGCTCGCTCGTGTCGAGGGCCTGCCGGACGAGCTCGAGTCCGCGGGCGCCGTCGCCCACATGCAGGTGCACGATGCCAGCCTTGCCGCTCATGAGGCCCCCGACATGGGCCTCGGAGGCGAGGCGGAGAAGGTCTTCCAGGGTAGGCTGGCTCGAGCGATGGTCACTGATCGCCACTTCGCCAACCCCGATGATTTCATCGATGAGTGCAATATCGCCGCGCACGGTACCGCTCAGCGTCGTTGGCGGCACGTGATAGCCACCGGTGTGACACCAGGCCGAGAACCCGAGCTGCCGTAACCCCCGCGCAACCGTTACGAGTTCCGCCGTGGTGCGCACCGCGTCATCGGTGCCAAGAACGCCGACGGCGGAGGTTATTCCCCCGGCAGTGAGCGCCGTCAGCGTGAGGGGCGGGACCCGGGTGTGCGGCCCTGCTTCGCCGCCTCCGCCGGTGAGGTGCACGTGCCCGTCAATGAGGCCAGGAATGACACGCAGGCCGTCGAGGTCCACCTCGGACACCCCCAGCGACCCCGGCAGCTCCGGGAGCATGGGAGCCATGGCAACGATGGTTCCGCCGGCGATGAGCAGGTCCTGACGGCCGAGCCGCTCAGGAGCGTAGAGCTCCGCCTGACGGAGGACGATCATCGATGACAGCGGCGGCTCCTGGAAGGTGTGATCTAATTTACCCATGCGGAGCAGTGGCGTGTAGCGGGACGGAAACCGCCGCTTCCGGTGCCGCGCCGTCTCTCGTTCTCGCGTCACCGCGGACCGCATGGAAGGGACAGAGAACTGGTCGTGGACCGGCGGGGGCGGCAACTGTCCCACTAACAGGGCCTCGGTTGTGGCCACTCGGCAGTAGCCTTCGCGAGGGGAGCGGAGCGGCGGCGCCCCTACCCCGTCGCCCCGAACCCCGCCGCAATCGTGCTGATCGAAAGCAGGAGGGCCGAGAGCACTTCCTTCCGCTCGGCCTCATCGGTGGCCCCGCGAAACTGGCGGATGAACTGCACCTGCTGGCGGCTCACCTGGTTGAGCACCGGAAGCCGGCGGCCCAGTCGGCGCAGGAAGCGGGGGAACTGCTCCGCCGGCGTCGCGGCTCCGGTGACTCGCAGCACCATCTCGCGTGTCCGCTCGTACTCGTCCATGATGAGCCCGTAGATCGCCTCACGCGGCTCCTCGTCGGGCACCAGCGACGCAAACTCGCGCGCAATATCCAGGTCCACATACGTCAGCGTCTTCTCCACCTCGTCCATGATCAAGCGGAACAGACGCGAGTCGCGGTACATCCGGCCAATCAGCGCCTCGCCCCGTTCGCCGCGCACCTCGAAGAACGTGGCGAGCCCGCTGCCCATGCCGAACCATCCCGGCACGAAGTGGCGGTTCTGGGACCAGGCGAACACCCACGGAATGGCGCGGAGGTCGGAGAGCGACCGCGCTCCGAAGCGGCGGGCAGGGCGCGAGCCGAGGTTGAGCAGTGCCAGCTCGTCGAGCGGGCTCGCCGCCTGGTAATAGGTGAACAGGTGTGGGTGCTCGACGAATCGCCGGTACGCCGCCTGTGCCGCACCAGAGAGCGCCTCCAGCGCCTCGTCGAACTCGCCCACCGGCGCCAGGGCCTCCTCCCGCTCCGACTTGAGCGTGTGCACCATGACGCTCGAGGCGAGCAGCTCGCACTGGTACTGCGCCGTGCCGCGGTTGGCGTACTTGTACGACACGACCTCGCCCTGCTCGGTGATGCGCATCCGCCCCTGCACCGATCCCGCCGGCTGGGCCGCGATGGCGCGCCCCAGCGGCGCCCCGCCGCGGCTCACCGAACCGCCGCGCCCATGAAAGAAGACCACGGGCACGCCCGATTCCACCCCCACGCGAGTGAGCTTCCGCTGGGCCTTGCTCAGTTCCCAGTTGGAGGTGAGGAACCCGCCGTCCTTGTTCGAGTCGGAGTAGCCGATCATCACCTCCTGCACCCCACCCTGTCCGCGGACGCTGCGACGCACCACCGGGATGGCCAGCAGCTCGCGCATGATGCCGGGGGCCCGCTGCAAGTCGTCGATCGTCTCAAAGAGAGGTACGATCGGAAGCGAACACCGCTCCACCGCCGCCTGGTCGGCGAAGAGGCCACCCTCCTTGGCCAGCAGGAACGCGCCCAGCACGTCGTTCACTGAACGTGTCATGCTGAGCACGAAGGTGCCGAACGCCTCGCGGTCCACCTGGTCACGCTGCTCCGCCACCAGGCGGAACATTCCCAGCGTCTCGTTCTCGTCCACGGGCAACACCACCGGTGCCTCGTTCGGCCGGCGGGGACGGGCCAGCTCGGCGACCAGCCAGTCACGCCATGCGTCGCTCGTGACCTCGGGCGCGTCACCGGCGCCTGGCTGGCGGGCACGCCAGAGGGCGTGCAGCGCCGCCGTCAGCTTGGTCGAGTTCTCCCGCAGGTCCAGGCGGGTCGTGCTGAACCGGAAGGCCTCGACCTCACGCCGCAGCGGCGTCACGACGCGATGCTCGAGCCCGCCGCCCACAGCCTCCGCGAGGGCCTGCTCCAGCAGGCGCAGGTCGGCGAGGAGCAGATCGGCACTGGGATAGCCATCAGCGTCCGCGATGCTCCCCTGCTCCGCCGCATGCAGGGTGGCATCGAGCCGGAGGGTCATACAGGCCAGGAACTGGCGGAAGACCTCGCCCGGGTTCCGGTTCCCGATGCCGTCGCCATCGCCGCTCGCCGCCAGCGCACGTTCGAGCGCCGCGCGGAATGCCGGTGACACCGGCGCGGCGCGATCGGAAATGCTCAGGCGCCGCACCAGTTCCGTCAGCCGCTGCCGGTACCGGCGGAGCGACGCGATCCGGTTCTCGTTGAGCGTGTTGCGGGTCACTTCATTGGTGACGAACGGATTCCCGTCCCGGTCGCCGCCCACCCACGACCCGAACTGGAAGAAGGGCGACACGTTGAAGGTGACGCCCGGGTAGAACTGCGCGAGCGCCAGCTCCAGGCGGTCCAGGGTCTCGGGCACCGCGTCGAAGAGCGTCTCCTGGAAGAAGTGCAGCCCCCAGTACACCTCCTGCGGCACCGTCGGCTTCTCCAGCCGCAGTTCACCCGTCATCCAGAGCAAATCGATCTCGTCGCGCAGCTGGTCTACCAGCGCCCGGCGCTCCCGCGGCGTCCACCGGGGCGACTCGAGGTCCACGAGCCGGCGATAGATGCGCCGGTGCTTCTCCAGCACCGTCACCCGCTTTGCCTCGGTGGGGTGGGCCGTGATCACTGGCCGGATGCGCAGCCGCTCGAGCAGTGCCGCGATCGCCGCTGCCGGTGTCCCCGCTGCCACCGCCTCAGCGAACACGCTGGCGAACGTGCCCTTCACGCCCTCCACGCCGCGCGCGATCTCGACCTGGCGCCGTCGGCGCATGGCGGCGTTCTGTTCGGCAATGCTGAGAAGCTGGAACCAGATGCCCTGCGCCTGCAGTGCGCGCACACACCGGTCGATCGGAAGGCCGAGGCCGGAGGCGTCCCCGCGCACCACCGGTTCGATATCCGGGGCCCGCATGCGCACGACATCGACGAGCAGCGTGTAAAGGAGTTCGGCGACTTCAGTGGCGTAGGCCGCCGCGCTCGCGGCGACCGGGTCGGCCGAGGTGGGCAGGTCCGCTGCCGCGAACGGGTGCAGCAGGTCGGACATCTAGACCACGCGGTCGCGGAGCGGCTTGCCGGCGAAGAAGAGGCGGAGGTTCTCGAGCGCCCGCATGCCCATGGCCACCCGGGTCTCGCGGGTCGCACTGCCGAGGTGCGGTAGCAGCACGACGTTCTCCATGGCGAGCAGCGCCGGCGTCACCACCGGCTCGCGCTCGAATACGTCGAGCCCGGCGCCGGCGATCTGGCCCGCCTGCAGCGCGGCGACCAGCGCCGCCTCGTCCACCACGTCGCCGCGCGCCGTGTTGATGAGGAACGCCGACTTCCGCATGCGCCCGAAGCGCTCCGCGTTCATGAGGTGGCGCGTCTCGGGCGTGGCGGGGCAATGGAGCGAGACGAAGTCGCTCCGCTCCAGCACCTCGTCCAGCGACCCGAGCCCTTCGGCACCCAGGGCGGCGGCCTCCTGCGGCGACGGCGGGAACGGGTCATGGAACAGCACCTTCATCCCGAAGCCGTGGTGCGCCCGTCGCGCTACCGCGCGGGCGATGCGTCCCATCCCGATCAGTCCAAGGGTCTTCCCGCTCACCTGCGTGCCGATCATGTGCGTCGGGCGCCAGCCGGTCCACTGCCCGGCCCGCACATGCCGCTCGCCCTCCGCGGTGCGCCGCGCCACCGTGAGCAGCAGGATCATCGCGATGTCGGCGGTGGCGTCGGTGAGCACGTCGGGCGTGTTCGACACCGCGAGCCCGCGCGCCTTTGCGACATTCATGTCGATGTGGTTGAAGCCGACCCCGAAATTGGCCAGCAGCTTCACCCGAAGCGGTTCCGTCGCCAGCACCTCGGCGGTGAACTTGTCAGTCACCGTGGGCAGGATCGCGTCGGCGCTGCGCAGCGCCTCCTTCAGTTGCTCCGGCGTGAGCGGCCGGTCGTCGGGGTTGAGCCGGGCGTCGAAGTCCTTCTGCAGCTCCGCCTCCACCTCGGCCGGCAGCCGGCGGGTCACCACCACGACGGGTCGGCTCACACCTGCACCGTGGCCTTCTTTTGGTGGGCGGCCAGCGCCTTGGCGACGGTGGTGCCGAGCTCCGCGGGGCTCGGCGCCACCATCATGCCCAGCGAGCGCATGATCTCGGCCTTTTCTGCCGCCGTGTCACCAAAGGCGGAGATGATCGCACCGGCATGCCCCATGCGGCGTCCCTTGGGCGCCGTCAGGCCGGCCACGTAGCCGATCACCGGCTTCGACATGCTCTCCTTGACGAACTGCGCCGCCTCGGCCTCCTGCGGGCCGCCGATCTCGCCGATCATCATGACGGCATGCGTGTCGGGATCCTCCTCGAACAGCTTGAGCACGTCGAGGAAGGAACTGCCGTTGATGGGGTCGCCGCCGATGCCGACGCTGGTCGTGATGCCGATGCCCAGCGCCTTCATCTGCGATGCTGCCTCGTAGCCCAGCGTGCCCGAGCGCGTCACGACGCCCACGTTGCCCTGCATGTAGATGTGGCCCGGCATGATGCCCATCATCGCCTTGCCCGGTGAGATGACGCCGGCGCAGTTGGGCCCCACCAGCATCATCCGCTTCTCCTTGGGGAAGCGCAGCATGTAGCGCTTCACCATCATCATGTCCTGAGCGGGGATCCCGTCCGTGATCGCCACGACGAACTTGATGCCCGCCGCGGCCGCCTCCATGATGCTGTCGGCACAGAACGCGGCCGGCACGAACACGAGGCTCGCCGTGGCGCCGGCCTGTCTCACCGCTTCCTTCACCGTGTTGAACACTGGCCGGTCGAGGTGCTTCGCGCCGCCCTTGCCGGGCGTGACGCCGCCCACGACATTGGTGCCGTAGGCGATCATTTCCTTCGCGTGGAAGGTCGCCTTGTCGCCGGTGAAGCCCTGGACGATGATGCGCGTGGTCTGGTCGATCAGGATGCTCATGCCTCAGGCCCTCCCCGCCGCAGTAGACCGCCCCTTCGCGTCCCTCATCGCCTGTACCACCCGGTCCGCGGCCTCCGCCAGTGAGTCGGCGGTGATGATCGGCAGCCCGCTGTCCTTCAGGATCTTCTGCCCCTCGACGACGTTGGTGCCCGCGAGGCGCACGACCAGCGGGATCCTGAGTTGGTTCTCGCGCGTAGCCTGCACCACGCCCTGGGCCACCCAATCGCAGCGGTTGATGCCGGCGAAGATGTTCACCAGCATCGCCTCGATCTTGGGATCGGCCAGGACGAGCCGGAACGCCGCCGCAACGCGCTCCGGGCTGGCGCCACCGCCCACGTCGAGGAAGTTGGCCGGCTCCCCGCCCGCGTGCTTGATCATGTCCATGGTTGCCATGGCCAGGCCCGCGCCATTGATGATGCAGCCGATGTTGCCGTCGAGGGCCACATAGTTGAGTCCGTGCTCGCCGGCCTGTGCCTCACGCGGGTCCTCCTCGGCGTAATCGCGAAGCTCGGAGACGTTCGGCCGGCGGAACAGCGCATTGTCGTCGAACGTCATCTTCGCGTCGAGCGCCAGGAGCGAGCCGTCCTTGGTGACCACGAGGGGGTTGATCTCGACCATCGTCGCGTCGAGGTCGCGGAAGGCCCGGTACGCGCCGAGGAGCGTCGTGACGGCGCGGCTCACCTGCGCCGCTCCGAGGCCCAGCCCGAAGGCGATCTCGCGCGCCTGAAACGCCGTCATGCCGATCGCCGGCTCGACCACCTCGCGCAGGATCGTGCCGGGCGAGGACTTGGCGATCTCCTCGATCTCCATGCCGCCCTGTGGAGCCGCGACCACGATGATGCGCTCGGTCTTCCGGTCGAGGACGAGCCCGACGTAAAGCTCGCGCTCGATCGGCACCGCCTGCTCGATGTAGAGGCGGTGCACCACGCGCCCCTCGGGACCGGTCTGGTGGGTGACGAGCCGCTTGCCCAGCAGGGCCTTGGCACCCTGCCGCACCTCGTCCTCGGTGCTGCAGATCTTCACGCCGCCCGCCTTGCCGCGCGCACCGGAGTGGATCTGAGCCTTCACCGCCCAGCGCGCGCCGCCGATCTCGGAGGCGCGGTACACCGCCTGCTCCGGGCTGTACGCCACGCCGCCCAGCGGAATGGCCACGCCGAAGCCGGCGAGGAGTTCCTTGGCCTGGTATTCGTGAATGTCCACAGACAGATCTCCGGTTGGGTACAACCTTCCGAGAACTGGTGAGGAGTGAGGAGTGACGAGGCCGCTCCGTACGCCTCCTCACCCCTCACTCCTCACGCTCTTGCGGTGCGGGCTTCCACCTTCGCCGCAATCTCCACGATCACCTGCGCCTGCCGTGCGCTCGCCGCGTCGATCATGCGCCCGTCGAGCTGGGCGGCACCCCTGCCCGCCTTCGCCGCCTCGTCGAGCGCGGCGAGGATCCGATGCGCCCGGTCCACCTCGGTGGCGGGCGGCGAGAAGACCCCGTTCGCCAGCGCCACCTGCGAGGGATGGATCGCCCACTTGC
>Ga0315297_10002171_pt1 | contig 12322 bp, 8 predicted proteins | sample YL17G15_0_MG_FD_203628 | JGI IMG/M metagenome (GOLD analysis project Ga0315297, IMG submission 203628) | Sediment microbial communities from Yellowstone Lake, YNP, Wyoming, USA - YL17G15_0 | ecosystem: Environmental > Aquatic > Freshwater > Lake > Sediment | place: USA: Wyoming | collected... | reverse complement strand
GGCGGTTGGGCGCTGGCGGGCGCTTCTCCGGACCCGCGAGGCCGCCCTGGTCTTGCTGATCCTCGTGGTCACGTCGGCGCTCGCGCTGGCGGAGCCCAGGTTCCTGAACGCCAGCAACCTCCTGTCGATCGGCACCGGAATGGTCTACGAGCTTCCGGTCGCGGCTGGCATGACGCTCGTGCTCATCCTCGGCGGCATCGACCTGTCGGTCGGCGCCATCCTGGGGTTGACGGGCGTCGTCACGGCGATGGCCCTCCGGTCGGGCATGGCCGTCCCGCTCGCGGTCCTGGTCGGATTCGCAACAGCCGGGAGCGCTGGCGCGCTCAACGGCCTCCTCGTCGCCCGCTTCGGGATCGCCCCCTTCCTCGTGACGCTCGGCACGATGTCGATTGCGCGCGGCGGGGCCACGGTCCTCACGTCGGGATACTTCCTCTCCGGGCTGCCCGCCTCGTACATCGCGATCGGGCGCGGCCAACTGCTCGGGATCCCCTACCCGATTCTCGTCGTGGTCGGCCTGCTCCTGGTGTGTGACGTCCTGCTGAAACGCTGGAAACCGCTCCACGACGCGTTCTACGCGGGGCACAACCCGGCGGCCGCCTACCTGTCCGGCATCAACGTCAGCCGGCTGGTGTTCGGCGGCTACGTGGCGAGCGCGCTGTTCGCGGGCCTGGCCGCGGTCTTCATGACGTCGCGCCTGGCGATGGGCTACGCGCGCTTCGGAGACATGGCCGAGCTGCGCGCCATTGCGGCGGCCGTTCTGGGCGGGGCCAGCTTCAGCGGCGGTACGGGCAGCATTCTGGGCAGCACGCTCGGCGTCCTGCTGCTGGCCCTCATCCTGAACGGCTTCGTGCTGCTCCGGCTGTCGGTGTACTGGCAAGGCGTGGTGAGCGGGCTCATGCTGATCGTCGCGGTCGCGGTCGATGCCTGGCGCCGGCGGCGGAACGAGGCACGGTGAGTCGCGCATGACAGACAGCATCCTGAGCGTGGAGCGCGTGTCGAAGAGCTTCGGGCGCCACAAGGTGCTCGACGAGGTGACCTTCGCCGTCCGGGCCGGATCGATTCACGCGCTGGTCGGCGAGAACGGCGCGGGGAAGTCCACGCTGATGAACATCATCGGGGGCGCCCTGCCGCCGGACGCGGGGACGGTCTCGATCGAGGGCCGGCCCGTCTCGTTCGCCGACCCGTCGGAGGCGATCGAGGCCGGCATCAGCACGGTGCACCAGGAGTTCAGCCTCTTTCCGAACCGATCCGTCGCTCAGAACATCTTCGGGCACCGGGAGCCGGCCGATCGCTTCGGCTTCATCCGGTGGCGCGCCCTCCGTGAACGTGCGCACGAGATCCTGTCGGACATGGGCGTCGATCTCGACCCCGACGCGCTCGTCGGCCATCTGAGCGTCGGGGCCCGGCAGCTGGTCGAGATCGCGAAAGCCCTCTCCCTGCGCGCGCGGATCCTGATCCTCGACGAACCGACGTCGGCACTCTCCGATCGCGAGGCGCAGCGGCTCTTCAGTCTGCTCGGCGACCTGAAGTCGCGTGGAGTCGGGATCGTCTACATCTCGCACCGCTTGGGAGAAGTCCTGCAGATTGCCGACGAGATCTCGGTGCTCAGGGATGGGAGGCTTGCCGGCCGCACGACCGCTGACGCGTCGCCGGCGGATCTCGTGAGCCTGATGGTGGGCCGCCACATCGAGGACATCACGCCGCCGAGGCAGACGAGCCCGGGCAGGGAGATCTTCGCGGCAGAACGCGTGGGCCGCGCGGGAGCGTTCAGCGATGTCAGCTTCCGCGTCCGCGAGCGGGAGATCCTGGGGTTCGCCGGCCTCGTGGGCTCGGGACGCAGCGAAGTGGCGCGCGCGATCTTCGGCGCCGACCGCCTGGAGGCAGGGCGTGTCTGCCTCGACGGACACGCGCTGAAGATTGCCTCGCCGCGTCAGGCCATCAGCCACGGGATCGGCTACCTGACCGAGGACAGGAAGACCCTGGGGTTGTTCCTCCCCATGCCGGTCCGCGACAACATCGTGGCTGCGTCGCTGTGGAAGCTGGTGTCGCGGATGGGGTGGCTGCGGCCGCGCGCCATTCGCGCCCAGTCGGCCGCATACGTGCAGCGCCTCGACATCAGGCCGGCCGACGACAAGGTAGAGACGCTGAATCTCAGCGGCGGCAACCAGCAGAAAGTGCTGCTGGCCAAGTGGCTCAGTGTCGAGCCCCGAGTGCTCATCGTGGACGAGCCGACTCGCGGCGTGGATGTCGCGGCCAAGGCCGGGATTCATCGGCACCTGCGCGCACTGGCCGACCAGGGTGCGGCCGTGATCCTCATTTCCTCCGATCTCCCGGAGGTCCTGGGCCTGAGCGACCGCATCGCCGTGTTCCGACAGGGACGCCTGGTCACGATCCTCGACGCGACGACCGCCACACAGGAAGACGTCATGAGGTATGCGAGCGCCTGACGGCGCGCAGGAAGGCACCTTGGCCAGCCTCCCACAACGACTCCGGACATCGGCGGCCAGGTACAAGCTCGGCCTCGCCGCCACGGTGGTGGTGTTCTTGACGGCCATGGCCGTGGTGTACCCCCACTTCACCGACCCGGCGAACGTCGAGATCCTGGCGATGAACTTCATCCTGGAAGCGTTCATGGCGCTCGGGATGACCGCCGTGATCGTCTCCGGCGGCATCGACCTGTCGGTCGGCGCCGTCCTGCCGTTTGCGGCGATCATCACCGGGCTCCTGCTCCGGTCCGGCGCGCCGGTGTCGCTCTCGATTGCCGTCGCGCTCGTGGCGTCTGCTGCCGTTGGCGTGCTCAACGCGACGATCCGGAACGTCTTCCGGGTGCACGCCTTCATCGCCACCCTGGCCACCATGCTGTCGATCAAGGGGGTGAACCTGGTCATCACCCACGGCGCGCCGATCGCCGGGTTCCCGGGCAGCTTCGCCTTTCTTGGCCACGGGCGCATTCTCGGGCTGCCCGTCGCCCTGGTCCTGTTCGCCGCCCTTGCGATCGCGATGGGGTATATCCTGAGCAACCACCGCTACGGACAGCAGGTGTACCTCATCGGCGGCAACGTTCAGGCGGCGAGACTGTCTGGCGTGAAGGTGGAACGGGTGCTGGTGGTAACCTACATGCTCTGTTCGACGTTGGCCGGCCTGGCGGGCATTATCGCGGCGTCGCAATACGTCAGTGCCAGCACGGGGTTCGGACAGAATTCGGAGTTGCGTGTGATCACGTCGGTGGCGATCGGCGGCGCCAGCCTCAACGGTGGGACCGGCTCGATTGGCGGCAGCGTCCTCGGCGTCCTGTTTCTCGCGATCGTCTACAACGCCTTCGCCATGACGGGCGTTTCCACCTACTGGCAGGACGTCGTCAGCGGCGTCATGGTGCTGGCGGCGGTGTTGCTGGCCCAGGTGGCCGCGAGGGAGAATCGCACGCGCCGCGCCATCGGCCCGGACACGCCCCCGTCGGTCGCCCGGGCCTGATCCGCACGTTCACTCGAGTGCGCAGCAGGGAAGACATGACAAGCATGAACGGAATCGCGCCGGCCTGGCGCGACGCCGAGCGGCTGTTTCCTCAGGGCCTTAGAGCCTGTTAGAAAACAAAGGTACCGATGTTTGTTTTCTTACAGGCTCTTATGGCCGGTCCGAACACACACGATGGAATCTTTATGCATCTACAGGGCCTTCGAAAGGGACTCACCATGCGCATCTGGACATTCGACAGGAGCACTCGCCTGGCCCACCTGCTGGCGGTCGCCGGCTTCGTGCTCGCCTTCGGCTCGATCCCCTGTGCCGCCCCACAGGGGGCGCCCGCCGTGTCGAAACTGGCGACGCTCGTGTGGTACACGCACCCCGCCGACAAGTGGGAAAACGCCCTGCCCGTCGGAAACGGCCGGCTGGGGGCGATGGTTTTCGGCAAGACGGATGAAGAGCAGATCCAGATCAACGAGGAGACCTACTGGTCGGGCGGCCCCTACTCGACGACCGTCAAGGGCGGCTACAAGGCCTTGCCGGAGATTCGGACACTCATTTTCAACGGGGAGCTGATTCGGGCCCATCGGCTGTTCGGCCGGCATCTGATGGGCTATCCCGTCGAGCAGCAGAAGTACCAATCCCTGGGGAACCTCGTGCTCAAGTTCGAGGGAAGCGCCCCGGTCAGCAACTACCGCCACGAACTCGATCTCGACACCGCGGTCGCGACGACGACCTACGAGCAGGGCGGAGTCCGCTACACGCGCGAGGTCTTCGTCACGCCCGTCGACCAGGTCATCGTCGTCCGCCTGACCGCCGATGCGCCGGGCATGGTGTCGTTCACGGCCCAACTTCGCGGCGAGCGGAACGATGCGCATTCCAACTACGCGACCGACTACTTCCAGATGGACGGCTACGGCACTGACGGCCTGATTGTCCGCGGCAAGTCCGCCGACTACCTCGGTGTCGCGGGAACGCTCCGCTACCAGTCGCGGCTCCGGGCATTCCCGCGCGGCGGCGAGATGAAGGTCGTTGACGACGCCCTCGTCATGCGCAAGGCCGACGAGGTGACGCTGCTCGTGGCGGCGGCGACCAGCTTCGTCAACTACAAGGACGTGAGCGGCGATCCGGGCGCGCGGGTCGACACGGTCATGACGACGGCCGCCGGCAAGTCCTTCGACCAGTTCAAGGCCGCTCACCTCGAGGAACATCAGCGCCTGTTCCGGCGAGTGTCGGTACGCCTGGGAAGGACGCCGAATTCGGACCTGCCGACCGACGAGCGCCTGAAGGCGTTCGACGGGTCGAACGACCCCGACCTCGCGGCGCTGGTCTTCCAGTTCGGCCGGTACCTCTTGATCTCGTCGTCCAGGCCGGGCACCCAGCCCGCCAACCTGCAGGGGATCTGGAACAAGGACATGAATCCCATGTGGGATTCGAAGTACACAACCAACATCAACACCGAGATGAACTACTGGCCGGCCGAGGTCGCGAACCTCGCCGAGTGTGCCGACCCGCTGTTCCGGATGATCAAGGAGTTGACCGACCAGGGAGCCGACGTGGCCCGCGAGAACTACGGCGCCCGAGGGTGGGTCTTCCATCAGAACACCGACATCTGGCGGGTTGCCGCCCCGATGGACGGCCCGAGCTGGGGCGGCTTCACGACAGGCGGCGCCTGGCTCTCCACTCATCTCTGGGAGCACTACCTGTTCAGCGGCGACAAGGACTTCCTGCGGCAGTATTTTCCGGTCATGAAGGGGGCGGTCGAGTTCTTCCTGGATTTCCTCGTACCGCACCCGACACGCGGCTGGCTCGTGACCAACCCGTCGACCTCGCCCGAAAACTTCCCGCTCGCGCCCGGCAATGACCGGTTCTTCGACGAGGTGACGGCCGGAATGAGCTCGAGCACCTCGCTCGTGGCCGGATCGACGATCGACATGCAGATCCTGAACGATCTGTTCGGCTACGCGGCGGACGCGGCCGCTGTCCTGGGCACGGACCAGGAATTCCGGTCGAAGGTGCTCGACGCGCGGGCCAGGCTGGCCCCGATGCAGATCGGAAAGAAGGGCGACCTGCAGGAATGGCTCGACGACTGGGGCCAGCGCGAGAAGAGCCACCGCCACATTTCGAACCTCTACGGCCTCTATCCCGGGAACCAGATCTCCGCGCGCCGGACGCCGACGTTCGCCGAGGCTGCCCGCGTGGTCCTCGAGCAGCGGGGTCTCCCGGGCAACGGCTGGGCCTCCGCGTGGAAGGCCGCGTCGTGGGCCCGCCTGGGTAACGGTGCCAAGGCGATGGAGAACGTCGCCTACGCGATCAAGACCTATACGACCACCAGTCTCTTCTCGATCTGCTCGAGGGCCATGCAGGTCGATGGCTCGTTTGGCATGACGGCGGCGATCGCCGAGATGCTCCTCCAGTCGCATGAGGGCGAAGTGTCCCTCCTGCCGGCGCTTCCCGAATCCTGGAAGGACGGCGAGGTCAAGGGGCTGCGCGCCCGGGGCGGGTTCGACGTCGGCCTCGGCTGGAGCGCTCACACGCTTACCCAGGCCACGATCGCCTCTGTCAACGGCAACATCTGCCGCGTGCGCGCGACGCTTCCCGTGAACGTCGTGTCCCAGGGGAAGAATGTCCGGGTCTCGCGGCCAGAGCCGAATGTCGTGGAGTTCAAGACGACGACGGGCGCCACCTACGTGCTCTCGGCCACAGCCGCCGGTGTGCCGCCGGCGCCGGGCCGGTGAAGACGCGGCGATCGTGTATGACGTGCCGGAGGTGTTCAAGGCTGCCGGGACGGAAGTTCGGGAAGGCAGAACAGCCGAATCAGGGAGCAGAGACATGCAACCCACAAGGATATTCGCCCGCATGGCCGCCCCGACACTCGCCATCGTCGCGTTGGCCTCGCTGGCCGGGGCCCGGCAGGCGGCGGCGCCAGTCAGCACGGGAGCCGTGCCGCAGGTGCCCGCGACAACCGGCAGCGCCGCGCAAGCAGGCCGCGGAGGCGGACGGGGACCAGCGGTCGTCTCTCCCGAGGTGCTTCCGGATCGGCGGGTGGTGTTCCGGATCGTGGCGCTCCGCGCCGAGACCGTGACGATCAGCGCCAGTGACATCCCGGCATCGATCATGGTGCCGGCGCAGAGTGCGTATCCCGGGGCCGGCACGACACCGGCCCCGGCGGGCGCGGCTCCCACCGCCCCCGCCGCTCCTCCGGCTGCTCCACAGAGCGGCCGTGGCGGTCCTCCGTTCACCAGGAACGAGAGCGGCGTCTGGGAAGCCACGATCGGACCCTTGGTCCCGGGTTCTTTCCGTTATGTCTTTCAGGTCGACGGCGTGCGGACGCTCGATCCGGTCAACACGACGATCAGTGAATCGAACACCGCGACCTGGAGCCTCTTCTACGTCCCGGGACTCGACTTCCAGGACGTCAGGGATGTGCCGCACGGCGCGGTGGCGACTGTCTACTACTCGTCCGCCGTCCTGAAGACGACGCGCCGCATGCACGTCTACACGCCGCCGGGGTACGAGTCGGGCACGCAGAAGTACCCGGTGTTCTACCTGCTCCACGGCGCCGGCGACTCCGACGACGCCTGGACCTCGGTCGGCCGCGCCGGCTTCATCATGGACAACCTGATCGCTGAGAAGAAGGCCGCGCCGATGATCATCGTGATGCCCGCGGGGCACCAGCCCGCCACGCCGGGCACCGCGACACCGGCAACCGCCGCCGCGCCGGGCGCCGCGCAGCCGCCGGCCATCAACCCCTTTACGGTCGAGTTCGTCACCGATGTCGTGCCCTGCGTCGAGCGGCACTACCGCACGCTCACTGGTCGCCGGCACCGCGCCATCGCGGGCCTCTCCATGGGCGGCAGCCAGACGCTCGACATTGCCTTCCGGCAACTGGCGCGCTTCGCGTACATCGGCGTCTTCAGCTCCGGCGCGACGCTCGGAGGCGGCCGCGGAGCGGCGCCGGCGGCGACCAACGCTCCGCCCAGGCCCGATTGGGAAGCGACGCACCGGGAGGATCTCGACAACGCCACCCTGAAGAAAGGGACGACAGTGATCTGGCTGAGCACGGGCGTCGACGACGGCCTCATCACCAACACCAGGGCCACGGTGGAACTGCTGAAGAAACACGGCTTCAACCCGGTGTTCAAGGAGAGCCCCGGCGGGCATACGTGGATCAACTGGCGAAACTACCTGAGCGAGTTCGCGACCCGGCTCTTCCAATAGCCGGCGGGCAGCTGCGCTGCACGCGGGCTGTCGCGGGCGTCAATCCGTTCGGTTCCGGGTAGCATTGGCGAGATCACGAGGAGGGCCCCGTGCGTGTTTCCGTCGGTACGTCGCTCGTCCTCGCGGCGGCTCTGCTGCTGCCGGCTGCGCCTCCGCCGGGAGGCTCCGGCACCTCGGTCGTCGTCACCGGCCTCCGCTGCGAGTCCCGCTCGAATCCGCTTGGCATTGATGAGAGGCAACCGCGCCTCAGCTGGATCCTGCAGTCGACCCAGCGCGGCCAGATGCAGACCGCCTACGAGGTTCTCGTGGCGAGCACGGCGGCCGCGCTCGCCGGGCACCGAGGGAACCTGTGGGACAGCGGCAAGGTAAACGGCAGTCAATCGATTCAGGTTGCCTACGACGGCAGGCCGCTCGAGAGCCGCGCCGCCTGCTACTGGAAGGTCCGCGTGTGGGACGGAGAAGGCCGCGTCTCCTCATGGAGCGCACCGGCGCGGTGGGAAATGGCGCTTATCGAACCCGGGGACTGGAAGGCGACCTGGGTGAACGACGGCAAGCCGAATCCCGCATCCGACGACGCGTTCTACACGGACGACCCTGCCCCGCTCTTCCGGCGCGAGTTCACGCTGCCTGCGCCCATCTCGCGCGCGCGCCTCTACATCACGGGCCTTGGATACTACGAAGCGTCGCTCAACGGCGCACGCGTCGGTGATCACGTGCTCGATCCAGGATGGACGATGTACGGGAAGCGCGTGTTCTACAGTACGTACGACGTCACCCGGAAACTCCGGCAGGGACGCAACTGCCTCGGCGTGATGGTGGGCAATGGCTGGTACAACCCGCTGCCCCTGCGAATGTGGGGCAACCTGAACCTGCGCGACCACCTGGCGGTCGGGAGGCCGCGTTTCATCGCCCAGCTCGAGGTGGAACTCGCGGATGGCTCACGACAGTCGATCGTGAGCGATCCCGACTGGCGGGTCGCGGACGGTCCTCTCGTGTTCAACAGCGTCTACCTGGGCGAGAGGTACGACGCCCGCCGCGAGACCGACGGCTGGGACCTCGCCGGCTTCGACGACGGAGCGTGGCGTCACGCCGCGCCCGCAGCGGAGCCTGTCGGCGCGTTGCAGGCCCAGCCGCAGCCGCCGATCAGGGTCACAGCGACGATCAACCCGATCGCGGTGTCCGAACCCGCCCCCGGGGTGTTCGTCTTCGACATGGGACAGAACTTCGCCGGATGGATCAGCCTGGCGCTGACGGCCAAAGCGGGCACCAGGATCACGCTGCGCTACGGCGAACTGCTGAACGCCGACGGCACGCTCAACCCGCTCACCAGTGTCGCGGGACAGATCAAGGGCCGGCGCGCGACGAAAGAAGGTGTGCCCCAGCCGATCGGAGGAAGCGGCTCACCCGACGTGGCATGGCAGGCCGACACCTATGTTGCCAGGGGACGCGGCCCCGAGAGCTACACGCCGCGATTCACGTTCCACGGGTTCCGGTACGTCGAGGTCACCGGCTATCCGGGCAGGCCCTCACTCGACGCGATGAAGGGCCTCCGCCTGAATGCGGATGTAGACGAAGCCGGGTCGTTCACGAGTTCCAGCGCGCTGCTGAACCGGATCCAGGAGATGACGAGGCGGACCTTCCTGAGCAACCTGTTCAGCGTGCAATCAGACTGCCCGCACCGCGAGAAGTTCGGCTACGGCGGCGACATCGTCGCGACCAGCGATGCGATGATGCTGAACTTCGACATGGCCCGGTTCTACGAGAAGTCGGTGACCGACTGGGGCGACAGCGCCCGCGGCGACGGGATGCTCACCGACACCGCGCCGTACGTCGGCATTCAGTACTGCGGCGTGGGCTGGGCGATGGTGCACCCGGTGCTTCAGTCGCAGCTGTACCAGTACTACGGCGATCGGCGGGTCGTCGAGCGGCAGTACGACACCTCGCGCCGCTGGCTCGATCTCGTTGCCGCCGCCAACCCGGGACACATCGTCAAGGACGGACTCGGCGATCACGAGGCGTTGACGGAGAACCCGCCGGCATCGCTCGTGACGCCGTTGTACGTGGAGAGCGCGAGGCTGGTGGCCAGACTGGCGGAGGTCCTGGGCCGCCGGGAAGCGGCTGCCAGGTACTCCGCGCTGGCGAATGCCGTCAGCAGCGCCTCTGCCGACAGCGTTCTGAAGCCCACGGCCGACTCGTCTGCGTCGCGCACGCAGAGCGCGCTGGCGTTCGCGCTGTATGCGAGGCTCATTCCGCCCCGGGATCGCCCGGCCGCGATCCGGTGGCTTCTCGACGACATCGGAGGAACGCGGAACGGTCATCTGTCCACCGGCATCTTCGGGACGAAGTTCGCGCTCGACGTGCTGTCGCGAGAGGGCCACGCGCAGGCGGTGTTCGACGCCGTGACGCAGGAGACGTATCCCGGCTGGGGCTACATGCTGGCCAACGGGGCGACGACGCTGTGGGAGCATTGGGCGCTCAGCGAGAGCACGTACTCCCACAACCACCCGATGTTCGGATCGATCAGCCAGTGGTTCTTCAACTGGCTGGGCGGAATCCAGCCGGACCCGGAGGCGGCAGGCTTCGACCGCCTCGTTATCCGGCCGCAGCTCGTCGACGGACTCGACTGGGTGCGCTGCTCCTACCGGTCGGCCCGGGGCCAGGTCGTGTCGAACTGGTCGCGCACGCGAGGTGCGGTTGAGTGGCAGATCACCATTCCTCCCACCGCGACGGCGACGATTTTCATCCCGGCCGACGGGCTGGACGCCGTTCGGGAAGGGCCGGCCAGCGGCGTGGCGGCGAGTCGCGCGGAGGGCGTTCGCGACGCGCACATGGAGGGGACGAACGCGGTGTTCAGCGTGGGCTCCGGGACCTACAGGTTCATCTCGCGGCCTCGCGGACAGTAGCACGAGCGGACAGCGATCAGACGGACGCGCGGTTGCCTGTGGGGACAGACGGTGAGAGCACCGCGCGGCAGTGGCAACACCCGCCACGACCGACGCGCGGTGCATGGTGCGCCGCGTGGATCGTCGAGGAACTGCTCAACCCTGGGGCCATGCTCAAGGTTGCCGCCGATGGGCCTGAGAGACGGTAGACGGAAACGTTTCGCAGCCGACAGCGCTCCGTGGGCGTCCAAGCCACCAGGCAGGCTCTCGCGTGAGGCCGTTCGATGACGACGGGTTCGCGCCGGTCTCATCCACGTGGATCGTTACCGCATCATGGCGGGCCGATGGATTGACACTGTGCTCGTGTAACACTAGAATAGTGTCATGAAACGCCTTCGAAACGTCACGATTACGCTCGAGGAGGAGGTGGCGCGCTGGGCACGAATAAGGGCCGCCGAAGAAGACTCTTCGGTCTCACACCTGGTCGGGGAACTGCTCCGCCAGCTCATGCAGCAGCACGAGCGTTTCGACCGGGCACGGCGCGAGTTCCAGCGGCTTGGCTCCTCAATCATCAGCGACAGCCCCTATCCCCGACGGGAGGACCTGCATGAGCGGTCCGGTGTTCGTTGACACCAACATCCTCGTCTACGACCGCGACGAGCGTGACCCTGTCAAGCACGCCCGGGCGCAGGCGTGGATGGCGACGCTGTGGCGGCACCCGGGACTGGGAGTGGTCAGCAGCCAGGTCCTCACCGAGTTCTACTGGACGGTGACGCGGAAGCTGCGGCCAGGCCTCGACGACGACCTGGCGCGACGCTATGTCCGGACCCTGCTCGCCTGGGAGTTCGTGGCCCTTGATGGGGCGGCAATCGGCGAGGCGTGGGCCGTGCAGGATCGCTTCAAGTTGAGCTTCTGGGATTCGCTCGTGGTCGCCGCCGCCCGCATCGGCCGTTGCCGCGTTCTCTTGACCGAGGATCTGCAGGACGGTCAGGATCTCGACGGCATCCTCGTGGTCAATCCCTTCTCGCACCATCCCGACTCGCTGTCGACGCCTTCCGGGCACTGAACGGACATGGCCGCGTCGGCGCTGCGCGTGACTCCGTGCACGTCAGCCATGCCGTACGAGGAGAGGACGAGACGGCCAGCGCAACGATGACAGCACGTGGAAGGACGTGTCGAACCGAAAGGCTGCCGCGTGTCCTGTGGCTACGTGGGCGGGGCAATCCGCGTCGACTGCAGGGAGACGATCTTCCAGCCGCCGTTCTTCCTGACCCACACGCTCGTGACGCGGAACGTTCCCTCGTCGAAGCCCCTGCGTTGACGTGTGCTCTGGTAATTCAGGATGACGATGTTCTTGTCGAGATGCACGAACTTCAAGTCGTCGTTTCGATACGAGTCGAACACGTTCTTGACGTCGACAAGCGCGTCTCGCTTTCCGTAGACCTTGCCGCTCTGCGACGTCAGGAGCAGCCCGTCGTCGTAGGTGAGTTCGGCCACGCTCGGGTCGCTTCGCAGTTGCGCCTCGACCAGACGCTGCAGGAGCGCCGCGATCGCGGTTTCGTCGGTGTCTGGCTGCGCGGATGCGTAGAGGGCCGAGACACAGACACTCAACACAGAGGTGCGGCCGGACGGCCTACAGGAGCGCGTCGATGATGGCGTTCAGCGTGGGGCTGGGACGCATCGCGGCCGCCGTCTTCACCGCGTCTGGACGGTAGTAGCCTCCCATGTCAACGGGCTTGCCCTGCGCCGCGAGCAGTTCT
>Ga0315297_10002170_pt1 | contig 12336 bp, 29 predicted proteins | sample YL17G15_0_MG_FD_203628 | JGI IMG/M metagenome (GOLD analysis project Ga0315297, IMG submission 203628) | Sediment microbial communities from Yellowstone Lake, YNP, Wyoming, USA - YL17G15_0 | ecosystem: Environmental > Aquatic > Freshwater > Lake > Sediment | place: USA: Wyoming | collected... | reverse complement strand
CCAGAGGTGTCCATCGCGCGGAACGTCCACAACGTCCCGGAACACGTCATTCGGAGCATGTACGCGAAGATGCCACAGGAGGAGAAGTCCCTGCCGCCCTGGTGGACCCTGGAGCACGTGTGATGGACTTCGAGCGCGGGGATTGCGCCGTTCTCGCTCTGAGACTCAGAGAACTCACCGGCTTCCCTCTCGTTGGAATGTTCGAGGGAGGAGACTTGCACCACGTCGCTGTCGAGGTGGATCGCGGTCATGTGCTAGACGTCGCGGGGGTAACGGCGAAGCGCGAACGGGCAACGGATGCCGGAAGACCGAAGGGGCGTTGGCGGCGCATCGATCTGCGCACCATACGTGCCCACGGTCTACCCGGCTTCGAGGGCTACGACGCCGAGGAGCTTGACGAGGTGGACGCCGTGGCGGAAGGCTTGGCACAGTGACCGACGAGCAGCGCCTTGACATTCTCGCGGAAGCCGCTCTCATGGGTTTCAGCGGGCAGTGCGGCGAAGTCGCCATCGCAATCAACGAAGTGCTGTTCGACGGGAAGGGAGAGATCGTGGGCGCGGTCAACATACCGCTATACAGACGGGAGGACCGTCTCGTCGGTCACGTAGGCGTCCGAGCGGGAGACGCGATCTGGGATGCAGAAGGCTCCTTCGATGGAGAGCGCGGGATGGACGAGTTCCTGGCATGGGGCATGCTCGATCCAGAGGACTCGTCGTACGCCTTCGAGGACTGGGATACAGAGCCATTCGACGCCGACATCATCACGCTCACTCCTGAGCGGGTACGCGAGCTTCTCCCGATGTGCAGCACGTTCGACCCGGCCAGGACGTTGCGAGAGGCGAAACGGAAGGTGCTTGCGCGAAAGAAGCCCAAGAAGAAGGTGAGGAAGCGATGACCGACGACGTGAAAGCCTGGCTCGCCGAAGCCGCCCCGGACGCCCTCCTCGCCGACGGCTTCGAGGACGCGATCCTCGGCATCGTCGAGCGCGTTGGGCAGCCGGCAATCGTGATCTACGACCGCGAGAAGTGCATCGAGATCCTCATGGCCGACGGCACAGACCGGGAGGAGGCCGAGGAGTACTTCGAGTTCAACACGTCGGGGGCCTGGGTCGGGAACGCGACCCCAGGCTTTCTCGTGCGGATCCCCGGCGCTTGAGCCAGCAACAGTCTGCTGGTAGCCTTCAGGCATGTTCCTCGACCAGAACCTGATCTTCGAGCCCGGCACGCAGCGCTACGAGTACATCCAGAGCGCGGACGCCGAGAACATGGGCGCGAAGTTCAAGGCACTCATCGCGGCCATCGTAGTCGAGAACGCCGCGAGGCAGGCGGCGCAGCCGCAGAAGCTCCAGTTCAACATCTACGACTGCGACATCGCCGGCGGCGGCGACGGGCACACGTTCATCGTCAAGCTGCTGCTGTCGACACAGGTCACCGAGGGCAACCTGATCGGTTGGGAAGCAGAGAATCTCTCCATGCTCGAAGCGACGTTCTGGCTCTCAAGCACTGACGAGGCGCTGCGTATTGCAGCGGATTCCGTCCTCACCACGTTCCTGAATGGCGTGGAGGAGCTAGCCCTTCCGGCGGTCGGTTTCGCGGGCGCGGCGAAGGGTACCCGCTTCATGGGGATGCTTGCTGGAATCGTCGACCGCGAATAGCTCCAATCCGTCATGGGCGCAGTTCGCATCCCGCTGCCGCAGGGGCTCCACGCCATCGTGGACGCTGCAGACGCGCCGCATGTGCTTCAGTACCGGTGGCACCTGAAGACGCAGACAGCACGCCCCGACCACATCTACGCGCAGACATCCGTCCGGCACCCCGACGGACGGAAGACGTCGGTGTTGCTGCACCGGTGGCTCATGGAGGCACGTCAAGGTGAAGTCGTCGATCACGTGAACGGGAACACGCTCGACTGCCGCAGGAAGAACTTGCGGCTGGCGACGTCGCGAGGCAATTCGACCAACGTCACGAGCAGCAAGAATCAGAAGCTCGGCGGTTACAAGGGCGTGTCCTGGAACAAGAACGCCGGCAAGTGGGAGGCTGGGATATGTGCCGGTGAGATCAAAGCGAACGGCAAGCGCCGACGGATCTACCTGGGCCTGTTCGAGAACGAGAAAGATTCCGCCAGGGCCTATGACGCAGCGGCGCGAGAATACTATGGCGAGTTCGCGGCGCTGAACTTTCCCTGACAGACACGGTGCGGATCAGAAGCCGATCGTTGCCTCGATGATCGCGACCTCACGGCGAATCTCGTTGTCCGTGAGGCCTTTCCTCCTGAGCGACTCGATGACGCTGGACCGGGTAGCTTCCGGGTTCGCGACCATCTCATCGACGGCGGCGCGGCGCTCGTGCGCGGTTGCTGGAATCGTGTCCATAGACTGCCTCCGTAGCTTCATGGTGAAGTAATCTGGCCGACCGAACAAGCCGTAGTTCCAGCCCTTCGGCGCGTACTCGTCGTTGAACGGGACCGAGTCCGCGACGACGAATCCGTTGCGCCCGTAGAGGGTTCGGAGACCTTCTCCGAAACATTCGAGGTAGTTCACTCCGGCGTGCTCGATGGCGTGCTGGAGCATGTGCGCCCCTGCTCCGGGAAAGTCGCCCTCGTTGAAGAGCGCTGTCCCCTCGATCCGGCCGTCGCCATGGTCGTTCGCACAGATCCCAGAAAGGCCGGTAGAAGACAGGTAGCGCGCTCGCATGTCCGCCAATTCTGGGATGGAGTAGTGCGCGACGTATGCGCTGTACGGGTTGTGCGGCCCCATCGCGCTCTCGAAAGCATCGTAGAACGCCCCGGCAGAGACGTCGTCGACCGTCGTGTGGTCCGGTTCGATGTCGAGCAGTCCGGCGTTCCGCAGGTACTGACCGACGTTCTCCATTAGCTCGGCTTCGCGGATGTGAGGCATGTACGCCGTCGTGGCAAGCCCAGGATCGAGGATGGTCATGCAGCGAGGGCGCCTGTCGCCGTCGATGGTCGCCTTGCTGCGCCAGCCGAGATTGTAGAGATGTAGATCCGGGAAGATCATCTCGTGCGCGAGCGCGAGACGCAGCGTAAAACCAAGCTCCCGAGAGATTGGGGTCTTCTGGATGGCGAAGGCATGTGCGCCCATCTCCGCCAGCAAAGTTGCCTGCTCCACCGGAGAGGCGCCGAAGACGCTGCGCGCAGTGGCACGGTAAATTCGCATCGCTGAGAGCATGTAGTACAGCTGCGCGAACTTCTTCTGCACTAGCACCGGGAACTTATCGATCCGTTTTGCGATGTCCATTACGACTGGCGCGCGAACGCCACTCGCGACAAGCGACGCCTCGGTTATGCCGAGCCGCTTCTGGGTTTCTTCAGATAGAGCGGGCTGGTCCGCGAAGCCCATGCTCGTGTCTTCCGTAAACACTGGTTGTGCCTCCTCGCGAACGATCGCGTAAACATACTGCTCCTTCGAGTCGAACACGACGTTCGGGTGGATACGAACGATCTCCCGCACGCGCAGGAAGCCGTGCGTGTACTTGCGCTCCGCATCCCGCAGCGCGTCCGCAATCGCGGCCCAAGCCGGGCCCTCGGCCGAGTCTCGCGTGATCTTGACAACCCATGGGCCGTCCGATTGATAGACGCACCCAAAGACGCCGCAGCCGAGAATCTGCTTCATCGGGGCACCGACGATCCGCTCGAAGCGTTCGCGGTGATCTCGGATGAACGCCGCCCACATCGGCCCCTGCCAGGTGTAGTCGTTTGTTGCGCCAGCAGGCTTCGCGAACACTGGCATGGGAGAGTTCCGCAGCATGGGGTCCATTCTATCCGGCATGTGACGGGACGGCTAGCAGCAGCGCACCGCGCATCGTCTCGGCAAAGTACTCCGCGAGCCCCTGCGGCGCAGCGTCTTCTCGCGTCCAGAGCCGATCGAGCAGGTGCTCCACAGGCTTCACGTCGTCGTGGGCCCCCCAGGAGTACGTGCCCGTGTTCGGCATGAACGCGAGTCGCTCTGTCACCAGGAGGCGAATGTCGGCGTCCTTGATGATGTCTCGCTGCTCCTTGGTCGGTTTCGGCAGGCCGAACGCCTTCCAGATCGCATGTTCGACGGAGTACTCGATCACGTCGTACCAGGAGACGCCAACGCCATGAACCTCGCGCATCGCGACCTTCATGGGCGCACTCACATCGCCCACGTACGCCTCGGCTGCGTCGTGCAGTAGGGCATGTGCCTGCAGGACGTGGTCCTCGTAGTGCTCCTCCTTGACGACCTGCCACACGTACAGCGAGTGCTCGGCCACCGAGTACGGTCTGCGTGTGTGCCCCGTGAACCGATTCACCTGCGCGAGCGCGTGTGCGATGTCCGCCAGGTCTACCTGCTCGGGCTTCGGGTCGAGCAGGTCGAAGCGCTTGCCGCTGAACGTCTCGATCCAGGTCATGTGCTGCCCCTCTGGTACACGAGCGCGAGTACAACCGCACCGACCGCCGCCGCATGTTCCTTGGCCTCCGCGTCGGCCTGGTCTGCTGTGCGTGCCGTGAGCGGTACGTCGAACGACAACGTCTCGCCCTGTCGGAGCAGTCTCGCTGCCCACTCTTGATGCTGCTTCATGTGTCTCAGTACCCTTTCTTGTCGCTGCTGTCAGACGACCTACGAAACTCCTTAACCGCTTCCCAGAAACGGATCGTGTCTGGGTCCGTGCAGGTAGCCAGCAGGCGCTCGATCGTGGCCTCGAACTCGCCAGTGTTCGTACGCAGCTGTGCCTGCATCTGCTCGACCGTGAGCTTGACCACCATCTTGGTCGTCATGCTCACTTCCTTTCCAGCGTCTTTCGACTCTTCAGTTCTCGATCCGCGCAGCAGCGCTCACAGAGCCCGAGCTTGTCCGCGCACTCGACGCACAGGCGCGGGTGCGACGTGGTTGAGGACTGGTCCTCCTTGCCGCAAGACCAGCACGTCCAGTCGGTGAACGCCTGCCCGGCCATGCCGCTTCGGTAGAAGCACCAGCGACACTCGCGGGCCGCGAGACGTGCCTCGCGGCGAGCGTCTGTGCGGCACTCCTCGGTGCGCCGCTCCGTCTCCTCGATGTACGCGCGGTGTCGCTCCGTGGTGGACTGCACCATGTACAGGTCGAGCGGCCTCAGTGGTGGGTGTGCCTTCATCCGGTCCTCCTCTTTCCTCGTTGTGGCTTCTGCGCCTCGTACATCTCGTCGAACGAATCGAACACCGGCGCGTCCATGTCGAGCTTGCGCGGGTCGTACATGCCCAGGCGCTCCGCGATGCGCGTCATCTGTGACGAGCGCCCGAGCTTCTCCAGCAGGATGAGCGCCCCCGCGCAGTGAATCTCCCCTCCGTGCGGAATGTACGGAGCCCCGTTGAACTCGTCCTCGTCGTCATGTGACGTGGTCTTGTGACACGGGAACTCGGAGCGCACGAGCGAGCGTTCGATCTCTCGGATACGTGCCGGCACGAGATACGGCTCGATGTCGCTCCTGAACGGGCAGTGCGCGCACGGCGTCGTGAGCGAGTACGGCCCTTTCACTTGCCCCCCTTTCGACGCTTCCGCTCGTCGATCTCACGAGCGCACATGTGTGAGTACGCCACGAGCAGGTCCGTCTCCGCGTTGGTCGAGGCTCCAGACGCCCCGATGCGGCGCGCGACCTCCGCGACCCGGTCCAGGGAGTCGGACGGCATGATGGTCACGAGAGCGAGCGCTTCGAGCAGGGCATGTACTGCGACGGCTTCGAGCCCCGCGAGCGGCGGGTGCTCCCCGGCCCGTAGCTCCAGGCCACGGACCATGCCCTCAGTGAACAGCTGCTGCTCCCTGTTCACTTCCGCGCTCCCCGGCGCGCGGCCTTTCTGGCGATGCGCTTCGGAGCCCGCCGCGGCTTCACGTCTTCGGGAGGTTCGGCGAGATCAAACGCAGACGCCGCCGCTTCCAGGAACGCATCCCTGGTTTCGCCGCCGCCCGTCCGCGCCGCCATCGCTGCTTCGCTGAGTAGGATCACGGAGGCCTCGCTCGCCGCGCAGCGGAAGTGCCTGCTGCCGTTCGCGACCTGCAGCTTCACATAGCTAAGGATCGCCTCGTGAACGATCAGTATCGCGTAATCTACGAGTGCGTCTCCACCCGCCACTGGGAACACCATTCGCTTTGCCATGCTCATGTCTCCTTCTTGTTGCGTGTCAGATTGACCACGGATCCGCCCCGGCAGGCCACGCGAGAGCGACCTCGATGCGCCTGTCCTCGACGAGCGCCTTGCGCGCTGCCGTGTCGTCGCAGAGCGACTGAATCACATGCGTGGATATGTCCTCGAACATCACCTCCGCGATGCGATGCAGCGTCGGCGTGTAGCTCTCCACCGACGTGTAGCCGCGGTTCTGCAGCCAGGTCAGGAACTCGGGATCCTTCGCGACGTGGTGCCGGTACATGCCCAGAAGCTCGACGGAGACGAAGCGTCCCTCGTCGGCGTAGTCACCGGCGACCACGATCGGATCGCCGGCCCAGCTACCAACGATCGGGCTCTTGCTGTGCAGGTCTCCGTCGCCGCGGTCGTTGCCGTCCGCGAGAAGCACTGCCAGGCCCAGCATCACGCCGTAGCTGCTCGGGCCGAACTCCATGAGCGCTTCCCCGTCGTGAAACGCGCCGGGTGACAGGTACTGACGCTTACTCGTGTTCACGAGCAGGTAGTGCTGCGCCAAGGTTCGCCTACGCCTTCGCGTCGGGTGTGTGGTGGTGGCAGTACGTGAGCGTTGCGTAGGCCTGCGCGAGCCGGTACAGCAGCATGTCTCGCAGCGGCCCGTCGTGGGGCTCAGGCACGGCGCCTGGCTCGATTGGTACTCCGCGCCCGTCCACGGCGAACCAGAGAACATCCGGCGTATTCGGAGCCCGTGGCGTGCAGCCGATGCGAGCGCTCGGGCTGTACGCCATCAGCGGGGGAGGGAAGTCCTTGGGAGTCGGAATCACCCAGACGACCTGCTCGGTCTCAGTAGTAGTGTTCATGCAGCCTCCTTCACGACTTCGACAGCCGATAGTTTAGCAAGTCCTAGTCCGATGCGGGTCAGGTGAGCACCCCACAGAGCTTCGGCATGTGCCTTGGCGGCGGCTAGAGACCTGATCTGCGTAGCAAACGCAAGGTCGCCGAATAGTACAGTGTACGCTCGTTGGCGCGTGCCCGGCACCGGCACCGTAACCAACATCACCCGCGCACCGTTGAACTCAAAGCCGTGAATGACGCCGCCCTCGTCGCTGCCCCTGCGCCATCGGAGCACATGCCCCAAAGCGCTCACGCTGCGCTCTCGATGGAGAAGCCGTCTTCGCGAGCGCCCCCGATGATGTGGCCGACGTAGCGGGGATCGACGGCGAGCGCGTCACCAAAGCGCTGCCAGGATTCGACGGCGCAGTGCTCGTCGAGCCAGTCGCTAGCCTCGGGGCTCGTCGGTCGCAGGAGCACGATGGAGCCGTGATCTTCAATCTGGATGTCTGCCATGCGGTCTCTCTTTCTGGGCGGGTTCTTCCGCTCTACGTCACCAGGAACAGGGGGGTCAGATCTTGAACGGGTCGTTCTTCGCCGAGATCTCGAACCAGTGCCGAACCTCGGCAACGTCGAGTGCTCCGCGAGCGACAAGCTCCGCAAGCAGGAGTGCTAGCCATCGCTCGCAGCCGCGGGCGACCTCGGCGCTCGCGAGCACCCTCGTGTTGTCTCGTATGACACGGAGCGACGTGAACTCGGGCGTTGCGCACGAGACTTGGAGTGCGTCATGGTGGTGCGGCATGTGCCCTCAGATGGTCCACGGGTCGGAGCCGCAGAGCGCGACCAGGCCTCGCGCCATCGACTCCACGATGTAGGCGGCTCTCAGGTCGTGGATCTCTGCGACGGCTTGCTTCGCCATCGCGCGACCGATCCGCTTGAGCAGGCTACCGGGCCACGCCGCGTTCAGCGGCATAGCCTCCGGCCACCAGGGACCGCGTCCGTCCTCGGACGAGCCTGCGCCCTGTGCTTGAAACTCTGCCGCGACGACTTCGAGGAAGAACCGCTCCGCGTCCTGTCCAGACCTATACACGGGCGCAACGGCTGGGTCGCCGTCAGCGACAACATGGTGCCGCGCGTCGAGCAGGTGGCGAGTGATCTCGACGTTGCCGTCAGGATCGTTCATCACGTGCTGCACGATCAGGTCGCTGATCTGTGCAGGTGACAGCGACCCCATCAGTCCACCCGCCACATGGCTCGGTACTCGGCGACCGTGCCGGTCCAGACACATGCCGGGGATACCGGCGACGAGTGCCCGCGCACGAGCACGTAGTCGAGCTTCTCGCTGTAGGTCACGAGGATGCCATGGTGCTTCGGGAAGTTCCCCGACTGCGGATCGCGCTCGACGCTCTTCAGGCATGTGCCGGGACAGTCGAGCAGGACGTCGGGATCGTTGAGCCTGTGCGCCTCGGCGACGCGCAGCGGATCGGGGCCACCGATGCGGCTGTTCAAACACGCCTCGGTGAACGTCTTGGGGTCGTCGTCGCGCTGCATGATCAGGTGTCCTCCGTGGCGGGCGTCTCGCGCACCGCCATGATCTTGTCGTAGAGCCGCGCCTTGCCCTCGATGGCCAGGCTCGCGGCGTGGTCGTCGGGGTACTTGCGACAGGCGTCGCATCGCTCGATCGCGGCGAGCAGCTTGTCGGGCTCGGGTTGCGACCAGAAACCGTCGCGCAGCAAGCTCTCTTCGAGCGGCTTAGGGCGCTCGCTCCCGCGAAAGCGCGGGAAGGTCACCCCGAGTCCGCCGCACTCTTTGCAGGGCTTCGCCTGCTCACGCTTCTTTTTTGTCATGTTCCTGCGTCCCTTTCATGTGTGCTTTAGATCGTCCAGCAGTCGTCGCTGGAGGATGTGTCTGGGCCGGGTCCGGTGGCGTCGCCCATGTGCGGGTTCTTCTTGCGTGCGTACTCGGAGCGCGAGAGCCCGTCGCGGTAGGCAGCGCCGGGGTCGATCGCGGGCGCGTCGTTCACTGCTCGCAGTCCCTCGGCGATCATGTCGGCGACGTGTCCGACGATCGTCTCCTGGTCAGGATTGAACCTGTCGGTCACCGGGGTACCGTCCTCGTTGGTCCAGAGGTACGCCGGTGGGTCGGGCGCGATCGTTGACAGGCAAGTGGCGACCCACAAGTAGCCGCCGCCGTTGGAGCGAATCACGGTGCCCAGAGGGATCGTCCCGTGACTAGGGCATGTGCTCGGTACGGGTGTATCCAGCAGCGCGCCGAGTCCTGCGGCGATCATGTCGGCGACGTGGCCGATGAAGTGCTCGTCCGTCTCGTTGTACGGCCCCTCGAAACTTGGTCTTGAGACAGACGGGTTTTCGGACTGCCATGTGTACTGGCCGTTCGCGCACCGGTCCATGACGACGTAGCGGTCACCCATCGCGCCGATCACGTCGCCGATGCGCAGGGTCGTGGGCGCCTGTGTCGGCGCCTGTGCCGCAGCGGCGGCTGCATTAGCCCGCGCTCGCTCGTGTGCCGCAGCGGCGGCTGCATTAGCCCGCGCTCGCTCGTCAGCGTGCGTCTGACAGAAACTGTTGAAGCACTCGTCAAGCGTGTACGGGCACGGCTTCGGGCAGAGCGCCCGCAAGCCTTCAGCAATCGCGTCGCCGACCTCGCGCAAGGCGTGCGCCTCCCTGACCTCATCCAGCGTGAGCCGACCAGTGGTCACGAGGAAGTCGAGCACGCGGGCCCCCTCGTACCCTCCCATGATATGTGACGGGAGCGCGGGAGCCCACGGTTCCAGGTGAGAGCGGAGCGTGAAGAACACGAGGTTCTTCTGCTTCTGCGTCAGGCGAGCCGCGCCGCCTCGGCTGTAGCCAAAGTGCCGGTCACACTCCCACTGTCTGTTCGTGATCGTGAAGTGCGTTCCCTTCGTCCACGACGGCGCACGCATCCAGCCGCGCCTGCGTGTCTGCAGGCGAGCCGGAAGCGGACTGCTCACGTCCTGCGTGAGCACGTACTCCCCATCGGCCAAAGCGCTCACGGCTCACCTCCAGGCACATGCTCGGGCGCAGGCTCGACGTCCCAGGCTGCGAGCCTCGCGGCGTCCTCGTCGGTGACGGGATACCAGGCGCGGCTGCGTGGCTCGGTCGTCGCGGGCTCGTACTCGCCGTCCTCGTGACACAGATCATCCCAGGCCGAGACGAGGTAGGCGCGTGCGCCGCCATCCAACCTGTCGGTTGTGCGCCACACGACCACGTCGGGGAGCAGCGCAAAGGCGACGTCGCATAGCTGGCCGACGCGCCCGGTCACGAACGCTGGGTCATGTGCCGTGAGGTCGGCAGGCAGCACGGGGGGCGGCGCGAGCGGCACCGGCGGCTCGGGCTCGGGTGCCGGTTCGGAGCCCGCCGCGGGCGGCACCACCTCGGGCTCGGCGGCATACGGGACGTGGTCCGCGTCTGCGTCGTGATCGACCTCACCGTCAGCGGTGACGTGGTTCGCGATCCCGGAGGCGTCGAGCGCGAACGGCTCGCCGCACTGATCGCAGCGTTGAGGCGCGGGCTCCTGCTCCGCGAGCGCGCGGACCTCGGCGACGTCCACGTCGACCTGCGCTTCGCTCACGGGGCGCGCCTTGCGCGCGGGCTTCCTCTTGCTCTTCTTGCTCATGGCGTCTCTCTCTACCGGCGTGCGCCGGTCTTGCTGTACGTCACCGGGAACAGGGGGGTCGTGGTGTGGGTATGTGCCCTCAGTGGTGAATAGGTCAAAGTCTGCGAACGCTCGTGGCTTCGCCGTCGCGGATCACGTAGGTCGAATGCCCCATTGACACGTAGCTCGACCAGTGGCCGCGCTCCTGCCGACCGCCGTTCTCGTTGGTCAGCCGCGTCGCGCCGCAGCGGCATGTGCTGACAACGCACACGCCCCCGTGCGCCTCGGGCGTCTGCGGCTGTGCGACTGGACCGAAGAACGGCCGCACGCGAGAGAGGTGTGGGATAGCTCTGTGCTTGCACATGGTCATGTGCTTCACTCCTCCTCGTAGTAGGCATCGAACCAGGGGCCGCGCTGCTCGGTGAGCCGCTTGCCCTCGGCGTTGGTGCATGTGCTGCTGCTCGTCTCGGGGTCGCAGCAGTGCGCCTGTGCCTCGGCGAGCGTGAGCCCGCCGGAGCCGCGCTTGCGCGGGTAGTCGCCCTGGAAGAGACGGACGATGCGGTAGGTGGTCGTGCGGGTCCGGGTCACGGCACCCTCCGGGCATGTGTCTTCAGGCTCCTCGTCGCGGGCCACGTTCATCGCGTCGGTGCCCGCGCCGATGTACTGCTCGTCGAAGCGAGCGCGGATCCGGGTCATGGCGCCCTCCTGGGTATGTGCATGGGCGGAGCCGGCAGCGGCTTCCAGTAGACCTCGGCGTCCTCGGCGGCGTAGCTCGCATCGCCCTCGGGGCCAGTGTACGTGCAGCCCGTCACTCCCTCGGGGTGGCCGGGAACGTACGCGACGATCGTCTGCCCGACGGCAGGCTTGCGACGCCTCGCGTCGATCCACCCGTCCGGTCGCCCCGTCGAGAGCCACCGCAGGAGCGGCGGCGCGACGAGGCTAGCGGCGAGGTAGCCCATCAGGAAGTCGAAGCCGTGCGCGTTCACGGCTGCCCCCTGCTGAGAGCCGCCTTGCGAAGCTCGGCGTCCTCGTCGCACATGTCCTCGTCGCCCTCGGCGGGCACCTCGACAACATCGTACGAGTACCCGTCGACCGGGTCGTCCGTCCCAAAGTCGCGCACGTTGCACTCGTACGCCCACTCGCGGCCGAACGTGTCGGCTTCGTCCTCCGTCTCGAATACCTGCGGGAACGTCCCGCAGGCGTGCGCGCCGTTGTCCCACACGACACGGAAGCTCACGGCGCCCTCCGGGCATGTGCCTGACGCTCGGCGTCGGTGAGCGCTGCCCACCGCGCGTCGGAGCAGGTCATGCAGCCGCAGCCGTCGCGGTGCCCGACGCACGCGCCGGGGGTCGCGACGTAGCCGCTCACGAGCGCACGCGCTTCCCGCTCGACCCGCCGGATCTCGGCGACGATGATCGAGGCGATCACGACTGCCTCCAGGTATGTGTCGTGAAAGCCTGGCGGGCGCGGCGGGCATCGAAGCGCTCGTCGCGGCGGTCGGTCGCGTCGCTGGCCTCCTGCTCGTCGAGCGCTCTGCAGCTGGCCTCGACGTCGGCGCCCAGGCCGCCGGCCCGCACGAGGGAGAGGACTCTGTCGAATCGCGTGGACCTTGCACGCGCGTGGAAGCGGTCGGACTTGCTGCTGTTGGACATGGTGGCTGCTTTCTCCCGGCATGTGCCGGGGTGGCCCGCCGCGCCGGGGTCGAACCGGCCGTGCCCCCTGACGGGGCGGCGGGGGCATGTGCCTCAGATGCGGAAGGGGTCGGGCTCGGCGACCGCGG